>Ga0326597_10000871_pt1 | contig 51301 bp, 38 predicted proteins | sample RVTome_12_FD_203789 | JGI IMG/M metagenome (GOLD analysis project Ga0326597, IMG submission 203789) | Soil microbial communities from uranium-contaminated site in the Upper Colorado River Basin, Wyoming, United States - RVT100D185 | ecosystem: Environmental > Terrestrial > Soil > Contaminated >... | reverse complement strand
GTGACTCGTCGTCGAAGCGCCCCACCCGCTGCGTCGTCCTGACGGCCGGCTGCCCAATCCCCCGACTTCGACCCCCGTAACCCCCACCGGCGCCCCCTTGACAACCGATCACTCCATATCAGGGCGGGCTCTGCCCGCCATGCCGGGCAGAGCGGCCTAGCCCGCATTTCTCACCACGGATCGTCGCGAGCGTGTGCCCGGGCACGGGGGCCAGGTGAAGCTGGCCGCCCACGCCCTGGCCGTAGATCCTGGCCGGCCCATGGTAGGAGCCGAATTCCTTCGGCGACGAGAGGCCCTTCGGGCCTGCGGCGGCCACAGGCCGCGGATCGCCGGTGCAACCGGCTCCTACCTCGGACGAGGGCCCGGCGGAAAGATGCGGGCAGTTGCACGCGCGCAGCAGATGCCGCGCAGCAGATGCATGGTGAGAAATGCGGCCTACGCGCGGGGTGTGGCGGCGGCGGGCGGGGCGCCGTACCCTGCCGCGCGCCGATGACCCCGAGCCCCCTCGCCCTGCGGGCCGACCTGACCGTGGCGGTCTTCGCCGTGGTCTACGCCGGGATGTTCCTCGGCCGCCTGCCGCGCCTCAAGCTCGACCGCACCGGCGTCGCCCTCCTCGGGGCCATCGCCCTGATCGCGGGTGGCGCCCTGACCCTCGACGAGGCGGCGCGGGCGATCGACGTCTCGACCATCGCCTTGCTGTTCGCCTTCATGGTGGTCTCGGCCCAGCTTCGCCTGGGGGGCTTCTATACCCAAGTGGCGACGGCCGTGACCGGCCTGCGGGTCTCCGCGGTGCAGCTCCTCGCGGCGGTGGTCCTGGTCAGCGGCGCCCTGTCCGCGGTGTTCACCAACGACATCGTCTGCCTGGCAGTGGCGCCGGTGCTCATCCAGGCGTGCCGGCGCCGCGCCCTGGACCCGGTGCCGTTCCTCCTGGCGCTGGCCTGCGCGGCGAACATCGGCTCCGCGGCGACCCTGATCGGCAACCCGCAGAACATCCTCATCGGCCAGGTCCTGCACCTGGACTTCGCCGGCTACCTGGGGATCGCCGCGGTGCCGTCGCTGTTGGGGCTGGCCCTCACCTGGGGGGTGATCGCCGTCCAGTACCGCGGGCGGTGGGGGTTGGCCGATGGTGGCGCGAAAGAGGGGGAGGCGTCCCTGCCCGCGTGGGATCGCTGGCAGGCGGCCAAGGGGCTGGCGGTCACGGGCGCCCTGCTGGTCGCCTTCCTGGGGAGCGCCGCGCCGCGGGCCACCCTCGCCCTGGCCGGGGCCGGCCTGCTCCTGTGCAGCCGCCGCCTGCACTCGCGCCAGATGCTTGGCCTGGTCGACTGGCAGATCCTCGTCCTGTTCTGCGGCCTGTTCGTGGTCAACCACGGCCTGGAGGCGAGTGGCGTGCCGGAGCGCGTGGTCGCGGGCCTGGCCGCCCTGGGCATCGACCCGGCCGCGCCGGCCTGGCTCGGCGCGCTGACCGTGGTGCTCAGCAACGCCGTGTCCAACGTCCCGGCGGTGATGCTCATCCTGCCCCTGGTCGGGGAGGGGCCGATCGCCGGGCCGCTGTTGGCCCTGACCAGCACCCTGGCCGGGAACCTCCTGATCGTCGGCAGCATCGCCAACATCATCGTCGTCGACACGGCGGCCCGCGCCGGCATCCCCATCGACTGGCGCCGCCACGCCCGCACCGGTGGGGTCGTGACCGTGCTCTCCCTGGCCGTGACCGCTGCGTGGCTCGCCCTCTGGCGGTGATGCCGCGCCGGCCCGCGGTAGGAGCCGAGTCCCTCCTGCCTGCCGGCAGGCAGGTCGGCGATTTCGGCCCGAGAGGGCCGGCCGCACCTGGCGGCGCGGGTCGCCGGTGCAACCGGCTCCTACCGCGGACGAGGTGGGCCAGAAGATGCGGGCAGTTGTGCCAAGCGCAGCAGAGTCGGGGGGAGAAATGCCTAGGTTCTCCGCGCAGTCGGAGCCCACGCAACGCCGCGACCGGATTCACCACGCCGCCATCTTGGTGGTTGCCCGACCGGCACCGCTGGCGCCAAATACCCGCGCGGTGGCAAATTCAGTCTGCGGAGGCGACGAGCCGCCGGGCCATACGGCGGAGCGGGTGCGATGGGTATCTGGCGACGGTCTCTCTCGGTGTGGCTCCTGGTGAGCACCACGGCGGCCTGTGTCACCGTCAACGTCCACGTCGGGGACGAGCCCGCGGCGGGGGCGTCGGGGGGCGGCTCCGAGCCGCTGTCGATCGCGGGTGACGCAGGCGGCGCTCCCGGCGAGGGCGGCGACGCCGGCCGCGACGTGGGCGCGCCGGGCGGAACGGATGACGGGCGCGATGGCGGTGGTGGAGGGGAGTGGAGCGCGCCCGACCATGGGGACGGCTGGGTCATCGTCCTCGGCGGGGGCGGTCCGTCGCCGTACGGGATGCCGGGGTCGGCGGCGGGCGATGGGGAGGTCATCGTCTATCTCCCCGATGAGACCGCGGCCACCGGCGACATCGAGCCCTCCGCTGAAGATAGAGAAAGCCCGCCGGACACGGGTGAAGACACGCCGGGGATCGCACGCCTGGTGGGGTCGACGGTCGTGGGTATCGGTGGACTCTCGAACCTGTCGGGAGGCGCCGCCGGCGGCCTCTTGGGCCACACGCCTGCTGACAGCGGTGGGGCGACCACGACGAGCGACACCGGCGCCGGGAAGGCGGTCGCCGAGGCAGAGCAGTGGCCGGCCAAGCCCACCCATCCGGCGGGGGTGCATCTCAAGGATAAGAACCCGCCCATGGCGGCTCCATCCCTGCCCACGGAGTCCGACGCGGCCGCGCACCCGCCGCCCGGCCCGCCCGTCGCCGCCGAGCGCGTCGCGAGCGAGCCCGCGCCTGCCGCCCCTTTCGATTCCCTGGGCGCGGCGATCGATGCCTATCTCGCCGGGCTGGAGAGCGCCGCCTACACCTTCAATCCGCCCTCGCCCATCAAGGTCGCCCGGCCCCACACCGTCCACCTGTGGCTCGATCCGCAGGCGACCCCGGAGGCCCTGGCCGCGGAGCTGCGCGCGGCGGTGCCCGAGGATGCGGCCCGGGTCGAGGCGGGGGAGACGCCGTGGAGCCCGATCATGGAGGCGACCCTCACCGGCAGCGCCTTCGACATCAAACCCATCACCCCGGCGCGCCAGTCCATCTCCGCGAGCCGCCGCACCGCCTGGACCTGGGAGGTCACCGCCACCCGGGCCGGTGAGGAGCTCCCCCTCTACCTCACCCTCAACGTCATCCTCCCGGAGCACCTCGGCCCACCCCACACGGTCGCCACCCTCGCCCGCCGCATCGACGTGGAGGTGACCCTGTGGTGGGCCTTCGACCACTACTTCGACCACTACTTCGACCGCTACTGGAAGTGGCTCCTCGGCTCCGTGGGCACCGCCTTCACCGGCGTCATCGCTTGGTGGTGGAAGCGCCGCTCCCCCGCCGCGGCGAGCGCCGGCACGTAGCCGCGCTGCTCCGCCGGGCACCGCCGAACGCCAAGGCGCGGACCCCGCGCGACATCCACACCGAGCTGGCCGACCTCAACCAGGAGGCGGTGGAGCTGGCGGCGAAGATTCAGGAGAACTTCGCGGAGTTGGGGGCATGACCCTTATGCCCCTTGTGACTCTTGTGGGGGCGAATTCATTCGCCCACCCCCATCCCTACCCCCATGCCGCGCGATGACCTCCTCAAAGGCCGGGTTTCCCTGCCGCACCAGGCCTACCATGTCACGACCTGCACGGAGGCCCGCCGCCCGCTTTTTCGCGACTTCGCCTGCGCCCGCCTGCTCGTCGCCGAAATGCGCGCGTTGCACGAAGCCGAACTGCTCGAATCGCTGGCCTGGGTGATCATTCCGGATCACTTGCATTGGCTGTTCCAGCTTGGCGAGCGCGAAACCCTGTCGGCGACCGTGAAGCGACTCAAGGCGCGCTCGGCACTCGCGATCGCCCGGCAGGTCGGCCCCGGGGTGCCGATCTGGCAACGCGGTTTTCACGACCACGCCATCCGCCGCGACCAAGAGCTTCTCGCCGTGGCCCGCTACATCGTCGCCAACCCGCTGCGTGCGGGCCTGGTCGAGCACATCGGAGACTACCCGCTATGGGACGCGATCTGGCTGTAGCGAATTCATTCGCCCAAGCCATGGCCACGGCCTCGTGGCGAATGAATTCGCCCCTACCCCGGCTGGACCGGGAGACGGCGGGGCTGGCGGCGAGGGTTCGGGAGAGCTTTGAGGAGTTGGGGGCATGAAGCGGACGATGCTACTGGGCGCCATCAAGGCACCGGTTCCTTATGCCTTCGTAGGGGGACCTTTTGGGTCCAACCTCACGACGCGCGACTACGTTGACGAAGGCGTTCCGGTGATCCGTGGGAACAATCTGCCTGCTAACGCCTCATTCCGCGATGACGACTTCGTCTTCGTATCCGAAAAGAAGGCGGACGACCTTCGTTCGAATACCGCCTTCCCTGGAGACCTCGTCTTCACCCAGCGGGGCACACTTGGCCAGGTCGGCGTGATTCCTCGCGACTCGCGGTTCCAGCGCTACATCATTTCTCAGAGTCAGATGAAGTTGACCGTGGATCCGGCCATCGCAGACCGCCGCTTCATCTACTACTTCTTTCGACTTCCTGCGACGGTACAGAAGATTATTAACCACGCGCTTACCTCGGGTGTGCCTCACATTAATCTCGGGATCTTGAAGGGGTTCAAGATCACGCTTCCAGAGGCCAGCCTACAACAGCGCATCGCCGACATCCTCTCCGCATACGACGACCTGATCGAGAACAACCGGCGGCGGATGGCGCTGTTGGAGGAGGCGGCGCGGCAGCTCTACCGTGAGTGGTTCGTCCGCCTCCGCTTCCCCGGCCACGAGCACACCCCCATCACCCACGGCGTGCCGGACGGGTGGGAGAAGGCGACAGCGTACTCGGCGATGGAGGTGCTCAGCGGCGGCACCCCAAAGACCACCGTGCCTGACTACTGGGACGGCGAGATTCCCTTCTATACGCCGAAGGATGCATCGGACACCGCCTACGTGCTCCAGACGGAGCGCGCCATTACGGAACTCGGGCTGAAGAACTGCAATAGCCGGCTGTATGAACTGAACACCGTGTTCATCTCTGCGCGGGGCACCGTCGGGAAGCTCAACCTCGCGTCACGTCCGATGGCGATGAGCCAGTCTTGCTACGCGCTGATTGGCAAGGGACACGTCGCGCAGCTTTTTCTCTACTGCGCACTCAAGGAGGCAATCGAGCACTTCAAGCAGCATGCTGTGGGCGCTGTGTTCGACGCCATCGTTGTGGATACTTTCAAGCTGATTCCGTTCATGCTGCCCGACGAAAGGAAAGTCCGGCTTTTCGAGGATGCAGTGGCGCCGATGTTTCGCCAGGTCGCAAACCTGATGGAGCAGCAAGAAAAGCTCCGCGCCGCCCGCGATCTGCTGCTGCCGCGCCTGATGAGTGGCGCGATTGCGGTGTGAGGGGACATCCTGGAGCGATGACCATGCTGCATGAGATCCACGTCCAGGGGTTCAAGTCGATTCGTGACCAGACGCTTCGGTTCAACCCGCTCAACGTGATCATCGGGGCGAACGGCGCCGGCAAGTCGAACCTCGTGGAGGTCTTCCGCTTGCTCCGGAAGGTGGCGAGCCGCCAACTGCAGACCTACACCGGCGAGTCGGGTGGGGCGAATGCGATCCTGCACTTTGGCCGGAAGGTCACGGAGATGTTGGCGCTGCGCATGGAGTTCAGCAGTGGCGCCAATGCAAACATCTACGGGTTTGAGCTCCGGCCGACCACCGAGGACCGGTTCATCTTCTTCGAAGAACAGACGTTCTTCCATGACCTCGCGGAGCACCCGGAGAAACCGTATGCCGATCAGCGCTGGTCCGGCCACGCGGAGGCGGAGATCGCCGAGTCGCAGCGTGGGGTCGCGAGCCATATTCGCCGGTACCTCGACAGCTACCGCATCTATCACTTCCACGACACCAGCCCCACCGCCCGGGTGAAGCAGACGGGCGATCTGGGCGACAACCGCCTGTTCCGTGAGGACGCAGGGAATCTGGCGGCGTTCCTGTATCGCCTTCAGCAGAGCGAAGCCGGCCATTTCCGAAACATCCAGGAGACGATTCAGCAGATCACGCCGTTCTTTGACCGGTTCGTTCTATCTCCCACTGCCCTCAATGCGGAGAAGATCCGCTTGGAATGGCGGGAGAAGGGAAGCGACGAGTACTTCAACGCGAGTGCCCTGTCCGACGGCACTCTCCGCTTCATGTGTCTGGCGACTCTGCTGCTACAGCCAGAGCTTCCGGCGCTGATATTGATTGACGAGCCCGAGCTGGGCCTGCACCCGGCGGCCATTCAATTGCTCGCAGGCCTCCTCAAGTCTGCGGCGACGCACACTCAGCTCATCGTGGCGACCCAGTCCGTGACGCTCGTCAACCAGTTGGAACCACAGGATGTCTGGGTGGTGGACCGTGAGGATCGCCAGAGCGTGTTTCGTCCCCTCAAGGAGGCAGACACTTCCGGCTGGATCGAGGAGTACGCGCTTGGCGAATTGTGGGAGAAGAACGTGCTCGGGGGACGCCCCTGATGAAGCGGGTGCTGGTGCTGGTCGAAGGGCAGACCGAGGAGCGGTTCGTCAAGGATGTCTTGAATGAGGCGTTGTGCCCCCGAGGAGTCGGGCTCGTCCCCAAGATCGTGACGACAAAACGGGTGAAGCGGGGTCCGGACTTCAAGGGCGGGCTGTCGGACTACCAGAAGGTAGAGAACGACCTCAAACGGCTGCTCAACGACACCGGCGCCGCCGCCATCACGACGTTCTTCGACTACTACGGGCTGCCGCACGACTTTCCGGGCATGGACACGAGGCCGGCCCCTGCGGCTCCGGCCGTAAAGGCGCGACATGTCGAGAGGGCATGGGAGGAGAGAATCAGCCACCCGCGGTTCCATGCCTACCTCATGGTTCATGAGTTCGAAGCGCTGCTCTTTACCCGGCCGGCGGAACTTTGCCAGGCACTTTACGCACCCAGCGCTCTCAAGAACCTGCAGGGCGTTCGCAATTCGTTCGCGACGCCGGAGGAGATCAACGACGACCCGCTGACTGCGCCGTCCAAGCGAATTCGCGACCACCTTCCCGGTTACCAAAAAACCGTGCACGGTCCACTCGTCGCCAGACGCACGGGGATAGAGCGTCTACGGCAGGAGTGCCCACACTTCGGAGAGTGGCTCGGCTGGTTGGAGAATTTGTAAAGGCAGTCGAGCAAACGAAAGATCACACCATGAGAGACAAGACGCTCTTCCTTGCCTGGCAGGACAAGCGGTTGACGCGGGCCTGGTTTCCCGTGGGACGGCTGGATGTGTTGGCTGACCAGGGGGGGTATCGCTTCCGCTACATCAAGGGCGCCGAGCGCGCCCGGGGTGCTGCGGGATTCGCCGCCCTGATGGACTTTCCGGACTGGAACCGGACGTACGAGTCCGCGGTGCTCTTTCCGTTGTTCATGAATCGGATCATCCCGGCGGGGCGAGGGGATTTTCCCGCGTACCTGCGCATGCTGGATCTGCCAGAGGGGTCGGAGCCCGCAGACATCCTGGAGGTGGACGGGGGCTACCGTGCCACCGACAGCTTCGAGGTCTTTCCCAAGATCGAGCGCGCACCGGACGGCGCGTTCCGCAGCCGGTTCTTCCTGCACGGCTGGCGACACGTCAACCCGGATTCGCAGCGCCGGATCGACAGCTTGAAGCCGGGCGAGACCCTGTACGTGACGGTCGAGTTGACCAATCCCGCCACCCAGCTCGCCGTGCAGATCCAGACCGAGGATTACTACATGGTCGGCTGGGCGCCGCGCTACCTGGTGGGCGACCTCGTCCATGCCATCGCCCAGGCACCGAACAAATACGGCGCCAAGGTCGTGAGGATCAACCCGGCCCCGGCACCTTCGAAGCAGCGCCTGTTGGTGGAGTTGAGCGGGTGCTGGCCAGAGTACGAGCCCATGGAAACGGGTGATTTCGAGCTCCTCGCCCACTGAGCGACCATCGAGCGGCGAAATTGTCGCTGAGGCGTCAAGGCGCTAGCCTGGGCCATGCTCTTCGATCGTCAGAAGCGGTTGCTGGCGCTGGTGGATGTGTTGGGCGGCAACGTCGGCGGGCTCGATTTTCACAAGCTCCTCTTCCTCTACTGCCAGGAGGAGGCCGCGCCCACGTATGAGTTCGTCCCATACCGGTACGGCGGTTTCTCATTCTCCTCCTACGCCGACAAGCGGCGGCTGATTGAACGGGGGTTGCTGGAAGACGAGGAGCGCGTCTGGAAGTTGACTGAGGCCGGTCGTGCATCGGCTGAGGTCGCACCGTCGACGAAGGAGCAGATGGGCCGATTCGCACGACGCCACGCGAGGCTGCGCGGCGATGCCCTGGTGGCCGAGGCGTATCGCCGCCACCCCTACTACGCGATCCGCAGCGAGATGGCGGAGGGAGTGCTGGCCGGCGATGCGGCGGCCTTGGCGGCGGTGAGGGCGGCGCATCCGGCAGCGGGGAAGCCGGGGGTCATCACCCTCGGCTATGAGGGACGCAGCCTGGAGGGGTACCTGAACGAATTGATCCGGGACGGGGTGACCCTGTTGTGCGATGTCCGGCGGAACCCTCTGAGCCGCAAGTACGGGTTCTCGAAGACCACCCTGACCAAGGGATGCGAAGGGGTGGGCCTCAGATACGAGCATTTGCCGGAGCTGGGGATTGCCTCCGAAGACCGGCGCGGGCTCAAGGTGCAGGCGGACTATGACGCCCTCTTCGCGAGGTACAGGCGGGTGACCCTGCCGCGACAGACCACCACCCTCTCGAAGATCCGCGCTTGGGTTGAAGACGGGCAGCGGATCGCGCTGACTTGCTTCGAACGGCGGCCAGAGCAGTGCCACCGCCACTGCGTGGCCGCGGCATTGGAGCAGGCTTTCGGTAAGGCATTTGCGCCGGTCCACTTGTAACGAGGCAGCCGTGGCCCGGGAGCGCGTCCTCATCACGGTGAAGACCTACCCGACGCTATCGCGGAAATATGGGGAAGCCGAACCCCTGGGTGATCATCGGGGTGTTCCCCATCCCGGACGCACCACAGATGGAGCTGCTCTGATCCGGCGCCGATGATCACCGACATCAACAGCGAGGACCGCCTGGTCCAGCAGACCTTCGCGGACCACCTCCGCGATCGGCTCGGCTGGGAGAGCGTCTACGCCTACAACGCGGAGACCTTCGGGCCGCAGGGAACGTTGGGCCGGGCGTCGGAGCGCGAAGTGGTGCTGCTACGGGACCTGCGGGCGGCGCTCGCGCGCCTGAACCCGGACCTCCCGGAATCGGCGCGCGAGCAGGCCATCGAGAAGATCACCCGCATCGACTTCGCCCGCTCGCTGATCCAGCACAACCGGGAGTGCTACGGGTTCATCCGGGGCGGGGTGCCGGTGGAGTGGCGCGATGCCGCCGGCGAGACTCGCCATGCCCACGCGCGGGTGATCGACTTCCGCGACGCCGCCCGCAACCGCTTCCTCGCGGTACGGGAGCTGAAGGTGCAGGGGGTGCGGGTGCCGCACTACAACCGGCGCGCCGATCTCGTCTGCTTCGTGAACGGCCTGCCGCTGGTCTTCATCGAGCTGAAGGCGGTCTACCGGAACATCCGCGCCGGCTTCGACGACAACCTCACCGACTACCTGAGCGAACACAGCATCGCCCATGCCTTCCAACACAACGCCTTCCTGGTGGTGAGCAACGGCGACCAGGCGCGCTACGGCTCGATCACCAGCCAGTGGGAGCACTTCGTCGAGTGGAAGCGCAACACCGAGCAGGACAAGGCGCGCCTCGACGCCGAGGCGCTGCTCGACGGGATGCTCGCCAAGGAGCGCCTGCTGGACCTGATCGAGAACTTCTTCCTGTTCGACGACAGCCGGGCCGGCGGCCCACGCAAGATCGTGGCGCGGAACCACCAGGTGCTTGGCGTGAACAGTGCCGTGGCGTCCGTCGTGCGGCAGGAGGAGCTGAAGCGGCGGTTCCCGCCGTCGGAGCGATTGATCGAGTATCGGGTGCCGAAGTCGGGGCTAGCGAAGGCTGCGGAACCGCCGCCGGCTGACTCGGCGTATGCGGCGCCCGCGCCCGCCGGTGGCGTGCAAGACGACGAACTGCCGCTGTTGAAGCGGGCACATGAGGACCTGGGGCGCCTGGGCGTGTTCTGGCATACCCAGGGCAGCGGCAAGTCGTACTCGATGGCGTTCTTCGCGGAGAAGGTGCGGCGGGTGGTGCCCGGCAACTTCACCTTCCTGGTGATGACCGACCGCGAGGATCTGGACGACCAGATCTGGCGCACCTTCATCGGCTGCGGCGTGACCGACGAGAAGACACCGCGCGCCGGCTCGGGCAAGGATCTGCAGGAGATCCTGCGCGGCAACCACCGCTTCGTCTTCAGCCTGATCCACAAGTTCAACCAGCCGGTGGCGGAGCCCTACAGCGAGCGCGACGACATCATCGTCGTCTCGGACGAGGCGCATCGCACGCAGGCGGGCAGGTTCGCGCGCAACATGCGCCTCGCCCTGCCCAATGCCTCGTTCATCGGCTTCACCGGGACACCGCTGTTCAAGCACGACGAGCTGACGAAGCGCATCTTCGGCGGCTACATCTCGCGCTACGACTTCAAGCGCTCCGAGGAGGATCAGTCCACGGTCAAGCTGGTCTACGAGAACCGGGGCGAGAAGCTGGGGCTGGCCCGCCTCGATCTGAACGACCGGATCGCCGAAGCCATCGAGAAGGCCGACCTCGACCCGGATCAGCAAGCCCTGCTGGAGAAGCTGCTCGGCAAGGACTACGAGGTCATCACGGCCGACGATCGCCTGGACAAGCTGGCCGAGGATTTCGTGGAGCACTGCTCCACCCGCTGGCAGACGGGCAAGTCGATGCTGGTGTGCATCGACAAGATCACCTGCGCGCGGATGTTCGAGCGCATCGCGCCACGCTGGGAGGCCAGACTCGCCAGGCTTCGGGCGCTTATTCCGGGGAAGGAGGCGGCGCTGGCCGCGGCAAGCGACCCCGACCTCCGGGAGCGCCTGACGGGGGAGCTCGACGCACTGCGCAGCCAGGCGCAGTGGATGGAGAGCACGATCATCGAGATCGTCATCAGCGAGGCGCAGAACGAGGTCCGCGACTTCCAGAAGTGGGGCTTCGACATCATCCCGCACCGGATGGTGATGAAGACCGGGTTCCAGACTCCCGACGGCAAGCGGGTGCCGGTCGACGACGCCTTCAAGGACCCGCAACATCCCTTCCGCGTCGCGATCGTCTGCGCCATGTGGCTGACCGGCGTCGACGTCGAGTGCCTGGCGACGCTCTACATCGACAAGCCGATGAGGGCGCACAACCTGATGCAGGCCATCGCCCGCGCTAACCGAGTGTTCCCGGGCAAGGACTGCGGCGTCATCGTCGACTACAACGGCATGCTCAAGAGCCTGCGCGAGGCGCTGGCGCAGTATGCGTTGGGCGACGACGACGAAGGTGGCGGGGCGGGAGGTCTCGTAGCCCCAATCGAGGAACTGGTTGCGAGCCTGCTCCAGGCCATCGAGGCGGCGGAGCAGCACCTGCTCCGGCTTGGCTTCGATGCGACCCGGCTGCACGGAGCGACCGGATTCGATCGTATCGAAGCCCTGCGCGACGCGGTGGACGCGGTCTACACCGCGGACGAAGCCAAGCGCCGCTTCGAGATCATGGCCCGGCAGGTCTTCATTCGCTTCAAGGCCTTGCTCATGGAGCCGAGCGCTCTGGCCTATGCGGAGCGGCACGACAACATCGAGGCCATCTACAAGAAGCTGCAGGACCGGCGCGACACGGCCGACGTGACCGAGGTGCTCAAGGCATTGCACCGGATCGTCAACGAGGCCATCCGCGCGGCGGCGGCCGGCGAAGACCATGCCGAAGGGCTCACCGTGGACCTCAGCCAGATCGACTTCGAGAGGCTCCGGAACGAGTTCGCGAGCAAGGTGCGCCGCAAGCATGCCGCGCTGCAGGACATCCGGGAGGTGGTGGAGAAGAAGCTGGCGCAGATGCTCGCCCACAACCCCATGCGGATGGACTTCTACAAGAAGTACCAGGAGATCATCGCGGACTACAACCGCGAGAAGGACCGGGCGACGGTTGAAGCCACCTTCGCGCAGCTTGTTGCCCTCGCAGCCAGTCTCGACGCCGAGCAGCGACGTGCCGCCGATGAGGGGCTGAGCGAAGATGAGCTGGCCCTGTTCGATCTGCTGTTCAAGGAGAGCATCAGCAAGGCGGATCGGGAACGGTTGAAACAGGCGAGCCAGGGCTTGCTGTCGTCTCTGCGCGGCCTTCTCGCGCCGATGCCGGGATGGCTGCAGAATGCCACGACGCAGGCGGAAGTCAGGGTCTTCATCCTCGATCGGCTCTATGGCTCGCTGCCTCGTCCGCCATTCACCGAGGCCGAGACCGAGGACATCGCGTCGCGGGTCTACGACTATGTCTGGCAACGAAGTGCCAGCGGGCAAGATCTGGCGGCGGCGTAGCCTGCGTGAGAACCGGGGGTCAGCCTGCCGAAGCGAGAGTCGTATCGCGTTCTGGAAGTGCCGTGGTGCCGGCCGCGGTGCTACGATGGCCGCCATGGAATCTGCGACACCCCGGGTGGAGATCCACTACTGCACCGGCTGTCGCTGGCTGCTGCGGGCGGGGTGGATGGCGCAGGAGCTGTTGACCACCTTCGAGCAGGAGCTGGGGGAGGTGGCCCTGGTGCCGGCGAGCGATGGCACCTTCGACGTGAAGGTCGACGGCGAGCTGGTCTTCTCGCGCAAGGCGGCCGGGCGGTTCCCCGAGTCCAAGGAGCTGAAGCAGCTCGTGCGGGATCGCATCGCGCCGGGGCGATCGCTGGGGCACAGCGACCGGCAGTGACGCGGCGGGCCGGTGTATCGCCAGGGTCTTCACCACATCGGGTGCTTCGTGGTTAGACAAACCATTCATCCGCCGGTGAGCGACGCCACGAGATGACCGGCTTCCGCCTCGATCCGCAACTGGCGCGGGACTGCTTCGTCCTCGGGGAGCTCGGCGCCAGCCTGTTGCTGCTGGTGGATGACGCCCGGGTCCCGTGGTTCATCGTGGTGCCGCGGGTGGCGGTGACGGAGATCTGCGACCTGGAGGCGGCGCAAGCCGCGGCGCTGCTGGCGCAGGTCAATGCCGTGGCGCGCTTCGTTCAAGAGGCGTTCCCGGTGGACAAGCTGAACGTCGCGGCGATCGGCAACGTGGTCAGCCAGCTCCACGTCCACGTGGTGGGCCGGCGGCGCGACGACTTCTGCTGGCCGGGGGTGGTGTGGGGGGCGCCGGGCCGGGAGGCGTACGGGGCCGAGGAGGTGGCGCGGGTCCGGGGGATGGCGGCGGCCGCGCTGGGGTGGGTGCGAATCCATTCGCACGACACCGGCGGGGCCGGGGACACGGCATCGGCCGAATGAATTCGGCCCTACAGGGATCGCGCAATGCCGTGGGTCGGGCCGCGCCTGACCCACGGGGTCGGACGCGTCGCGGGCCGGCGTGGGTCGCCGAAGGGATTCGGCGCCTACCGGCGCAGCACCGTGTTGCCGGCGAAGAAGCCGGATTTGTCGGGGGCGTCGAGGGCGTCGAGCAGCGCCAGGTCGAGGCGGCCGCTCTGGGCGAAGAACTCCACCGGGTTGCGCCACACCACCTTCTCGATCTCGAGCTCGGAGAGACCGGCGCGGCGCATGTTGGCCACGGCGATCGGGACGTTGAGGGGGTCGCTCTCCCCCCAGTCCGCGGAGCTGTTGATGAGCATCCGGTCGGTGCCGAACTCCTGGATGATCTTGGTGGCGCGCTCTGGGCTGAGCTTGGTCTGCGGGTAGATCGTGTGGCCCGCCCAGCAATAGGTGCGGTCCTTCACCATGGGGATGGTCTCCTCGGTGTTGTGGTCGATGATCACCAGGTCGTGGTTGAGGTCCATCTCCAGGACGAGGTCGATGGTGCGCTCCACGCCCTTCTTCTTGTCGCGGTGCGGGGTGTGGATGAGGGCGACCAGGCCGTGCTCCTTGGCCAGGGCGAGCTGGGCGCGGAAGTACTTGTCCTCCTTGGCGGTCATCTCATCGAAACCGATCTCGCCCACCCCCACCACGCTCTCCTTCTCCAGGTAGTCGGGGAGCAGCTCCAGCACCGCGTCGTTCACCCGGTCGTCGTTCGCCTCCTTCGGGTTCAGGGAGAGGGTGCAGACGTGGAGGATGCCGTACTGGGCGGCCCGGAACCGCTCCCAGCCCAGCAGGGTGTCGAAGTAGTCCTTGAAGCTGCCGACCGAGGTGCGCGGCTGACCGAGCCAGAAGGCGGGCTCGTTGACGATGCGGATGCCGGCATCGCGCATGCGCTCGTAGTCGTCGGTGGTGCGGGAGAAGCAGTGGATGTGGGGGTCGAAGATCTGCATGGGTATCGTCTCACGGGCGCCGCAATGCGGGCCCTGGGTCATGCGCGGGGGTGTCAGCTCCGGGGGGCGAGGAGGTCCGCGATCTCCACCGCATCGGCAGGGACGGGGCGACTGGAGATCTGCCGCTCGCGGACCAGGCCGAGCAGCATGCGGGCCAGCTCCGGTCCGCCGCGCTCGAAGAGGCGCACCACCAGCCCCAGGGGGAGGCCGAGGGTGGCGCGCTTGAGCATGGCGTGGTTGAAGTCGTGGTCCGAGAGCCAGCGCGAGGCGTAGGGGTTGGCGGTGGCGACGTCGAACAGGGGCAGGATGTTGGAGCGGCACCCCTCCTGCACCGCCGGCAACGCGGTGTCGGCCTCCTCCAGCAGGGCGAGGGCCTTGAGCACGGCGATGCGCTCGCCAGTCTCGCCGCGGTCGTAGAGGGGGACGGCCCGTTCCAGGGCGGCCGGCGGTCCGGCGCACGCGGCGGCCAGGAGGAGCGAGGCCCGTGCCCCCTCGGGGAGGCTCCAGGCCGCCACGTCCACGGCATCGGTCGCCCCGGCCAGGGGGGCGGGCTCCTGGCCGTCGACGAGGGGCCCGCGGCCGACCTGGCGTGCGATCGCCGCGAAGCGGCGGCCGAGGGTGCGGTCGTCGCAGCCGGCCAGGATCTCGTGGCGGGCGGCCGTCAGCGCCTCGCGGCCGGCCTCGGAGAGGCGCGGCAGGAGGAGGTCACGGAGGGCGCGGTCGGTGTCGGCGAGGTGGGTCATGTCATCGGGATGCGGCGGCCGAGCCAGCGGGCCGGCAGGAGCAGGGCGACGATCGCCGCGCCCGCCCACGGATGGGGTCCGCAGGCGGCGAGGGCGGCGTCCAACGGGATCAACCCGAGGAGCATACGGTGGATCGCCGCCTGAAGGCGATCCGGCGTGGGGGAGCGCACGGCCGCGACGATCCCCTCTCCCACCAGGCCGACCACCATCGCCATGGCCACCACCCCCCACGGGTGGTAGAGGCGGCCGCTGACGGCGAGGCCCACGGCGGCGGCCAGGGCCGTCAGCACCAGGGCGCCGGCGAGGAGCGGGGACGTGGGTCCGCTGCCCGTCACCTCCACCCGGCTCATGGGCATGATCGCCAGGATATAGAGGGCCAAGGGCAGGGGCAGGAGCCAACTCCCGGCGGTGAGCGGCACGATCGCCACCCCCATGAGCAGGTTGAGGTAGCGGCACCCGGCGAGGGCGAAGGCGCCGGCCAGGGCGTGGCGCTTGAGGCCGGCGTCGTAGGCGTAGGCGAGGCCGGCGATGGCCACGGCGATCAGGGCGGCGTGGCCGCCCGCCACCGTGGCCAGGGCCACCCCGGCGATCAGCAGCACGAGGCCGACCCGCCGCGCCGCGGCGACCATCACCCGCGCCGACGGCAGAGGCCGGCGCGGTCGCTCGCGGCGGTCGACCTCCACGTCGAACACGTCGTTGAGGACGATGCCGCCGCCATACAGGGCGGTGGAGGCCGCCAGGAGGGCGGCCACCGTGGTCCAGCCCGGGAATGCGCCCGTGGCCAGGGCCATGCCCGCCGCCACATCGGCCATGGCGGTGAACAGGTTGGGCACCCGCAGGAGCTGGGCCCATGCGACGCCCGCGCCCGACTCGGGCCGCGTTGCCGCGCTCATCCGATCCATTGGCCGAGGTGTTGCCGGGAGCGGCGCGCCGCTCCCGATGGATCGTCGATGCAGGTGTAGAGCTCGACGGCGGCGGCGCCCCGGTAGTCGATGGCGCGCAGGGCGGCGAAGATGGCGGCGAAGTCGATCTCCCCCTCGCCCGGGATGCGGTGGTAGTGGACCCGGTCGCGGATGTCCTCCAGATGGAGGTGGCAGAGGCGCCCCGGCCCGGCGCGCCGCACCACCTCGGCCGGCTCTTCGCCCACGACCCAGGCGTGGCCCACGTCGAGGTTGAGGCCGAGCCACGGGCTCGCCATCCGATCGCATAGGGCGAGGGCCTGGGTCGCGCGCTCCACCAGCAGTCCCGGCTCGTACTCCAGCGCCAGGCGCACGCCACACGCGGCCGCGTGGGGCAGGAGGGCGGCGAGGCTCGCGTGCAGGTGGCCGACGGCCTGCTCCGGCGGACAGCCGGGCACGGCGCGGCCGCTGGTGAGGGTGATGCACGGCGCCCCGAGGCTGGCGGCGAGGTCGAGGCAGCGGCGGGTGTAGTCGACGCGCGCCCCGCGCCGGCCGGCGTCGGGGTTGCACAGGCCGGGGCCGAACAGGGGCTCGGGCGGCGGATCGCGATACAGGCCGGCGGCGGTGTTGGCGTTGAGGCAGCACACCGCGAGGCCGAGGTCGGCGAGCCGCCGGCGCAGGGCTGCGATGCGCGGTGGGTCCCACTCCGGAGGGAAGAGGTGGGGCCGATCCGCGAGGATCTCCACCGACCGGTAGCCTGTGGCGGCGATTCCCTCCAGGGCGCTCTCCAGCGAGTGGCGGGTGTAGGCGTTGGTGGAGAAGGCGAGGTTCACGGGGTGCGGAAGGAGTGGCGGTGATTCGGGGACGTGCGAGAACGAAACCACAGATGAACACGGATGAACACAGATCCCTCTTCGCCACAGAGACACAGCGGGCACGGAGGTCGGCTTGCCGAAGTCGCCCGCTCCTTCTATTGGGTCCCTCCGGGAGTGCGGTCGCGACCCGCGTCGCGCTCTGTAGGAGCGGTGCTCATCGGCGGAATGGCGCCGGGCGCGGCGAGAGGAGGAGGACGGCGCCGGCGAGGAGGAGCAGGGGCGGGTGGGGGTGCCACGGCTCGCGCTCGGCGGGGGGGGGCGGCAGGGGGGTGCCGGCCGCGACGAAGCGGCCGCCGCTTACCCGGGCGAGGCGGGCCAGCGCCGCCTTGCCCGCGGCCGGGGTCACGGCCCACTCCGGGTCGGGCTCCAGGAGGACGAGCTGTTCGGCCACGGCCGGGCCGTCCGGGTTGGCGGTGATCGCCACGCGGTAGGTACCGCCGGCCGGCAGGTCGGTGGTGGCGGACCACACGTCGCCGGTGGGCTCCAGGGCGAGGGTCTGCGTCGTGCCGTCGGGCGATTCGATGCGGCAATATGGGGCCGCGACTCCCTCCCCCCCCGGGGGAGGGTTGGGGTGGGCGGGGTGGGTGAGGCTACCCGGTCTGGAGGTGTCTCCGGCGCGCTGCTCATCCCATGCGCCCTCCCCCCCGCCCCTCCCGGGGGGAGGGGGGCCGATGGGATCGCCGCTGTGCGGAGAATTTGTTGTTCTGCCCTCCCCCTGGCCCTCTCCTGGGGGGAGGGGGGGAGTGGCTCCGGCGTCGTTCCAGCTCACCCGCAGGGTCGCGCCGTAGAGGGTGCACTCGAGGCCATCACCGGCGGCCGGGGGGGCGAGCCAGGCGAGGAGGCCCTGCCAGAGGTCGGGGCGGCTCGCCAGCTCCGGCCCGGTGGCGGTCCAGCAGGCGGTGCGGCCGAGGCCGTGGCGGCCCAGGGCCAGCAATGGCGCGCCCCCGGCGAGGCGCAGGATCTCGACCCCGCCCGGCGCCATGCGGGTCGGGCAATGGCCGGCCACGGCGCCGGCGCCCACGGCAAAGGGCGCCGGGATGCCGGTCGGCTGATAGGGGCGGTCGCCCGCCCGGTAGCCCGTCGCCTCCTCGGGGTCGGCGGCCACCGCGATCGTGGCCGGCAGGGCCGCGGCATCCGCCACCGGGTAGATCTGCCCGCCGGTGGTCGCGGCGAGCGCCATGGCGGCGGGCGACGGCGCCATGGTCCCCACCTGCACCAGGTCGAGGGCGATGGCCGCGCCGGTGAGGGTGGGGCCGCGCCACTCCGCGGGCGGCGGCGGGATCTGGCCGTCGGTGATCACCACCAGGTGGCGCACTGCCTCGGGGGCGGTCGCCAGGGTCCGGGCCGCCTCGCTCACCGCCCGCCACGGATCCGTGCCGCCGCCCCCCTGCAAGGTGGCGAGGCGCGTGGCGAGGTGCCGCTCATCCGGCGGTGGGCCCAGGGGATCGATGGAATGGAGGGCGACATCGAAGGCGAACAGGGCCCAGCGGTCCTCGGGGGCGAGGCCGCGGCGGACGGCGAGGACCGCGCCGATGCCAAGGTCCAGCCCCGCGCCCGTCCCCTCCACCATGCTGCCGGAGCGGTCGAGGACCACGGCCACGGCCACCGGGGCGCGGCCGCTGGGCCGATCGAGGAGGAGAGGCAGGGCCGGTGCGAGGGGGCTCTTGTCGTAGCCGCCCCCCGCCATCCCCTGCGGGGTGCCGAGGAGGAGGAGGCCGAGGCCATCGCGCCGCACTCGCGCCGCCAGCCGCGCCAGGGTGGTCGCGCCGAGGCGGCCGGCCGCGGCGTCGTCGAGGAGGATGGCGGCCAGGGGCGGCGCCTGGTCGAGGCGCGCGGCGAGGTGTACCGGGGCGACCCGCTCCAGCCGTATCCCGGCGGGGACGGGCGGCAGGTCGAGGGGGGCGTCGGACACCACCGCGACCGCGATCGGCCCGGCCTCCTGGACCAGGGCCGCGGCGGGTGCGGCGCCGTCCACCTGGGCCGAGATCCGGCGATAGCCTCCAACCCCCGGGGCCAGGGCGACCCGCGCCTCGCCCCAGCCGTCCGGGCCGGTGGCCGTGGCCTGCTGGAGCGGAGCGCCCGCGCCGGCCTGCCAGGTCACGGCGACGCCGGCGTCCGGTGGACCGTGGACCTGAAAGAGGGCCACCGCCGCGCCGCCGGTGGCGGCACGGGGCGGGAGGCGCAGGGTGACCGGCTCTGGGCGGCTCGACTCCGGCGCGAGGAGCACCGCGTGGATCGGCCGGCCGGGCGGCGCGGCCGGGAGGGGGCCGCGGCCGTCGCTGACCACCACCACGTCGCCGGCGGTGGTCGCCGCGAGGGCAATGGCCAGCCCGTCATCCAGGGCGCTGCGGTGGGAGGTGGGCGGGGCCGCGTCGAGGAGGGGGCCGAGCCGTGCGATCGCGGCGGCGGCCGGGGTCCCGGCCGGGACCCACAGCTCCGGGCGCTCCCCGACCGCCACCACCGCGGCCGAGGCGGCCCCGTGCAGGGCGGCCTCGGCCAGGTCGACCAGCCGGTCTCGGCCCACCCGCCGCGCGCTGGCGGAGATGTCGAGGAGGAGGGTGCGCGGACCGGCGCCGCGGCCATGGACGAGAGTGGGGGCGACCAGGGCCGCGGCGAGGGGCAGGGTGGCGGCGAGGTGCCAGCGCCGGTGGCGCGGGATGGGGAGCCAGAGGAGGGTGATGGCGGCGGCGGCGGGCCAGCGCCAGGCCCCCGGCAGCGGCTCCGGCGCTGGCTCGGGGGGCCGCGCCGGTGGTGGGATCGCGCTGGCGGCCCGGACCCAGTGGGCCAGCAGGAGGGGGAGGGCGGGGTCGTCGCGCAGGCCCGTGGCGGCGAGATCGACGCCGATCACCAGCTCCTCCCCCGGCCCCGTGGGGCGGAGGACGATGGCCGGGGCGCCGTCCACCCGTGCCAGCACCCGATCCAGTGGGCCGGCCGCCACTGGGCTCGCGCCGCGTGCCCAGCCCGGGATGCCCGGGGCGCCGGCGAGGAGCGGGTCGCCCAGGTCCCACAGGAGGGGGCGCGGCGTGGGGTCGTCCCCCGGCGCGACCCGGAGTTGCCACGGCGAGCCGGCGCCGCAGGGTGCGCCGATCTCTTTAAGGAATTGGTGAAGGAACTCCGGGAGGGGGCCGTCACAGATGAGGGTGACAGGGCGAGTGCTGGGTCCGAGCCCCCCCTCCCCCGGCTTCGCTCCCCCTCCCCCCCGCCCCTCCCACCAGCGGAGGGGGGGCGATGGGTCGGTGGCAAGCTCCCTCCCCCCTTGTGGGGGCGGGCCGGGGTGGGGGGGCGCGGTTCCCGTGCCCAGGTGCGGGCCGGCGAGGGCGAGGGTCAGGAGGAGGATGACCAGGGGGATCCGCACCCCCGCGGGTTGCCACGCCAGGGTCGGGCGGTGACGCCTAGCCGGGGCGACCTGGCGCCACAGGAAGAGGGCCGAGACCGGGTGGTCCGTGCCGCCCCGGGGCCGCAGCCACCAGAGGAGGAGGGCGGCGGGATAGGCGGCGAGCCACCACGGGTGGAGGAGGGTCACCGGCCTGCCTCCCCCGGCAGGGCGAGGTAGTCGATCAGGGCCCGCTCCATGGGGGTGGCCGCGGCGACCCGCAGGTGGCGCATGCGGTGGCGGCGCGCCAGGTGGCGGACGGCGTCGATGTGGGTGGCCACAGCCTGCCGGTAGGCGGCGCGCAGGTCGCCGTCCACCGTGGCCCGGAGGGCGGCCCCGCCCTCCGGGTCGACCAGGCGGCACGGGCCATCGAGGTCAGGCTCGGTGTCGGCCCGGTCGAGGATCTGGATCAGGTCGAGGTGGTGGCCGCGGGCCACGACCCGCCCCAGGGCGTCCAACTCCGGGGCCGGCTGCATGAGGTCGGAGAGGAGGATCGCGTGGGTCGGCCCGCGCCAGCGGTGGGCGAGGGGCGGGAGGCGGGTGGCGAGGTTGACCCGGCCCGCGGGCCGCGCCCGCTCCAGGGCGGTGAGGAGGGCGGTGAGGTGGGGTTGACCCCGGCCCGGTGCCACCGCGGTCGGGGCGTCACCGAGGAGGTGGAGGCCGACCCGGCCGCCCTGCTCCAGGGTGAGGTAGGCGAGGGCCGCGGCGAGCTCCGCGGCCACGGTGAGCTTGGCGCCGTCGCCGATCCCCATGGAGGCGCTGGCATCGACCACCAGGGCCACGGTGGCGCCGCGGCGCGCCTCACCGCGCCGGACGAAGGGGCGGCGCAGCCGGGCGAGGAGGCGCCAGTCGAGGTAGCGCGGGTCGTCCCCCGGGGTGTAGGGGCGGTGGTCGAAGAACTCCGCGGCCGGCTGGCGCAGGCGTCCGCTCACCCCGGCTCGTGCCGCGCCGTTGCCTTCGTGCAGCCACCACTGGAGGCGGCGCAGCCGGGCGAGGAGGTCACCACGCAGGAGCGGGCCGGCCATGGGTATTGCCCCGCAGTTTTCCCCCGCCTGCATATCGCCCTGCGACATCGGTCGAGGACGGAACGCCCGTAGGGCCGGTTTCGACCGGCCGGAAACCGCCGTTGGGAACGAACGGCGTCCGGCGGACTGAAGTCCGCCCTACAGTCGCTGCCTTGAAGCGATCGGTGGGAGTGGCAGGCCGACCTGTCTTCATGGCGGAACTTCCTCCAGGAGGTTGGCAACCACCTGGTCCGGGGTGAGGCCCTCCATCTCCGCCTCCAGGTGGAGGAGGAGGCGGTGGCGCAGGGCCGGGAGGGCGACCTCCCGGAGGTCGGCGAAGTCGACTTGATGGCGGCCCCGGGCGAGGGCCGCGGCGCGCGCCGCCCGCACCAGGCATTGGCCGCCGCGCGGGGAGATGCCCAGGCGCAGGGCGAGGGCCGCGGCGCCGCGGCCGGCGCCGTCGGGGCGGCTCGCCAGGATCAGACGGACCGCGTAGTCGGCCACGGGATCCGGCACCAGGACCGCGTCCACCGTGGCCTGGAGGGGGACGAGGTCGAGGGGTACGCCCTGGTCAGTCGCCGGGATCATTGTCGCCGTCATCACCTGTTTCAGCTCGGTGTGTGCCGGATCGTTGAGGTGAATCTTGAAGAAAAAGCGATCGAGCTGCGCCTCCGGCAGGGGGTAGGTCCCCTCCATCTCGATCGGGTTCTGGGTGGCCAGGAGGAGAAAGGGGGAGGGGAGGCGGTGGGTCTCGCCCATCACCGTCACCTGGCCCTCCTGCATCGCCTCCAGGAGGGCCGACTGGGTGCGGGGGGTGGCGCGGTTGATCTCGTCCGCCAGGACCAGGTTGGCGAAGATCGGGCCGGGCTGGAACTGAAACCGCTCGTGGCCGCGCTCGTCGATGAGCAGGCCGGTGCCGGTGATGTCGCCGGGCATCAGGTCCGGGGTGCACTGGATGCGGGCGAAGGCCAGCCCGAGGGTGGCGGCGACCGTGCGTACCAGGAGGGTCTTGCCCAGGCCGGGCACCCCCTCGATCAGGCAGTGGCCGCCGCACGCCAGGGCGAGGGTGAGCTCGAAGAGGGGGCGGTGGTGGCCCACCACCCGGCGGCCGATCCGCTCCTGGAGCTGGGCGATCAGGGCCGCGGCCTGGTCCGGGGTGAGGGGGGATGGGGTCATGGTTCGTCGGCCTCGGTCGCGGGGTGGAGGAGGGCGAAGTAGCGTGCCACGGTGGCACGCAGGTGGAGGGGGACCGCCTCGGGTGGGGCGAGGGAGAGGGTCGGGCGCGGGGCCGGCGCCATGGTGAGTGGGATGGTGGGCGCCCCGCCGGGCGGGGCGGCCACGGCACCGGGGAGGGCGGCGCCCGCCAGGGTCAGGATGGCGGCGCGGCCCGGCCGGGGGAGGGCGCGGTCCGGCGCGCCCAGGAGGGGCGTGGTCGCGGCGCCGGTGCCGATGTCGCCGGTGGAGGTCGTGCCGGCAACGTCACCACTGCCGCTCCCCCTCCCCCCCCGGGGGAGGGCCTGGGTGGTGGTGGCAAGCTCCCTCCCCCCTCGGGGGAGGGCCGGGGTGGGGGTGGTGGGATCGGCTACCGGATTGGGTGGTGTGCCCGGCGCGCTGCTCGCTCCCTGCGCCTTCCCCCCCGCCCCTCCCGGGGGGAGGGGGGCCGATGGGACCTCCGCGGCGCGGAGGGCTTGTTGCTCTGCCCTCCCCCCGCCCCCCTCCTGCGGGGAGGGGGAGCGGGGGGGCAGCAGGGTCACGGCGAGGAGGGCCGCTACTGCGGCCACCAGCCAGCCGGTGCCGCGCCATGGCAGGAGGGCGGCGGGGTCGAGGCCGGCGAGCAGCCGGGCGGCATGGATGCGCTGGGCCACGCACCACGGGTCGGCGCGGTCGCGGAACTCCACGGCGGCGGTGAGGGTGGAGCCGAGGCCGGCGGCCCGGTCGAGACGGGCCGCCAGGGCGATCTCGGCCGGCCGGCGGCTCGCCAGGGCGGCGGGGACGAGGACGAGTCCGGCCGCGACCAGGCCGAGGGCCAGGGGCCGGGGGCCGCCGGCGAGGACCATGGCCGCTCCGGTGAGGCCACCGGCCACGCCGCCCTGGCTCGCTCGGCGCAGGGTCGTGGTACTCGTCCACCGGCGCCGCGCCCGTCCCATGAAGCGCTCGACCTCGGTCACCCGACCCACCTCCACAGGGTGGCGGCCACCAGACCCAAGACGGCGTAGTGGGTCGCGAGGTGGAGCGGGGTCGGGAGGCGGCGGGCCACTCCGGCGATTACCAGGGTCGCGGCCGCGGCCGCCGCGGCCGGGGCGAGGCCACGGAGGATCAGGGCCGGACCGCCATAGGCGGTGGCGAGGAGCAGTAACGGGAGGCCAGCGGCCAGGGTCACGGCAGCGACGATCGCGGTGGTTCCGAGGGACGCGGCCGGTGCCGCATGGAGGCGCGCGAGCCAGCCGCTGTGCGGGGTCCCGCCGCGCTCCGTGGCGCGTACCGCCAGCAGGGGGAGTCCCGCGGCGATCACGGCGGCGAGCCACCACCCCTGGGCGGCGGCGAGGTCTGCGGCGAAGGCGGCCGGGTCGATGGCCGGGTGGAGGCGTGCCCGGTAGACCAGGGCGACGGCCGCCCCGCCCGCCAGGGCGATCGCCGGCAGGCGCAGGGCCGCCCCGTCCGGGAGGAGGGCGGCGAGGGCGAGGGCGAGGCGCTTCACCCCCTCCCTCCGGCGGCGACGGCGTCGCGGAAGGCGGCCGCCTCGCAGGGGACCGGGGTCAGCCGCCCGGCGGCGAGCGCCCACCCCTCGCTGCCGGCCCGGGCCAGGGCCGTGGGGCAATTGGAGGTGATGACCACGGTCCGCCCGGTGTTTCCCGCGTCGCGCAGGAGGTCGGCGAGGCGCTCCCGGGCGACCGGGTCGAGGGCCGCGAACGGCTCGTCCAGGAGGGTGAGGGGGCGGCGAGGGAAGAGGGTGCGGACCGTCGCCACGAGGCGCTGGCCGCCCGGGTGGAGGTGGTCGAGACGGCGGCGCCAGAGGTGCTCAATGTTCAAGTGTCGCATCAAATCGTGGATGGCAGAGTCCGTGTCAGATGCCTGTAATCCAAATAGTTTCCCGAACCACCTGAGGTATCCCTGGACCTCCTGGCGGGGGTACGGTGCCTCCTCCTGGAAGAGGGCCGAGAGGCGGCCGCGGAGCTGGCGGCGGCCACCGGGCTGGGGCAGACCGAGGAGGGTCAGGCGGCCGGCCGACGGGGTCAGGAGCCCGGCGAGGAGGGCGATCAGGGCCGACTTCCCGGCCCCGCCGGCGCCGGCAATGGCATGGACGGCGCCGGTCCGCAGGTGGGCATCGACCCCGCTCAGGAGGCGCCCGCCGCGGGTGTCCAGATCGACGCCGTGGAGCTCAACGGCCAGCGGCCACCTCCTGGAATCGCGGCGCGGTCATCCGGCTTCCGGCGCCGGCGACGGCCAGGGCGCGGGCGGTCCCGGCCGCGGCGAGGCGGCCGTGCTGCTCCAGCACCAGCCCGACCTCATCCTCCACCCAGCGCAGGCCGGGGGTCGCGACGGTGGGAAACCAGCCGTGGCCGGGGGTGGCGAGGCGCGCCCCTTCCCCGGACCCCGCGAGCGTGATCGTGACCTCCTCCATGGCTCGGGAGGTAACTGGGACATACGCGGCGGCGATGGTGGGGGCCGGGTGGAGGAAGAAGGTGGCCACGACCTCGGCGGCGACCACGGCGATCGCGAGCAGGAGGGCGCGCAGGGTCGAGGTCCGCGCCAGGCCGACGACGGCCAGGAAGAGGGCGCCGCCCCCCTGCCACAGGGCGCCATGGGTCAGGGCGGTGGCGAGGGCCTCCGGCGGGAGGGGCCGCGGCAACGGGGTGTCTGGCAGGAGGGGGCGGAGGTCGGCGACGGGCGGCAGGGTGATGCGGCCGAAGGCCGGGGCCGCGAGGATCCGCGCCCCGGCGGCGGTGGCGGCGGCGATCGCCGCGCGGGTCGGCTCGGGGGCCCGGGCGAGGGCCCCCTCGTCCACTAGCCAGATCGGGTAGGCGAGGTAGGGGCCCCAGTGGTCGGGAAGCGCGGGCAGGGGCGCCGTCTGCCACCCGTCCGGGAGGCCCGGTGGCTCGGGGGTGGCGCCGATCCATGCGGCGGTGCGGGCGGCGGGCCGGGGTGGCAGGGGCCGGCGGGGGAGGCGAGTCTCCACGCCGTCGGCGGTACGGGCGACCACCGCGATGGGGCCGCGATCGACGGCGGCAAAGAGAAGCACGTCGCGGCGCGCCAGCCCTGGGAGGGTGAGGCGGTGGGCCACCGGGGTGTTGTCCGCCTCCACCTCGACCTCGCACGGCTGGGGCGCCGGGTTGTGCAGCGTGAGCCAGACGAGGAGGCGGCCATCCGGGGCGCGGTACAGGCCGCGCTCCCGGATCTGGATCGCGCTGGGTGCCGCCGCGAGGGCACCGGTCGCGAGGCAGAGGAGGAGGACCCCGAGGAGGGCTGTGCCTGCTGCACGCAACGTCCCGCATTTCTCGCCACCCCAGGGGCCGGGGGCCGGGGGCCAGGGGCCGGAGGGGGACGTCGGCGGTACGGCCTGGCGCCGGCCACGTTTCGTTGCCATGGCTCCAACCGCTCCTGACCCTGGTCCCTGGCCCCCGACCCCTAGTTGTCCGGCAGGAATGGGTAGCACTCGGCGAGGGCGAGGACCGCGTGGGCCGTGGCCAGGTGCTTGTTGCCCTCCCACCAGCGCCCCTCGGGGTTGCTCCACGAGCCTTCGTCGCTTTGCAGGGAGACGATCTTGGTGGCCAGCTCCTCGGCCCAGCGGTGCTCCTTGCCGTCCTCGGTCCGGAGGGCGGGCTCGCCGAGGACGGCGAGGGTCCGGGCCATGGTGTCGACGTAGTAGTAGTACCCCTGCTGGCCGAGGCCCGGGTGCTCGTCGACGCTGTAGTGGGTGCGCACCCAGTCGAGGCCCGCCTGGACCCGCGGGTCGGAGCGCTCGACGTGGGCGAAGATCAGGGACTTGATGCCGGCGAAGGTCATGGAGCCGTAGGACGTTGTGCCGCCGGCAAAACTCTCCCCCGGGGCGTAGACGAAGCCGCCGTCATTGGCCGCCCATTGCTGATCGTTGGACTCGCTGCGGTTCTGGCAGCGATTGAGGAAGGTGATCGCCTTGGCCCAGACCGGGTCGTCGGGGTCGGTGTCGGCCGCCTTCAGCCCCTCGATGGCAAATTGCAGGTTGGAGAGGTCGGGCCGCTCGTCGCCGCCGTAGCCGATGCCGCCGTAGTACTTCCGGTCCTTGGGGTAGCCGGTGGCCTCGTTCGCCTGGACCGAGATGAGGAAATCCCGCGCCTTCTCGATCTGCGGCCGGTACGCCGGGTTGTTGGTCGCGGTCAGGACCTGCAGGGCCAGGGCCGTGTTGTAGCTCGGGTTGTCGCGATCGAAGATCGCCCCGTTGGACTTTTGCTTGGCGAGGAGGTTGGCGACGGCACGGGACATGAACGGGCCCTCGTCCTCCTTGTAGTGGCGTGGCGAGCGGAGGTAGGCGAGGGTGACCAGCGAGGTGATGCCTGGGTAGCTCGACCAGGAGCCGTCCGCCCCCTGCTCGCCGCGCAGCCAGCGTAGGGCGTGGTCGATGGCGTCCTTGGTGGCCGCCTTCACGGAGACCGGCTTGCCGGGCTCGGCCGCGATCGCGAGCGGCGGCGACGCGAGGCCGACGGCGAGGATGAGGGCGGCGGCGACGTGCAGGATCCTGTTCATCGAGTTCATCGAAGCCTCCAGAGGGGTTGGCGCCAACCGGTCGGTGGGGTGCGACCGAGCCATGAGACGGTCGTGAGGAGCAGGGCGGGGAGGGCGAGAAGGCCGGCGCTCAGCCAGGCGGTGGGGTAGGCGTAAGGGTAATAAGAGACGGGCAGGTTGGCGTAGCACCAAGGTAGACGCATGAGGTCGACTGGCAACAGCCCCGCCGCGATCGCCGGCGGCCAGAGGGAGAGGGCCACGGCGATGGTCCGCTCCGGCTGCGGGAAGAGCTCGGCCACGGCGAGGACCACGAGGGGCAGGCCGTAGAGCAGGGCGAGGAGGGTGAGGCCGGTGATGACGCCCCGGCCGGCCTCGCTACGGGCCAGTGTCGCCGAGGCGATCAGCAGCAGGGCCGACGCGAGGTAGAGGAAGAGGCCGGGTACGGCGGCGAGGGGTAGGTCGACGGTACTGGCACCGGCCGCCACCAGGCCGATCACCAGCGGTGGGACGCAGGCGGCGGCGCCGAGTCGCTGCCGCCCGCGGGCGAGCCAGACGAGGGTGGGCGTGTAGCCGTACCAGGGGGCGGAGGGACGGGTCAACACGGCGATGAGGGCGACGCCCGCGACCGCCGGCGTCAGCGCGAGGGCAAAGAGCGGGCTGAGCCCGCGCGATAGCACCGCGTAGACGACCGGTGTGCCCGCTGCGGCCAGCAAGGCGCCCCACCGTCGGTTGAGCGCAGGTCCCATCAATGTCGCTCGCGACCCTCTTCCTTGGCGGCCAAGGCCGGCGGCGGCGTGGCCGACGTCGCTTCCTCGCTCCCCGTGGCGACCCGGGAGAGGTAGCGTTGCAGCCGGGTGAACTGGCTGTACAGGTCGTGGTCGGTACACCCCATCGGGCTCTTGAAGAAGCTGGCCATGTGGGTGAGGAGGCCGCGCTCGCCGCGCTGGGCGGCGAGGGCCGCGAGCCGTGCCAGGTCGAGGACCAGGGGGGCGGCGAGGATCGAGTCGCACCCCTGCCAGGTGAATTGCAGGGTCATGCGCGTGCCGAGGAATCCCTCGAAGTGGATCAGGTCCCACGCCGTCTTCCAGTCGTCCAGGGACGGGACGTAGTCGATGCCCACGTGGGTGTGGGGGCTGTAGCCGAGGATCTTCGGCAGGAGGTGGTCCTTGGAGCGCACCTTCGAGGACTTGTTCGCCGGATCGTCCAGCACCCGGCCGTCCTGGTTGCCGAGCATGTTGTACCCCTGCCAGGTGAGGACCCGCAGGTTGCGCATGGCGAACAGCGGCGCCAGGACCGACTTCACCAGGGTCTCGCCGGTCTTGCCGTCGTTGCCGTAGTGGGGGACGCCGCGCAGCTCGGCGAGCTGGCGCAGGGCCAGCCCGGAGGAGCCGGTGGAGGGGGTGAAGTTGATGTACGGGAAGCCGGCGTCGATCGCCGCGTAGGCATAGATGACGCTGGCCGGGAGGCCCGCCGTCTCGTCGCGGCGGATCGCCGCGCGGAGCTGGTCGAGGTCCTCGCCGACGAATTGCGGGGGGGGCGGCGGCTCGGTGGAGGCCAGGTTGATCACCACCACGGTATCGAGGCCATGGCGCTCCTGGAAGGCGCGCAGGTCCCTCTGCAAGACCTCGATCAGCGGCGCGAGATGGGTGGGGACGGCGTGGCCCGTGCCGGCGACCTGGCGGATGCGGTCGCCGCATCCGGTGGTGGTGCCGGGGCGGATCTCTCGCTCGCAGTCGTCGAGCCACGAGGCGGCCGCGGTGAGGAGGTCGGGGCGCAAAGTGCCGGCGGCCGCGGCGATCGCCTGGGCCTGTTGCTGCAGGCTGTTGCCGGCCACGTCCCAGCCGCCAAACGGGACCTCGTCGAACGCGGGCCATTGGTGGCCGGCAAACCCCGGCAGGGCGGTCACCATGCCAGTGGGCGGGTAGAGCCCGCGCCCCTGGCCGTAGGCGCCGACCAGGGTGGTGGTCGCGACGTTGCCGCGGGCGCCGATGAGCCAGATTCCGAAACGCTTGCAGGTAGACACGTCAGCCCCCATTTTTGTGCTCACTGGAAGTGGTCGGGTCCGGACTGCCGAGCCAGCGGTACCCTTCGTCCGGCGCACCGCCCGGGACGAAGGGCCCGCCGCGTGGTCACCATGGTCGCTCGGGGACATGCACTTGCGCGCATCGGGGGCGTCCGGCGAGCGGGGAGGACGTGACCATCGTGTTCGCCCAGGAACAGCAAGTCCCGGACCAGGTATCGGCAGCCAGACACTCTGGCGCAACCCCTTGCCGTAAAAGGGGGCGGGTGGGTGTCACCCTGCGCAGGAGTGGCCGCAGCATGGGCACGATGTAGCCATGCGCGGCCACCGGGGCGACAGGGGATCCGCTGACATGCAGGTGCCGCCCGCATGCCGGCGGGCAGCGCGCCCCCCGTAGGGCCGGTTGCAACCGGCCGATGCGATCTTCTCAAGAGGTCTAGGAGTCGGGCGGGCTGAAGCCAGCCCTGCGCAGGGTGCCGTCTCCTGCGCCAATCGCGGGTTCCGCTGTCCTCACAGCCCGTGCTGGGCCAGCTTCTTGCGGAAGCTGGAGCGCTGCATCCCCAGGAGGCGGGCGGCCTGCACCTGGTTGCCGCTGGTACGGGCGAGGGCCTCCTGGAGGAGGGTCCGCTCGGTCGTGGTGATCACGCAGCGGAACAGGCCATCCTCCTCCACACCCTCCCCGTCGGCGGGGGTATGCTGCCGCACCTGCTGGCGCAGATGGTCCTGCCAGACCGCGGCAGGATCGCGGTCTGGCCGCGAGAGGGCCTGGCTCGCCGCGAGGTGGGGTGCCACGTCCTCCCAGGTGAGGACCGCGTGGCGGGCGAAGGCGCAGGTGCGATGGATCAGGTTCTCCAACTCCCGGACGTTGCCCGGCCAGCTATAGGCGAGGAGGTTCTTCAAGGCCGCCTCCGCCACAGTGACTGGCGGCATGGATAGCCGCTGGGCCGCCTCCTGCAAGAAGTGGGCGATCAGCTCCGGGATGTCCTCCGGCCGGTCCCGCAGGGGGGGGATGGTGATCGAGGCAACGTGCAGCCGGTAGTAGAGGTCCTTACGGAATCGCCCCGCCTGCACCGCCTCGGCCAGGTCTTGATTGCTGGCGGCGATCACCCGGGCGCGCAGCCCCAGGGGGCGGGTGCCGCCGACGCGGAAGAACTCCCGCTCCTGGAGCACCCGCAGGAGCTTGGCCTGGAGGCCGAGGGGGAGCTCACCCACCTCGTCCAGGAGGAGGGTGCCGGCGGCGGCGGCCTCGAACTTCCCCACCTGGATCTGGCTGGCGCCGGTGAACGCACCGCGCTCGTGGCCGAACAGCTCGCTCTCCAGGAGCGCCTCGGGCACGGCCGCGCAGTTCACCGCCACGAAGGGTTGGTCGCGTCGCGGGCTGTTGTGGTGGATCGCCCGGGCGACCCGCTCCTTGCCGACTCCGGTCTCGCCCTGGAGCAGGACCGTGAGGTCGTTGGTGGTCAGCAGCCCGATGTGCTTGAACAACTCCTGCATGACCGGGCTGGTGCCCAGGAGGGAGTGGGGCTCGCGCGCCGGACCGCCGACAGCGGGGAGGGTGGGTGGCTCGCCTTGCGCCGCGGAGTCCCGCTGCCGGCGCCGGAGCAGCTCACCGATGCGGCCCAGGTCGATGGGCTTGGTGATGTAGTCGTAGGCGCCGAGTTGCATGGCCCGGACGGTGGTCTGCATCCCCCCCTGGGCGGTGATGATCACCACCGGCAGGCCGGGCCAGCGCTGGCCGATCTCGGTGAGGGCGTCGAGGCCATTCATGCCGGGCATCTGGATATCGAGGAAGACCAGGTCGAACGGCGCTTGGCCCAGCTTCTCGAGGGCCTGGCGACCCGACGCCGCCACCGCGGGCTGGTGGCCTTCACCGCGCAGGTACTCGCTCAGGGCGAAGCAGATGGCGGCCTCGTCATCGACGACCAGGATGCGGCTCATGGGTAGCGGTTAGCCCTTTGCGGTTAGCTCTGAGCGGTTAGCGGTTGGCGATTCACCCACCGCTATCGTATCGGAAACCAGGCGGTGGCACGGGTGCCGTGGGGCAGGGGGGTGAGGGTGACGTCGCCGCCGTGCTCCCGGGCGATCTGGCGGCTGATGGCGAGGCCGACGCCCACGCCCCCCTCGCGGGTGGTGTGGAAGGGCTCGAAGAGGCCCTCCACCTGCTCCGGGTCGATCCCGTCGCCGGTGTCGTCGATGCGAATCTCCACCCGCGCGGCGCCGGCGAGCCAATGGGTCGCCACCCGCAGGGTGCCTCCGTCGGGCATGGCGTTACAGCCGTTGAGGATCAGGTTGAGCACCACCTGTTTGAGGCGGCCGGGGTCCACCTCGACCGGCCGGCTGGTGCCGTCGATGGCACGCTGGAGCCGGACCTGGCGGTGCTCCAGGTGGGCGCGGGTGAGGGCTACTACCTCCTCCACCACCGCCTCCATGTCGGTGGGTCGCGTGCGCAGGGGCCGCGGGTGCGATAGATCGAGAAGGCCTTGAAGCACGATCTCTACCCGCTGGAGTTCATTGAGGACCAGGTCGGCGTAACCCACCTCTGTGCGGAGGTCGTCCACGGTGTCCAGGCGATTACGGATCATCTGCACCAGCATGCGCACCGACGACAGGGGATTGCGTACCTCGTGGGCCACGGTGCCCGCCAGGCGTCCGGCGACCGCCTGGCGCTCCGCCGCGACCCGCCGCTCCTCGGTCTCGCGCAACTGCGCCGCCATGGCATCGAAGGCGGTGGCGAGGTCGCGCACCTCGCCGTAGCCGATCGTCGCCACCCGCTCCGGGCGTTCCCCGGCGGCGATATTCGCGGCGACCTGGGCCAGGCTCTGGATGGGGCGGGTGATGCGCCGCGCGATGTGGTGGCCCAGCAGCGCTACGATCCCCATGGCGCCGGCCGTGATCCACACCAGGCCGCCGGCGATCTGCCGCCGCCACGCCTCCTGTGGCGCGACCGGCCGGAGCAGGGCCAGCCAGTGCTGGTGGGAGGCCGTATCGAGGGGCCGGACGACGGCCTGATACCGGCCGCTGGGGAGGTTCACTGGAAAGACTCGGCGGTCGGTCGCGCCGGACGAGAGGTGCGGTTCGAGCTGCTGCTCCAGGCGATTCCAGTCGGTGGTCGTCAGCGAGGCGGAGGTGATCCGGTGGGTCCGGGAGAGGATGGCGACCTCGCCGCCCAGCACCTCCCCGAGGCGCTGGACGAGGCCATCGCTGAGGCTCATGCCGAAGCGCGAGATCACCCGCGCCGCGCCCTCCATGTCCGCGGCCAGGCGCGCCTGTTCGGTGCGTGCCACCAGGGAGAAGAACAGCAGCGCCGCGCACAGCAGGGTGGTCACCACCACCGTCCCGAAGGACAGGGTCAGGCGGGGGTAGATGCGATCGAACGGGGACAAGGCGAAGGGACCCTCACGGACGATCCACGGGTGGTGTGGGGCGCGGCGTTTTCAGCGGCGCGCGGGTCGCCGTGAGGCTACGCCATCGGGCGGATGGTTTAAATCTGAGACGGGCTGAGGCTCGGCGTCGTGCCGTGCCGAGACGGGGGAGGGAGGGAGTGTCGGCCAGCTTTACTGTTCATAACCTCATGAAAAAACAGGCTTGGACCCACATCGGCGGCTCCGGCGGGTTGGCATTTGTCAGATAATTTTACAATTTTCCGTGCCGCTTCCCGTTCGGACCGGCCGGGACCCTGAGCCGCGTGGCGGACTCCGGCGCAGCCGGAGGCTATTTCTCCGTGGAAAAACAACGATCTATGCCGACGACACCATGTGCGGGAATCCCCTCGCCCCGCGGTGGCGTCGAAATTGCTTGGTGTAGGTCGAGAATCCATACCCATGGACGATCGGACTTCCCATGAGCCACACCGGAATCCGGCGTCATGGCAACGTTCGAACAGGAGGATCAACGACAGACGAGCCAGCGGTCTACCGGGGCGGGGGCCCCACAACATTTCAACGTATGAACTCATTCCTTCAGGGAGGACATCAGACCATGAAGAAACCCGAACGACGTATCAGTGGACTCGCGATGACCGGCAAGCGCCTGTGCGCGGCGGTGGTCGCGGCGGCGGTGATCGGGAGCGGCGTGGCCCAGGCCCAGATCACCAACTTCAGCAACGACGTGGCCACCTCCATCGACATGGGGCTGGCGTGGCTGGATGGTCAGGGGGCCTTCAACAATCCCCCCTCCGGGAGCTTCAACGACAACCCCTATGGGTTGGTGCTCCTGGCGCTGCTGGAGAAGCGTCAGAGCGCCGATCCCAACTCCCTGGCCCAGGGGTACGCCTTGGCGACTCCCGCCGACCAGCAGCGGATGCGGAACCTGGTGGCGTTCATTCTGAGCACGATCGACAGCTCGACCTTCTATGTATCTTACCGGGACGGCGGGTACCTCATGGCCCTCTCCCTCTACCTGCGCACCGGTGGGCCTGACCGCGGCGCGCACGCGGACCTCCCGGCCGCCCTCCCGTATGACCTCGTCGGGGCGCTCAACGCGATCTTCGACCGCCTGATGACCTATCAGCGGGGAACCGGTTACTGGTGTTATGGTCCCGCCGCCGCTCCCTTCTTCAGTTTCGAAGCCTGTGACGACTCGTCGACGACCCAGCTCGTCATGGCAGGTCTGGCGAGCCTCCGCGGGGTCTACTCGGATGCCACCTGGTCGGATCCGGGGCGTCTGGCCCAGCTCGACGCCGCGGCCGCCAGCGCCCGCGCCGGTTACATCGCCAACGGCCTCGTCGGGGAGCCGTTCTCGGCCGGTGGGATCCTGACCGCGAGCGAGCGTGGTCATGGCTACAACGTCGGTAGCGCAAACTCCCCCCAGCAGACCGCCTCCGGGACCTGGATCCAGGTCGTGGGCGGGGCCGACCTGAACGACGCCAGCCTCCAGGGTTACCTGGAGTGGTTGCGCAACCGCTACCGCTACACGAGCACGGACCTGACCGACGCGGAGGGCTGGCCGTCGTACTGGTACTACCTGTGGAGCTCCTCCAAGGCCTACACCTTCCTGGAGGAGTCGGGCGTGACCCCGAACGCCGGCAACCTCTCCACCGCCGACCTCGGCACCCTGCCGGCCGCCAATGCGCCGGCCTTCGCCCCGCGCGAGCTCCACCTCGACCCCACCACGGTGGCGCGGGTGCCGCTGTTCGGTGCCGGTGGCGCGGGCTACTACAACGACCCGAATGAGCCGGCCCGCTGGTACTTCGATTACGCGTACACGATCCTGTCGCACCAGCAGGCCGGCGGGCAGTACACCGATTCCAACGGCACCTCGCGCTGGGACAACATCTCCGCGCAGGCCTACGCCCTCCTGGTCCTGCAACGCTCCATCGGCGGCGGTTGCATCGACACCGACGGCGACGGCGTGTGCGACGCCGATGACAACTGCCCGGCGATCGACAACCCGAACCAAGAGGATCAGGACGGCGACGGCGTCGGCGATCCCTGCGATAACTGCCCCGATACGGCGAATCCCGATCAGGATCCCGGCGCCTGCACGTCGCAGGTGCTGATGTGCGACGTGGACGGCGACGGCGACATCGACAAGCTCGACCTGAGCCTGATCAGCCGATCGCGCAACCAGCAAGCCACTCCCGACGATCCGCGCGACGCCAACGGCGACGGGGTGATCACCCCGGCGGACGTGAAGGCGTGTATCCCGCAATGCACCCGGGCGGGGTGCGCGATCCAGTAAGGAGCCCATTCACCGTCCTGGTCCCCCGGCACCGCCGGGGGACACAAGACCTTTCACATAAGCGGTAGGAGAGAAGGGAGAATTAAAATGAGAAAACTATTCACCACCCTGGGGGCCCTGGCGCTGGTGCTGGTCGCGGCCGGCAGCGCGCAGGCGGTCTCGCTGACGGACCTGCTCGGCGGCGGATCCATCCAGGTGAACGACAAGCTATTCGATCAATGGGAGGTGCTCTTCAACGAAGGGTCTAGGTATGCAGACCCTACCGACCCATTCGCCGGCATCGACCCCGTCATCACCGCCGTCAACACGGACAACATCGAGGTGTCCGGACTGGTCGATGGCGGCCTGGACCCCGGCCCCGGCCTGCGGTTCGACATCCTGAACGACGAGCTCAGCGTGACCGGCGACGACTGGTACGCGACCATCGACTTCCAGTTCGGGTTCCGCGTCTCCGTCCTGGACCCCCTCCTCCGGATCAAGGACAACTCGCTCGGGGACTTCAACGCGTTCCTGGGCTACAGCCCGGACGGCCTCAACGACAACGGGAGCTATATCCTGGAGAGCATCGGGACTGCGCCGGGGCTGGATGATCTCGGGATCAAGGACGTCGAGTTCAGCGTGCTCGACGATGCGACGACGTCCGACCTGACCGACTCGGCCGCCTTCGACCCGCAGAGCGAGATCTGGGTGACCAAGAACCTCTTCGTGTGGGCCACCGACGCCACGGACCAGGCGGGTATTCAGGGCTTCAGCCAGCGCTTCTCGCAGGTGGCGGCGATCCCCGAGCCGTCGACCTGGCTGCTCATGGGCCTCGGCCTCGCCGGCCTGTTCGGCGGCAGCCGAAGAATGAGAGCGCGGGCCTAGGTCTCGCTCATCATGGTGGGTGAGGGCGGTGTCTCCTCCGGCCGGACCGGAGGGGCACCGCCCTCCCTCTTTGGATCTTCTGGAATTTCCGGGAACTCGCCTTCCACATACGGAGTGCCGAGCAAGGCGAGGCGCGGACTGCTCCTTCCGGGACGTTGCTTTGGCGGTGCGCCGCGCTTGGCGCACCCTACGGATTCCCGGAACCTCGTGGGGGATCTCTGGTTGGCGGCGTGGGCCGTGTGACGGACCCGGGCCGTCCCGGCCGGCGGGGACCTTCCCTACGCCGCGCCGTCGAAGTCCGGGTCGAGCTGCATGTAGGCGCAGCGCGGGCAGACGATGTGGCCGGGGGTCGTGAGGCCCTGGCGGCGGCGCAGGCGGTGGACGCGCCGGGCGAGGCGCAGGAAGTAGTCGAAGGCCGGGGAGGAGACGTGGCCGTAGGTCGCGTGGCGGGTCGACCAGTGGAGGGAGTAGACCGGTGCGACGCCATGGGCGAGGAGCCAATCCGCGCCCTCTTCGGCGGCGTCCAGGGCCTGGTCCACGGACGGGTAGCCGGCCGGATGGTCGACCTCGATCCCCGCCACCATGGCGGTGAGGACGTTGCCCGCCCCCATCACCTCGCTGGCCTCGGCGAGGCGTTGGAGCCAGGCGTCGTAGCCGATGAAGCGCTCCTTTCCGGGACAGATGGCGGCGAAGAGCTCGTGGCCCCACACCTCGAGGTTGTAGGAGACCGCCGTGGCACCGGCCTCCTTGAGGGCCTGGGTGTCCTCGCGGCACAGGGCGGACGGGCCGGCGGTGATGGGCACGTCGCGTACCCCGGCGGCGATCAGGGCCTCGGTGAGCTGGAGGTAGCGCTCGCCTTCGGCACGATTGTCGGCCAGGGAGCCGGCCACCAGGTAGATGTGGCGTACCTCGGGGAGGGCCGTGACCACCCCTTCCACGACCCGTTGCAGAGCGTCGTCGCGGATCGGACCTTGGCCCATCTCCTGGCCCAGCTCACGGGTGCGGCGGTCGGGGCGGCCGTAGGAGCAGAAGCGGCACTGGAGGGAGTGGCCGGCGTCATCGCGCTCCACGAAGAACTCGCAACCCGGCGCCGCGTTGATGACCAGCATGTCGCCGTGCTGGGAGAGCCCCACCTGCGCCATCGGTCGGCCGTCCGCCGTGGTCCCCGAGTACCAGCGCGGCCGCGCCTGGAAGGCGATCTCCTCGACGGGCTCGCCGTCGAGAAACAGGCGGGTCGTTGCGTCCTCCGCGATGGCCTCGTAGGGGCTCTCCGGGTCGCACTTGACCCGCACCAGCTCGCCGCCGGCGAGGTGCATCAGGTAGGGGATGGGCACCGTCTCCGGCAGGCCGGCGCGGCGCTCCTCGCGCGTCGTGAAGTACGGTTTGAAGCTCGGCAGCGCCCACGCTCCGGCCGCCTGGAGGGTGGGGTTGAAGCGCAGCCCCTCGAAGAGCAGGTGGGCCTTGAGCAGCACCCGTGCGGGGATGCCGGGGAAGTCCTCCGCGAGGCGGGCGAGGCGGTTCACCGCGGTCATCGCCCCCAACCGGAGAGCGGCTGCACCGGCACCACCTCCATGTCCACGAACGGGCGGAACGGCGCCTGGATCTGGTCGAGGAGCGCGCGGCTCTCCGCCTCGATGATCGCGAAGGTGCACGAGCCGTCCAACGCCCCCCAGTCGCTATGCAGGGTGATGCCGGCGGGGATGCTGCCGTAGAAGGTCTTGGCCAGCGCGGCCAGCTCCTGGTATTGCTCCGGCCGTAGGTCGCGGCGGGTGTGGTTGATGACCATGTAGTGCATGAGTCCCCCCTCTACTTGGGCTGCGCGGTGACCTGGAGGCGCATGGGGGTCCCCTTGGCGGGGAGGACCTCCGCATTGGGGACGAGCACGCCGTAGCCGGTCGATTGGGCACCGATCGAGTGCTCGATGATCGGCGCCGGGTCGTGCACGAAGCCGATCACCGGGCCCATGAGCTCCGCGAGGTAACGGCCGTCCTCGAGGATGGTCGAGCCGGTGTAGACCCAGTCGCCCTTGGCGAGGGCCGCCTCGCCGCCCTTGATCAACTTCTCCGGCGGGAAGCGTTTGGTCTGGCCTTGGTCATGCCACTCGATGTTCAAGGTCACCGCGTCGCCCTTCGCCGGCTCCGGGTCGAAGTGGCGCTTGGGGACCGCGCTCTTCTTGGGGTCCAGGCCGATGAGGAGGCAGGCGACGTTGAACTCGTAGGCGTTGCAGTCGAGCTCGACCAGGGTCTCGTAGGCCTTCATGCCCTGGCGTACGCAGGCGATGTATTCCAGGGGGCCCTCCACCAGGTTGAGGACGCCCGGGACCGTGAACGACCGCGCGTTCTTGTCCACCTCGATGCTGCCGACCCGGTAACGCCCACCCCCCAGGTCGAGGACCTCGGGTTTCGTGACGGTGGCGGCCGGCGCGATGGCCGCGGCCGGGGTGGCCGGGGTGGGGTCCGCGGCCCAGCCGAGGGCCGGCGCGAGCAGGAGGGCGACGGCGAAGAGATGGCTTAGCACGGACGAACGGCGCATGACAGGTTCCTCCTGGACGGTTGGCGTCGGGTTCGGGTGCCGGTGAGCACCCGGTGGGGCATGGGCGGGGGAACGGGCGTGGTGGCTACCCACCAGAATCCCGCCCCTTTCGTGTGTCGAGCGTGCGGTCATTCTGGCTATCGCGCACCATTCGAGCGGCCGGGACCCGTCTGGTCTCTTGGCCCGCCTGCCATGACACCCAGATCTGCACCGCATCCCCCTCGATCCGGGTGGGATCGAGGCGATAGCGCGGGTCGTGCGCGTGCTTGTCGTCGAGGCCGATGAGGATGCAGGCGAGATTGAACTCGTACGGGGTGGCACCGGCCTCCAGGATCGACTCGTACGCCTTGGAGCCGCCCCGGGCCGCGACCAGGAACTCCTGGGCGCCCTCCTCCAGATGGACGACCGCCGGCACGGTGAAGCTACGCTTGTGGCGGTCGATCTCGATCAGGCCGACGCGAAACCGGTCGCCGCCCAGCTCCTGGATCTTCGGATGGCGCAGCGCCTGCTCGGTGGCCGCGCGCTCCTTCTCCACATCGGGGAGGTCACCGGCCGGATCCGAGGCGCGGGCGACGGTCGCGAGCAGGACTAGGGCCGTGACCGGGAGGAGGGGGATCAGGCGGTACATGGGCGCCTCCTGGGTGGAGGTCACGGACGCCTGGCCGTGACGGCGAGGTGGGGCATGGGTGGGGGAAGGGGCCGGAGCACGACGTCCGCGAAGTGGGCGGCGCTGATCCATTGCGCGACGTCCTCTACCGCGTGGACGCCGCCACCGGGGGCCGAGATCAACATGTTGAGGCCGAACAGGGCGGCAAAGGGGGATTGCCCTGCGGCGGTGGTGAAGACGTCGGCCACGATGAGTTGCCCGCCGCCGGCAAGGGCGTCGGAGGCGTTGGCGATCAGCCGCCGGCATTCCGCCTCGGACTGACGGTGGAAGACCCCGGAGATCAGGAGGGCGTCGTTATCGCCCGGCCACGGGGTCGTCAGAAAATCTCCCGCCGTGGTGGCCACCCGTTCCGTGGCCCCTAGCTCGGCGATGATCTCCCGCGCGATGGCCACGACCGCCGGCAGGTCGAAGACCGTCGACCGGAGGCCGGCATACTTCTGCGTGAGGAGGCACGAGTAGGTGCCGGGACCGCCACCGACATCGAGGAGCCGCTGTCGACCCGTGAGGTCGATCACCTCGACCAGGCCCCGGGCGATGCCGAGGGCCCGGTTGTGCATACCGCGCACGAAGTGGCGGGTCTTGTCCGGATCGTCTCCCAGGATCTCGCTCGGGGGCAGGGTCGGGACGTCGCGGCGCACCGCCTCTTCGAGGTGGGCCCAGGGCTGGTAGAGGTCGTCGCTGTAGCGCAGGGCATCGCCGAGAAAGGCGGGCGAGCCCGCGACGAGAAAGGTCGTCGTCAGCTCGGTGTTGGCGTAGCGTGTGCCGTCCCTGCGCAGCAGGCCGAGGGCCGCGCAGGCATCGAGGAGGAGGCGGGTCGACCGCGTCTGACTGCCGAGCCGTTCGGCCACCTCCTCGGCCGTGGCGTCGGACGCCGCGAGGGCCGTGAAGAGCTTCATCCGGTTGGCGGTGAGCAGCGCCTGGCTCGCCCAGTAGCCGGTGGCGAGTTGCAGAATCGGGCCAGGATCCATCCGCGGAGCGTCTGGAAGTGGCGGATCGAAGTCAAGCACCACGGCCGCGGCCATTCGTCGGCGTACTGGAAGGGGATCAACGCGGGAACCCAGGAAGCAAGGCAGAGAGACTTCCAGGGAGTTGTCCTCCTGGCTTCCTGGGTTCCCGCGTTCCACGCGGGTTGGCTGGGCAGTTCGCGACCGTGATCACGCCACTCCTCCCGTGCGCCGCCACCGTGAATTGCGTGGCCGGCCGCTCATCCCGGCGTGAGTCGATGAGCGAGATGTCTCGCGACGGGGCAGGCGGCTCCCTGGACCACAGAGATCCGTGCCGACGATCAGGGCCGGTGGACAGCGGCCCACCCCCTCCCGTGTCCGGAGGGGGTGGGTCCATGTGGCGCGTCCTTCGTGACGGCGCTGCCTTACTGGAGGGCGCAGCCCGGTAACGTGCACTGCGGGATGCAGGCCTTGACGTCGGCCGGGGTGATGAGGCCGTCGCCGTTGGCATCACGCGGGTCATCCGGCCCGGTGGCGGGCTGATTGCGCGACCGGCTGATCAGGCTCAGATCGGCCTTGTCGATGTCCCCGTCGCCATCCACGTCGCACACCAAGGCACTCACCTGCGACACCGTGACGAGGAAGCTGGCGGAGCCCACCCCGCCGTCGTCATCGGTGACCGTGACGGTCACCGTGTAGCTGCCGGCGGTGGGGTAGACGTGGCTGCCGGCGACCGAGCCGTTGCCACCGGTCTCGGTGACCGCCCCGGGCTCGACCGTGCCATCGCCCCAGTCGACGGTGGCGGTGTGGGTGTCGAGGGTGCCCGGGTCGATGAAGGTGCCCGGCGGCAGGGTGACCGTATCGCCCTCGTTGATCGCCTGATCCGGCCCGGCGTCCACGCTCGGGGGCAGGTTGTTCACCGTGACCTGGCTGGTGGCCGTGTCGCTGAGCAGGCTATCGGAGACCTCGAGGGCGATCGGGTAGACCCCGTCGTCCACGCCGGCAAAGCTCGGGGTGGCGCCGGTGGCGTCGTCGTACTGGCCGTCGTTGTCGAGGTCCCAGGCGTAGGTCAACGGATCGCCGTTGGGATCGGTGGAGCCGGTGCCGTCGAGGGCGACGCTGTTGCCCTCGTCCACGATGTACGGACCATCGGCGTCCGCCGCCGGCGGTAGATTGCCGACGCCCACAATGACCTGCAGGGTGTCGGAGCCGACGCCGCCGTCGTCATCCGTGACGGTAACGGTGACGGTATAGGCCCCGTCGCTGGCATAGGCGTGGCTGCCGGCCACCGTGCCGTTGCCGCCGTTGTCGGTGACCGTGCCGGCCTCGACCGTGCCATCGCCCCAGTCGAGGGTGGCGGTGTGGGTGTCGAGGACCCCGGCGTCGGTGAAGGTGGCGGGGGCGAGGCTCACGGTGTTGCCGACCACCGCACCCTGGTTCGGTCCGGCCTCCACGCTCGGGGGCAGGTTGTTCACCGTCACCTGGCTGGTGGCGGCATCCGTCAGCTCGGAGTCGGAGACCTCCAGCCCGATCGGGTAAACCCCGTCGTCCACGCCGGCAAAGCCGGGGGCAACCCCAGCGGCGTCGTCGTACTGGCCGTCGTTGTCGAGATCCCAGGCGTACGCCAGGGGATCGCCGTTGGGATCGCTGGAGCCGGAGCCATCCAGGGCGACGGAGCTGCCCTCATCCACCGTGTACGGCCCGTTGGCATCGGCCACCGGCGGCTCGTTGGCCACCACCTGCACGGTGGTGAAGTCGAAGTCGTCGAGCCGCTCCTCCGGATCCTGGACGTTGTTGCCGTTGGTGTCGTTGAGCACCGCGTTGTCGGTGACCCGCAGGCCGATGTTGTGGCTGCCTGTGGTGGTGAAGGTGACGCTGGGTTGTACTCCGTTTGCGTCCCCGAAGGTGCTGTTGTTGTCCAGATCCCACTCCCAGGCGGTGATGAAGTCGGTGGGATCGATGTCGAACGAGCCCGAGCCGTCGAGCTGGCAGGGGACGTTGGCCGTGCAGGTGTACGGACCCCCGGCATCGGCAATCGGTGGGTGCGGCGGCACCGCCAGTATGATCACCGCCGTGTCCGTGTCGGTCTTCGGTGGATCGTTGTTGTCGGTCACCCGCAGCCGCACGGTGATGTTCTGCGGCAGGCTCGCCTCCGGATAGTCGCCGGCGGTGTAGGCGTGGGTCACCGTCGGATCGGCGGAGCCGGTGTCGTAGGTGCCGTCCCCTTCGAAGTCCCACTCGTAGAGCACGATCGCCCGGAAGGGATCGAGATGGAACGAGCGCGACCCGTCCAGGGTGATCGGTACGTCCACGCCCCACACCCGATCGTCACCGGCATCCGCCACCGGCGGCTGCACGAACAGGGTCGGCGTGAGGATGATCACCGACCACGCCGTGGTGAGATCCTCGCCCACGTAGCGCCCGCCCGGGTTGCCGTCCGTCGGCCAGCCGCCGTTGGATTGCTGGCGGTTGATGAGGCGGCGGGCGATGCCGCTGGTCTCGTCCTTGAACCAGTCGAGCCCCGTCGCATGGAGATGGGTGATCTCCGTCGGATAGGCGGTGCGCATCGCCTTGGTGAAGGCGTAGTAACCGTAGTAGGAGAAGGCGTCGCCGGCGCTGACGTTCCGGAACCAGAAGTTGGTATTCCAGTTGTTGGCGATGTAGTCCTCCGCCGTGGCCCAGCGTGGGTCACGGTCATCACCGGGGGTGCCCGGGTCGTCGAATCCGACCTCGTGGCTCCAGGCGAGCTGCACCATGCCCGAGGGGGTGGTGTTGGTGCCGTTGCCCGGCCCGGCATAGCCGAAGCCGGTGCCATTGTAGCTGGCCGTCAACCAGACGTCGTTTTCGTCCTTCACCCATTGCGGTGCCACGATGTCCCACACCTCCTCGGCGGCGAGCATGCCGATCGCGGCCCACTGGGCGACGGAGTTGTCGCTGTCGGCGTTCCAGTTGTAGCGCCAGCCGCCGCGCGCGCCGCCGCTTTCCGACTGACCCCAGGCGTAGGCGTCGAGCATGTCGACCACCAGGTCGCGGTAGGTACGGTCGATGACGCCGGTGGGGCCGGTGAACGCATAGGTCAACTGGCTGCCGCTGGCAATCAGGCAATCCATCGCCTGACCCACCTCGTAGGCCTGGCGGAAGTCATAGCTGCGGCCGGCTTCGACGCCGACCGTGTTGTGGTTGGTGTCGGGGTCACCGGCGTTCTGCGCCCCGATCGCCACCGTGCGCAGGGAATCCGACAGGGAGCGCAGGCCGCGGGCCACGGTCTCCACATACGGGTCCTCGCGCACGTCGCCGAGCTCGAGGTGGGCGTTGATCTCGAACGCCTGGACCGCGGAAGCGGTGGGGCTCACGACGTAGGCCAAGGAGCCGTTGCCGCCCGGCCAGCCGCCGGCATTGTCCCAGTGGCCGTTATCAATGGCCGCCTGGCCATAGGTGCCTGCGGGGAAGCTGCCGGGGATCTCATGGCTGTGCAGCCACCACAGGCCCTCGTCGATGGCGACGTTGATCTCGATGTCGATCGACTTGGCGCGGATCCGCACCAGGTAGTTATCCGACGCCGAGCGGCCGTCGGCATCGGTCACGGTGAGGGTGGCCACGAACGGCGCACCCTCCACGCCGGTGTAGGTGTGCTTGGCCTCGATGACGCGAGGGTCGACTACGGCACCGGCGGCCGCTGGCGAGCCGTCGCCGAAGTCCCACTCGTAGGTCAGCGGCGCATGCAGCGACCAGGCGACGCCCTTGAGGGTGATCTCCTTGCCGCTCCAGGTGTCGTGGGGGACCTCGACGCCGCCGGTGAAGGCCCACGGCACGCACGCCACCACCGGGCCTTCGGTCACGGTCACCGTCGCCGCGTCGCTGGTCGACTGGCCGGCGAAGTCGGTGACGGTGAGGGTCGCGGTGTAGCTGCCGGCGGCCGTGTAGCGGTGGTCGGCCCACGGGTTGCGGGTGCGTAGCACCTCGCCGTCGCCGAAGTCCCACCCGTACCACTGGATACCGAAGTCGTCGCTGGAGGCGCGACCGTTGAACCGGGTCGGTACGCCACCGCCGGTCATGTACGGCCCGCCCACGTCTGCCACGGGCGGGTCACCGACGATCACCGTTACCGTGGTGGTGTCGGTGTCGCTCTGCTGGGCGTGGTCGGTGACCGTCACCGCCGGGTGGTAGGTGCCGGGGACCGTGTAGAACGCCTCGGTCGCGGTCAGGTCATTGCGCAGGGTGGGCGGCAGGGCGATGGGACCGCCGGGCCCGACGAAGTGCGACAGGGAATGGCTGCCGCTGTTGATCGTGGCCCCGAGGCGGAAGGGCGTGGCCGCCGAGTTGGCCGAGTCGTAGAGCTGGGTCCATGCTCCGGCGCCGGTCTCGCGGTAGTAATAGGTGGCACCGGTGGCCTTGACGTCGATGCGCACGTCGTAGTCGGTGTTGTCGGCGAAGGTGCCAAACGTGCCGCGGTTTGCACCGCTCTCGTAGATCAGGATGTTGTTGTTGTTGAAGTAGATCGCGTAATAGAACTGCGTGTAGCTGTAGTTCGTGCCCGTGTCCTTCAGTCCCCACATGATGTAGCGGTTGCCACCGCTGGCAACGCGTACCCGGCCCGTATAGGAGTCACCGGCGACCCGCGGGAAGGTATCGTTGGTTACCAGGTAGCGGTTGCCCCAGCTACCGGCCCCGGTGATGATCAGGTCGTCGCCGATGTAGCTGGCTCCCGCGACGCTCCACGAGGGGGTGTCGAAGTCCCACTGATAGCTGAAGATCCCGAAGTCGTCGGTGGAGGCGCCGGCATCGAGAGTCACGGCGAGGCCCACCTCGGTGAGGCGGTCGGGGCCGGCGTCGGCGATCGGCGCGCCGTTGCCGCCGACGGTGATCTGGGTGGTGACCTGGGTGGTCTGGCGGCCGTTGTCGGTCACCGTGACGGTCACGTCGTAGGTGCCCGGAGCAGCATAGACATGGGTCGGGGTGGCGCCGGTGCCGGTGCCGCCATCGCCGAAGTCCCAGTCGTAGGTCCAGACGCCGAAGTCGTCGGTGGAGGCCGTGGCGTCGAAGCTCGCGGTCCACTGGCCGCCCTGGGCCTGGTTCTCGTCCACCGCATACGGCCCACCGTGGGCCGCCACCGGCGGATCGTTCACCGTCACCTCGACCGTGGTGGTCTCCGTGTCGCTCTGGTGGGCATGGTCGCGCACCGTCAAGGTGACCGTGTAGAGGCCGGCCGCGGCGTACTGATGGGTCGGCGTGGCGCCGCTACCGCTGCCGCCGTCGCCGAAGTCCCAGGCGTAGTCACACAGCCCGACGTCGTCGCTGGAGCCGGTGCCGTCGAAGTTCACGGTCCACAGGCCGGCATTGGCCGCCGACTCGTCGACCGAGTACGGCCCGCCGGCATCGGCCACCGGCGGGGCGCCGGGGGTGCCGGTGACGGTGGTGGTGGCCGAGTCGCTCTGGAGGGCGTGGTCGGTGACCGTCAGGGTGACGGTGTAGGGACCGGGCCCGTCGTAGGCATGGGTGGGGGTGGCGCCGCTGCCGGTGGTGCCGTCGCCGAAGTCCCATTCGTAGGTGTAGATGACGTTGTCGTCGGACGAGCCGGTGCCGTCGAAGGTGACGGTCCACTGGTTACAGCTCGCATCGGCCTCGCCCGGCGTGTACGGCCCGCCGGGATCGGCCACCGGCGGGGCGCCGGCGACCAGGGCCACGGTGGTGCTATCGGCATCGCTCTGGCCCACGCCATCGGTGACGGTGAGGACCACGTCGTGGTGACTGAGGCCCGGGTAGGTGACCATGGGCTGGGCCTCCGTGGAGGGGTGGCCCGGGGCGACGAAGTTGTCGAGGTGAATGGTGCCGCTGTTGATCGTCGCACCGAGACGCAATGGGGACTCGGCCGAGTAGGTGGAGTCGTAGAGCTGGGTCCAGGTCGGCGAGCCGGCCGGGCGCACGTAGTACGTGGCGCCAGCCTCCTTGAGGTCGATGCGCAGATCGTAGTTGGTGTTGTCGGCGAAGCCGGCGAAAGCGCCGCGGTTCGACCCGCCCTCATAGATCTGGATGTTGCCGTTGTTGAAGTAGATGGCGTACGGGAACTGGGTGTAGCTGTAGTTGGTGCCGGTGTTCTTCAGACCCCACATGACGTAGCGGTTGCCACCGCTCTGGGTCCGGATACGGCCGGTGAACGAGTCCCCGGCGTGGCGTTCGTACTGGAGGTGGGTCACCAGGTACTGGGTGCCCCACGAGGCGCTGCCCACCACCACCGCCTCGCCGCCGCTCACGCTGGCGTTGGGGGAGGTCGCCCACAGTCCGGGGGTGAAGGCCGGCGCGGTGAAGGTCTCGTTGAGGCCGTTGTCCAGGTCCCAGAGGTAGGCCAGGGAAGCGGCGCCGTCGTCCGAGGAGCCGGAGCCGTCCAGCGGCACGGTGTAGACGCCGGCCGTGGCGAAGGCCTCGCCGAAGGTGTAGGGGCCGCCGGCGACGGCCACCGGGAGCTGGCCGAGGAGGCGCACCAGCGTCGTGCCGATGGCGACCTTGCCGTCGTCGTCGGCGACGGCGAGCGTGACGTGGTAGTTGTCTTCCAGCGCCGGGAAGGTGTGGTTGACGGTGGCGCCGGTGTCGCTGGTGGCGTCGTCGAAGTCCCAGGCGTAGGAGACGATGGTCCCGTCGTCCCAGGAGAAAGCGCCGTCCAGGGCGACGGTGGCGCCCGTGGCGTCGACCACGAAGTCGGGGACGATCACGGCAATCGGGTCACCCGCCGGCGGCGGGCCCGGGGGGGCCGAAACGCCGAGGACGTTGCCCGCGGTGTTCGCCGGGTTGACCTGCACCGCGGCACCGAAGGTGCCGTCGCCGTTGCCGGGGTAGTAGCGGATGATGCGGCTCGTGTAGCTGACGGTGATCAGGTCCTGGTGGCCGTCGCGGTTGAAGTCGTAGTTGTCGTAGCCGCCATAGTTGTTGAAGTCGACTGACGGCACCGCCACCCCCGCCTGGAAGGTGCCGTCACCGTTGCCCAGGTAGAGGGTCGTGGCTCCGCCACTTCCTTCGTTGGCGAGGATGTCCACGTGACCATCCTCGTCGAAGTCGGCCGCCACGACGCCGTAGGGGTCGGTGCCGGAATCGGCCACTACGCCGGCGCCAGTGAACGTGCCGTCGCCGTTGCCGCGGAACAGGGTGATCTGGCCGGAGGAGTACACCGCCCGCACGAAGTCGAGGTGGCCGTCGTGGTCGAAATCGGCCGCGTCCATGCCACGGCCGTTGCCGGCGCCGGTATTGACCTCGCTGAGGGCGAAGTGCCCGCTACCGTCGCCGAGGCCGACGACGACGTTGGCGCCGTCGCGGGAGATCAGGAGGTCGGCGTTGCCGTCGTGGTTTAGGTCGCCGGCAGTCATGCCGTAGGCGCGACCGCTGCCCGCCGTGGCACTCGCCGCGACGCCGGCATTGGTGAAAGTCTCGGAGCCGTTGTTGGTGAACAGGTAGAGATCCAGCGTGTTGCCGGAGGGATTGGCCGGGATGACGAAGTCGAGGTCGCCATCGTTGTCGAGGTCGGCGATCGCGGCCGCGCGGATCAAACCGGGCAGACTGGCCTCTTGCCGATAGCCGGCCCAGGTGCCATTGCCGTTGCTGTGTGCGTAGTAGACGTTGCCGCTGTCATCGGTGGCGATGATGAAGGTGTCGGCCCAGTCGTCGCGGGTGGCCGGATCGCAGTCGTCGTCGATTCCGTTGTGGAACACCTCGGGGGCGCCTGGGAAGACGCGCGGATCGCCGTCATCGCAGTCGCCCACCGGCAACGCACAGGTGGCGATACCGTCGCCGTCGAGGTCGAATCCGTCGTCGATCACCCCGTCACAGTCGTCGTCCACGCGGTTGCACACCTCGGTCGCGCCAGGGAAGACCGACGGCTGGGCGTCGTTGCAGTCGCCGCCGCAGACCGAGACGCCGTCGCCGTCGTTGTCGTCGTTGACCCCCTCGTCAACGGTGGCGTTGCAGTTGTTGTCCACGCTGTCACAGATCTCGGGCGCACCCGGATAGCTAGTGGGATCACCATCGTCGCAATCCGGCGTCGGTGCCGCACAGGTGGTGAACCCGTCGCCGTCGCCGTCGAAGCCTTCGTCGACCGCGGCGTCGCAGTCGTTGTCCTGGTTGTCACACACCTCAGTGTTGCCCGGGTAGTTGTCGGGATCGCCGTCGTCGCAGTCGCCCGCACACACCGTGACGCCGTCGCCGTCGCCGTCGAGCCCCTCGTCGATCGCACCGTTGCAGTTATTGTCCTTGCTGTCGCAGATCTCCATGGCCCCGGGGTAGACCGCCGGGTTGTTGTCGTTGCAGTCCGGGGTGGGCACGGCACAAGTGGTGAATCCGTCGCCGTCGAAGTCGTAGCCTTCGTCCACGGCGCCATCGCAGTCGTCGTCGACGCCGTTACACACCTCGGTGGCGCCGGGGTGGATCGCCGGATTGGTGTCGTCGCAGTCCACGGTGTAGATGGAGCCGTCGCCGTCCACGTCCGGGTTGTCCGGGGTGGCCGGGTCGCAGTCGTCATCGACGCCATTGAGCGGCACCTCCGCATGGCCGGGATTGATGTCCGGGTTGGTGTCGTCGCAGTCGACGTTGGACGGGTAGCCGTCACCGTCCCCATCCGGGGCGGTGACGGTCAGGCGCCAGAAGTGCCGGGCGTCGGCGCTCAGGGTTGAGTCGTCCGCCACGGTCACCGTGACCACGTGCTCGCCCACGTCGGCCAAGAGCGCGGTGTACGTGTAGGCGCTGGTGGTGGTGCCCACCGGGTCGCCGTCGAGGTCCCAGGCGTAGGTGATGGGATCGCCATCGGGATCGGTCGCGGTGACCGAGAAGGGCTGGGCGCCGTCAAACGGGATGGTGGCCGCGCCTGTCGGGGCGGCGGCGGTGATCTCGGGGGCGTCGTTGACGTTGTTCACCATCATCCGGGTATACGCCACATCCTGGAAGCCGCTGGGGGCGGTGACCTGGACGCCGATGTAGCCGTCCATCTCGTGGTTGATGGTGACGCTCGGGGTCAGGCCGGTGGCGTCATCGAAGGCGCCGTCCAGATCGAGGTCCCAGGCGTACGACAGGGCGGTGTTGGCGTAGTCGGGATGGGTGGTGCCCGAGGCATCGAGGGCGATAGGCGTCCCCTCATCCCCGCTGTACGGGCCGCCGGGATCGGCGGTGGGGAAGGGTAGACGGAGCTGGGCGGCCAGGGCCGCCTGCTCGGTGGCCATGTCGTCGGCAAAGGCGGTCAGGGCCGCCACCGCTGCCGCCTGGTCCGCCGCCATGGCCCCGGCCAGGTCCGAGAGTTCCGTGGCGCTGGCGAGCCCGGAGAAGTCGCGCGTCAGGAAGTCGGCGATGCCGTCGTCGATGTTCTGCTCACTCCAGCCGGCGGCCAGCAGCTTCACGCGCTCGGCGGCGGTCAGGCCGCTGGTGCTCACCCGCGTCTGGGTGGTGCGGTAGTCGTCCATGATGGCGACGAAGTCGACGCCCGAGCCGTCCGCGGCGGTGGCTACCGCGGCAAACGCGGCATTGACCCGCGGAATGGCGGCCGCAAGTTCGCGGGCGTAGGCCTCTGCCTCCTGTGCCTGGCGCCAGGCGTCCTCGCCACGGCCGGCCTGCTCCGCCCCCTGGTAGCGCTCCATGGCGGTGAGCAATGCCTGGCTCAGGGCGGTGCCCTGGGAGGCCAGCTCCCCGAAATCGAGTGCCTGTTGCTGCACCGGATCATCCACCACGAGGTCCACGGACAGCCCGCCCTCCAGCACCGGCAAGACGGTGAAGTTGAAGTCCGGTGGGTCGGCGGCAATGCCCTTGTAGTAGAACGACTGGTTGATGACGTACGTGATCACCTGATTCTGGAGCTTGATCAGGCCGGCCCAGGCGTCGGTCAGCGAGCAGTACAGGGTGCCGGTGTCGAAGTTGATGTTGGTGCAGGCGAACAGCAGGAAGTCCGCCGGATCAGTGGCGATCGAGATCGCGGTCAGCACGTCGAATGTGGCGAATAGCGCCGCGTAGCCCTTGGCGGCGTTCGCCCAGTGGGTCTGCTGCTGCGTGGCTGCCTGCTTGGTGGCGGCCAGGGAGGCGGCGAACGCCGCCCCGCTCAAGGGATCGATGTCCGCCGGGATGTCGACCGTGATCTCCTCGTAGTAGTCGAGGCCCGGGTTGTACTTGCCGTCCTGGCACTCGTCCATGATCACCGCATAATCCCCCGACGGGATGTTGCCCCCCGGCGCGGTGTTACCAATCACCTCGTCGATGATGAGGTACTGCAGGGTGTTGGGACTGCCGGAGACGTCGGTCAGCGACGCCCCCCCGCCGACGCCGGCCGGCACGATGTAGACGTTGGCCCACGGATAGATGAAGTCATCGATCCCACCGACACAGCCGGTGATGTACGAGACCTGACCGGTCTCCACGAGGATCGACTGGTTAGGGCCAAAATGGTTGCTGTTCAGCCACAGAAAGCCCGCCTGACCAGAGACCGGCCACAGGACGGCCGTCGCGGCCAGTAGCGGACCAACCACCGCGCGCCATCCCTCCCGCGACCGGTGCCGCGCGTTCGTTCGCGTGGCGCTGCCGCTCTCGTCGTGCGTCGTCGCCGGAGTGGTCGAGGTATGGTAAACGGCCATGGTCTTCCCCTGGATCCTTGGGTTGCGTGATGGCGCCCGCCGGCCTCATGACGCTGCCGGTGTCGATTGCCTTACGGTTGGTGTGCGGGTGCCGGCGGCGTCGGCCCGAGACGATTCACGGCATCGAAGTCGATGCCCTCGGGCAGTCGCTCGGCATGGTTGTAGTAGATGTCCCAGAAGGCCTCGGCGGTGAGCCACCCCTCGTTCGGTAGGAAGATGCGGCGGCTCTCCGTGTCGACGATCATCGACGCGGACTCTACCGACGACTCGGTCATCGGTTCGGCCGCCGGCGCAGCGCTGAGCGCGGGCGAAAATGTCGGTGCTCCAGGGGAGGTCGCCTGGGCTCCGGACGATGCGTCTGGTGAATCCGTGGACCCGCCGCTCCCGCAGGCGAGGAGAGGCAGGAGCGCCGAGGTGATCAACAGAGCTTGATATCGCATGGCTGGCCCTCCTTGGTCGGTGCAGCAAACGCGCCCGGCGCCGTGTATGACTGGTGTGTGGTTCCCCGCCAAAAGTCTTGCGGGACCAGGTTCGAATCAGATGCTAGGGATCCGCGATTCACGTCGATCCGAATCGCGGCTGCCGGCCCCGTGACCGCAAGTTACGTGCCAGCCATAAAGCGGGTCCGATGACTACCCAGTTTGTTGAAATTTACCGCGACCCAGCCATCAACAACGGGATATGGTGCTCAGACTCCCCTCGCCGGCTGTCTCAAAACGAGACCCACGAATGGCCGCTGCGCGGGTTCAATGCTCAATTATGAGACACGGGGAGACGCCCCTGGTGTCCCCGTGTGGTTGGCACGGTGGCGGGCGCGGCTGGAGGACGGGCGCCCGGCGGCTAGTGCCGACCATCCATATTCGTCGGTTCCTCCCCGGGCCGAGTGTGCGGAGCGGGAAGCCGACGGCGTGCAGGGGGTCGTTTGGGGCAGGGTGGGTCGAGATGGGGGTGGGTGGCCGCGCGGGTGGGCTGATTGCGGC
>Ga0326597_10000870_pt1 | contig 51305 bp, 40 predicted proteins | sample RVTome_12_FD_203789 | JGI IMG/M metagenome (GOLD analysis project Ga0326597, IMG submission 203789) | Soil microbial communities from uranium-contaminated site in the Upper Colorado River Basin, Wyoming, United States - RVT100D185 | ecosystem: Environmental > Terrestrial > Soil > Contaminated >... | reverse complement strand
TCTACCGCACCCACGGCCAGTACGCGCAGGCCGAGCCGCTCCATAAGCGCTCCCTGGCGATCAGGGAGAAGGCGCTGGGCCCGGACCATCCTGCCGTGGCCTTGAGCCTGAACAACCTCGCGGAGCTCTACCGAACCCAAGGCCAGTACGCGCAGGCCGAGCCGCTCTTTAAGCGATCCCTGGCGATCAAGGAGAAGGCCCTGGGCCCGGACCATCCCGGCGTGGCCTTGAGCCTGAACAACCTCGCGGGGCTGTACGACACCCAAGGCCAGTACGCGCAGGCCGAGCCGCTCTATAAGCGCTCCCTGGCGATCTCCGAAAAGGCGCTGGGCCCGGACCATCCCGACGTGGCCACGAGCCTGAACAACCTCGCGGCGCTGTACGACACCCAAGGCCGGTTCGCGCAGGCCGAGCCGCTCTATAAGCGCTCCCTGGCGATCTTCGAAAAGGCGCTCGGCCCGGACCATCCTGACGTCGCCGTGAGCCTCATGGGCCTGGCCACACTGTACGACACCCAAGGCCAGTACGCGCATGCGGAGCCGCTCTATAAGCGCTCCCTGGCGATCAGGGAGAAGGCGCTGGGCCCGGACCATCCTGCCGTGGCCACGGGCCTGAACAACCTCGCGGCGCTGTACTACACCCAAGGCCAATACGCACAGGCGGAGCCGCTCTATAAGCGCTCCCTGGCGATCTTCGAAAAGGCGCTGGGCGCCGACCATCCCGACGTGGCCACGGGCCTTGAAAACCTCGCGGGGCTGTACCGGGCAATGAAACGGGATAAAGACGCCGAACCATTGGAGCAGCGGGCCGCCCGTATCCGAGCGAGCGAGCGATGAACCAGGCACGCGGCCCGCGCCTGACCCAACGAAACGCCGTCGATTCCGCCCGATCCCGGCCGGAGCACGATCTGCCTGGGTGAGACAGGCTCCCGCGCCGTGTTCCCCGGAAGGGAAACCAAAGCCCGGTAGGGCAGGTGCTCGCACCTGCCTTTACCATGCGCGGTTGGCACACGTGGCGAGTAGTCGGATTGGTCTCTGACCTGCCCCTGCACGATGATGGTGAAGGCAGGTCCCAAGGACCTGCCCTACCAGGCTGCGACTTTAAGTGCCCGCAGACGGACGACGTGCATTGCGTCGGCGGCTTTCAACGCCCTGGGGGTTATCCGGGTGGGATTCTGGCAATAATTCTAAACTTTTAGGATTGTTCTTCCTCCGTCGCCCGATCTACGATACCTTTTGCGAGTTGACTAAGATCGGGTGAGGGTTTGTTTTTTGTGTTTACGCACGAGAATAATTTAGCCGCTCTCGTGCCGATCGTGAGGGATGCGGTCCGGGGAAGAGTGAAATATGAGCACGTGGTTACGATGTCGAGTGAAGCCGGGAATGTTCAGCGATGAGCGTACGGTAGTCGTCCGGACAAGAGGAAACGGGGACATTGAGCACTTTGTGCCGAGTAACAAGGTGGAAGGCGAGGGTGATGGCGGGCGAGTTCAAGTAACCGTCGTCGATCGCGTTGATGGTGCATGGGCTGAGTTACCCACTCCATATCGCCGCGCGGTGCCCGTTGAACAGGATCAGCTCATACCTGCATGATTCTTTCAAATGTAAGACTTCAAGAAGCACTTAAATCTGGATCGCTGGTCATTGAACCTAGGCCACAGCCGGATTTTCCATCTGACGATAATATCGAATGCCCCTATCAAACGTCGGCAGTTGACCTCCGACTTGGAGACGAGATTCTTTGCTTTAGGAAGAAATTGCCAGTATCCATTGATCTTCGAGTTGGCGGTTTCTCGGCGCTCGCCGACGCGATTTCGGAGCGCTGGAGATTCCCACAAGGCCAACCTTACACACTGAAACATGGCGAGTTCGTCCTCGGAAGAACACTGGAACGAATCGCCCTTCCAATCGCCAAACACACATCCTCCCGGCCATGCCTGGCGGCACGTATCGAGGGTCGTAGTTCATATTCCCGTTGTGGGCTCTTGGTTCATTTCACGGCGCCGACAATTCACGCCGGCTACGATGGAATCATCACTCTTGAGATATGCAACTTTGGTCCATATTCAATTGAACTGCATAAGGGCGCCTGTATATGCCAACTGATCGTGGAGGAGGTCGCTGGCATCCCGTTTCGCAACGATAGCCAGTTTCATGGCCAAAGAAGCCCTGATGGTACGGTCGATAATCAGCAATAATCCGCCTGTTTTGGATTCGGGCTGTAGGTACATAAGCGCCCGTACACTGACCCACTGCTAAAATAGCGCATCCGACAGGCCCGCGCCCTTGACGGCGATTCGCGTGTGCTCCATACGTGGAAGTGAAGGTGGGTGTTATGTCCTGGGAGCTTCTCACAATGCCCACTCGCGCGCTACCCGCCTTGCTTGCGATGACGGTCCGTTGCCGCGTGTTCGGCGCCGAAGAGCGCCGTGAACCGCCGCCGGCGAACGCCGGCCCGGCTTGGTGTGACACGCAACCTATCGACGTTGCGCTCGTGGAGCAGAAGCGGACAATCCGCCTGGACGCGGCGCTCCTTGTGGCACTGTACGCGCGGGCGCTACCGGGACGACCGTTCCGGGCGCGGCGGGCGTGCGGTGTAACGAGCAGGGCGGCCGCGAATTATTGGCCTGCACGAACGTCGGAACCGGCGCGACCTACGCGACTTGACCGGCGTCCGCGGCGTATCTAGAGTTTGTGCAAGGGGCACGCCGCCCGGTGGCCTATCGGACGGCCGGCGACACGTCATTTTGCAAGCATGGGGGGCAAGCAGCGTGAAACTCGTCAAGACCTTGATCCACGTACACACCGACTATTCGTACGACAGCAGCATCTCGCTCGAGACGCTTGCGAACTTCATGGAGCGGGAGGATTTCGGCTGCGTGGCCGTCACCGACCACGACACGATCGACGGCGCCCTCATGCTGCGTTCGAGAACCACGGCCAGGGTGATCGTCGGCGAGGAGGTGTCCACGCGCGACGGGCACGTTATCGGCCTGTTCCTTGAGGAGGAGATTCGCCCGGGCATGTCGGCGCGGGACACGGCCGCGGCGATCCGCGATCAAGGCGGGCTCGTATTCCTGCCGCACCCGTTCGTGCGCATGTTCGGCTGCGGGCTCGGAGAGCTCGCCTGGGAGCTGGCCGACCTGTTCGACGCGGTCGAGGTGAACAACGCCCAGAACCTGCGCGCGGCCCCGGAGCGGCGGGCGCACGGTTTCGCCGAGCGCACGGGCCTTATCAAGTACGCCGGCTCGGACGCGCACCTGCCGAGCAGCATCGCCCCCTGCTATCAGTTGCTGCGCGACTTCGACGGCCCGGCCGACTTTATCGACGCACTCCGCACGGCCGAACTGAGGGAAGGCCGGCATCCGTTAAGATACTTCGCGGAGATCGGCCGTCAGATCATCCGGTCGATGGCGCGTCTTCCGCGCACGATCCGCCCCGCGCCGGCCCCGCAACCCGAGTATGCACGCGCGAGCTACGCGCGGAGCGTGCCTGGCGGGCTGGAGGAGATGCGAGCCACCCAGCGATAGCCCCGCCATTGACGGCCGCGCAGGCTGAACGCGACCGATGAGCACGACCGATGAGGGAGTGCGAACCAGCCCTCGTAAGCTTGCGAACAGGGCTGTGTGGAGCGTGAAGCACGAGGGCGAGCTTGCGAGCCCAAATGTAGGCGCACGTGCTCAGCGGCCGCTTCCCTTTTCCGCGGCCTGCGGTGGCTCGTTATCCTGCATGGACGTGAACAGGTCTTCGCAGCTTTCGGCGTAGCCGCACGCCTCGCATATCAGCTTACACTGGCGCCGAATGAGCGGGCCGACGCCGCAGACGGGACAACTATCGTACTTTTCCGACATAAGGTCTATGCCCTCCCTGTGACCATGAAGTTCGATCCGTCACGAACAGATTGGCCCAGGACGGCGAGAATTGCAAGCTGTGGGTCAGCGGACCAGGGCGGCGTCCAGCCCCGCGGCGGGGATGGGGGCGCCACGCAAGTGGTCGCAGCCCGCGTGCGCGTAGGCACTTTTGCGTCTTGTCACGGGGCGTGCGTCAACCGCTTCCTGGCGTTCGCACGATTCCCTGAGCGCGGCAAGGGTGGTGAAGCTGTAAGCCGCCAGCAAACGTGAGAGTTTGCCTTCGGTGCCGTGCAGATTGTTATAGTGCAGGGCCCGCCGCCACCACGGGGCCGGCCAGCGCGGATGGTCCGGGTCCATCTCCCAGGGGTGAATGTTGACGACGGTGGGAATGCCCGACCGGCGATTTTGCTTAAGGGCCTGCTCCGTAACGGCCATCGGCCAGAGGCGAAGGTATCCTCCGGTCGCGGCGGGGAGGCGGTGCCCGAACACCGCAACCGTCGGCAGCGGAAACTCCCACAGCTCGGGATGAATGCGGTATGGGCGCAGGGGCGCCCCGGCCACACCGTAGCGGCCGTGCGGAGCGCGCACCGGATAAACGCTCGAATCGTAAAGGAAGCCCTGCCGCTGCAGTTCGTCCAGCGCCCACTCGGTGTCTTTGCCGATCGAATAGCTCGGCGCTCGGTAACCCGTCAGCGCTTCGCCGGTGATTCCCTCGAGCGAATCCTTGGAGGCAACGAGGTCGGCACGGAACTCATCCCGCGACTGCGCAGTTACGGGCTCGTGCCAGTATCCGTGGCTGGCAATCTCGTGACCGCGGCGGTGGATTCTGAGAACGATCTGCGGATGCCGATCGGCAACCCAGCCCAGTACGAAGAAAGTCGCCCGCGTCGCATGGCACTCGAGCAGCGCCAGGATCTTGTCAATCGGCCCGTCGAGGCGCGAAGCGAGCGATTCCCATCGATCGCGCGGCACGCCGAGGTTGGCGGCGTGGAACCACTCCTCCACGTCGAAGGTCAAGGCGTTTACGACGCCGCGCGGCATGGCCGACGGCACGGCGCGATGATGTTTGCGTGATTTTCCGTTCATGTTCTGATCGGGCTGCGCTACCATGTTAATCGGTTAATATGGCGGAGCGGAGCAACGCCGCGCGGGGTCGGCCGTCCGCGGCGCGATTTGCGGCGATGTATCAAGTTGTCAGCCCGCGTACCGCCGAGCCGTTCGCGCAAAGGCGGCCGCACTAACAAACCGTGCTTCGCGCGCACGGTTTCAGATACACGCGATGCCGCTTCCCCGGCCGCGCTAATCGCCGTTAAGCAGACGCGCGCCTTGCCGGCCCAAGTATGTTAACGTCCAATATAACCAGCAGTTATGCTATGAGCCGCGGACACCACGCACGAAGTCCGGGCGCGGGCGTGTGCCCCGAACGCTTGGCGCCTTGTTCCTCGTCGTAAACCCGCCGACAACCACATTGACGTCCAAGGTAGCCGGTAGACCTGGAGCTGTCGCCGTTTTGCGACCGCCGGCGGCGGATGGGCCTATAATCAGAGCGGCGCTAGCGAGGAATCGACAGGTCGGCCCGCACAAAGGTCTTACCGTAGGCCGTAGATACGGTAGTGGTCCGCGCGCAAGGGCCGGTATATAGTGAATCCGCGGCGACCCGCTGGGGGATCGGCCGCTTGTTGGACTACGTGAGCAACTACGTGCACGACGCGATGGGATCAATGCGTTCGCAAACGAACAGGCGACAAGAGCGCTCGGAAGCGATCCTCCGGCTCTTACGTGAGTATGCCTCGAGCGAACACGAAGACCTGCTGTATCAGATGGTCGTTACGCTCTGCCGGCTCTCGGCGGACGGCACGGACCGGGGCGACCTCAAGCTGCTCAACAGCGCACTCAAAGAGCTCCGCTATGCGTTCAAGGTTTTCGCGCCATACGCCGCGACTCGTAAGGTCAGCATTTTCGGGTCGGCGCGCACGCCGGAGAACCACGCGCGCTATCTGGAGGCGAAGAAGTTCGCGGAGCTCATAAAGAACGCCGGGTGGATGGTCATCACCGGGGCGGGCAACGGGATCATGCGCGCCGGCCATCATGGGGCGACGCGCGAGGCGAGCTTCGGGGTGGCGATCAGCCTGCCCTTCGAGCAGACCAACGACGTCATCGCCAACGATGCGAAGCTGGTGAGCTTCAAGTACTTCTTCACGCGGAAGCTGATATTCGTGAAAGAGGCGCACGCGATAATACTTTTCCCGGGCGGGTTCGGCACGCAGGACGAGGGGTTTGAGTCGATCACGCTTCTACAGACGGCCAAGACCTCGCCCATACCGATCGTGCTCTGCGACGAGCCCGGCGGGAAATACTGGAAGCACTGGCGCCGCTACGTAGAGAACGAGTTGCTGGGCGAGGAGATGATCGACGCCGACGACGTGCACCTGTTTAAGCTGGTGGACAGCGCGGAGGATGCGGTGGCGGAGATCATGAACTTCTATCGCCGGTATCATTCATCCCGCTACGTCGGCGAAAAGCTGGTTTTGCGATTGAATGAGCCTCTCAGGGCGGAGGCCATCGAGGAGATCAACGGCAGCTTCGCGGACATCGTCCAGAGCGGACAATTCGAGCAAACGTCGGGGCCGCTGGATGACGAGGAGGGTGCCCACCCTGACAAAGCACGGCTGGCGTTCGTGTACGACCGGCGCGGGGCGGGTCGTTTGCGCCTGCTGATCGACAGGATCAACAGTTTATAACGGCGCATCGGCGGCTTGCGGGGCATGACCGACGAGGGAGTGCAGAGCCGGCCGTGCGTTCTTGCGCGGAGCGAACTTATGTCTTTTGACGAACCGCAGGACACAACCGCGGAGCCGGCCGACGACGTGGCCATGGTCGAGAAGCTGGCGGGGTCTTACGAGAAGATTCGCACCCAGCTCGCTCGCGTGATCGTCGGGCAGGAGCGGGTGATCGAGCAGTTGCTCACGGCCATGTTCTGCAACGGGCACTGCATACTGGAGGGCGTGCCCGGGCTGGCGAAGACCATGATGATCAGCGCCCTGGCCAGGCTGCTGTCGTTGAGCTTTTCACGAATTCAGTTTACGCCGGACCTCATGCCGTCGGATATAACCGGCACGGAGGTGATCGAGGAAGATCGCGCCACCGGCGCTCGCTCCCTGCGGTTTGTAAAGGGCCCCGTGTTCGCAAACGTCGTGCTGGGAGACGAGATCAACCGCACGCCGCCCAAGACCCAGGCGGCGCTGCTGGAGGCCATGCAGGAGAACCAGGTAACCTCCGGCGGGTTCCCGCACAAACTGCCCAAGCCGTTCTTCGTGCTCGCGACGCAGAATCCCATCGAGCAGGAGGGCACCTACCCGCTGCCGGAGGCGCAGCTCGACAGGTTCATGTTCAAGGTGCTTGTGGATTATCCGCAGGAGGAGGAGGAATTTCAGATCGTCAAGATGACGACTTCGATGCGGGACGTGAAGCTCGAGCGGACCCTGGGGGCAGAGGAGGTCCTGGCACTGCAACGAACCGTTCGCCGCATTCCGTGCGCCGACAACGTGATACGCTATGCGATGCGCCTCACGCGTTCGACGCGCGTCGACAAGGGCGAAGTGCCGCCCTTCATAGCGGAATACGTCGCGTGGGGAGCGGGCCCGCGGGCGACGCAGGGCTTGGTCCTCGCGGCCAAAGCGCGGGCGATCCTGCACGGCAGGTATTACGTATCGACCGATGACATCCGCGCCGTAGCGCACCCGGTGTTGCGGCACCGGGTGCTGACGAACTTCAACGCCGAGGCGGCCGGGATCAGCAGCGACCGCATCGTCGATCAGTTACTGGAGGTGACATCCACCGGTGCGCCGGGGTCCATGGACGAGTCCGTCGCGCGGCGCGTGTTTCAGGCGCAGAGCGCCGGCGAGACCGGGGGATGAGGCATCCGCCCCGTGCACCGATTCAGGTGAACCTGCGGGTCTGGTGTGTACGGCTACACAGCCCCGTTCGCGAACTCACGAGGGCCGGTTCAGGTTCCCTGATCGGTCGCCTCCCGCGGTCGCCCGCCCCGTCGGCAGACAGGCGGCTCGGAAGTTGACACGCGCGTCAACCAGCACACGCCGCGGGTGAACGGGTAATGGAAGGTGGAACTTAAATGCGACACCCGGCAGGCGATCATCATGATTATCTTGATCCGGCCGTTCTCGCGAAGATCAACAACCTCGAGCTGCGCGCCCGCCTTGTGATTGAGGGATTCCTGAGCGGCATGCACCACAGCCCGCACCGCGGGCTATCCGTCGAGTTCGCCGACCATCGCGTGTATTCCCAGGGCGACGACCTTCGCCACGTGGACTGGAAGCTGTTCGGCAAGACGGACAAGTATTACATCAAGGAGTACGAGCAGGAGACCAGCCTCGACCTTATGATAGCCGTGGATTGCAGTGAATCGATGAGTTATCGTTCGACCGAAGCGCGCATGACGAAGCACGACTACGCCACCTCCCTTGCGGCCGCGATCGCCTATTTGACGCTTCGCCAGCAGGATTCCGTCGGCCTGACGCTCTTCGACGAGAAAGTGACCCGGTATATGAAGCCGTCGAACAGCGCCCAGCACTGGAAGATTCTGGTCAGGGAGCTGGCCGGGCGAACCGGGCCGCGCAAGACCGCGCTGGGAGCGACGTTGTCGGAACTGGCGGATCGACTCCATCGCCCGATGCTGGTGTTGGTGATCAGCGACCTTTTCGAGGCTCCGAGCGACCGAGGAGGGAGCCCGGTGGACCACGTTCTGCGGGGCTTCAAAAGGCTCCAGTATCGACATCACGAGTTGATAATCTGGAACCTCTGGGACGAGGCGGAGCTGACGTTTCCGTTCAACGGCTGGACGCGATTCGACGGGTTGGAGGACGGCGGGCGCCTGCTGGCCGACCCCGGCTCGCTGCGCACGAACTATCTCGCCGAGGTGGACCGATTTCAATCGCGTCTGCGAACCGCGTGCGGCAAAATGCACGCCGATTATTCGATCTTCGACACGTCGCAGCCGCTCGACGTGGTGCTGGCCGGCTATCTCGCGACGCGCCGGGCCCGCCTGCGCCAACGCTCCTCGCGCGTTCTGGGCAGGGGCTAGCCGGCGATGCTTCTTCAGCTATTCGAGACGGTGTCATTCGTGCATCCGGCCCTGGTTGGGACCGCAATGGCAATGGGACTGATCCCGGTCGCGGTGCATATCGTCAATCGCAGGCGCTACCGCCCCGTGCCCTGGGCCGCAATGACGTTCCTGTTGGCTGCGCAAGGCCAGAGCAGGACGCGCCTCTGGCTCGAAAACTGGCTACTGATGCTGGTGCGCATACTCCTTGTGCTCCTGTTCGGTCTGGCCATCGCGCGCCCCTACATCGAGGGCTCGCTGATCGCCCACCTGGACTCCGCGCGCGTTCACCGCATAATCGTGCTCGACAATTCGTTGTCGATGAGCGCTTCGGACAAGAGCGGCCGGACACGCTTTTCACGCGCCCACGCATACGCCGGCCACCTGCTCTCCTCGTTTGCAGAATCAGACCCCGTAAGCCTGGTGACCGTCGCGGAGCCGGCGACGGCGGTGCTTGCGCACGCCGTATATGACCACCGGCTAGTTCGCAGCGCGCTGGCCGAGGTCGAAGCGACGCAACGATCGGCGGACGTGGTGGGCGCGCTGGACGAAGCCCGGCGCATCGCATCTTCCTCGGAAACCGGCGCCGGAAACCGAACCGTTTACGTGTTATCCGATTTCCCAGGCAACGTGTGGGGCGAGGAAGGCCCGGCCACCGCGGGCCACGGCGAGCCGCATTCCGGCCAGGCGGCACTGGCTGCGCGCAGGCTCGCCGATTCGCTCGCCGACCCCGCGAGGGACCTGAGCTTCATCAGCGTCACGACGGACTTCGTCGAAAACGTCGCGGCAACGAACCTGACGTTTGGTTCGCACCTGGTTACGACGCAATTCCCGGTTCGGATCGAACTGCACGTCGCCAATTTCGGCGAGTCAAGCGCTCGGGGGTTGACGTTCGAATTGCGCCGCGAGAACCAGATTGTGAGGCGGAACCCGCTTCCAACCATCGAGCCCGGAAAAACGCTTCATGCGCGTACGTCGATCGAATTCGCGGCCCCGGGAACCTACGCGCTCGAGGCCAAGCTGGCGTCGGCCGGGCCTGATGCGCTGCCGGCCGACGGCACGCGCTATGCGTCGCTGGAGGTGCGCGGATCTATCCCCGTGTTGATTCTGGACGGACAACCCGGCTCGTCACTCCTGGCGGGCGAAGCGGGCTACCTTGCGACGGCACTCGCGCCGGATGCGCCGAGCGTCGCGCACGATTTTCAGCGCGGCGCGCCGGAATGTCCGAGCGCGATCAGGCCCAAGATCGTCAGCGCGCCGGAGATGGACGACGAGGTCCTGGGGGAATTCGACGTTTTGGCGCTTTGCAACGTCGGCAGACTCTCAGAGGCACAGTGGGGCCGCGTTTCCGAATTCGTCGCGGGCGGGGGCGGCCTCCTCGTGTTCCTGGGCGACCTGGTAAGTGCGGACAACTACAACGCGCTGGGATACGTCGCGGGCGACGGCGTGTTACCCGTCAGGATTACCGAGGGAACTCGGGCCGTTGCCGGTCCCACAACGGATGAAAAGCGGCCGCGGCCGGCCGACGCCGAGGCGTTTCCCCGTTTCGAGCTCGGCGACCCGAGCCATCCGATCACCGCCGAATTTGCCCAGTTCACGGACAGCGGACTCTTCACGGCCCGCGTTGACCGCCATCTTTCCGTCGAGGCCGATGCGCGGCGCGCATACGAAGTTCTGCGCTACACCGGCGGGCAGCCGGCGCTGGTTACGTCGAGCTTCGGCGAGGGCCGCGTCGCGGTGTTTACGACCTCTGCGGACATGGACTGGACCAACCTCCCCGGCAAAGGAGACTATGTATCGCTCATGCTGAACACGGTCGCGTTTCTTTCATCGCACCACGGCCAGCATCGCACGTTGCAGGTGGGACAAACCGCGCTCGAACCGCTCGCCCCGGCCGAGGCTTCCTTGCCCATCCGCGTCATCACCGATCAGGGCACGACCGAGGGACGACTGGTGCCGCTGGGCGACCGGCTCGCGGTAGAATCGGGGCCCGTCGAGCGGGCCGGTCCGTTCTCTTTCGCGGTAGGCGCTTCGATCCGCAGGTTCGCCGCCAATCTGGATCCTCGCGAGTCTGACCTTGTTTCGGCCGGTGAGCAGGCCGTGCGAAACGCCGTGGGCCGGCCCATGAATTTCACAAACGACGACGTGGACATTCCCTCCGAACTGGCTGCCGGCAAGTCGAGCGAGATCGCTTCGTTCATGCTGTTCGGAGTGCTTGCCCTCCTGTTCGTCGAGATGTGGATGGCGATGTGGTTCGGATCGTTAAGAACTTCACGGCCGCGGCGCGACAAGGGCCGGCGGCGTTCTCCGTGAGGGGGCGTCGCATCTCGCGCAGACGGCCCGTCCGCGGAAACTGAAGACCGAAGACTGAGAACCGCTTATGGCAGACCGGGGCTTATTCACGCCGGCGCTGGAATGGCTGCTCGGACTGGAGAACATCCGTCTGGGGCAGGACGCGCCGTTGGTGTTGACGTGGGCGCGCCCTCTGCCCGCTTGGGTGCTGTTTTGCCTGGCGGCCTCGGTCGTGACCGTGGTCGCGCTCGTATACCGCCGCGAGCGGGCGCTGCAATCGGCCGCCACGGAAATCGCGGGCGGTCGGCGGGCCGCCGCGGTGCGCGTGGTCCTGCCCGCCGCCGTTCGCTGCGCGACCGTAGCGATCGTCGTGGCTATCCTGTGCCGCCCGTCGCTGGTGCTACAGCGAAATCGGGTCGAGCGCTCCTACGTGGCGCTGGCCGTGGACACTTCGATGAGCATGGCTACTCGCGACCAATACGGGTTGCCGCAGGCGGGCCCGCAGCCCGCGCACGCGGAGCCGACGGAATGGAATCCGCCGGCCCCCTTACGCGAAAGACCGCCCGACCGCTCCGTCACGGTCGCGGCTCTGACCGCCCGAATTGCGCACGGCGCCGGCATCAGCGAGATCGCGGAGCTGGAGCAATACTCGCGTTTGGAGTTGATACAAAGGGCCCTCGTTCGCGAAGATGCCGCGCCGCTACGGGAGCTTGCGGCCCGCAATGACATCCGTCTCTATACTTTCTCCGACGGCGTGGAATCCGCCGGCAGCTTGACACTCCCTCACGGCCGCGGCGCGACGCCATCGGGGGGCGGTGCCCACCCTACCGGCCGGAAAGTCGGCCCCCCATATGCTCGGGAATCGATCGAGCTCCTTGCCGATGAGATTTCCGGCGTTGTCGCCGACGGGACCAGCACGGACCTTGCCGGCGCCATCATCGGCATCCTGGAACGGACGCAGGGAAGGCATTTGGCCGCTATAGTCCTTGCCAGCGACGGGCGCGCAACTCAATCCGCGGGCGGATCGGCAATTGTTGACGCGATCGACCTTGCCCGCGGCAGACAGATACCGGTCTACCCGATTCGGTTCGGGTCCACGGAACGCGTCATGGACGTGGCCGTCGAGTCCGTGCGGGCGGAAGGAACGGCGTTTGCGAACGACCTGCTGGCACTGGAGGTGGGGCTCGCGGCAAGCGGACTTCCCGGTCCCACTCAGGTTTCAGTTCACCTGAAGGACGAACTGACCGGCGCAACGGTGGCGTCCAAGGACGTCGCGATTCCCGGCGGCGACGGCGAGGTGATTACGGTGGAGCTTCTCGCCAAGCCGACGCGCCGCGGCGTGATCACTTATCGCGTCGAAGTGCCCCCGCTCCCCGGCGAGCGCGACAACGACAACAACGCCGACACGGTGGAGGTGGCCATCGCGGATGAGCATCTCCGCGTTTTGTTTGTCGACGGATACCCGCGCTATGAGTATCGCTATCTGAAGAACGCCCTGCTGCGTGAGGAGACGATCGAGCTCAGCGTGCTCCTGCTCGAGGCGGACCCCGGCTTCGTACAGGAGGGCAGCGTACCGATCCGGCGTTTTCCCGAAACGCCGGAGGAGCTGAATCGGTATGACGTGGTCCTCTTCGGCGACGTCGATCCGCGCGGCGGCTGGCTGACCTCGGCGCAGGTAAACATGCTGCTCGATTTCGTCGGTAACGACGGAGGCGGGTTCGGACTGATCGCGGGCGAACGTGCGGCGCCCCGCAACTTCCTGGGCACACCCCTCGAAAAGCTTATTCCGGTCAGAGTGGACCGGAAGATCTTCGGCCAGAATGAACAGACCGTTGCAACCGGATTCAACGTCCGGCTTACGCCGGAAGGCCGGCGCAGCCCGCTGTTTCGCTTTGGGCGCGCTGCGCAAACGAATACGGGCGCGCCGCCCTCGGGTGACGGCCTTTTTGATTCCCTTCCGGAACTTTATTGGATGGCGCGCACGCTGGGGCCCAAGCCCGGTGCGGCCGTGCTCGCCGAGCATCCGACCACGCACGTGCCGAGTGCAACCGCCGCAGATCCGGTGATGATGCCCATCATCGTCACCGGCCGATACGGCGCGGGCAGGATATTCTTTCAGGCGACCGACGACACCTGGCGCTGGCGCCGGTATTCCGGTGAATGGTTTCACGACACCTACTGGGTCCGCGTCGCACGGGAACTGATGAAGCCGGACCGCTCCGGAAAACAGCGCAGAATTCTGCTGCGAACCGACCGAAAGACGTATCCTTTCGGTTCTCCCGTCCGGGCGCAGGTCGAAGTGTTGGACATGCAGCTCCTTTCCGCGCTGGGAGACGAGATGGAACTCGTCTTGACAGAGACCCCCGACCGGCCGCAGACCCGGCGCCCCGGCCCGGCGCACGATCCGACGGCACAAGACGATGCGGATAACCGAGAGTTGGTGGCGCGATTTCCCGCGTTCCGGCTCGGCGAGGTCTCGGCGGAGTTCGAGGGCGCAATCATACCGCCGCGCGCGGGAAACTTCGTCGTAAGTATCGGCAGCCTAATACCCAACCCGGAAGACGGAAATCCCTCCGTTCGGATAAAGGTAAAGCGCCCGGAAGTTGAAGCGCGCTGCACCGAGGCGGACCACGAAGCGCTCGAACGCATCGCGGCCGGCACCAGTGGGCGCGTGGTCGAGATGGACGAACTGGCGTCGGCCCTGAGCGCCATCAGAGACCGCAGCGTTCGCATTCCAGATGACCTGGTCGAACCGTTATGGGACTCCAAGCTGACTCTGGTGCTTTTCGGTCTTATGATATCTATGGAGTGGATTCTGCGTAAGGCCGGCGGCCTGCTCTGAATTCTAGTTCGTTGGTGGGCGATGGCCACCCTATGTGGAATTGGTGGGCAATGCCCACCCTACGCGGAGTTCGTGGGCGATGGCCACCCTACGCGGAGTTCGTGGGCAATGCCCACCCCACGCGGAGTTGGTGGGCGATGGCCGCCCCACGCGGAGCCGATGGCGTATTAAGGATTCAAGACGCGCGGCCGGACGGGTGAACTCAAAATGGAGCAGCCGATTCTATTAAAACGCCTCAGCACGATCCGTGGCACGGTCCGGCGTAGGCTGGTCACGTACGGCGTTTGCATGGTTGCGTCGGGCGGAGTTGCCTCGTTTCTGGCCATAGTGGTGTTTGATTGGCTCTTGCGGCTTCCCGCCTTTCTTAGATTGACGGCTTCGGCCGTTTTCTTTCTCGGGTTCCTTGCAGCGACGTGGCATTGGATACTGAGCCCGCTGCGGTCCCGATTTGCACTGGACGAAATCGCGGCGCGCCTCGAACGACATTTCGGCGGCCTTCATGACAGTCTTTCGAGCACGGTGAGCTTCGTCTCCACGGGGGCTGAGCGTGAGGCTGAATCCGGCTCGCCCAGCCTGATCAGGCACGTAATTGCCGATACCGACAATCTCGTGTCACATATCCGGCTTGACGATGCGCTTACGCTAAGACCGCTCCTGCGCTCGGTCGTCCTCTTCGCGGTAAGCGCCGCCCTTCTCGCGGCGACCCTTGCCGCCGCGCCCAACTGGGTCCAAACCGGCTTCTACCGTTTCTGCTATCCGTTCGGAGAATTCGAGTGGCCGCGCCGAGTTTCCATCGTTCCACTGACCGGCGCCGAAACGGCCGCCGTCGGCGAGTCGGTGACGCTCGGAATGGCGATCGCGCGTGGAATGCACGAATCGCTGCGCGGGGTCGTCCATTTGAAGGACATGGAAGGGAACAGAGTCGCGCTTGCCATGCAGGAGAGCGAACCGGCCCGTTTCCATGTGACGATCGACTCGGTTACGAGCGATCTGGATTATTGGTTCGAGGCCGGCGACGCCGACACGAAGGAGCGTCCCTCCCGAATTCGCGTGGTGCGGCGTCCCGAGATCGTCGAGGCTTTCGCGGCCGTCGAGGCGCCCCCTTACGCGCGCGGCCGGCCGGCACAGACGCACGATCTCTTGGCCGGCCCCGTCAACGCGGTCATTGGAGGATGGGTGACGATCGACGTGCGGGCCAGCAAGCCGGTTCCCCAGGATTCGGCCGCCGCGTCGTCCGGTCTGCGGCTTGACCCGTCCGGCACCGATGCGGACGAGGAGGCCTTCATGCCGCTCGCCGTTGCCCGCGACGATCCTACGCGCCTTTCGACGCGGTTCGAGGTCACCGGTGACGTACACTTTCGGATCGAGCTGCACGACGAGGAGGGATTCGAGAACCGCCGGCCGGCGACGTATTCCATTCTGGCGCGGGCCGATGCGCCTCCCACGATCACGATCATCGAGCCGAACGCTTACGCCGAGGTCACGCCCCGAGGGAAAGTGAGAATCACCGCGCGCGTCGAGGACGATTTCGGTTTGACCGATCTATTGTTGAACGCCGACCTCCCGCCGGACGGACGGCCCTACTCCGTTCCGCTGCGCGACAAGCTCGCCGCCGTGCCCGACGGAGAGCGGATAAGCGCCATGCTTGATTTTGAGTGGAGCATGAAAACGCTCAGCGTTTCACCGGGCGACGTCTTGACGTTTCAACTCCAGGCAAGAGACGTTTACGCGGGCGAGAATGGCGGACAGGCCGGCGTTTCGGCCCCGTCACGAATCAGAATCGTGAGCGACCTCGACTTTGACGTTCGCATGCGCGACGAGCTATCCGCGCTCGGCGACCGCATGCGCGAGATGGCGCTGGATGAGGCTGAGCTGCGCAACGGCACGTCGGCGCTCGAGCGGCATTTGGGTGAGAACGGGCCGCTCGACGGCGCGCAGCTCGCGAGCCTGCGCGAACTGGCATCGCGGCAGTCGCGTCTGACGCGCCGCGGCAAGTATCTTTCGCAGCGTTTCAAGCAGCTCGGGGAACTTATGGAGCGAAACCGGCCCGACAGGACCGAATCTCGCGTGGAGGCGGGCCGAATCGGCGAGTCGCTCGGTCAACTGGCGTCCGGACCGATGACGCGCGCGGGGGGCGGACTCGTAGACGCGGGCGCGCGCGAACCCTCCGCAGAGCAACGGGGCGAGCTTCAGGAAGCCGCCCGCGAGCAGCAGGCCGCGATCGACGGGCTGCACGCCCTGATTCGTGCCACGTCGCAGTGGGGCAGTTTTCAGTGGTTTGTCTCAAGGACGCGCGATCTTCGCGACAAGCAGGACGATATTCGCACCAGCACGGGTCTCGTCGGAAGAGATCTGCTGGGCAGGCCGGCCGATTCGCTCGAAGAAGCCGAAGCTGCGGAGCTCAAGCGCGTGCACCGGATGCAGCTTCAACTCGCCGCGGACCTCGAGGACCTGCTCGCGCGGATGGGGCTGTTCGGCGAGTCCGACGCGGAGACGGATCCATCCAGCGCAGGCGCGATTGAGGACGCCCTGCGCACGGCGCGGGCCGAGAATCTCGCCAGGCGCATACATTCCGCGGCCGACGCGATCGGTCTCAACCGGACTGCGGCCGCGGACATCGATCAGCGGGCGGCCCTGGATTCGCTTCGCCGAATGCTCTCGGCCCTGCAAGGACGCGACGATCGAGCACTCGCGCTTCTCCGCAAGCAATTGCAACGAAGCGCGGACCAGGTAGCCCTCTTAATCACGGAACAGACGGCGCTGCGCGCCGCCACCCACGAGGCGGCCCTGATTGACGGAGCCCAGGATTTGAAGACCCTGGACGATCTCGAGCACGAACAGCACAGAATCAGACGCAACACCGACTCCGTTGCAAAGGAACTTTCGGAGAACGTCCAGGCCGCGCAGGCGGCGCGCGCCGTGCGCCTGGCGGACGCGCCGATGGGCGAGTCCGAGTCGCAGCTTCGCCACGACGTGCCGGGGGCGGCCGAGGTTGCTCAGGACCAGGCGATCGAACTGCTCACCGAGGCGCGCGAAATGCTCGAGGAGCTGGCCCAAGAAACCGCCGAGAGCGAGTTTCGCCGGTCTCTCGCTCAAATCCGCGAGGCCCTCGAACGGATAAGAGACGAGCAAGCGGAAGTGAACGGCGGCCTGGCCACGCTTCGGCAGGCGCTGGTGGATCGTGGGGGGTTCGGCAGGAACGAAGCGCGCGACGCAGCCCGGCTGGCACGCAGACAGTCGGAGGTGTACGGATTGCTCAACGAGACCCGGCCGCTTCTTGCGAAAGTGCCCGTGTTTGAATGGGCGCTCGGCCGGGTGGCCGATTGGATGCAGAATTGCATCAACGGTCTCACCGCGCGCAGCGTGGACGAGCGGCTCGTGGCCTCGGCGGAACGGATTGTCGATGAGTTGCAGAGGCTGATCGCCGCGATCATGCAGACCGAGTCCATGCGGCCGGACGTGGAGTTCGCAGAGGCGGAAGGCACCGGCGGAGGCGGCCGGACTCTCGCCGGCAAGCCCGTCCCAACCGTGGCGGAGCTGCTGGTGCTCAAGGCGCTGCAAACCGACATCAACCAACGAACCACGGAACTATTCGAATCGATTGACCCGGACAACGCGACCGAAGATCAGTTACGCGCGTTGACGGTTACCGGCGAGGACCAGGCCCAGGTCGGCCGCCTGACCGAGCACGTAACCAAGAGCGCCCGAAACCCGTAAGGACCCGAAGATGCAGGGAGAACAATTAGAGCCAAACCGCCTACGCGACGGTTTGCGCCCTGGCGAAGCGCTGCGGAAGACGTCGTCGGCCGCCGTGGCCCGGCCGATCATCTCCATGGCGCGCGGGCGCGCCGGCCGGCTCGCCGGGGCCCTGTTCGTCATCGGCTTATTCGCGCTTGTCGGCGCAGAAGCCGCGGCCCAACCCCGCGGCCTGGACGATGACGAAAACGAAAGACTTGGCGAAAAGCTCATTCGCACCGCGGGCGGCGACGCGAACGAAGACGTTATGGACGGATTAGTGCGCCTGATGGACGGCGCCGCACGCCGTCTGGAGATCGAGCTGGACGCGGGCAGCGAGACGCAGACCCTTCAGGAACGCATCGTCGCCCGTCTCGATGAAGCGATTGCACTGGCCGCCTCGCGCCAGCGCGCCGTTTCCCGGTCCGAGCAACCCACGCAAGGCGATAAGCGCCGTGCGCAAAAGACCGCGAAGGACCGCCCGCGTGGATCCGGTGATTCCGCCGGAGGTTCCGAAGCGGACTCTCTTGAGGGCGCTACGCAGTCCGGCAGACCCGCCCAGACGGACGTGCACAGCGGCGGCCGGCTGGAAGACTCGCGCCGCACGTGGGGCAACCTGCCGGCCCGCGAGCGCGAGGAAGTCATCCAAGGGGCGGGCGAGCGCTCCATTGAACGTTTCCGAGAATGGATAGAGCGCTACTATCGGGCGTTGCAGGAATCGGGCGAATCACGCCCTGGTTCGCCGATTCAACTGAATCCGGGGGTCGAACGGGAGGGCGAGGCTCGTGGTGAGCCTTTCCCTCCGGCCGGCCGACGCCCGGAACCAAGCGAATCGGACCGCTAGCACCCTGTTGAAGAAGTCTGTGGGACGGACTTTCCAGTCCGTCAAGCGGCTCTGGTGCCGGCAGAATGACCGACCGGACCTGCCTGCCGGCAGGCAGGAAGTCGGTCCCACAGGAGTGAAGAGTTCTTCAACACGCTGCTAGGGAAACAACACAACGATGTCAATCGGTCGGAAGAGTCGAGTGTCGGGGACAAGCGTGTGGATCGCGCTCGTGGCCCTGTGCGCGCCCGCCGCGGCGTCCGGCAGGTCGCCACAAACGGCGCAGTCAGGACCGGAGGATTCCGCGGGGCAGACGATCGCCGTTTCCAAGGGGCTTTCCTGGCTGGCGAACCAGCAGGCGCGCGACGGATCCTACGGCGGGCTGTCGCACTATGGTCCGCACGTCGGGATAACCGGCCTGGCCGCGCTTGCGTTCATGTCCGACGGCAACACGCCCGGGCGCGGACCGTACGGCAGCGCGGTGGAGGGGTGCCTGCAATTCGTGCTGAACCACGCCTCGGAAAGCGGACTGCTCGCGGCGGAAACGTCGCACGGACCCATGTACGGCCACGGCTTCGCCACGCTCTTTCTGGCGGAGGTGTACGGCATGACCCATAGCGCGGACGTTCGCGAGACGCTGCGCAAGGCGGTGCGGCTCATCGTAAACACGCAAAACGACGAGGGCGGCTGGCGCTATCAGCCGGTGCGCAACGACGCGGACATCTCCGTCACGGTCTGTCAGATAATGGCGCTGCGCGCGGCGCGCAACGTCGGAATCCACGTCGACAGAAACGTGATCGACCGCGCCGTCGAGTACGTCAAGGCCAGCCAGAACCCCGACGGGGGATTCCGTTACATGTTGGGATCCGGCGGATCGGCATTCGCGCGCTCCGCGGCCGGCGTTTCCGCCCTGCAATACGCCGGGATCTACGGAGGAGAAGAGATCGCACGAGGGCTACAATACGTCAGACGGTTTATTCCGCCGCAGGAGCAGACGGTCGGGCATTACTTCTACGGCCACTACTACGCCGCCCAGGCCATGTACCTGGGGGGCGACGCCTACTGGGGAAGCTGGTGGCCCGCGGTGCGAAACGAGCTTCTGGAAAAGCAGGCCCCGGAAGGTTTCTGGCGCGGGCAGGCGGGGCAGGAGTATGGGACCGCGATGGCCCTTATAATCCTGCAGATTCCCAACGGCCTGCTGCCGATATTTCAAAAGTGACTATGTACGTCCGCGATGCGCGACTCATCATTGTTGTGTGCGTCACGGCAGCCACGTGCTGCCCACAGCGCGCGTTCGCCCGGGAACGTCCGCACGTCGTCGCCGAGACCATCGAGCCGCAGCCGGTCAGCGGGCAACTCGCCGCTCTCTCCTTGCGCGACGGGCTTATCCTGAATACGGATTCCGGCGCGCGTGAGCATATCGCGACGCGCGACCTGGTCCGCATCACGACGGCGTGCGTCGAGTCCGGCAAGCGGCGCTATGATACAAAGCTGACGCTGACGGGCGGGGACGTCCTGTACGGCAGAATCACGGAAGGTGACGGCGACGCGATCGTCTTCGAAACCTCGGATATCGGGCGCGTCGCCCTGCCCTTCGACACGATCGAAAAGGTCGACGTTCCCCTGGCTTCCGAGGAGGCCGTCCGCGGCGCGGTGGCACTGCTCGACAGCTCACCCAAGGCCGGGCACGACCGCGTCCTGCTCTCAAACGGAGACGTTGTCACCGGGTTCGTGGCCGCCCTCGACGACGGGCACGTTTTCATCGAGGGCGCACAGGGCGGAACGAGGATACCGCGCAACCTGGTGATGGCCGTGCGCCTGGTGGCCGCACCGCCGCGCGAAATCGAAGGTGTGTACATACACGTCACTCTCTGCAACTCCGGGCGCGTGACCGCCACCGACGTGGAATGGTCCGAAGGCCCCGCCGAGGCCCTGCTCCGGCACGGCCAGCGCGTCAGCATCGACTCCGGGCGGATCGCACGCGTCGACGTGCACGGTGGGCGCTGGGAGCCGCTCTCCCGGCACCAGCCCATCAGCTTTCAGCACACGCCCATGTTGTCGCTTAGCTGGCAGCACGTCTCCGGCCGCAACGTCGTCGGCGGCCCCATCACGATCAACGGCGAGACCTTCGAGCGCGGCATCGGCGTGCACAGCCGATCGAGCCTGGGCTTTGACCTGCAAGGAAAGTACCGGCAGTTCGTCACGTCGTTCGGCATCGACGACGACAGCGGACCGTATGCCGACGTTGCCGTGCACATACTTGTTGACGGCAAGGTCCGCTACGGCAGGGAGCAGGTCCGCCGGGGAAGCCTCTTCGGGCCCGTGCGCCTCGACGTGGGCAGCGCCCGGCATTTGGAACTCGTCGTAGACTTCGGCGAAAACGGCGACATCCAAGACCGCTTCAACTGGATCGAGCCCGCGCTGATCAGGTAATGCGTCGCGACGGCCGCGGCCCGCACACCTTTCGGGAATAGCGGTCGAACTCACCTGCGCCTCGGGCCGATCACGATCCAGTTCCGTCCGAGAACGGTCCGAACCGGCGATGCCCGGCGCCCTGGCCAATCCTCCGCGCCCAAATGAACCACACGTCCCCGCGTTCCAAGTTTCACGTTGAAGGCCGGCCGACAACCGACAAGTTTTGACTTGACACCGATCGCTGATTGGACGGATAATCAGCTTGCGTTGGACGGATGCGAATCGGGCTTCCGGCCTGCGGAGCGCTTCGCATCGACGACGGTAAAGAACTCTACAATGTCGGCGCAGCCAGATTGCCTGCACGTTCCCTTCTCGGTCACCACCGGAATCCATCGCCACTCACAGATACGGGAGATACCCATGCATTATCATCTCAGTAATCCTCTGACAGTTGCGCAACTCCTGATATGGGGACCGGTTCTCCTCGCCGGGTGTGCTTCAACCGGCCAGCGGAACATCCGCGAGGCCCTGGTTGTTACGGCCCCCGTCTCGCTACGGGAGAACGAAGTAGACTTCGCGCTGGAACTACGAGACGAACGCAAATCGTTTACGTTGGATCAGGTTGACGACTTCCTGGCCTCCGACGACGCCGCCGACTTGAGCGGACGCATGCGCAAGCTGATCCGAACACGTGCGGGCAAAGTCAACTCGACGATCGATGACGCGCGCAAACGGCTTTCCGACGGGCTCGCTATTGTCAGACCGGATGCGGACGGACCCGAACGCAGCGACAACTTCGTCGTATACATCGAAAACGACGACCGCGTGCGTTTGCTGTTTGCCCGCGACGAAATTGAGCGCATATTCTCATTACGCGAGCTCGCGGATGACATGAGTACGCTGCGCTACACCCATCCCGGCTTCGATCAGGCGAGCCTGCGCGCGCTGCACGACCGGGCCGCGGCCATGAATCTCGGCGTCGGCGGTCTTTCGCCGTCACAACGCGAAATGCGGAAATTGAAGGACGAAGCTGCTACGCGCGTTTTGGAGCGCACGCTCCGCGGCCGAGGCGTCGCGCTGTCGAACGAACCTCTATTGGTAACCGGAACGCTCCGCGCCGCCGCTTCCCCAAAACTGAGCGAGGCACTCCACGACCGGGATGTGTTTGAAGGCCTCATTAAGAGCGAGAACCCTGACGCCTTACGGGCCCTCGTTTACGTGGTCGACAGGGACATCGTCGACCTTGACCATCCGTGAGCAATCTGCGCCCGCGACGCCGAAACCGGCAATTCACGACCGCGCGAAGCGCGATCGCTTGGCGCCGATCATTTCACGAACCGCACCGCGTAGATCGGCGGAAGGTTCGCGGAGAGGGTCTGCCAGGTGTCGCCCTGATCGTCCGAAAGCCACAGCGACCCCGTCGTGCTCCCGCACGCCAGCACGTTTCCGCTCGCGTCCACGTCCAGCGCGTGGCGAAACACGATGTCGTAGGCGTTCTCCTGCGGAAGTCCGTTGCGAAGCACGTCGAAGGACTCGCCGCCGTTGCGCGTCCGCGCCACGACGACCCTGCCCTCCACCGGATAGCGTTTCTCGTCGCTGACCGCGGGAACAAGCCAGGCCGTCTTGGGCTCGTCGGGGTGTACGGCCACGGCGAATCCGAACGCGGACGGCTTGACGCTCTTGATCTCACGCCACGACGCCGCGCCGTTGGTAGATCTGAACACGCCGTTATGATGCTGAACCCAGAGCACCTCGGGGTCGGCGCCGCACTGCACCATCCGATGGGGATCCTGAATGGACTGGTCGTGCTTGCGCTCCGGGGGCATGTACGCCGCCCACATCCCCTCCGCACGCACGGCCCAGCTCTCTCCCCCGTCATCCGTGACCCAGACGCCGCCGCACGACACCCCCACACTCACGTGCTTCGAGTCGCGCGGATCCACGCAGATCGAGTGAATTCCGGGATAATCCATGCCGCCGCCGAACCATTTCCGGCGCGCGGGGTCGTCCCACAGCGAGCGCATCAGTTCCCACGACACGCCCCGATCCGTCGTCCTGAACAACCCTCCGGGGATCGTCCCGCACCACAACACGCCAGGCTCGTCGTCGCCGCCCGCTTCGAGCGACCAGACCAGCTCGAGGCTGGAGGGAATCGGTATGCCGCGCACCGGACAGCGCACTTCTTCCTCGCCGTCCGCCAGCTTGGGATACGACGGAGCCGCGCACTCCTCCCACTTCTTTCCGCCATCCGACGAACGGTGCAGCTTGACGCCGAAGTGCCCGTGCCCCAGCGCGGCGTAGGCCCAGCCCTCGCGCAGGTCGTGCAGCACCATGTAAACAGGATCGCCCAAGAACGCCGTGCGCTTGATCGTCCATTGCGACGGTGTCTTCTCGTCGGATCGATCAAACGTGAACAGTCCCTTGCGCGTCGCCACAAGCAATCGCTCACTCATTCAATACCCTCGCGAATCCCCACTTGAATCGTGCCACGCATCGTTTCGGAGCCCTTCGCGGCCACGTTGACGAAGTCCCGGCGTGTTCACTCGCGCCGGGCGAAGGTGAATCAGCCCCCCGAAAGCGCCTGCATCACATATACTTCCGCGCCGTCCGGAACAGGGTCGCTAAGCGTCAGGCGGTCGTCCACTGCTTGGCCGTTGACGAACACGACGATGTGCCGCCGCAACGCACCTTGATCGTCCAGCACGTACCCCCGCGCACGCGCGTTGTCCGCGAAGACGGCACCGAGGACCTCGCGAACCGTTCCGCCCCCGACGTTCGCCGGAGGGCACTCAACGTGCCGCTGGATATTCGGCGTAAACGTCACCTGCACCACGAGCGTCCACTCCCCAAAAGTCAATCGGCGATTTTCTTCGCCGACCGCTCCGGCATGAACCGATACAAGATCACCAGGTATACGGCCCCGATTACGAACATCCCCAACGCCACCAACTGTGAGACCGTCAGCCCCAGCGAATCGTGCGGGTTGTCCGCGCGAATCACCTCCAGGCTCACCCGCCCGATCGGATAGAGCAGCAGCAGCAGCCCGATGACAACCCCGTGTCTCTTGCGCTGATAAAACACGGCCGAAAGCAGTCCGGACAACAAGAACGCGTGCATGGACGAATAAAGCTGAGTGGGATGCACCGGCGGCGAGACGCACTGCGCGGCCAGCCGCTCCAACTCGGAGACGGACGTCTTGCGCCCCGGGCTCTCGCGCGAGGGATACTGCTGGGCCCATTCCAGATCGTCGAGGTGATGCTCCTGGCGGACGGCCTGGAGCGCCTTTTTCGCGGCCTGCAATTCCCGCTCGATTTTCGCGACCTGCGCGGCATCCGGATCGGAAGCCGTCGCGTCGGCCAGTGCCTTCTCCAGCCGCTCCACCTGGCGCTTCGGCCCCTCCCGCACTTCAATGGGCACGGACAGCGACGCCGGCCACAAGAGCGACGCCGGCATGGTGCGTGTGTTGATCAACTCCGCGGGCACGGTGACCTGCCGGTCCTCCCAGGCCTTTTGATGAGCCGGACTTCCGTATGGAAACTGGACCCCCCAGGGGTACTGGGGTCCGCCCGCCGCGGCCACGGCGCATGCGCCCCCGAAGCAGCATCCGTTGAAATAACATCCCAGCCGCCCGAACGCCAATCCCCACATGGCCCCAGGTGCAAGTATGTCCAGGTATAGCCGGACCGACTCCTTCGCCATCAGAAGATAGATGACTATTGCGAGCATCGCACCCAGCAGGCCGCCCAGAAACTCCAGCCCGCCTTGGCGTATGTCGACTACGGCCAGGATGGGGTTGGGGCTGTCCGCGAACTGCGATTTCCAGTAGTGCACGACGTAGAACAGCCGCGCCCCCGCGACGCCGAATATCAACGCCAGGAACGACACGTCCAGAACCCGGTCGGGGCTTGCTTTCACGCGCTCCGCCCGGCGCATCGCCAGCCACACCGCGCTCAGAAAGCCCACGACCAGAAAGAGGCCGTAAGTCTTTACGGTGATTCCGAAAACGGGCAGTCTGAATAGTTCAGGGTGCATGCCGGCCGTCCGCGCCTCAACGATTTACAGATATTCTCCACGCCGGGCGGCCATGCTAACTCTTCCGCGCGGGCGCGTCCACGCCGACGTTGTCGATCAGCCGGCAGCCGCCGATGCGCGCGGCCACGCAGATCCGCGCCGGGCCGGTTACGTCCGTCAGCGGCTCGAGGCTCGCGGCGTCCACCACGTCCACGTATTCGATCTCGGCCGGGCCGGCCTTCAGAATCTCGCCGCGGATCGCCGTCACGAGTTTGCCTACGTTTCGCTCGCCCGCGGCCACACGGTCCGCCGCGGCATGAATAGCCCGGCTCAGCGCGGCGGCCTGCCCGCGCTCCGCCGCGGACAGGTACGCATTCCGGCTCGACGTGGCCAGTCCGTCCGGCTCGCGCACCGTCGGGCACGCGACTATCTCGATGTTCAAATTAAGATCGCGAACCATCTGCTTGATGACGACGATTTGCTGATAATCCTTCTCGCCGAAGAAAGCCAGGTCCGCGGGCAAAACGTGAAAGAGCTTCACGACGATCGTGGTCACGCCGTCAAAATGTCCGGGCCGGCGCGGCCCGCACAGCACGTCGGTGATCCGCTCCACGTGAACTTTGGTGAGCGACCCGTCCGGGTACATCGTCTCCACCCGCGGAGTGAACACCAGGTCCACGCCCTCCGCCTCACACACGGCAAGATCGCGCTCCAAAGTGCGCGGATACGAGTCGAAGTCTTCACCCGGCGCAAACTGCGCCGGGTTCACGAAGATCGTCACCGCCACGCACGAACAGCGCGCCCGCGCCGCGCGGACCAGTGACACGTGCCCGTCGTGCAGCGCCCCCATCGTGGGTATCAGGCCGATTGTTTTCCCAGCGCTCTGTGCCCGCCGCACCGCATCCCGGCACGGCCGGATTTCGCTGAAAACGTCCATATAGGCATTCTAACCGACCCGCGGGCGGAACGAAGGACCCCGCAATCGGGAATAAGAGAGCAGCGTTGAGTCAGTACCGCAAGCGTGAGTGAGCGGTCCTGCAAGGCCGATGTGCACAAGTATGCCCCATTGACCCATCACACGCCAATCGTCGTAGCACCCGGGCCGCTCCTTCACAGTCGGGGTACTGATCACCGCGTCGCCTCCTCCACGAGCCGGATTTCGCCATCGGTCAGGCCGTAGAGTTCGTAGACGAGTTGATCGATCTGCCGGTCCGTCGCGCCCCGCCCTCTACGCGCAGCGTCAAGGGTCGATCCGGCGCTGAATGGCCGTCTGGTTCGAGGATTTCAACTGCGCTCTGCTACGCCACCAATTGGGGCCGATGGTGCAGGACCATGAGTTGACTGGTGTGCAGGGAGAGTGTGGCGTACGTACGTCCGTCGTCATCGCTGAACTCGACTTCGTAGGCACCCCCGTCGAGCGTTTCAACGATCGTGCCGACTTGCCCTTGAACCAGTCCGCGGCCAGGCAGGTCCACGGTCAAGGCGACTACATCAAGGAGTCTCGGCGTGCGCGACATCTTTTCATTCCTCTTCAGACTACATAACAACTCGTAAGTCGCGGAAAATCCTCATGTTTTCGGACGATCCACGAGCTACGAATCGATACGGAACCCTTCGGGCCATCCATAGGGAATTCTACCACAAACCGTCGCCCGAATCCATCGTGTTCCCCTGGAATTGCCGGAAACTGACGAGCGCCCACGAGCAAGGCCTCCCGAAGCGTTTCGGCTCGCCCCGCGGTTAGCGCCAGCCGGTCAGCAAAAACGCGGGCCTTGTGTCGTCCACGCGGATGCAGCGGGTTCAGGCATTACTCGCGCAGCTTGGCAAGATCAACGAACGCTCTGTCGGCTCCGGGCATCTTCATCGCTGCGTTGCCTGCTCTATCTTGCGGGGGTGGGGTTTGGCGTCTCGGGTTTGCGAATTGGCATCCCTAGCCCAAGCGCTAAGGCTTAACCCGCAATCCCCAATCCCTACTTCCTCGTCGCCTCTTCGACGATACGGATTTCCTCGCCCGTCAGTTCGTAAAGCTCGTACACCAGCCGGGCGATCTCTTTGTCCGTCGCATCAATCTGGCGCTGTATCGCGGTCTTGTCCGTCGCCGTCCCCGCCGCGAGGCATCGTAGTGGCCAAGCAGGTGGCGGGATATCTCAGCGAGCGTCCGATGCACGTCAATGGCCGCGCCGATAATCGCGCTGGTCTGCGGATCCTGCTCTTCACTGTTCATGCAACCGACTCCAAGGAAGAAATAATCCACAGATTACACAGATTAGGAGAGGCGATCCCCGTCTGCCTTGGAAGGATGATGATCCGTGAGAAGCTGCTTTCTCTGCGGCATTCCTTCTGTGAACATCTGTGCCATCTGTGGATAATCTCCTGCTTCGTGTTCGCGGCACTCATCGTTGAGTCGCCTCTTCGACGATGCGGATTTCATCGTCGGTCAGGCCGTAGAGTTCGTACACGAATCGGTCGATCTGCCGGTCGGTGGCGTCGATCTGCCGCCGGAGGGCCGTCTGGTCCGACGGCGAGCGTTAAGGTCAGCGATTGCCGGCGTGAAGGATCGTCAATCCGACGACTTCATCGCCCTCATACCTGACGATGATGTCGTCGTCGGTGAGTTCGCTGTCGTCCGCATGACTGGGTCTCTTGAAATTGACGTACAACACGTCCGCCTCTGCGTCGTACGAAGACCAAAGATATCGATGTGGAGATCCCAATACCACCGGTACGAGTGGAAGAAATCGGGCTACGTCTTGGGGGGCCATACCTGCTTCCTGCGCTGCAATTTCTTCATGCAGGGCGTTACAAAAGCTACCGCTTGCTGCGGCGTGGGGTACGCCGTTTCTTAAAGGTTTCTAAGGGCGTTGCGTCGACCCACGCATGTCGCTCGGTAGCGTAGTCGCCCGCGCCGGTTTCAAACTGTTGAAGGAAGCGGATCATCCCGGCGCGGCCGAGGCGCTTTCGCAATGCGTCTAACCCGTCACGCCTGATGTCATCCAAGGTTCGATGCATCCGACACCTCCCTGAGCCAGGATACCGGGTCTAAAATGGCAACCCCAAGCTCTTTGCGATTTCGGCGTCCAAGTCGGATCAGCCGGTCGTCGCACGTCAACAATACATCTGCGCTCAGATGTTCGGCCGACGCGACGTGCAACGCATCCGCCGCTTTGAATCCCTTTTTCATCAATTCCGCCGCCCGGCGAGAGACTTCTTCGGTCAACGTTATTGTATCGTCTGGGTCGGAAAAAAGCGACTGAACACGCCTTCGCCGTTCCCGATCGGTCATGGCCGCAACCTCCATTCGAACGATTTCGGACGAAAGAAGCCCCCAGGCGCCGGCATCGATTCGATCGAGGATCAGTGTCACGGCCTCGGACTCCAGCCGAATCCGGGTCTGTCGCTGGTCGTCAAACGGACGGTTCAAACAGGACACGTCCAGATAAATCCTCAACGGGTTGCCTCCTCAACGATGCGGATCTCGTCGTCGGTCAGGCCGTAGAGTTCGTAGACGACCTGGTCAATCTGCCGGCCCGTCGCGTCGATCTCCCCGTGGATTGCGGTGTTCAGGCGATCTGCCTTTCGCGTCTAACGATGATTGCCGGATATTCATACCGTTCGTGCTCTTAGAACAGCAATTCCGCGTTCGCGACGTCTCCGGCCGCGCCTAACTGCGCAAATCTGTCTGCGCAGCCGAGTCGCCGTGCGAGCTTCGGCAGGTCTATCCGCTGAAGTAGATCAACTGTCACTGGGCGCTTGGCATCCCAGAATACGAAGGCCCCGTAGCACGCCTTCGCCTCGTCCGAGTTCAGGATATCGGCGAGGAATTCTGCTTCCGCCTCGGCGTTGCAGGCAAGGTAATAGACCGTGTCGTCGAAGAACACGGGGCGACCCTCGCGAGGTCCAACCCTGGCAAATGCGATCTTCTTATACAAACCGCAAATAGCGACCTTCCATGGCCGGAACGCATAGGGCCCGACCCCGAATACGGAGAACCGCGCCGCTTTACGATAGATTGTGCTCGATCGGACATCCAGCCATTTAGCGTGGTCGGTCAAGTACCGCCACGTCTTAGGATGAGTCTTGCGTATATGGGACGTATCATCGCCGGGATGATGCTGCGTGACCAACACGAGGCGACTGTGCAGGGTTTCTCCTCCACGTGCGATGTCCGATCCTTTCAGCAAGGGGTACAGAAACTCCGGTTCTATTTCGACACGCTCATTCAGACCATTCACCAGACCCGTGGGCGTGTTGCGCAATTCCATTACCTTGGCACAATCATGCTTAATGCCGGAACGCCACCGATAGGTAGAGTCCTCGGCGCCTGCACAGCGCACTATGTCTGCGCACTCTACATATGCGTCCATATTGGCGATCAGCGTATCGTTGCGATACCCTATGCGCCCCTCGGTGACACTGGATTGATCAAGACGGCAAACGTCGCAGTGCTGCATTAAAGTCTGCGAGGTTCCGCGAGACATGTTACAAACGAAAAGGCAGGCATCCGCGGAAACGTTGAACTCGGCTCTTGCGTCGAAAGTGTAGATGGCGGCAGTCTCAACGGGAAGCCGCGTGCGCCAGATATGCCTCAGCACTCTTCGCGCCACACTAGTCTTGATTAACATCGCCATACATGCATCACGCGACACCAACGAGTCAAGTAAACGAATCAGCATCCATTCGGCGATGTCAAAATTGCTCCGACCTGTTATGGCCTCGATGCCACGAAGATTCTGTGAATTCGATTTCCGTGGGAGGTTCGTCGCCGCGCTAACGCCTAACTCCGACGCCGTTACCCACGGAGGATTGCCGATGACCAGGATTGGCTGCCGGGCCCCGTTGAACAACTCGGGCCACGGATATGTGAAGAAGTTTCCTTCGTTGAGTTCGATGCGCGTCTCGTAAGACAGGCCGACCACTCGCTCCAGCGCTCGGGTCAGGTGAGCGCCATTGATATCGAATCCGAACGCCCACTCCGCAGAACCAAACTGTTCTACCGCCGCCTTAAGGAAATTCCCAATTCCGCAAGTCGGCTCAACAATCGAGCCCGGGGAGACGCCCCGTTCCGCCAAGACCTTTACTACCCTGGTCGCCAGGGCAGGAGGCGTTTGAAAATCGCCAAACTCCACACGCGGTCGCAACTTTCGTAATCTCATTCCTCACCGAATACGAATGACTCCCGGAACGGTTCCGGCCTGCTGGATGACTCGGCGATATTGCAGCCGCCATTGGAGCGCGTTGGATATGGTCAGATATCCCTGAATAGGCGGTCTCGCCAGAATCCCCTCGGCGAGGCGGCCGGCCTGAATGTCGTCGACCGGTAGCAGCTTGTCGTGCATCAGTGCGACCAAGTCGTCCTGGTTGCCCTCATTGTCAAGAATCCGCAGGATCTCACGCGTCAACTGAAAGTCCGCGGTACGGTCCGCTTCGACCATCACAACGTGCCTAACGTTCAATTGCGCCGCCTTCGCAGCATGATCATCCGTCTTCTCATATACGAAAACAAGAAGACTATATCCGAGGCCAAAGACCTTCTGATGCGCCGAAGTAAAAGGGCAGGACGATTGTGGCTGCCGGATACTCGTGACCTTGATGTCAACCGCAAGCGCCGGAAAATCGATACCCTTCGCGGAACTGCCCCTAGCAAACACAAACCGGTTTGCTAACGACGACATAAACTTGTGCTCCAGGTATGTGCCAACGGCCTTGCCGTCTGTTACGCCGTATAATGAAGGCTCCGAGTGCTGCGCTTCGCGCTGAGCAAATCGGGCCGCTTGACTACGAAGCTCCACGACCGTCAGTTCGGGTTTTTCGGACATCGCGATGCTTCCACGGCCTCATGTAGGTCCATAAGGCGTAATTGTAATGGCTTGCCTGGGTCAGGCCAAATTCGGTCGTCCACTTCCATCGGACGCCAATCTTACACCGCGGAGCCGCACAAGAGCGCAAGGATCGACACCGTCAGCTTCGTGACTCGGGCGCTTCGGCGTGGCCGGCCACGTTGTCGACGTCCCAGCCCAGCGCCGTGAACATCGGGTCGATGAACTCGCGGCGGACCTGCGTCTCGTTGTAGGTCAAGCGCTGGTACGTGTCGCGATGTTCGGTGAATCGCTCGACGAGTTGCACAACCTCGTCCGGGCAGGGAACAGGCTGTTTCGACCCGCTCTTGGCCATAACCGTCAGTATATGCCGCCGGCGCCGGCGCGGCACGACCGCGCCACCATGCGGTGGATGCGCCGCCGCACGGCAACTTCGGCATGGGGCGGATGTGGGGCCTCCTTACTGCCATCGAGCGGGTAATGCCGCCTCGCGGAACTGCCGCTTACGCACGCAATCGCCAGGACCGTGAGTCGTCGGCACCGAAGTCCCGCAGCCGTCTCTCCGCCCGGCCCCACGGCTCTGCGTGAGTTAAACGTCCCCGCACGCTTGGACGCCCCGCACGAGCCGGCAGGCTATCGTTGGCACCGACGATGACCCAAGTTGGTCCGACCGCGCAGTCCAGACTTTGCGGGCGCGAAGCAACCACTCCCGCGTTGCGGGCGCCCCTACCGCCTGTTACGGTGCGGGGCTGGCGACTTATACAAGGTCGAAACCATTAGCGAAGCCGGATCATTACTCTCCTTGCGCAGCCAGCGATGGCGAATCCGTCTCCTGCGCGCGATTCAACGGATCGGCCTCGAGGGCGAATACTTCCTCATCCTGGTCTCGATCGTGATAGGGGCGGCCACCGGGCTTTTCGCCCACTTGTTCTACAACCTCATCGAGTACGCCCGCGAACTCGCCTATGGATTCGGCGATCATCCCGGCCTCTACGGCGGACACGTCTGGATGCTCGTTATCCTGCCCGCCGTCGGGGCGCTCGCCGTCGGGTACATAACCCATTACTTCGCCCGCGAGGCCAAGGGCCACGGCGTGCCCGAGGTAATGGACGCCATGTGCCGCCGCGGCAGCGTAATCCGGCCGCGCGTGGCCGGGGCCAAGGCGCTGGCCAGCGCCCTTACGATCGGCTCCGGGGGTTCGGCCGGCGCCGAGGGGCCAATCGTCCAGATCGGTGCGGCCGTCGGAAGCGGCATCGGACAGGTCCTCGGAATACCGCGCCGCCAGATGGACATCGTAGTCGCATGTGGAGTCGCCGCGGGAATCGCCGCGATCTTCAACGCCCCGATCGCGGGCGTGCTCTTCGCCCTCGAGATCTTCCTCAAAGACTTCTCGTTCCGCGCGTTTTCGCCGGTGGTCTTCAGCAGCGTGATCAGTTGCTCCATCACACACGCTTTTCGCCTCGAAGACGAGGCGATTTTCGAGGTGCGCGCCCTGCGCGAAACCGGTTACGTCTTCGTCGGAAAGGAATTACCCTTATTCCTCCTCCTCGGCGTGATTTGTGCGTTCGTCGCCTTTGCGTTTATTCGATCGCTTTACTTTTCGGAAGACCTGGCCGAGCGCCTCAAGATGCCCGAAACGCTCAAGCCCGTGGCCGGTGCGGCCCTCCTGGGGCTGGCCGGCGCCGCGTTCGTGCTGGTGCAGGGCGACCCGCAAATGCCCCCGTTTTTCGGTAACGGATACCCCGCGATCGAAGCCGCGCTGAGCAACGCGGTACTCACGATGACCATCGGCGGACTGGGCGCTCTTTTCGTTCTGAAACTGCTGGCCACGTGTCTGACGCTCGGAAGCGGCGGGTCGGGAGGAATCTTTGCGCCTTCGCTCATGCTCGGCGCAACGCTCGGCGCGGCGTTCGGCCTGACTCTTCGCAGCGCCGGATTGATCGCGGACACCAGCGTTCACGCCTACGCCCTCGTCGGCATGGGCGCCGTTGTGGCCGGCACGACGCACGCCCCGCTGACCGCGATCGTCATGCTCTACGAGATCACGCGCGAGCCCAAGGTGATCCTTCCCGTAATGTTCGCCGCGATCGTGGCCACCGCCGGCGCCAGACTCTTGCATCGTGACAGTATATACACCCTCAAGCTAAGAAGACGCGGGGTCAGGATCGGCTCTCTGACCGACCTTACAATCCTGCGACGTATCACCGTTGCGGACGTCGGACTTCAGCCTGCCCAACTCGTCCATGCCGACGACCCGCTTCAGAAGCTCATCGATCTGGCCGGCCAGACTGATGCAACGGACTTCGTCGTCGTTGATAACGATGACGCCTACCAGGGAATGGTGACCGGGCGAGACGTGCGGACTGCCCTCTTGCAGCCCGAGGCCGTGTCGCTGCTGGTCGTGGGTGAGTTGGTTCGGCCGAACGTCCCGACGGTCGAGAGCCAGGAAACGCTGGACGTCGTGCTCGACAAGTTCGCCCGAAGCGACGTAGACAGTCTCGCTATAGAAGACTCCGAACGCGACCAACACGGGCGTCCAAAGCCGCAGAATGGCGTGTTTAACGCGCGCATTCTGGGCTTAATCACTCGCCATGCGGTCATGCGCCGCTACCATGCCGAGCTTGAACGCTAGGCGTTAGCGCCCCATCTTGTCGCACCGAATAATTCACAATCGCGCGCAGACGGATCCGGCATTGATAAACTGCACTTATACACCGCATCAAGTGCTACCATTTGACATTTGGCCCGTATATGGAGTGCCGACCCAGTTTACTCAATCCTTGTGAGTTTCTTGAAGTATTGGTTGCTTTTGTCCCAAAGCGCCACGTTCGCGAACTATTCGGTAATATTGAAGTGAAAAAAAATGAGAATGTAGGAAATCTGGAATTGACAGAATCCGCGCGGGCAAGGTAGGATGCCGCTGGTCAACCAGACGACGTTTGCTAGTCGAGCGTCAGTTAGGTTTGACGACCAGGGTTGTAACGGGGAAACGTCGGAGGGGTGCGGAAGGCTTGCGGGCCGCGCGTTGGGCGTCCGGCGCAAGTTGAAGTAATGCGGCGTACCGCGTTGAAGCGACCGCCGCCCGACGCAAGCAATCGGGGCTTTCCTGGAGGGGGAGGTAACATCCGGCGACGGTCTTCTCCATTAGGGTAGCCGAGCCGGATGTTTTTTTGTGGCCACCGCCCGGCGCAAGACGCAATCCTGACTACACATCCCGGATGTCTTCGCTTCACACTGCCGCAATTACATTTTCACACCAGCTACGAAATGAGTCGCGCGAGGCGTTCTAGCGTTTTGACGAGTGCCTGCGTGCCTTCCCGGCCCTCGCCCGCGGCCTGATTAGCCGCCAACAATTGGGATGCCAAGGCCGTTCCGGGTAACGATACGGAATTCTCGTGTGCGGTGCGGAGCGCTATCCGCAAGTCCTTCTGTTGAAGGTCGATCATGAACATGGGGGCGAAGTCGCGTGCCAGCATACGTGGACCGAGGTTCTGGAGCGCCCACGATCCCGCGGCGCCGGCCGACACAGCCTGGAGCATCTTTTCGGGATCGAGACCCACGCGCTTGGCGACGACGACGGCTTCGGCTACGCCCATCAGGTTGACGGCGCACAGTATCTGATTGCACAGTTTGGCATATTGCCCGTGGCCGGTCGGTCCGCAATGAACCGTAGATGAGCCAAGTGCATCGAACACGGGCATCGCACGAACGACATCCGCTTCGTCGCCGCCGGCCATGATGGACAGCGTGCCGGCCTCGGCGCCTGTTTTGCCGCCCGAAACGGGTGCGTCGATAAACGCACTGCCGCGGCCGCGGACCTCGGCGGCGACGCGGCACGCGGCCTCCGGCGCGATCGTGGACATGTCGATGCACAGGGAACCCGGCCGCAACCCGTGGATGACTCCCTTCGGCCCACAATAGACCTCCTGGACGTCTGGTGAGTCGCTGACGACCGAAAGCACGATCTCCACTTGGCGCGCGAGCAGTGCCGGGGATTCAACCCAACGCGCGCCTTCCTGGACGAGTTCCTCTGCTTTCTCTTTTGTGCGCGAAGAGACGTGGAGCGGATAGCCCGCGCGCATAAGGTTTCTCGCCATGGGCTTGCCCATGATACCGATTCCTATAACACCGACCGATGGCAGATCCATATTTGGACTCCGGATGCGGTTGCGGGACGGCGTGCAACCGGCGACCGAACGTGAAGCGACGCGTCAAGCCTTGGAAGAGCGCGCGGCCGGCGCGGGAGAGCCGATGGCCGCCCCAAGGGCATCTACCTCCCTAACCCGCAGGACATTACGGACCCAGGCCTGGAGATCGAGGAAGAGCGTGAACATGGCGGGGACGACGACGAGCGTAAACACGGTTGACACGACAAGCCCGCCAAGAACGACGCTTCCGAGCCCGCGATAAAGCTCGCTGCCGGCACCCGTCATGACCACGAGCGGGCACATTCCGAAGACGGAAGTCATGGCGCTCATGAAGATGGGGCGCGTTCGGGTCTGCACGGAAAGCGCTACGGCGTCGGCCGGCGCGAGCCCGTCGCGCCGCATGTTGGTCAGGGCCTGGTGTACGATCAAGATGGCATTGTTCACGACGATTCCGACGAGGATCACAAACCCCAGCATGGTCAGCACGTCGAGCTGCTGTATCGGCGACGTGATGTCTTGCAGGCTCCACTCGTGCACGATGCGCAATGCGGCGAACCCTCCGACGGCCGCGAGGGGTACAGACAGCATGATCACGAACGGGTACGCAAACGACTCGAAAAGGGCCGCCATGAGCAAATAAGTTATGAGCAATGCGAGACAGGCGCGCGATTGCGCAAGCGCGAGTATCAAATGCGGATTGGCCAACAGGAATCCCAGAACCAACGCGGCGGCCGCGGTCAACAGGCCGATCGTCGCGGTGCGCGCGCCGAGCAGCAGCCGTGCCGCAATCACCAGGGCCATCGCCAGGGCAGCAAGGACGCACGTCGACGTCGCCACCGACAAGCCGAACAGCCGCGGGCGCACGACGGTTCCTTCAAAGTCGCCGATGAGGGCCATCTGAGTTTTGGTCAGCTTGTCGGCGGTGCCGGCCAGGGTGGTGATGACCGACCCTGGAACGACTCCCTGGGCGCGTAGAGGGGCGATTATCTCCTGTTCCAGCTCGCGCATGGTCTCCTGCAAAGGCACGCCGGTCTTGGGCTTCACCGCCAGGGTGACCGAGTTCATTTCCTCGATGTGGTTGATCTGCTGGGGAGCGGTTGTGCGTACGAGGTCAACGGCCGACGCAATGGGTATAACGTGTCCCGAGGGCGTATAGATGGGAATCTGCCCGACCTCCTCGACCGTCGCACCCTTTGTTCCTTTGACGGTGATTACCATGTCGATCTTCTTGCCGCGATCGTTGAACTCCCCGACGAACGCGCCGTCGATGCACGCTTCCACGGCAAACCCCGCGTCGCGCACGTCGAGGGCGACTTCGGCCGCCCGCGGTGGATTGGGAATGAGCTGAATCTCCGGCCGGCCCAGCGCGAAGTTCGGCGGACTCGGCGAAGGATAACCGTATCCCGCGCCCATCACCGCGCCCATTATCGCGTTTGCGGAGGAGACCACCGCGTCATGGTCGTCGGCGCGAATCTCGACCTCGACTGAGTTTCCGCTCCTTCCGCCGCGAAACAGCGAAGTTTGCGTAAAAAAGGCGAACACGCCCGGCACGCGCTGGCCGGCGCGCGTCATGACGTATTCAAGTGGCTTAACGTTTTCTGACTCCCTGGAGGTGCATCCCATGAACGCCGACCCGCCGAATGCCACGAAGAAGAAGTTTTCGATCGGAGGCGGGGTGACGGTGCGGACGGTTTTCCCCTCCTTGCCGAGAGGGATGTCGACGGGGGGCAGGGCGGCGGCCTGCGGAGAACCCGGCTCGGCCTCCCAGAAGGGGCGGACTCCGTCGAGCGGGTCGTCGGGATCGCCCTCCTCGACGATGTATGCGATGCGCCTGAACTCCTCGATCGAGTATCCCGGAGGAGAATATATGAATCCGAACACCAGATTCTGGTTACCGGCCGGCAGATATTCCGTGGCCGGTTTGAGCAGTGCGCTGCCCAAGACGGCGAGACCGGAAATCCCTACAACCACAGCGACGCGCCTGAGCGTTTTCTTGTTAATAACGGCCACGGCCTGCGCCGCCCAGCGCGCGACCACCCAGGGCTTGCGTCCGCGCTCGCTCACGGCGCTTGTTGCGGAGAAAAACCGCGACGCAAGCGGGGGGATTACGAGCACCGAAACTACAAGCGACAGCCCGACGGCCGACGCGATGGCGATGGCGATGTCTTTGAAGAGCTGGCCGGCCTCCTCGCGGATGAAGATGACGGGAAGAAACACCGCCATGGTCGTCAACGTGCTCGCCAGCACGGCGCCCCAGACCTCGCGCGTGCCGTCGAGGGCGGAATCGACGCGGCTCTTTCCCATCGATCGGTGCCGGTAAATGTTCTCCAGGACGACTATGGCGTTGTCGACGACCATACCGACGGCGAACGCCATTCCCGCCAGCATGACCACGTTGAGCGTCCGTCCCGCAATGGCGATGACCAGGAAAGTCCCGATGACCGAGATCGGTATTGCAACCGCAATTATACCGGTGGCGCTGCCGCTGCGCAAGAAGAGCAGGAGCACGGCGATGGCCAGCGCTCCTCCAACAAAGATGTTCTTGAGGACCAGGCCGATGGCGCTCCAGATGTAGGTCGTCTCGTCGTACACCTGCGTGAGCTCTATGTTAAGGCCGCGAGGCGCCAGGATTTCCTTGTTGACGGCTTCGATGCGTTCCTTGAGGTTGGCCATGGCCTTGATGACGTTGGCGCCGGTCTCACGCCGCGCGGGCAGGGCGATGACGAACCGGCCCTTGCTGCGCACGAATGCGAACTGTTTCTTCAGGCCGTCCACGACGGTGGCTACGTCTCCGATGAGGACGGGTCCGCCCGGCTGGTCGGCTATGACGGTCTGGGCGATGTCCTCGACGCGACGGTACTCTCCGACGGTCCTGTAGGTGTAGTCGCGCTTTCCCTGCGCGATGGTGCCGGCGGAGATGTTGGCGTTCTGCCGCCGCAGGGCGCGCTCCACGTCGCGAAACGTCAATCCGCGCGCGGCAAGCAAGTGCGGATCCACCTCGATTTGGACTTCACGGTCCAGACCGCCGAACACGGGCACTTCGCTGATTCCTTCAGCCCGTTCGAGCTGCGGCTTGACCTGGTCCTCGACGAAGGTTTTGAGGTGGGCTATGTCCTGACCTTCCTTGGAGTAGAGGATCATCCAGGCGATGGTGTTGGCCATGTCGTCGTCGGTGGCGGTGATCACGGGCTCGTCCACCTCCTCGGGGTAGCCCGTCACCTGGCGCAGCTTGTCGGACACGTCGCGATAGGCAATGTCCTTATTGATGTCGACCGGAAACTCAAGCCGGATTTGGGCGTTGCTCTCGCTCGAGGTCGAGGTCATTTTCTCGAGATTAGTGACGTTCTTGAGCTTTTCTTCCTGGCGGTCGACTATCTCGCTTTCGATCTCTTGGGGGCTGGCACCGCTCCAGAAGGTAGACACGGTTATGATCGGTTTGTCGACGTCGGGCGTGAGTTGCACGGGTATTTCGAAGAGGCTCAAGGCACCGTACAAGACCAGAAGAATCACCCCGACCGCCACCTTGACCGGGTTGTCAACGGCGAAACGGATGATGCCCACTACTCGTCTCTCCGCTGTGCCGTCTTGGTGGCGTGTGGAGATGAGTCCACCGGCACGCCTTTATCGTCCACGATGCTCACGGGGGTTGGAAACGGGAGAACGTGCTCGTTGCCGCGCGTGATCACTATGGTGCCGGGCTGCACGTTTCCAGAAGTAATGGTAATCCAGTCCCCCACGTCCGCCCCCACAGTTACGGAAACGAGCATTCCCACCGTTCCCCCCTGCCGGCCGGGTATCACGATGGCCACGTTCGCTATGCCATCACGTTCGACTATCGCGTCCTTGGGGACGGCAACCGCCTCGGTCTCACTCCCCGCGGGGACGGCGGCCCGTGCGAACATCCCACCCGACAGAAGCGCTTCCGGATTGTCCACCTCGATGTCAACGGGGAATGTCCGGGCTTTCTCATCCGCTTGGCGTATGACGTGCTTGACGCGTCCGTCGAACGTGCGCTTCAAAGCGTCAACCATCACACGTGCACGATCGTCGACTTGCACGTATGGAAGTGCGAACTCGGGCACATTGACCCGCACGAGCACGGAGGAAAGATCGATGATTTCCAGAATGGCGCCGCCGACCGCGACCCATTCGCCGACTTCGGACGCGCGTTTCGTAACGAACCCGTCAAACGGTGAACGAATCGAGGTCTTTTCGAGTTCTGACTTAAGGCGGTCGACGACGGCCTGCTGTTCGGCCACATCGTATGCGGCACGGGCGATCTCCTCTTGGCGCGGGCCGGCCACACCGAGCTCGTACGAGGCCTGTGCCGCGATTCTGCGGCGCTCGGCCGCCCGGAATTCCGCCAGCGTGTCTTGATATTCCTTGGCGTTCGAGACGCTTCCTTCGTAGAGCCGCTCAATGCGTTTCATTTCGAAAGTCCAGCGTTCCTCTTCGGAAGCGGTTTCGTCGAGAATCGCCTTGAGACGTGTAAGCTCTTCGGGGCGCAACCCGGCCAGCAACTCTTCGTGGCGGACTGCCAGGGCTCCCAAATTGGCCTGAGCCTCAGTAAGCCGCAGCGTCAAAATGTCATCCCGCAGTTTGCAAAGCAACTGGCCGGTTTTGACGAGATCCCCTTGGCGCACGGGCATTTCCGCGACAATTCCCGCGATCTCGGAGCCGATGTTGCTGCGGCGACGTGGATCGACCGTTCCCACGAGCGTGATAGTAGTCGGTGCGGAGCGCATTTCCGCCTCGGCGACGACAACCTTCGTGGGGGCAGTCTGGGCGAAGGCGGAGACCGCGAGCGCGGTGCTTAGAAGCGTGGTTGTTATCGATGTGGCGGCGTTCATGCGTATCGGTTCGGCTTACCCCAAGTGACGGCCAATGACGGGCAAAAACGTTTCCGAAACGTGCATTATAGGTATCGGGTTATTATTGTGAAGCACGATGCAATTTCAGACAATGACCGGGGGTGTGGGGCGGTGGAATGGCAACATGATCGGACGTTTGGGCGGATCGTTGTTGGATTTGCTGTTCCCGCGGCACTGCGTGGTCTGCGGCGGCAGCCAAACCGGCGAGCACACACAGTTGTGTCGGGAGTGCGCCGCGCGAATCGAGCAGGAGGGCTCGGCACCGGTGTGCCCGGCGTGCGGCGGCGCGGCGCGCCCGTTCGAGGTTTCCGGTGGACGGTGTGCCGCGTGCCGGCAGCGCCCGCCGCGCGTCCTGGGAACGGCGCGGGCGGGGCCGTACCGATCGCTGCTGGGAAATCTGCTGTTGGCGTACAAGTATCGCGGCCGGGAAGAGTTGCGGCGCGTCTTAGCCGAGAGGCTGGCAAGCGCCACAAGATGCGCACCGTGGATTGGTCGCATCGAAGCCGTCGTTCCCGTTCCGACGCATTGGAGGCATCGCCTTACCCGGTCGGTGTATCCGGCCGAGGTGCTTTCGTCGGCCGTGGCGCGGGCGACGTCGCTGCCGCTCGTGCCGCTCTTGCGGCGTACCCGCGCGGGGCGGCATCAGGTGGGATTGGCTTATACCAAGAGGCTCGAAAATGTCCGCGGCGCGTTCGCCTTTCGAAAAGGATATGCCCTGAGCGGCGCCCGGCTCTTGATCGTAGACGACGTTAGAACGACCGGGGCGACGATCGACGAATGTGCCCGCGTGCTGCGGAGGGCGGGTGCGGATGAGGTCTACGCGGCCGTCGTTGTAAAGGCGGACTTGGCCCCCACCGGGACCAGACCGGCCGTGGCAATTTGAGGAGTCGCTGCTTACTCACGGCACGCGCCGCGGAAGTCACGTCATCGGGCGCCGGAAGCCCGTTGAAGAAGTGCGTGGGACGGACATTCCAGTCCGTCGGACACGCGCTTCTTGCGGCGGAGTATTTGATCCCTCCGCCGCGCCGGGATCGGTCCGACATGCGTTGGGAATCTTTCAACGGACCGCTATCCGATAGTCAGTGCGAGGAGTGCGACCACGAGCAGGACGACGGCCAATGCCCAGATGATGCGCTTGGGGCCGTGCCGCCGGTCGATGGGAATGATCCAGTCGCCGCAGTGGGGACACTGCTGTGTGTCCTCATGTACCGCGGCGTGGCACGAGGGACACGTAAGCAGGTCGTCCTCCGGACCGCCGTCGTCCTCGACCCAATCCTCGTCCGGCCCGTTGTGGTATTCCATGACGGAGTTAACGCTTGTTCGTAATTCGTGCAGCCCCCGCGCCTGCCACCACGCTTCAAGTGCAAGCCGCACGCGGCCTGGCGATGATCTGCTCCGGGGTATGTCGCTTGCGTTTCACTGAAAGCCTGCTTGCCTGGTTCCCGGGCAGTAGAGACTCTCACAACGACTGGATCAAGTTTCGGAGAACTGGGTAGGACAGCTTGACCCGATCTGTGAACGAGTAAGTCCGGTCGCTGCCTTGGCCTCGCGCCTTGCGGATGGACGGGGACACTAAGCCTAGCTCATCCCAATAGTCGAGCTTGCGCTGGGTGACCCCGACGATCCTCCGTACCGCAACGGCAGTGAATTGCGCGTCCATGCCATAATAAGTACAATCTTGTTGTACTTATCTGTCAAGCACTCTGGAGATCTTTTTTGGGCAATGATCCAGGCGGGGCGTCCATTCGAAGGGACAAGGCGGGCCGAAGCCGCGCGGAGGGATTTATTTGAATTTTCAGATTTGGAAGTAGAATGACGGCATGCACGGCGCGGACGTTGAGCGTGATTCCGCGCCGGGGCGACGTGCGTTCGATGCCGCGCGGAGGCGACGGTGTGTGTGATCCCGCGCAGAGGGGGCGCGGGGAAGGAAGGCGAATATGAGCAAACGCGGAAGCAACGAGGACGATCGTTTTCACGACCGGCGCCGGCGCGAACGGGATTACAAGGCCCAGTTGCCCGGGGAGGACGACGAGCCGCTGCCCCCGCCGGTCGAGCCGATCAAGTCCGACGCCAAGCCGGACCGCAACGACCCCTGCCCCTGCGGCAGCGGAAAGAAATACAAGAAATGCTGCGGAAAGGCGGGGGGCAAGTAATGAGCGCTACGAGGCGAGAAGCGACGGTCGGGCATGAACGCGTTTCTGCGCCGCGATTCTTCGCGGCACGTTGCTCGGCGGTTGCCAGGTTCATTATTATAGGCCGCTGATCGTTGTGACTTTCCTGGTTGCGGGGCGTCGGAAACACGTAAGGCCGGTATCGTTCGGCGATGCGCCGGCACACACGAGATTCGGCCGCGAAGAAAACACGCGGACTTTTTTTATGTCATACCGTAGATTCACATTCAGTGTGGTTGTCACCGGCGTGGCAGTCGCGGTCGGCGGACTTACCTGCGTGAACATGGTGAACGTCGAAAGCTGCCCGGAGGAGGCCGAGGACGCGACGGGCGTAAACGTGGCCGGTGTGTTTCGATACTCGGGACAGGGTCTCAACGCGGGTACGGGCGGCACGTTCGAGCTTTCCGGCACGATCAGCTTCGAACAGGAGGAGAACCGCGCGCGGGTCGTGGATACGACGTATGACTTCAGCGGGCTGCGGCGGCTGGAGAGCGAGTTTGCGGAGCTGCGCGGCAACCGCTTGAATCTGGCGCTCTCGCCGCGAAACGGGGACGCGGATTACCAGGCGGCCGTCAAGTTCGTTTTTTCGCTCGACGGCGACGAGTTCTGCGTTGAATTCATGGACACGAACAACGATCAAGGCGGGCTGGGGAGTTTCCGCGGCGTTCGGCAAGAGCCGTAGCAGCCTGCTGAAGGACTCCCCACTTATGTGGGACCGACTTTCCAGTCGGTCATCTTGCCCGCAACAAAGCCATTTGACGGACTGGAGAGTCCGTCCCACAGATTTCTTCCACAGGCTGGTAGGGCTACTTTGGCCAGGCTGCGGGGTGAAAAGATCGCAGGTAGTCCGGATCGCCGAGGAAAGTAAATGATGAAGAGATTTGCGAGCGGAGTGCCCGTGGCCGTGGTTTTGTGCGGCGTGTCCGCGGGTGTCTCCGGATGCCGGCTGGTTGTCCCTCCGGCCGATCCGGGAGGGCCGGGCGGAACGACCGACACGGAACTGGTGTTCGAGACGGTCGTAGCGAATGCGGCGTTTCCGGTCGCGATGGCGTTTGCGCCCGACGGCCGGGCGTTCTATACGGAAAAGGAGACGGGGCGCGTGCGGGTTATTTCCGCGGAAGGTGAGCTGCTCGAGGAGCCGTTCGCCGACGTAACCGTCGTAGCGAACAGTGAGCGCGGGCTGCTGGGAATCGCGCTCCATTCGGCGTTCGGCGAGAACGGCTACGTCTACGTCTATTACACCAAGGCGAACACCAACGAAGACACCCGCCTCGATTCGGCCGCCGTGGACAACCGCGTGGTGCGCTTTACGGCCGAGGGCGACGCGGGCACCGATGAGACCTTAATTCTCACGCTTCCGGTTGAGCCCGGTCCGAACCACGACGGGGGCAACATTCATTTCGGGCCGGACGGGAAGCTGTACGTGACGATCGGCGAACTGGCCCGGTCGGAGAATTCGCAGGACATCGACGCACTGCCTGGGCGCATCCTGCGAATCAACGACGACGGCACGATTCCGGAGGACAATCCGTTCGGGGCCGGCAACCCGACGTACGCGCTGGGGCTGCGCAACAGTTTTGACTTCGCGTTCGATCCGGCGAGCGGCGTGATCTTTGCGACGGAGAACGGAACGAATCTTCACGACGAGGTAAACCGCCTGTTGCCCGGTGCGAACGGAGGGTGGCCGCTCGTCGAAGGCCGCGCGGGCGACGCGGTGATCGACGTGGAGCGTGGCAGCTACGTCGATCCGACGGTGGAGTACACGTCGATCGTCGTGCCGACGGGCATCGCGTTTGCGCCGGATGACACTTACGGCGCGGAGGCGGAAGGCGGCATGTTCGTGGGTGAGTTTCTTACCGGGCGGATCAACCGCTTTACGCTCAGCGAGGATCGGGCCTCGACCCTCGCGGGAACGCGCTTCGCGCAGGGCATCCCGGGCGGGATAACCGACCTGGTGTTCGCGCCGGACGGCACGCTCTACGTGTTGACCTCGATAAGCATACTCCGCGCCTTGCCGGCCACGCAGGGCGAGTAGCGGTTCACGCGCTGCCCAAGCCGCGATGCGACATTCCAAGCCCGAACTCACTGCCAACGTCTACACCGACGCAAAACTGCTCGAACCAACCGATGCAATCAACGTCTTGCCGGCGCTGGCGCTCAATTGCGCGTCAGCCGCTGAGAGGCCCTGCGTGGAAGCCTGAACCCTTCAATCGCAAAGTCGGCGATTGCTGTTTCCCCGCGAGGAATAGTTGCCGTGCATAATCGAGTTCGCGTATGACGCCGCCGTCGTCGTATAGCCAGAACGACCACCCGTTGGTGCTCATGGGGCGTCCGGTCAGCGTCCTGCGCGCCTCATCCGCTGCCATCGAAGAGGAATTGTAGATGGCCCCCCCGAATTGCACGCTGCCGTCGGGTAACAACGTCGCCTCCAGCCTGTGCCCTTTGTACTTGCAAAACAGATCGAGCGGGGCCTTGAGCATACCGGCAGCAATAAGCTCGCTGAGTCGAATACCCACGTACTTCTTGCTGCGCTCTTGGGCGCCATTCTGATCCATCGCGCCGCGCGTCGCCTGCGATTCGATCGGTACAGCCCTGGGCATTGCCGGCGACTTGCGGCCGGGTTTGACCAACCCCGGCCCTGCTTCCCGACGGCCATAGGGAGTGAGCGGAATCGGAGGTGCCTCGATCTTCACGTCGAGACGGGCAAGTGATCCGGCGATAGACTTCGTAGTCAGATCGGGTACTTTCTTGTGGATCAGTCGTATCAGCCCCGGGTGAGCGGAATTAACCATTTCGATGATCGCCGCCTTCACACGGCGGTCAACGAAGTGCACTTCCCAATGAAGGTTCAGGAGGTTTTCTTCCAGATTGCTCCGCGAGATCAGGTGCAGCGAGCTTGACACGGTGGACGCGTCTTCATCGGCGATGCAGACCTTGCGAAAAAGCTTCTCCTCGGCATCGACAGGTGCCGTCGCATTGTAGATGCGATACTCGTTTCCATCAGTCAGCACGCTCCATTCTACGCCGGCCACGGTGGCGTAACCCAGCACCTGCGAAACCCACTTGCGATCGGACAGGTTCTCGCCAAGGCCCTTCGCCTCTATAAACAGACGCGGGCGGCGCAGAATCTTAAGGGCATAATCTACGGGCTTGTCGCGCGGCTTGGCACGATACTCTCGATGAACCGAGTCCAGGTCCCGGATGTCCCAGCCAAGGCACTCCAACAACGGCTCGATCAACGACGCCTTCGTGTTCTGCTCGCCGATGGCTTTGTCGCGGTATCTGCGGACCTTCTCCGCGATCTGGGCGATGCTTGCAGTAAGCGCCGGCAGGAGGTTCGCCATCGTCGCCCTTTCCAGGAGCTATGCCAGATATACCTTCATGTCGCAACGATCCGAGCTTGATCCGTCAGATTGCCCTCTGGCAGATGCATTGTACCTTATACTAGACCTTTTACATACACGCGTCCACAGTTGCCTTTGCCGATCATCTAATTCCCTTGAGTGCCTCATCGGTAAACGTCGCGGCGGTGGCCGACGTGGAGAACGGCCACGATTCGACGGCCGTCGTCTATCTCGTAGACCACCCGATAGTCGGCGATCCGAATGCGCCAGCCGTTACGGCCCGTTAACTTGAGGCTCCCGGGCGGTCGGGCTCTTCGCCGAGGGCTCCAATCGCATCGCGGACTCGCTCGTAGGCCCCGCCCGGCAGTGCGCCCAGTTCCTTCTGCGCCCGGCGCAGGATCGTGACCTGATACGTCATCGACGATCCTGTTCGATCTCACGGACCGCCTGGTCGAAGGGAACAGCCGGATCGCCGGATCGTTTGGCTGCGTCGTAGGCCCGGACGGATTCGAGCTCTTCGAGTTCCTCCATCAGTTTCTGGTAGTCTTCCATCGGCAGGATCACGCCGATGCGATTCCCGTTTTCATCGACGACGTAGCCTTCGTTAACTGTGGGCATTGCAAGACCCTCGAAGCCTGAACGCTGCGTCCCGTCGGTGCGCCTTTTGTTTACCGCGGCGGCCGGTCCGTAGTTTTGCCATGCACTAAACCTTGCACGTGCCCGCGTCCACGGTGGGCAATTCCGGCCGCTCGCCGGCAAACTGGTCGATCATTTGAGAACGTGGGAAACTCCGATCGGCGGCGGCGTAACCAGTGCTCCCTCAAACGCCGTGCGCCGTTGTCGCCCGTGCGCAACTACGGTCGTACAAAGCGGGTTATGGAACTTGAACCCACGACATTCAGTTTGGCAACGTGACACGCTACCACTGAGCTACACCCGCACGGCAGCATCGAAGGGAACAGCTTACGGGAGAATCTGGACCGCTGTCAACGTGCCTTCGCCGGTGTTTCCCCGCCGACGCCCCATGTAGGTTAGCTCACAGCCTGGCCCTTCAAAGCGCCACGTGAATTCGAGAACGCAAGAAGCGGCTCATGACACCACTGCCGTCATACTTCGCAAGTACGCCCCCTGATCGTCGCAACACCGAAGGACCTTGGAGCCCTCCTAATACGGGTTGTCTCGGAATCTCGTTCGCGGCGCCGATCTGCTGTGGCAGTAGTTCTTTCGAGGCTTTCGCGGCCGTGCGGCACGGGAGGTTCACGGAGATCGATTCAACCGGCGCCCCCGGGCACTCACGATGCGAAGGCCAAGCAGTAACAGAAGCGCGCCGGCGGCCCCCGCGCCGCACTCGGCTACGCCCGCTCCGCAGATAGGGAATCCACCGGGCGTGCCGTCGGTAGTAACCTGGGCGACGGGGAACTGCTTCTGTGTGACGACCTGGGGCGGTCCGCTGGTCGAGACGGTCTCAGTTCTCCAGACCGAGTCCTGGTCGATCTGGGGCGGCGCCAAGAAGAAGCCGGGCGGCGCTCCGAGTCCGTCGATCACGTGCTCGCCGTCGCGGCCGGTGCCGGCGCCGAGCGTCACCTTCCAGCGCGTGAGGGAGCCGGTGCAGCTTAGGTCGAGCCGGGCGCTGCGCTCCAATTGCTGATCGCCGAGGTCAGGATTGAAAGAAAACCGGGGGTCGAGCGTCATCTCTTCGGGCGAAAGCGTCGTGTACAAACGGGTCATGTAAGGTGCGCCGGAGAGAACGTTCAACGTATCACGCAGCGGATCAATCACAGTTTCGTTAAGCTCGACGACAATTGCCGCGCGGGCGGCCGCAAGCTCCTCGGGCGTAAACGACGCGCTGAGCAGCTCGGGAACCTGATACACGAATTCCTGTTCGCCATCGGCTAAGGGGAGATTGCGGCCGAGGATTTCCAGCACTTTCGTCCGCGAAAACACGAACCCGCCGGCGAGCGCGGCCACGAACTGGGCGTCGTCCTCGATCGCAGAGAGGCGAACCAGTTCGTCGCTGAGGCTCTCTACCGTGGGAAGCTGAGAGAGGAAGTCGAGGTCACTGCCGGCGTAGTCGGTGGCGAAGCCCTGGCCGCCGGCTTCGTCCATGGCCGCGGTGATCAACGACTGATAGCTTGCGTAGGCGTTGTTGGTTCCGGCGTACCAGTTCAGCCGCGTGTAATTCGGAGTTACGTGCAAATAGTTGAGAGGGACCGCCCGCGACTCGCCCAAGATCCAGACGAGCACGCCCATGTTGGACTCGGCGGCGACGGCCGTGAGCTGGATGGGAATCATGGGAGTGTCGCTCTCGTAGCGCAGGATGAGGGGCTGGATGTCGCCTACGGCCTGGTCCTGGCGGAGCTTCATGGCCACGAAGTTCATGTCGTCCAGAACGTAGGGCTCGATCAATTCGCGGCCGCGGTCGGTAAGGTCGTAGTCGTTGTCCGCCAGCCACTGGGCCAGGGCCTGGGCGTTCGTGCTGGTCACGATCTGCACGGCGAAGGGTCCCACGGACAGAGATTCCAGTATCTCAACGTCGGGCTCACCGGGGGCCGCATCGTCGGAGTCGGCCGAGCCGGTCGAAGCAAGTCCGTCGAGTCCGATGGACCTGGGGCACGGGAACCCGGTTACGGCGAGGTTGAATTGCGGCCGCGAAGCAACCTCGAGCGGCGCGAACACCAAATCGCTTCCGGTTGACAGCTCGGGAATTCCCGGCACGGGGAGTACCCAGGAGAAATCCTCGGCCTCGCCCGCGTAGAGAATCAGCACCACGGCGGTAACCTGGTTGCCGTCGCGCCGGAAGATGATCTGTTCGCCGGCCTGGTTGATGGGAACTTGCTGGCAGAAAAACCCGCCGCACGCGACGGCACTGTCCGTCATTGTCAGACTCGTCACTATCGTGACGATGAGGCAGGCCGCGCTGGTGCATCTGTTCACAATCATGCGTGTCTCCTTACTCGCAAAACTGCCCATGAAGAATTGGATTAGCCCTACCGGCCGAACGGCAGCATAACGTGAGCGGGGTGAACCGGCAAGGCCGGTTTGCTAATTCGTCCGGTAAAGCGGCGTGAACACGCGCAGCGGCAACTCCCCGGATATCGGTCGGAGTACCCGCGCGCATTGCGCTCGCCTGCCTGTCGCCCGCCTGCCGGCAGGCACGGCAGACAGGTGGCTCGTCGTTGGTGGGCGGTGGCCATCCGACGGCCTCGGGTGTTCGTGCGTTCGCGCAGGCTGATCCTTGACACTCGCTATGGCTCGCGTCAAGGACGGGAGCCTGCGGCTCAGTGGTGGGCGGTGCCCTATATGCGTTAACTTAATTCTGGCGTTTTGCGCTGCTCGTGGGTATGCTGGCGGGCATGAACGCCAAGGATGGGGCCGTACGGACGGACGAATGGAAGTTGCTGGCTCGTTATTTTCCTCCGGGATGGAAAGGCGCGGCGCGTTCGTTGGGCGCGTTGCGTCGGGCACGGGGCATTCGCGATCCGGCCACGCTGTTGCGTTGTCTTCTGGTGCACCTGGCCGAAGGCTGTTCGCTGATGGAGACGGCGGCGCGGGTGCGCGCGGCGGGATGGGCGGACGTTTCGCCGGTTGCGTTGTTCAAGCGGCTGCGTTCGTCGGAAGAGTGGCTGCGTTGGCTGGCGGAGCAGTTGTGGCGGCAGTCGCGCCCGTCGCCGGCGGTTCGCGGGCGTCGCGTGCGTGCGGTCGACGCGACGACGGTGGACGAGCCGGGTCGCACCGGCAGCGTGTGGCGAGTCCACTACGTGCTGAATCTGTCGAATCTGCAGTGCGATTATTATCATCTGGGACCGACCTCGACGGGCGAGCGTTTTCAGCGGGTTCCGGTGGAAGCGGGCGATCTGATGTTGGGCGATCGCGCTTACGGCACGCCCCCCGGCATAGGATACGTATGCGGAGCGGGCGGAGACGTCCTGGTGCGAATCAATCTGCGTATGCTGCCGCTTTTCCAGACCACAGGCCGCCGGCTGTCGATTCTGTCACGCCTGCGTACGCTCCGCGTTGGCGAGGCTCGCGATTGGCCCGCTTGGGTGCATGGACCCGGCGGACCCATCGCCGGGCGACTGGTGGCCACCAAACGCAGCGCCGCGGCAGCCCGGAAGGCACGTCGGCAGTTGCAACGTCGTGCCAACCGCCGACAACGCAAAGTGTCGGCGGCGTCCGCCGAAGCGGCCCAGTATGTGTTCGTGTGGACCTCGTTGCCCGAGGCCGAGTATCCGGCCGAAGCGATCATGGAGTTGTACCGGATTCGCTGGCAGATCGAGCTGACGTTCAAACGTTTGAAATCGCTGCTGGGCTTTGGCCAACTGCCCAAGCGCAGCGACGCCAGTGCCCGGGCCTGGCTGCATGGCAAGCTGTTCGTCGCGTTGCTGACGGAACGGCTCATCGAAGAGGCCAGTCTTTTTTCCCCCTGGGGATACGACTTGGACCCATCGCCGCAGCCGCTGGCGGGAGACCCGTTTTATGGCCCGTGAAGTCGCTGCCGCCGTCGGCCCGCGCTTCGGCCTACGCTGGGTGCTCAAGAATTGGAAAAGGATTGCGCGGCACTTGTGCGAACCTCCACGCAAGCGAACGAGGCAGCAATTAAGTTAACGCTTATAGGGCGGTGCCCACCCTACGTAGGAAATCGGTGGGCGGTGCCCACCCTACGTTTTCACGGGCAGCTTGCGGGGTTGAGGTTTCCGGGGTCGTCGGTCCACTTGTTGCCTTGGAGCGCCTTAAGTATTTGGCCGAGGTCGGAGACGTTGAGGATGTACTGCGGCGGGCTCCCGGTGCCGAGGCCGTTGAGGTCGACCCACGTGGGATGAGTCTGGGGCGTGTTGGCGGTGCCGTAGTTCTGGGAGGTGAGGACGTAGGCGGACACGTCGCCGATGTTTCCGATGCCATCGGGCGGCGTGAATTCGGTCCCGACGACCGGGCCGGCCACGTCGCCGTAGTTGCCGCGGAAGCCGGGAGCGATGAAGGGCTGGTTGATCGTGCCGATCGTTAACGGATTGCTGCACACCGCGCCGTTCGGCGGGAGACACGCGCGGATCTCGTAGGTGGCGACGGGGATGATCTCACAGTCGCCGACGTGGAGCGTCGTGTCGGTCCATACACGGAAGTCGGGCGGGCCGGGAAGATCTCCGGTCCTCGATTCGACCCGCGCGAACTGGTCCGTCGGGCCGCAGGGGCCCGGCAGGCAGCCCAAAGGCTCGTCCTGCGGCTGCTGCACCCACCACGTCGAGCCGACGTCGAGATGCTGGGTGCACGGACCGGCGGCGCCGCCGTCGCAATCGTTGTCGTCGGAGCAGGCCCTTTCCAGGTTGCCGGCACAACGACTCATCGCGGCCAATGTCACTTTGAGAGCAATGGTGGTCTGGCCGTTGCCGGACGCGTCGATCGAGACGTAACGGTGCTTCCGAACGTCGTGCGGAGCCGGCGCGGCGGTGGGGGCATTCGGTGCGGAGGTCTGCTGCTGAGGCGCTTGCCATAGTCCGCCGGTGAGCTCATAACCACCGGCCGAGAGCTTGGCAGTGTCTGGCTGGCCCGCGGTGGCCGTCAACTCATATCCACCGCCACTAAGGGTCACGCCGCCGCTTTCCGTCGTGGACCAGCCGAGATCATACACGATGCCGACGCTGACGATGGCAAGGACCAAGGCCGTAGCGCTAATGATGGCCGCGAGTTTCATGGGAACTCACTCCTTACACGTGCAAGTGCGGTCCGCTCCCTTACCGGTCTGCGTGCGGGCACGCACAGGCCGGCGGTCGCGGCTCGGAATTCGTTGGATCGCTCCCTCACGGTCGCGGCTCGGAATTCGTTGGATCGCTCCCTCACGGTCGCGGCTCGGAATAAATGCATCCAGCGGACCGG
>Ga0326597_10000869_pt1 | contig 51348 bp, 47 predicted proteins | sample RVTome_12_FD_203789 | JGI IMG/M metagenome (GOLD analysis project Ga0326597, IMG submission 203789) | Soil microbial communities from uranium-contaminated site in the Upper Colorado River Basin, Wyoming, United States - RVT100D185 | ecosystem: Environmental > Terrestrial > Soil > Contaminated >... | reverse complement strand
GCCCAAGGTCCCGGGGGGACGACCACCACCACGGACGAGGGCGACGGCACGATGATCGATGAGATTGACAACCCACCCGACGAGGAGCTCTACCCGCCGCCGACGGAAGAGCCCCCGCCCCCCGAAGAGCCCCCACCACCTGACGAAAGGCTGAGAAGGCTCAAGCCTTGCTGCCGGCTCATGGGGGTGGACCTGTTCTACCCCATCACCTCGGACCCTCTGCTCCCCCCGAAGATGCAGGAGGCCTTCAATGAGCCGGCCATCAGGGCCTACCAGGTGTTCCTGCACGACCGGTCGTTTTTCGAATCGGAGACCGACCTCTACGTGAAATCCGTGGGGTATCCGTTTGCGTTCACCCGCCACTACCGGAGCAATGTGACAACCAATAAGGGCGGGATGTTGGCGCACAAGTGGGATTTCAATTACAACAAGCGTATCGTCCCGCTCGCCTCGCGCAGGACCGCGAACGGGCTGTTTGTCGAGCAATTGGGGCTCGAGCAGGTCCCCATCCTTTACTTCAACGGCCAGGGCCGGGCGGACAAGTACGACGTGGATGTGCCGGAGAGCGATACCACCCCGCGCATTGTCAGGAACTTCGGCAAGGTGTTCAAGGCCTATGTCACCACCTACACATCCCCGCCCGGAGCCTTTCATGAGATCCAGCGCTATGTGCTCACCGATGACCAGCCAGTCATCGGCGATCCGTTCAACGGGCATCCGTTTGGGGTTCATCCCAACGTGGAGAAATTCCCCGACCCGAATAGACCTGGCGTCCTCATCACCGAACGAATCTTCTACGTGCTTCGGGACCCGTATGGCTTCCGGCACATCTTCAACTGCCGGGGGCAGGTGATCTACGCCAGCGATCGCAATGAAAACTTGATGACCTTCATCTACAACACCGACCGGCCGCTCAATCCGCTGACCCAGAACCCGGTGCTCAAAACCATCATCGACACGAATAATCGCGCCTACACGCTGGAATATGAGGACGTCGGGATGGATCTCCTCTTCACCAATGTCCTCTGCGAGCTGAAGCAGGGCGCCGCCCTGATCCCGCGGCTCCAGTCCATCACCGACTTTGATGGCCGCAAGGTCGTGTTTCAGCGCCAGGGGGGGCCCGATGATCTGGTGCTTGAGTCCGTCACCTGGGAGCCGTTTGGTCCTCAAGATCGAGAACGTGGCATCACCTTCGAGACCCGATACGGATACACCGGCCCGTACCTGCTCCAGACCATCAAGGCCCCGCGCGAAGTGGTTACCGTCGGCCCACCTTACCTTGAGATCACCTGGAATAGCCCCCGGGTGGCCCGGTTGAAGCTGGGTGGAACACTCAACGGCCGCGAGGCCGGCGGGGAATTCGTGCTGACTCCGATTGCCTCTGGGGTGCTGGTCGAAGATCGGGTGGGCAACAAGCGGCGGTACCAACTGAAGCCGGTCTCGAAATCAATGGTGGTTGGGCAAATCACCCTGACAGGCGCCCACGGAGACAACAGGGGCCCCTGGACGACCAAGTTCAAGAACCACAACGAAGACTACCAGGTGGGAGAGGTGGAGCTCCCGAAAGGGAATCGCATCGTCTTCGAATACGACAAAGGGAATGAACTCGTCACCCAGGGCGCGGTGCGCAATAAAGATCCGGACTACACGTATAAGAAAAACCTCACCCAGGGAAGACTGGAATCTGTCACCAGGGTCTCCGCCAGGCCGGATGAGTCTGACTTGGTCACCAAGTACGAGTATGACCCGCTCTTCAATCAAGTGACGAAGGTAACGGATCCCAAAAAGATCGTTACCACCTATCAATATTCCGACGCATTTCCCAACAGTTTCTTTGACAAGGTATCAGGAGACAACGGGAACCCGCTGTTCGTCCATCTCCCCACGGTTCGGAGGCCGGTGGGAGAACCCCTCGAAAAGCTAAAGATCGAGAACACCTACTATCCGACCAACGGCTTGCTTCGGACATCAAAAGACACCGGAGGTCACACCACCACCTATGAGTACGACACCGGGCAGAAAGAGGGCTATCTGAAAACAGTCCAATTTGCTGCCAGCTCAAGCCTGGGCTTCGAAAACGACTCCCGTGGCAACGTGATTCGAGCGACCGACATGGGTGGGACCGTCACCAAATTCGACGGGAACAAGCGAGACTTGCTGGACCGGAAGATTGAGGACGAAACCGGCTTAGCCAACACGACGGATTACTTCTACGACCGGAACGGCAACCTGATTCGGGTGGTGGTGGACCGGAAGGATAACTTTGACAACCCCGGTGGGGAAAGGCCGGGCCCTGAATCGCGCCTCTGGGGTCGGGTGACGAGGAAGATGGAGTATGACCTCTTGAATCGCCTGAGTGAAGTGGTGGAGGACGCGGAAGGCAAGGACGCGGCCAAACTCACCAGCGAATTTTTCTACGATGGCAACGGAAACCTGACCGTCCTGAAAACGCCATCCCTCAAGGGCGAGGGGCAAGTCTCGACCGCCTATGACTACGAAGGAAGGGACTTAGTCGAACGGATCAACCGGGGAGGTGGTGAGAGCATCGTTCGCCGGGCCTATGATGACAACGGGAATCTGGAAGCGGTTTTTGATCCACGCTGCCCCATCGGCTTCACCCGCAACATGGCGGCTGCATCAAGTCCGAGCCAGCAATGTCCCTTTACCTTCCATACCTATGATCAGTTTGACCGCATCCAGCAAATCGTCAATCCGTTGGGTGGTGTGCTGAATTACGACCGGGTAGACCCCAATGGGAATCCGGAACTGGTGACACTGAATGGCCCGACCGGGGATAAGAACGGCGGAAGGGCCCTCCTGTCGAAGGCCACGTACCAATACGACGAACTCAACCGTCTGGTTGAGCAGCAACAGCATGTACTCCGGGTGGTGGATTCCAGGCAGCGCCAGCTCAAGGAGGACCTCGAGGCCGCAGTCTCGACCCAGTGGATCTACAACCGCGATGGCCAAGTCGAAAGGATCATCGGCCCGGGCAAGGGCGAGACCAGCTTCACCTACGATGCCCTGCACCGGCAAGACTTGGTAACGGACGCGGAAGGCAACCAGGCGAAGCACCAGTACGACAAAGCGGGAAATCTGGAGTTCCTGCGAGAAACTGACATCGAGTGGACGAAGGGTGGGGATCTCGATCCACCGACCCCGGGCAAACAGCTGTACGTCACCCAATGGAAGTACGACGCGCTCCACCGGCCGGTCTCCCGCATCGACTCAGGCGGGCACACGCGGCGGCTGTTTCATGACAGCCTGGGGTCGGTCCGCGGCCAGATTGACGAGGAAGGCCGCTCGATGGTCATGGTCTATAACAACCTGGGTCGGCTCATGGAAGTCACCCAGTTGGGACAGAAGACGACCTATGAATACTATCCGGCCGGCACGACGAAGGTCGTCCGCACTCCCGTCTCGGAGCGGTATTGGGAGTACGACGCATTGGGCAGGGTGGTGTTGGCTCGCGAGGGGAAAGCCGAAACCAAGATCGAACCAGATGCAGCGGGGAATCCGCATGTGTTGACCGACGCCAACGGCACCGTTATCACCACCGAGTTCAACGGGCTGAATCTTCCAATCGCGGTGGAGGTGGTGTACGGGACGGTACCCGAGTCGGAAACGCTTCCCGCCTTTACCCACCTCGGAACTGAAAAAGGGGAAACACCGAAAGAGACATTCCGCTATGACGGCCTGGGACGGCTGGTGCATGCGGATAATGGAACTGCGGCGGTTGATCGCCTTTACGATGGCCTCAGCCGCCTTCTCCTGGAAGCCCAATCCTTCAGGCCCGCGGATCGGCGGCTCTACGACACGCACGGCGTCCTCACAGCCTACGATACCGACCTTGAGCGCTATGAGACGCAGTATCCAATAATCGCGGGCCGGTCCAGGGTGATCGCGAATCTCGACAAACTCGGCCGCGTAAGTCGCCTCCAACTGGATGGGCGAGATCTGGGCGACTACCGCTATGCGGGGAAAGATCGGATCGCATGGCGGCGCGCTGGAAATTTCGTGGAGACCTTTCGCCAATACGACGACGAGCGGAAGAATTGGCGGGTGACTGTTTCCCAAGTGGGTGACCGACTGGCCCGGTGGACGGCGGCCTTCGACGTACACACCCCTACGCGCGTGGCTGAGGAGTATCGAACGGAAGCGGGGAAACGCTTCCGCATTATTGAGAACGTCTTGGATCGACAGCGCCGGCCGACCGTCACGCGGACCTATGGGTTCACGCGGCTGGACAATCCCCCGACTACGGGGTTGTTCGAACGAGCCCGGACGTTTTTGACAGGGGTCCAAGCTGGGAGCCCTGAACAAGTGGATATCATGTTGACCGAAACGCTCCGACAATACGACCAAATCGGGCGAGTGTCGCGGATGGCGGAGGTGTCCTTCGACGAATCCAATGAGGCATTTGGCCAGATCCGTCTGGATCGCTTCGGCTATAACGACCTCGGCCGAATCGGCTCAACGGCCACGCGGTTGAGTCAAGGGGTCAAGCAGGGGCCAGGGGCGTTGGCCCAGTTGGTCTCTGCAGCATTGGCCAATGTCAAAGCGCTCACATTTGGCGTGAGATCCGCTGTCACGAATGATCCCCTCCTGTTCGTAACCGATCCGCCTAGTGCGGTTGCCAGGCATGCTCCTCGTGGATTGCGGGCTGCCGTCGCCGGTACCGAGGCCAGTCAGCCGGCTTTTGCCCAGAGTCAGGTTTTCAACACCACGGTCGATAGGGCGTTCAATGATGCGGACTCCATTCTTGAAACGCCCGGCTTTCCGCCGGAGACCCAGGCGTTTCGCTACGACGCCAATGGAAACCTGGTACAGGATGGGCGGTACCTGTACGCCTATGATCATCAGAATCGGCTAGTCCGGATTCAAGACACCGTTGATCGAAGACAAGTGGGATCCGGCGGCCAGCAATTTTTCGACGTCCAGTTCCTTTATGACCCGCTGGGGCGGAAGGTCTTCCAGCATTATGGGCCCGATGTAACGGATGACGGGCTTACTGACCTGCGGTTCCTCTATGATGGGCAGCGGCTGATTGCTGAACTCGCCTTGGATCCGGACGGACAGAACCCCACGCTCTTGGCACGGTATTTCTATGGGGCAGGCGGTCAGGACCTGCTCCGGATGGATCGGCGCGCTAACGAGCAGCTTGGTAGAACTCTTGCGACCCACTATCTCCACGACGGTTTTCAGGAAGGAACGATTTTTGCGAGCGGCACGGTGGGTGTCGCCAGGGCCAAACAGCCTGCGTTTGTGGATGTCGGGGTGGTGCGGGATGATCGTGTGATCGAGAAAAGCACCACCCGCCTGCCGTATTCCGCGCAGGCTACGCGGCGTGAGCCGATGTCAGGGCTTGCTTGCCAGGAGGCAACAGGCACCTGCCTCTTTGATTTCCGCAGCGCACCAAGTACACAGCGTCGCCTCGAGCAGCAAGAGTTTCGCGAGCGCCTCTTGGCGCAGACCACTGGACTGCAACGCGAGGTCTTGACGGTCTTGGCTGTGGAAGTGGCCCCAGTTGTCGCGTCGGAGATGCTTGCCTGGACCACGTTTTTTGGTTCAGAGGCCGGAGCAGCTTCGTTGGTATCAGGAGTATTTGGAGTTGGAGTAGATTATGGCATGACCAAACTGATGGGGCATGACTATTCCATTGAGCAAGGCATTGCCGCGTTCGGGCTTTCGGCACTCTCCGCCGGCTTTGGCGCCAGCATGACCTCAACATTTGGCGCCACTGGCAAAGTTGCTGCAGCTCTGGGGATTGGCATGGACGTGGCCGCCGGGACCGCCACAGACGTGCTCCTCTATGGTCAAAACTTCCAAGACGCGCTGGTCACGAACCTGGTGTTCAACACGGCGTCAGCCGCCATTGGCATGTCGGTGGGGAGGGTGAGAACTCGGGAACCTGCTGGCATTTCACCCTCTATGAAATTCAGCAGAGCGCCACCCGTGACCGACAATGTGGCACGACTGAAAAAAGTTCGTGCTGATAGGGCAAACCTCAGAACCTCTGGGGCTGTAGATGACCTAGCGGGAAATGTTCCAGGGCTGGACCGGACGGGATATGCTGAACTATGGCGGGTAACAGACAGGTGGATCGATCTTAAGGGGACAGCGGACCGGCCTGTTTTCCTTCAGATGGAAAATCCAATTGCCCCGGGAATGAGCTGCGGCCCTACATCATGCGCCATGGCGTTGCATACCTTAGGTGGGAAATTTAGAACTATTACACCCCTTGAACTTATCAGGAAAATGGGGACCAGAGAGTTTGGGGGTACCGATGTCGAGGCGAAGGCTCGATTATTTAAGGAACTCGGGATTGAATCTTATCGAAAGGAAAAGATCAGCTTGGATGACCTTTGGGAAATGACTAAGGAGGGGAAACCAGCTATTCTATCAGTAGGCTTTCCATGGGAGCGAGTAGGACATACCTTTGTAGTGGATAGGGTCATCAGGAAAGATAAGAAGATTGTCGGGATAAGAGTGAGGGATCCCGCCACAGGAGGTCTAGTTGTCTCACCGGAAGACATGGAATTCTATCTTGGTTTTCAGAGGAATGAAGCCTATGGGTTCAAGTAACGGTGCCCTACCCCCGTTTTCTGTCCAGTCCGTGTGAGAGTGCCGGGGGCGCGACACCGGCGTCCATGCGGCTCATGAGCCCAAGAAGTGGGGGGTGGTACTCTTTTCAGTCTGTGCTCGGCTCTCAGCCTGCCTCGCGGTCCCGTGGTTCGTCGCACCCGGAGCGAACCAGGGCCGTCGCCCTGAGCGGCAGGGAGGCGGCCTGATATATATCTCCGCACGGTGGCCGTTTCCCGCCTGATGCTGGATAACGTCCCCAACATCCAGGCCTCCTGGCTCACCCAGGGGCCCAAGATCGGGCAGATCGCCCTGCAGTACGGGGTCAACGACATGGGGAGCACGGTGATCGAGGAGAACGTGGTCACGGCCACGGGGGCGGTCTTCATGCTCCCCCTGGCCGAGATCGAGCGCCTCATCCGCGACGCCGGCCTCCGCCCCGCCCGCCGCTGAGTATTTGCCCTCCAGACGCCAGGTTCCCATCAGGATTGCCTCCTGCAGACGCCCAGATCGGGAGCGTTTCTGAATTAATCTGCGCAATCTGCGTAATCTGCGGATGATGAGAGGGTGGGCCTCGACGCGCCTTGACAAGGGGTGGGCGTTCGCATACGCTGCCTTTGGCGGAGGAGACTGTTCGTCCGCGCTTCGGGATGTGGATCCTGCCGCCTGGGAAGGGTGAGTCGGATGGCAATTCCGATCGAACGCATTGACGAGTATCGTTGGCGGATTCCACAGGACGCCAAGCCCGGGATGCGCGTCCCGGCGATCATCTTTGCTGACGAGAAGCTCATGGACCAGATCCGCCACGACCAGTCCCTGGAGCAGGCGGCCAACTCGGCCATGCTCCCAGGGATCGTCAAGGCTGCGTACGCCATGCCCGACATCCATCAGGGGTACGGCCTTCCCATCGGGGCGGTGGTGGCCACCGACCCCGAGTCCGGAGTGATCACACCGGGGGGTGTGGGATACGACATCAACTGCGGCGTCCGCCTGCTTCGGACCGATCTCACCAAGACCGAGGTCATGCCCCGCCTCAAGGATCTGGTCAATGCCCTCTTCGCCGCGGTTCCCGCGGGGGTTGGGTCCCACGGCAAGGTTCGGCTGACCAGAGAGGATGCCCATCAGCCGCTGGTGAAGGGGGCCCGTTGGGCTGTGGAGCGGGGACTGGGCGAACCGGAGGACCTGGAGGCCGCCGAGGCCTCCGGCTGCATTGGCGGGGCGGATCCGGACGCCGTGAGCCACAAGGCCTACGAGCGCGGGCGCGACCAGCTCGGAACCCTGGGCTCGGGCAATCACTTCCTGGAGGTCCAGATCGTCGAGAAGATCTACGACGAGCAGGCGGCCAATGTCCTGGGGCTCTTCCCCGATCAGGCGACGGTCCTCATCCACAGCGGGTCCCGGGGGTTCGGTCACCAGGTCTGCACGGATTACCTGGCCACGATGGAGCGGGCGTTGAAGAAGTACGGCATCCAGCTCCCGGACCGCCAACTGGCCTGCACCCCCGTGAGGTCCGAGGAGGCCACGGCCTACCTGGGCGCCATGCGCGCCGCCGCCAACTATGCGTGGGCCAACCGGCAATGCATGACCCACTGGGCGCGCGAGGTCTTCCAGAAGGTCTTCAAGAAGTCTTCCCGAGACCTCGGGCTATCGCTGGTCTACGATGTGGCCCACAACATCGCCAAGCTCGAGGACCACGAGGTGGACGGCAAGAAGATGCAGGTGGTCGTCCATCGCAAGGGGGCCACGCGGGCTTTCCCGCCCGGCCACCCCGAGCTTCCCGAGCGCTACCGGGGCATCGGCCAACCGGTCCTGGTCCCCGGCGACATGGGCCGGGCATCCTTCGTTCTCGTGGGGACGCAGGGAGCCATGCTGGAGACGTTCGGGAGCACCTGCCACGGCGCGGGGCGGGTGATGAGCCGCGCCGCGGCCATCCGCGCCGCCAAGGGGCGGGCCATCGAGCGCGAGTTGGAGGACCGGCACGGCGTGTACGTCCGGGCCACGGGCCGCGATTCGCTCAAGGAGGAGATGCCCGAGGCGTACAAGAACGTCCAGGACGTGGTGACGGTGTGTCACAACGCCGGCATCTCCAAGATGGTGGCGAAGCTCAAGCCCATCGGATGTATCAAAGGCTAGCAGGCTAGCAGGCGGGCAGGCGAGCAAGCGCATTGAGAAAAAAGGGGGGGGAAGCCATGGAGCGATACGAGAACCTTGAAGTGTGGAAACTGGCGGACAACCTTGCGTTGGAGATATACCGAGAGACGAAGCATTTTCCTAAAGACGAGGTCTATGGGATTACAGCTCAATTGAGACGGGCGGCACTATCGGTCCCAACGAACATTGTTGAGGGATATTCCAGGCGTGGAGACAGAGAACTGGCGCGCTTCCTGGACATTGCCTTGGGTTCCTTGGGGGAAATGCGATACTTGCTATCCTTTTCGTGCAGGCTGGAATACCTTTCAGAGAAGAAGTTCGCAGAGCTTGAAGGCAAGGGGGCCAGCTTGGGAAAGAAGCTTTGGACCTTCTACGGCAAGGTGCGACAGGGAGCATGACGCCAGGCAGGTGAGCAAGCATGCTCGCAGGCCACGAAGCTCGCAAACCGAAGCACCTGGGGGTCGGAGCCGAAAGCCTGCCAGCTTGCTTGCTTGCCAGCCTGCCAGCAGCTCAGAGCGAAGCGATGACGCTTTCAGTGAAGGATGCGTTCGGGCAGTCGTTTGAGATGGCGGAGCCGGCCCGGCGGATCATCAGTTTGATCCCCAGCATCACCGAGATTTTCTTCACGCTGGGAGTTGGGGATCGGGTCGTGGGTGTCACGAAATTCTGCACGGAGCCGCCGGAGGGTGTGGCCGGCAAGCCCAAGCTGGGCGGCCAGAAGAACCCGCGGGTGGAGGCGATCATTGATCTGAAGCCGGACCTGGTCGTGGCCAACGTCGAGGAGAACCGGAAAGAGCACGTCGAAGCATTGCGGGCCGTGGGATTGCAGGTGCTGGTGACGTATCCCCGGACCGTCCGCGAAGGGACCCGGCTGATCCGGGACCTGGGAGTGCTTACCGCTACCACCGACCTGGCTGAGGCGGTGGCTGCCCGGTGCGAGACCGCCCTGGCAGAGGTCGAGGGAGCCGCGCTTGGCCGGCCCCCGGTCCGGGTGTTCTGTCCCATCTGGCGCACCCCCTACATGACGGTGAACCGCGATACGTTTGTCAACGACATGCTGCGTGCCTGCGGCGGGGAGAACATCTTCCTCGACCACCCCAAGAGATACCCCACGGTGAATCTTGGGGAGGTGGCAGCGCGGAGGCCCGAGGTGATCCTCCTTCCAGACGAGCCATTTCCCTTCGAGGAGAAACATCTCGCAGAGCTGCACGTCCTGGGAGACGTCCCGGCGGTCCGCGCCGGCCGCCTGCATCTTCTGGATGGCAAGGTGCTCTCGTGGTACGGTCCCCGGATCGCCGCGAGCCTCCGCACGCTGGCCAAGCTCCTGCTTTACTAAACCCCAAAAAGATGAACCGCCAAGACGCCAAGGCCGCCAAGGATGTGATGGTTCTGTCTCTAGATCGGAGAACGCGAAACCCAGCGCGTGGGGGCTTCGGAGTTCTCATTTCTTTGCCCAGACGGTACGGCCGACCCTGGCGTTCTTGGCGCCTTGGCGGTTAAGTGTTCGTAGATCGGGGGGGAATGTGGGAGGCATCGCCGGGACATTTCTGACGCTGCTGGCGCAGCTGTGGGTCGGCGGAACGGCCGCCTTGCTTTTGGTGCCAATGGTGGGCATCGGGTGGGGGTTCTACCGGACCACGACCGGAATCTATCTCGGAATAGCCGTCCTCGCGCTCTGGGTGCGGATCTGGCTTCTCCTCCACGCGGTCTCCGGCGGGGGGGCGGCGTCGGGGCAGGTGGCTTCGTCCACGGCGGTCCCCGGGACGCTGGCCCTCGGGGCCTCGGCCATTCTGACCCTGGCGTTCCTGGTGTCCCTCTGGGGAAAGCATCCCGTCTGGAGCCGGCGACTGCTCTGGGCGGCCAGCCTTGCCGGGGTCGCAGGCCTGGGATTGGACGCCATCGCCATCGGCCGTGACGGATCGGCCCTGGTCCTGTCGGCCCTTCTGGCCAACGCGTGGCTATCGAGCGCACTCCTCGGCCTGACCTTTACCGGGATGCTTCTGGGTCACTGGTACCTGAACGAGGCGGGACTTCCTACCCGGCATGTCTGGCGGATGGCGCACTGGTTCCTGGTCGCGGTCCTCGCGCAGGGGCTCTTCCCGATCGCCCACGGCCTGGTGGCCGTCGCGGCGGGGGATCCGGCCCGCGCCGCAGAGGTCCTGCGCGTGATCCCGGAACATCCCATCCTGTTGGGCGGCCGCGTGCTGATCGGCTGCGTGGCCACGCTGGTCATCGCCTTGGTCATCCGGAACACCCTGAGGATCCCCAACGTCCAATCCGCCACCGGGTTCTTCTATATCGCCATTCTCACGGTGCTTCTGGGCGAGGTCCTGGGTCGTGCCTTGCTGCTCTTTACTGGGGTCCCCTTCTGAGTCTAACCTCCACGAGCGGAAACCAAACAGGTGACATCTTCAGAGAATATCGAATGTCGAACGCTGAATGACGAATATCGAAGGATTGCCGTTCCCGGGGGGCGGCTGGGGTACCCGTTGCATTTTTTCGTGTGCAAGGGGTCGCGGGGTTCAACCTTCGACATTCCGTGTTCGATATTCGACATTCTGCAGTGAGTTCTTGGGATGAGCCGGATCTATCGGGTGGACGACGGGCCGGGCCTGCGCCAACGACAGCGCGCCCTGCCCAAGGGCACGGTGGCGGAGGTGTGGCCCGACGTCTTCGACCCGGGAACGTTTTGGATCAGTGAGGCCACGCGACGGCTGCTGGAGGGGCATGGGGGCCCACTACCCCAGAGCGCGGTCGTGGAGGCTGCCCGCATCCCCATCTTTTATCCCGACGAGCCGCGCGATTCCGCCTGCCTGCCGTCGGAGGAATCGCTACGCGTGCGCGTCCTGGCGGGCCACGGAATCGCCGTGACCTGGTACGGCATGACGGCGCAACCGGCCAGCCGGCCCCTCCCGGAGCCGGGCACCCCCGAAGATGCCTTCTTCTACCTGATGCGGATGGGAAGCCGGACGAACCACGTCTGGCGACTCTTCCGCACCCGGGAGGAGGCGGTGGAGTTCATGGCCCGCACCTTCCCGCATGATGCCCAGGCCAGGGCCTGGGCCGAATCGGTGCCGGTGAGCAGGTATCTGGATCTGCTGCGGGGAGATGCCGCCCCTGGCTAGGCTGGTTTATTCGCGAACGAACGCGTCACTTATCCCTCTCGAATGACCAATGACCAATTTCCAATGACCAATGTTGGAGGACAGGCAGAGGGCCCCGTGAAGTGATACCTCCCGAACCCCATCCCCCATTGGTCATTGGGGTTTGGTCATTCCCGAGATTATTCACGAAGGCGTTCGGGAATAATCCGGGTTAGGCTGCTGGGCCGGCGTCGCCTTCTCTTGCCGCCGCGGGCGGGGGCGTCACTGGCGGCGGTTCCAAGGGGGTGGCGGGTGACGCAGGCTCGGCGGCCGGCGCTTCCGGCCGGGGCTTGGGCCTGGGCCGTTCCGCCGCCGCGGGCGGGGCGGCTCCCGTCATGGCCGCTTTCCTGCGGGCCTTCAGGCGCTGCCCCCGGCGCTGACGCCGCCGGCGTAATTCTCGTTCCCTCTCTCGCACGGATGGCCTCCTTTCTCTTGAAGCGGTCAGCCGTTCCCCTCTCTACCAATCCTTGTAGCTCGTCTTCCCCTCGGCCAAGACCTTCAAGGGCGTTCCCTCGGCCCGACTGCGCACGTCACGAATCCCGGCGACCGTCCCGTCGCGGTCCATCAAGAGGTCCAAGTTCCAATCGGCCTTCCCGGTCATGGGGTCGGTATAGAGCCGCCGGAGGTACCGACGCGTCTGAAGTTGCGTCCGATCTTCCAGCAGGTCCTTCAACTCTTTGGGGAGCCGGTTGTGATCGGCGCGGTAGCCCGCGATGGCGCGGCGCAACTCCCCCAGGCGGAAGAGCAGTTCCACCTCCTTCTCACGCTTGATCTGGGTGCTCCAAAGCTGCGCCGCTCCCGCGGTGGCGATCCCGATGATCAGGATGCTGACCAGCAGGACGGGATAGATTATCCCCCGGGGCGAGCGCGGGCAGCGGGCAGTCCGGAATGACCCCTGACCCCTGACCACTGACCACTGACGAAAGAAGATGCTCACGGTCTTCCGAATCCACCAGTCCACCGGGATCACCATTCACTATACCGGGTCCCGTCCAGCGCGATCGCCTCGGAGCCACTCTTGAGATCGAAGATGCCGTGCTGCTGGCCCTGCTCATCGGTGAAATAGACCAGGCTCCACGTCTCGGCTGATCCGGTCACGGGGTCCTTGGGCACGCGGCGGATGTATTTTTTCTCGGCCAGGTCGGTCAGGGACGGAGGGTACTTGGCGTTGTCGGCATAGTATTGGTCAATCGCGTCGCGGAGGATGAACAGGTTCTCCTTGAGGGTCGCCTCCTTGGCGGCGGTGACGGCCCGGTTGTAGCTCGGCTGGGCGAGGGTGATCAGGATACCGATGATGGTGATGACGATCATCAGCTCGATCAGCGTGAAGCCACGGGGCGCCAGGCGCCGAAAGCGCATGGCGCATGGCGCATAGCGCATGGCGCACCGGACCTGGCGTGGGACGCTATGCCCTTGGCGCTTTGCGCTTAGCGCTTTGCCGGCTGCCCTACCAGGTGTCATACCTCGTCCCATCCAGCGCAATCACTTTGCTGGCACTCCGGATGTCCCACACGTCCTTGCCGTCCGACAGGCTGGAATCGGGGTTGTCGGAATACGACTGGGTGATCCACTTGCCCTCGGGGGTCATGGGGTCCCGCGGGATCCGGCGGAGGATCTTGGTCTCGACCAGCTCGTCCAGGGTCGCGGGGTAGCCCGTGCGATCCACCGACAGGCGCTTCTTGAAATCGGCGCGGGCGTCCCGGGCGTTGGCCCGGGCCCTATCATACTCCGCCTTGAAGAGGTCGATTCCCTCGCGGACCGTTCGCACACTGCGCCGGAGTTCCAGCTCGCGCGCCCGCGTCATGCTGACATGAACCAGGGGCATGGCCACGCCGGCCAGGATTCCCAGGACGGTGATCGAGACCAGCAGCTCGATGAGGGTCAGACCCTGCGGGAACGGCGTCGAACGTCGGGTCATGGTCTCGGGATGCCGGGGGGCGGCCCACCGGGCGGCGTGATGATCGGCGGCCCGGCGGGCGGAGCGGCGGCCGGCGGAGTCGTCGGGCGCGGGGCCGCCGCCGGCGTGAATGGGCCGACGGCAGGAAGACCGGGCACCGGCACGCCGAAGCTGTCGGCCGTGCCGGAGGAAAAGCTCTCCAGCTCGGCCGCCGGGCGGTCCAGGATCTTCACGATTCGTGGCGTGAGCGAGATCAGGACATCGGTCCGGGTCTGGCTCTGATCCCCGCTGACGAAGAGGCGACCCAGGAAAGGGATATCGCTCAGGAACGGGACCCGGTTGTTGGCCGAAGAGTCGGTGGTCTGGAGGAGGCCGCCCAGCAGCCGGGTCTCCCCGTTCTTCACTTTGATGAAGGTGTCCAGGTTCCGCGTGTTCACGGGTGGGAGGAGCTGGCCCCCGGCCACCCCGGCGATCGGTGCGCCCACGCTGCTGATCTCGAAGTTCAGCTCCACCGTGACCTCGCCATTCAGGTGAATGGTGGGGGTTAGGGTGAGCTTGAGGCCCACATCTCGGAACTCTACCCGGGTCTCCAAGGTCGTCGCCGCAGTGCTGGCGGTCAAGGTTGTCGCGGTGCCGGTTGTACTGGTGGTCGTTCCGGCCGGCGTGCTCGCGATCGAGGAGATCTGGAACGGGCGCCGCTCCCCGATGAGCAGGCGAGCCTTCTGGCGGTCCAGGATGCGGACGGTCGGGTTGGCCAGGACCTTGGTGCTCCCGTCGTTCTTGGCCAGGTTCAGGATCAGAGACGGGTTGGTGATGCTCACGGTGCTGGCAGCCTTGATGGTGCTGATGAAGTCGTTCACGGGGATGGTGGTGGGGAAGTTCAGCGTCACCGACAGGGTGCGGGGGGAGACATCGATGCCGAGGTTTTCCAGACGGCTCCGATCCACCTCCAGCACCTCCAGCTCGATCTCGACCTCCGCAGAGCCGCGGTCGTTGGCGGCCAGGAGCTTCCGCGCCAGTTCGATCTTCTCCGGCGTCTCCCGGACGACTAGGGCGTTGAGCTTCTCGTTCACGAAGACTTGGCGGGTGTTGAGGATCGTCCGCAGAAGGTTCACCGCCACCTTGGCATCGGCGTCGGAGAGGTAGAACGTCTGGACCATGAGCTCGTCGTACTGCTGCCGCTTGGCCGGGTTGTCGGGGATCACGATCACTGTGTTGTCCGCGACGCGCCTGGCGAAGAGGCGATTGGATACCAGGATAAGATTGAAGGCCTCCCGCAAGGGGAGGTCCTTGAAGAACGTGGTCACGCGCTTGGCCGGCAGGGACTCGTCGGTGATGACGTTGATCCCGGCCGTGCGGGAGAAGACCTCGAAGACCTCCTTGATGTCGGTGTCGCGGAACCGGAGGGTCACCGGCTGGGTGGAGAACAGCTCGGCGGCGGTCTTCTCGGAGTCGGTCTTGGGCAAGGGGGCCTCGGCCCTGAGCTGCAGCCCGATCCGCTGGTGCAGCTCCCGGACCTGTTTGTGGTCCGGGTCCAGGCGCAACCCCGCCAACACCTCGGTCTGGGCGGCGCGCCAGTCGCCCTTGTCTATGCGCTCCCGGGCACGGGTGAGGCGTTCCTGGACTTGGCGCTGGACCGCGATCCGTTCCAGGCCCTCCAGCGCCGCTCGGTTCTCGGCGTTGTACAGCAGGGCCCGGCGGTAGGCCGCAGCCGCCTCCTCCGCCCGCCCGCCCGCCTGGAGCTCCTGAGCCTGCCTGAGAGCGGATTGTGAGGCCTCCTGCATGGCCCGAGCCAGGGCCAGGCGAATCTCAATGTTCTTGGGCTCCTTGGACGCCGCGTCGAGATAGAACCGGACCGCTTCCTCCCACCGTCCGGCGGCATTCAATGCCTCGCCGTGCTCAAGCGACACCTGCCCCGCGCACCCCAAGAGGACCGCGCAGAGGGCGAGGCTCAGGGACAGCCGGCCTAGGACTGCAGTACGCCGAGATCTCATGGGCGATTGCCCCCCGTTCTCCCCGGCACCCCGGGTCCCACCTGGGGCCGGGAGCCTGCGTCTGGCGCCAGGGGAAGAAGCACTTGTTTGTCTCCGTCCAGCGAGGACAGCAGGACGGCATCCTCGGTGACAGTCTGGACGCGGAAGCGTGCTGAGAATGTCGCCCCCACCTCCACGGTATGCATCTCCTGTCCCTGGGCGATGAAGGCCAGCTTGGTCTTGCCGGCATCGAGGAAGCCGACGTAGCGGAGACGCTTCGCCTCTTCCTGGAAGGGGTCCGGCGGCGGCGGCGCCGGCGTCACTATAGCCTGGGGCGGGCGCGGGGGCGGAGGCGGGGTTCCGAAGATGTTCTGCACCTCCGGCGGATAGGCCGGCCGTGGCAGCTCCAGGAGGCCGGTCTTCAGGCGGGGGAGTCCACCACCTTGCGCCGCGGGCGTCCGGGTGGGCCGCTCGGCGGCGGCCCGGACCTCGCGTCGGGACGGCCCCCCCGGCGAGCGGAATGCGAAGATCAGTCCCCACGCGCCGAGGAGGGCGATGAGGATGAGGAGGTGTTTCTTCTGAACGTTCATCCGTTTCAGAGTCCCGCCGCGGGTCAAGTTAGGGCAACTGGGCAACCTGGCAACTGGGCAATTTGGAAGTACCGCGAGTCCTGACCTCGGAACGCCGGATTGCCCAATCGCCGAGTTGCCAGATTGCCAGTCCTTAGCGGAGGTACACCGCCAATTGCAATTGGACTTGCAGCTCCGAGCCGCCCTTGGGGTCTCTCAGTGACACCCGCTCGATCACGAGATGACGGCGCATGCCTTCCAGCTCGTACAAGTACCGGCGGATCTTCCCGTACGTTCCCTCCGCCACCATGGCCACCGTGACCTTGGTGAGACCGGTTTCCTTCACCTCGGATGGCCGGTAGTCCACCGTCGGGACCGTCACTGCCAGTGACCGTGCCAGGCGGGTGAGCCGGTCGATCAGCCCGAGAAGCTCCGCCCGGGAGGGGTACCCCTGGGCAAACTGCTCGACCTCGCGCAGCGCCGTGAGAAGCACTTCGCTGGTTTGGCCCTCGCGCTGGAGAACCCGGATGCGGCGCTGGAGGTCGAGGAGCTGATCCTCCTGCTGCAGGCGCAGCTCGCGGGCCGGCAGCAACAGCAGGACCAGGACCAGCCCGTTCGCCACGGCGAGGCCCAGGGCCGTCCGCCAGAGCCAACGCGTCCCGGCACTCATCGGCCGCGCCCCTCGTAGACGAATGTCACCGCGAACTCCAACCCCTCCTGCCCGCCCGCTTGGGTCTTCCGCTCTGCCTGGCGCATCAGATAGACATCCCGGAGCGCGGTCCGCTCCTGGAGGCCGTGCAGGAAGCGACCGAGGTCCCCGAAGGTGTGAGCCGTCCCGCGCAGCGCCACCTGGCCGGTCGTGAGTTCCGGATAGATCTCGCTCAGGGCGATCCCCGGCGGCTGGGCCCGCTCCAGTTCCACCAGGAGACCGGTCCAGGAAAAGGCCGAGGCCTCCAGGATCGTGTTGAAGGCGACGACCTTCGCCTCGTAGCGTTTGACGGCCTCGTCGGGAACGCCGGCACGGATGGCGCGAATTCCGTCCTGATGCCGGCGGAAGTCCGCCTCCATCTGGGCCAGGCGCGACCCGGTGGCCCGGGCGTTGCGGCGAACCACAACCCAGGCGGTCACTTGGCCGATCAGGAGCAGGACGAGCACCGCCACCACCCCGGCCGCCAGGAGGATCTCACGCCGGGCCCGCCGGTAATCTGCCGTCGCCAGGTTGAATCCCGCATTCAGCATGGGCGGATCGCAGCCCCGATGGCGGGTCCCCATCGGAGGAGATCGTCCGGTTGCCCGCCGGCCCCCAGGGCCCCACCGAGGTCCAGAGGGGCGACGGGGACCGACAGCCACTCGCCCAGGGCCGAGGCCACTTCGCCCGCCGTGATGCGCGGTCCGGTCAGGTGCATGCTCTGAAGGGCGCCCCACCCCTCGGATTCCTGGCTGTAGGTGATCGAGTCCGTCACCTCCCGGAGGAGACGGGTGCGGTCCCCGGCGGCCCAACCCTCCCGTCCTTCGGGCAGGTGGCGCCAGAAACGCGGCTGGCCCTCTTGAAGGATGAGCAGGGTGCTGCGTTTCTCGCCCACCGCGAGCAGTCCAGTCGTGCCATGGGCCAGCGGGGCCGACGCGGCCTGGGCCAGGCAAATGCTCCGGGCATCCAGGACGGCCGCCCGCAGCCCCGCACGAGCCAGGGTGTCTTCGTATTCCGCCAGGATCCGGCCCCGTGCCATCAGGCAGGTTGCCCGCGGCCGCCCGTCACTGCCCGCCGGTGCCATGAGGAAATCCAGCCGGGCCTCCTCCGGAGCGAAGGGAAGCAGATCGCGGGCCTGCCAGCGCAGGAATCGCCGCGCTTCCTCGCGCTTGGGCGGCACCTCGTCCGTCGCCAGTGTTCGCAGGGTGAAGATCGGATCCGGCAGGGCGACCCGGACCCACCCCCGGCAGCCGGCATTCTTGCACAACTCCTGCAAGACCCCGCTCAGGGCGGCCCCGTCGGTCACATTGACGTCCTTCGGCGATGGCCGGACGAGCCCGGCCGGGACCGCGGCCTCTGTCCGTCGCTTCAGGTGAAGGCGTCCCCGCCGCATCTCGGCACGACAGAGCCGCATCATCTCGGTGTCGATCTCCAGCCCCCAACCCATCCCTAACTAGTCCTTTGTCAGTAGTCTATGGCGATGATGATTGCGATGGCCGACAGCGATCGCCGACAGCGACAGCGACGGCCGACAGCGAGAGGACCGTCATTCATCCTTCATCCTCAACTCACGCCGGGCTCGCTCGGCCGAGGTCGCACGGTTGTTCCCCGCTGTCGCTATCGGATCTCCCTGTCGGTCTTTCGTCCGCCTCACTCCGCAAACGTCACCCGGTTCATCTCCGCCACGGTCGTGAGCCCGGCCCGGGCCTTCTCCAGAGCCGAATCGCGGAGGAGCATGGTGCCGCCTGTCCGGGCGGCACCCAAAATCTCGCTGGCCGGGCGGCGGTCCATGATCAAGGTGCGGATCATGTCGGTCATCTCCACGAGCTCCGCCACAGCGGTCCGCCCGCGGAAACCGGTCCCCTTGCACGCCTCGCACCCCACCGCCTCGGCGAAGGACTGCGCCGCGTCCCGCTCGGGGTCCAGGCCCAACTCTTCCAGCGTCGGCCGGGGGTACCGGACGGCCCGCCGGCACGACCGGCAGAGGACGCGCACCAGGCGCTGCGTCAGCACACAGTTCAAGGAGGAGAGGAAGTGGTACGGCTCCAGGCCCATGTTGAGGAAGCGGCCGATGACGTCCATGATGTTGTTGGCGTGCACCGTGGTGAACACCAGGTGCCCGGTGAGGGCGGACTGCACCGCGATCTGGGCCGTCTCGGGATCGCGAATCTCGCCCACCAGGATCTTGTCCGGATCGTGGCGCAGGATGCTGCGGAGCCCCCGGGCGAAGGTCAGGCCCTTCTTCTCGTTCACCGGGATCTGCACCACCTCGCGGAGCTGGTATTCGATGGGGTCCTCGATGGTGATGATCTTGTCCTGGCCCGTGTGGATCTCCGAGATGGCCGCGTACAGGGTGGTGGTCTTGCCCGATCCGGTGGGCCCGGTCACCAGGACCATCCCGTGGGGCCGGTGGATGTGCCGCCGGAGGCGGCGCAGGTCCGCTTCGCTGATGCCCAGGAGATCCAGGCGCAGCTCGGCCAGCTCCTGGGTGATGGCCTCCTTGTCCAGGATGCGGATCACCACCGCCTCGCCGAAGTTGCTGGGCAGGATGGACACCCGGAAGTCGATGGACCGGCCCCGGACCTTCAGCTTGAACCGGCCGTCCTGGGGGACGCGATGCTCGGCGATGTCCAGCTCGGCCATGATCTTGATCCGGGACACGATGGTGTCCTGGTGACGGCGGTCCAGGGGCTCCATGGCGGGGCGGAGCATGCCGTCCACCCGGAATTTGACCTGGACGTACTTCTCGGTGGCCTCGACGTGGACATCGCTGGCCCGCTGCTGCATGGCGGTGAGGAGGATGGTGTCCACCAGGCGGATGGTCGGGCTTTGATCGCCCGCGACCGCCTCCAGCGAGATGGCCCCCTCGTCGTCCTCCGCCTCCGACAGCTTGAAATCCTCGGTGATGGCCTTCAGGGCGCGCTGCGAGGCGTCCACGCGATTCAGGCGCTCCAGGATGGCAGCCCGAGTCGCCAGCACCAGATCCACCGGCCCCCCGTGCCACCGCGTGAGGTCGTCCCGGAGCAGGATGTTGCCGGGGTCCGCCACGGCCACGACCAATCGATCCCCTTCGCGACGGAGGGGGAGAAACAGGTCGCGGCGCATTCGCTCGAGGGGGAAGCTATCCAGCACGCCGGGCTCGATGGGCGCGGTCGCCAGATCCACCACCTGGACCTCGTGCAGCCGCGCCAGGGCCTTGGCCAGGGCCTCCTCGGAAAGGACTCCGGCCTCTACCAGGCGCCAGCCGAGGCTGCCCGGCGTCCCGTCCGATTGGGTCCGAACCCGGTCCAGTTCCGGGCGGCCGAGATATCCCTCGCCGATGAGCACGTCTTCCAGCGTACGGTACCGAGTCACTCGACCTCCCAACTCAATGCAAAACCGACAACCGATTCCGCCTTGTGGCGGAAACAACCGGCCAACGGTCTCCTCGGTTGTCGGTTGTCAGTTGTCCGTTTGAAATTTCCCATTGCCGATGAGCGGAGCTCATCGGACGACTGCCGCCAGGTGGAAGATGGGCAAGTACATGATAATGACGATGGTGGCGACCACTAACCCCATGCCGATCATGATGACGGGTCCGATCGCCGCCGCCAGGGCCGTCAGGCGCGTATCCACCTCGGCGTCGTACAGATCGGCCACGTGGCCCAGCATCTCGCCTAGGGACCCGCTGCTTTCCCCCACGGCGGCCATCTCCAGAACCAAGGGGGGCACAACGCCCGTGCCCCCCAGGGCGTCCGCCAGGGAACTGCCTGCGGCGACCCGGGGAACGCATCGCTGGAGCGCGTCCTCCACGAATGCATTGCCCACGGTCGTCAAGGTCACCTGGAGGGAGGGGATCATCGGGATCCCTCCGCCCAGCATCATGGCCAGGGTCCGGGCGACGCGGGAGAACAGGTACCCTCGCACCAGATCCCCGACCCAAGGCAGGCCCAGGGTCAGGCGATCTATGGTTCGGCGGCCGTCCGGCGTGGCGTGCCAGCGCCAGGCCGCGACCGCCAGCACGACAGCCCCTCCGGCGAGAAGGGGCAGGGCACGTCGCAGTTGCCCGGTGAGCCCCACCAGAAGGCGGGTGGACGCGGGGAGTTCGGCCTCCATGTCGCCGTAGATCAACGTGAAGGTGGGGACCACGTAGATCAGCAGGAACACGGTCACCGCGACCGAGGCCAGGCAAAGGACGGTCGGATAGGTCAGGGCCGCGCGGAATCGCTGCCGCAGGGCCAAGATGCGTCGTTGATATTCGACGTACCGGGTGAGCGCGTCCACGAGGTTGCCGCTCTGCTCGCCGGCGTAGATGGTCGCGGTGTACAACGGGGAAAACACCCGCGGGTGCCGGGCGAAGGCCGCGGAGAGCGCCATGCCCCCCTTCACTGCCTCTCGCACGTCGGCCAGGATGGCGACCAGGCGGGGTTGCTGGCTTCGCTCGCTCAGGAGGTCCAGGGCGGTGAGGATCGGGAGACCCGCCTTGGTCAGCGCCAGGAGTTCCTGGTTGAAGACAAGGAGGGCCTGGGCGCCGATCCGCGCAGTGCGAGCAGTGCGAAAGGACTGGAGACGTGGCACCATCCGGGATTTCCCCGTTCCCGCCACGTCGAAAACAAAATAGCCCTTCGCTTCCAGGCTGCGGCGGGCGGCCTCCAGGCTCTCCTCCTCGACCTCCAGGGTCTGGAGGGACCCGGACGACGTCCCCACCCTGCAAGAAAATTGCGCCATCGTCCTCCTGCCAGGCTTGACGCCCGATTATATAAGCCCCGCTCCCGGGCGCAAGGGAATTGTTGAGCCCTTGCCTTAGGTATGGGGCGAAATGCTTCGGGGGTTCTGGATTTTGCTTCTCCTGGGGGCTGTTGTAGTCTGCTCCGAGGCTATCCCTCGGCGTCCCCCTGAGCCTAGACCACTAGATAGACGGCGACCCAGGCCGACCTGCGCGCCCCGGTCCGGTGATCCCGAAAGAACGCCCCGCCGTCGATTTCTCCTTGACCTTCCGCCGATACTCCCGTAAAAATCATGCAACTGCTCGGTTCTACAAGCGTCAGCATTGTGAAACTGACTCCGTCCTCTTTCCCCCGTCGAATCACAGGAGCCTCTGGTGGCCGAACGAGATCCCAAGGGTGCGCACGGCGGCGAGGCGCCGGGGCTGGATGCCACCATCTGGTCTCGGCGCGACATTTTCTCCCTGGCGGGATGGGCCGGCTTCTTGGGGGCCCTGGGGGCGAGTGCCCTGGCCTTCACCCGGTTCATGTTCCCCCGGGTCCTGTTTGAGCCCTCGCCGACCTTCCGGGCCGGCACGCCGGACGAGTACCCGGCCGGCTCGGTCTCGGAGCGATGGAAGAAAGACCAGCGGGTGTGGATTGTCCGGCAGGATGACGGGTCATTCTATGCTATCTTGGCCATCTGCACCCACCTGGGCTGCACGCCCAACTGGTTCCAGGCCGAGGACAAGTTCAAGTGCCCCTGCCACGGGAGCGGCTTCAGGCGATCCGGGATCAACTTCGAGGGGCCGGCCCCGCGCCCGCTGGAGCGGATCAAGATCGGCTTCTCCGATGACGGCCAGCTCGTGGTGGACAAGAGCGTGAAGTTCCGCTACGAGCTGGGCGAGTGGGACAAGCCCGGCGCCACGCTCAAGGTCTGAGCCCGAATCGGTCAGGTCAACCGCCGGTACCAACGGCCTCGCCGTTGGTGCGCAAAGGACGCAAAGAAACTCTCCGAATTCAAACGGCTGATGCGGAAGCACTCGGGTGAGCGGCCCGAAAGCTCTCGGTCCGGCGCTCTCCTGGCTTGATGAGAGCCGGGCGGGTCTTTGCAATCTTTGCGGTCTTGGCGGTGAAATTTCTGGGATAGGGGTGGAGGCGGCATGCTCGCGCAAAAACTCAAGGCACTGAAGCGCCAGATCGTGGAATCCCAGGTCTGGACCTCGATGTTCCGCCACGGCTATGAGGACACGCCGCGGAACCGGTTCCTCCAGATCATGGCGAACGTGTGGCTCCACCTGCACCCGCCGAAGATCCGGCGCCACGCCATCCGGTTGCGGTTCACCTGGTGCATGGGTGGCATCACGTTCCTGATGTTCCTGGTCCTGACGGTGACCGGGGTGGTCCTGATGTTCTACTACCGCCCGGTGGGGGAGTACGCCTACGCGGACATGAAGTACCTGGAGTTCGACGTCCCCTTCGGCATGCTCATGCGCAACATGCACCGCTGGGCGGCCCACGCAATGGTGATCACGGTCTGGCTGCACATGTTCCGGGTCTTCATGACCGGTTCCTATAAACCCCCGCGCGAGTTCAACTGGGTGGTGGGGGTCATCCTGCTGACCCTCACGCTGCTCCTGAGCTTCACGGGCTACCTGCTCCCGTGGGACCAGCTCTCCATCTGGGCCGTCACGGTGGGGACCAACATGGCCCGCGCCACGCCGCTTTTGGGCCACGAGGGGCCCTTTGCCGACGTGGTGGGGGTCACGCCCCGGTATGACGCGCGAGCGTTCCTGCTGGGAGGGAGCATCGTCGGTCCGCCGACCCTGTTGCGGTTCTACGTGCTGCACTGCATCTTCCTCCCCATCCTGGCCAGCCTCTTCATGATCGTGCACTTCTGGCGCATTCGGAAGGACGGGGGAATCTCGGGACCACTCTAATCCAATTTCGAATTTCGAATGTCGAATTTCGAAGTTGACGAAGTGCGGAAAAATCCGAAATCCGCAATCCGAAATCCGAAATTGAGCGCGGAGCGAGTGCGATGGCTGAGGTGAAAGCAACGCCGACACCGCCGGCGAAGGCGAGGCCGGGGCCAACAAAGTTGGCACCCACCAGCGCGGTGAAGAAAGGCCAGCTCGAGGACCGCCTTCATGTCTGGCCCTTCCTGGTGCGGAACGAGTGGATCTGTACCCTCATCGTCATGGTTCTCGTAACGGTGTGGTCCATCGTGATCAACGCCCCGTTGGAGGAGCCGGCGAACCCCGCCAACACCCCCAACCCCTCCAAGGCGCCCTGGTACTTTCTGGGCCTCCAGGAGATGCTGGTGTACTTCGATCCCTGGATGGCCGGGGTGGTCCTGCCCACCCTCATCATCGTCGGCCTGATGGTGCTCCCCTACATCGACATCAATCCCAAGGGGAACGGGTACTACACCTTCCGCGAGCGTCCCTTCGCGATTACGATGTTCCTGTTCGGCTTCCTGATCCTCTGGATCAGCCTGATCATGCTGGGGGTCTTTTTCCGGGGGCCAGGCTGGAACCTCTTCTGGCCGTGGAACCGCTGGGACCCTCACAAGGTGGTGGCTCTCACCAACGTGGACTTGCCCTACCTGGACATCGGGGGGACCGGCCTGCCGTTCAAGTGGATGGGGAACCCCAAGATCCTCGGGGTGGAGGTAATCGGGCTCACGCTCTCGGTTATCTACATGCTGGTGCTGCCCGTGGCCTACTACCTGTGGAAGAAACCCACGAGCCCGACGCTGCAGGCGCTGGGGCCCGTGCGGTACGGCATCGTGGCGCTCCTGTTCCTGACCATGATGTCCCTGCCGCTCAAGATCGTCCTGCGCCTCGCCTTCAACATCAAGTACGTGTGGGTGACCCCGTGGTTCAATATCTGACCGATCCGAATTTTCCAACCGCCAATCCCGCCATGGGCGGGACAAGGTCGCCAAGGACAAGATTTTCCGGCCTCCACAACCGAAGCACCTCAAAAAGCAGATTGGGGCCTTCAGAAGATTCGTTGGGCCCTTTCCAATGGGCCATTTTGGTCGTGGCGTTCTTGGCGCACCAACGCCGGGGTCGCTGGTACCGGCGGTTAATTCTTGAAGGGGTGTCGAGGGTCTGATGTTCCGGCGCCGACGAACGTCCGTCCCGGACGAGAAACGCTCCCTGCGGATAATCTTCTTCGTCTCCAGCATGGCCCTCGTCCTGGTGACGGGCTGGGCCCTGTGGGACGAGGGGATGACCCGCCGCCCGTGGGTTGATTACCAGCGGCAGTTCAATCGTCTAGAACAGCAGATGGTGGAGCAGGGGCTCCAGGCGGCCGAGGCCAAGTACGGCAGCCCGGAGGCCCAGGCCAAGGTGCGCGACCTGGAGGCGGCCCTGGCCAAGGCGGAGGGGGCCATCCAGGGCCCGGAGTATTCCCGTCTGCAGGCAGAGCGGGCTGCCCTGGAACGGCAGCGGGCGGACAAGGCCCAGCAGATCCAGTTCATCAAGAGCGAGCTGGACGAACAACGCTACCGGATCGAGCATGCCCAGTTCCTGTGTCAGGAGCAAGAAGAGCACAAAGCCCGGGTGGCCGGGAAGGACCCCGGCGCGCCCGAGGTGCGCGAGGCGATCGAGGCCTGCCGAGACACCACGGTGAAGAGCGCCGACTACAGGGGTCTGGTGGATCGGGAGAAGGCATTGGAGAAGCGGATCCAGGCCCAGGATCCGGATATCACCCGCCTGGAGAAGGCGGTGGAGGACAAGCAGGCCACCCTCCGACGATTCACCGAGGCTGCCACCAAGGTCCGGGACCAGCTGGCCGAATTGCGGGCGTCCATCACGGCCCTGCAGCGGCGGCTGGATGGAATTCGCGGTCGCGCCCCCGAGATCCAGCAGGTGGTCGTCGAGGGTCTGGCGGTCAACGAATTCAAGCAGCCGATCCAGACGGTGGACCGCTGCATGACCTGCCACCTGGGGATCGATCGCGCGGGCTTCGAGAACGCCCCCCAGCCGTTCCGTACCCACCCGCACCACGAGGTATTCTTCGGGAAGCATCCGGTCAGCCGGTTCGGCTGCACCGGCTGCCACCAGGGCCAGGGCTCGGCGCTGACGGTCCTGGATGCGCACTCGTCCCATGAGCTGTCGGACAAGCTGCAGGCCGACGTCCGCGAGGGCTTCCGGAAGCACGTCCACTGGGAACGCCCCATGTTCCACGGGGAGATGGTGCAGGCCTCTTGCCAGACCTGCCACAGCGCCCAGGTATTCATTCCGATGGCTCCGGTGCTGAGCCAGGGGAAGCAGCTCGTGGCCCAGTTGGGCTGCTTCGGCTGCCATAACCTGCGCGGCTTCGAGAAGGCGGAGAAGGTCGGCCCGAGTCTGTTGAAGATCCGGAGCAAGGCGGACCCCTCTTGGATGGCGCGGTGGGTGCAGAATCCACGAGGATACCTCCCGCTCACCAAGATGCCCAACTTCAACCTGTCGGAGGATGAGGCCGTCTCCGTCGCGGCCTACCTGCTGAAGAACTCCGAGGCGGAGGCGTCGTATCCGACGGCCTACCAGCCCGGCTCGGCCGAGCGGGGGCGGGAGCTGGTGAGCCGCGTGGGCTGCTTGGGCTGTCACCGGATCCAGGAGATGGAGGTCCTGAAGAAGGGGACCACCGCGCTGCCCCCGGCTGCGCTCGCGGCCGAGGCGCCGAAAGAAGGCGGGGAGGCCAAGCCGGCGAGTGCTACGCCGCAAGAGCCCTCGCCGCCAAAGCGTAGCGAGGTCAAGGACGAGGTTCACCCGGTGTACCCCGGCGCGGGCGAGGTGTACGTCGGGGGACCCACCTTCGGCCCGGACCTGTCCCGGGTCGCGAGCAAGGCGAATGCCGAGTGGCTGTACCGCTGGCTGAAGGATCCGAAGCGCTACCGCCCCAAGACCAACATGCCCAATCTCCGGCTCTCCGATCAGGAGGCTCGGGACATCGCGACCTACCTCATGACGCTGGGGCGACGGGAGACGCAGGCCGGTCTCAACGCGGAGCTGGCGAAAGAGGAGCGGGTGAAGGTCGGCGAGGCCTTGATCCGCAAGCGGGGCTGCTTCGGTTGTCACGAGATCAAGGGATTCGAGACGGCCGAGAAGATCGCGCCCGACCTCACCGACTTCGGCGTGAAGCGGGTGGACCGCCTGTTCTTCGGCGAGGCGGTGGAGGTGCGGCAGACCTGGGAGGACTTCGTCTTCTGGAAGCTGAAGAATCCCCAGATCTACGCGACGGCCCTGGCGCCACAGATCATGCCCAACTTCGGCCTGAAGGACGACGAGATTCAGGCCATCCGGGTCTTCCTGAAGAGCCAGGTTGATGTCCCGGTGCCGCGGGCCTACGAGCGGCACCTCAGCGACATGGAGGTGGCCGTGCAGGGGGGCCGGCGCATCCTGCAGAAGTACAACTGTACCGGCTGCCATGTCATCGAGGGGAAGGGTGGCGACGTCGTCACCTTCTACGAAGCCCCCCAGGAGGCCCCGCCGCCGCTGGTGGTCGGCAATCTCCAGGAGGGGGAGAAGGTTCAGGCGACGTGGCTGTACGAGTGGCTGGCCCGGCCGGCCGGCCTCCGCCCGTGGCTGAAGGTGCGGATGCCCACCTTCTCCGTCACCATCGACGAGGCGACCACCCTGAGCAAGTACTTTGCCGCCCTGGCGGGCAAGGGCTTCCCGTACGAGTTTGTCCGGGTGGAGGAGTATTCATCGGAGCTGGTGGAGGCCGGGCGCAAGCTGGCGTCCAAGGACTACTTCGATTGCTTCTCCTGCCACGTCCAAGGCAGTAGGCTCCCCGAGGGACCACCCGAGGGCTGGGCCCCCGATCTCAGCTTGGCGCGGCGGCGGCTCAGGCCGGAGTGGATCGTGAAGTGGCTGACGGACCCGCAGAAGATCCAGCCGGGGGCGAAGATGCCGAGCTTCTTCCCCGGCGGACCTGACGACATCCTGGGAGGGAAAGAAGACTTGCAGATTATCGCCCTCCGGGACTACATCATGTCTTTGGGAGAACGGTAGGCAGAGACGCTCACGCCTGACGATCGGCGGTCGGGGGAGCAGAGGGAAGGAGGCAGGACGAGCATGAAAGCGGTATGGACGGTGGTAGCGATCCTGGGGTTGACCCTGGGTGGGATCAGCGTGGCCCTGGCCCAGGAGGGGGGAACGCTCAGCGGGCGGATCACCTATGCGGGGAGCCCGCCGGCCAAGAAGATGCTGGATATCACCAAGGACAAGGAAGTCTGTGGGAAGGTCGAGCACTACAATGAGTCGCTCGTCGTAGGATCGGACAAGGGCCTGGCCAACGTGGTGGTGACCGTGGTGGGCGCTAAGGGCGGCAAGTTCGCTTCCCAGAAGGTCGAGCTGGACCAGAAGGGCTGCAAGTACACGCCGCGCGTGGTGGTGGTGCCCACGACGGGGCAGCTGGACATCCTGAACAGCGACGGGATCCTGCACAACATCCATACGTACGGCACGGCCAACCCGTCCATCAACAAGGCGCAGCCCAAGTTCAAGAAGGTCATGACCGAGAAGTTTACCAAGCCCGAGATCATCAAGGCCGCTTGCGACGCCCACGCGTGGATGACGGGCTGGATCGTGGCGACCGACCACCCCTTCGTGGGGGTGACGGACGAGAAGGGCCACTTCACCATCAAGGATGTGCCACCGGGCAGCTACAAGGTCGAGATCTGGCACGAGACGCTGGGCAAGCAGGTGAAGGAGGTCAGCGTCAAGGCAAAGGAAGAGGCGAAGCTCACTGCCGAGTTCGCCAAGAAGTAACGCCCGCGAGCGCCGCTTAGAACCTCACCGAGAACGACAGGTCCTCCCCACGACATGATCGGGGGAGGGCCTGTTTTTTGAGGGCGCAAAGCGGACTGATCCGATCCGCTTGAACAAACGGCCCGCTTTGGATCAGGAAGACACCCTGATTTCTCTGAAGTAAGTGGAAATTCCCGCTTGACACGTCAGTGCTTAAGGGAATAAAAGACAGCGATGATAGAGTAAGTCCTCATTGATACAAGCGTTTCCCTTGTGACCACGGTGAAAAGCGGAACGGAGAAAGGGGCGGGCGCTGAACCATGATGAGCTGGCTTCCGGAGAACGTCTCCACGTATGGCGGAGAGATAGACTACCTCTTCTACATCATCTACTACATCACCGGGGCAGTCTTCATCCTGGTGACCGTGGCCATGATCGCCTTCCTCATCATGTACCGGAGGCGGGAGGGCCGCCGGGCCATCTACTCCCACGGCAACACCACCCTGGAGATCATCTGGACCGTCATCCCCGCCGTCATCCTGATCGTGCTGTCCTTCATGAGCCAGGCCACGTGGGCCAAGATCAAGGCGCACGTCCCCCCCAGTGACTTCGCGGTCCGGGTCACCGCGAAGCAGTTCAACTGGGAGATCCTCTACCCCGGCCCAGACGGGAAGTTCGGGACGGCCGATGACCTGTCGCTGGAGAACCAGCTCCACGTGCCAGTGGGGAAGGTGGTCCATGTCGTCCTCGCGTCCAAGGATGTGATCCACAGCTTCTTCCTGCCGAACCTGCGCCTGAAACAAGACACCGTGCCGGGGCGGGACATTGTCGCCTGGTTCGAGGCGACGAAACCCGGCCAGTACGAGATACCCTGTGCCGAGCTGTGCGGCTTCGGCCACTCCGGGATGAAGGGATGGCTGTACGTGCATACGCCCGAGGACTACGCCAAGTGGGCCAAGGAGAAGTGGCCGTCCTCGTAAAACGGTAGAATTTCGAACACCCAGAGGGTGCTCGAATTTCGAACGTCGAATTTGGTCGAGCCGGTAAATCCACAATTCGAAATCCGAAATCGGAGAGGTGAGAAGGAATGGCCGATTCCGCCGTCGCGACCGCTGGACACGACGTTCACGCTCATCACGAACTGGGGTTCTGGCGCACCTACATCTTCTCCACCGATCACAAGATGATCGGCCGGCAGTTCCTGTTCCTGGGCCTGTTCATGCTGGTGATCGGCGGCACGCTCGCCATGCTGATGCGCTGGCAGCTCGCCTGGCCCGAGACGGCCGTGCCCGGCTTCGGCTGGGTGCCGGAGCCCTACATGTACGAGGGGATCATCCCCCCCAACACCTACAACTCGTTCTTCACCATGCACGCCACCATCATGATCTTCTTCGCGGTCATGCCGATCATGATCGGCTGCTTCGGGAACTTCCTGATCCCCCTCATGATCGGGGCCCGGGACATGGCCTTCCCGGTCCTGAACATGCTCTCCTTCTGGGTGGGGCTCCTCGGGGGCCTGGTGATGATGGCGGGGTTCTTCGTCCCCGGCGGGCACGCGGCCGGCGGGTGGACCGCGTACGCGCCCTTGACCGCCAAGGCTATCTACACGGGCGTGGACTGGGGGCAGAACCTCTGGAACATCAGCCTGATCATCCTGAGCATCTCCTCCATGATGGGTTCCATCAACTACATCACCACCACCGTGAACATGCGGGCGCCTGGGATGACCTGGTTCCGGCTCCCCCTGACGATCTGGTCCCTGTTCATCACCGCCATCCTCTTGCTCTTGGCGCTGCCTGTGCTCACCTCGGCCCTGGCCATGCTCCTGTTCGACCGCTTGTTCGGCACCAGCTTCTTCCTGCCAACCGGCGGGGGCGAGCCGCTCCTGTGGCAGCACCTCTTCTGGTTTTTCGGCCATCCTGAGGTGTACGTGCTGGTCCTCCCGGCCATGGGCGTGACGTCGGACGTGCTGTCCACGTTCTCCCGGAAGCCGATCTTCGGATACCGCGCCATGGCCTTCTCCATGATCGCCATCGCCTTCCTGTCCTGGGTCGTGTGGGGGCATCACATGTTTATCAGCGGGATGAACCCGCTGCTGGGCTCGGCCTTCATGATGTCCACGATGGTGATCGCGGTGCCGTCGGCCATCAAGACCTTCAACTGGCTGGGCACGCTCTGGGGCGGCTCCATCCGGTTCACGGTGCCGATGCTGTTCGCCCTGGCCTTCGTGAACAACTTCGTCATCGGAGGCCTGAGCGGGATCTTCATGGCCGCGACGCCGGTGGACATCTTCATCCACGACACCTACTACATCGTGGCCCATTTCCACTACATCGTCGCCGGCATCATCTTCGCCCTGTTCTCCGCCGTCTACTACTGGTTCCCCAAGATGTTCGGCCGCCAGATGAACCAGACCCTGGGGAAGATCCATTTCTGGCCGACCTTCATCTTCTTCAACTGCGCCTTCTTCCCCATGCACATCCTGGGGGTGGGCGGCCACATGCGGCGGATCTACAATCCCCTGCAGTACGACTTCCTGCACTCGCTCCAGCCCATCAACGTGTTCATCACCGTGAGCGCGTTCCTGCTGGGTCTCTCCCAGATTCTCTTCGTGATCAATTTCTTCTGGAGCCTGTTCGCCGGGAAGCGGGCGGAGCGGAACCCATGGCAGGCGAACACGCTGGAGTGGGCGACGCCGTCCCCGCCGCCCCACGGGAACTGGGGGGAGACGCTGCCGGTCGTGTACGGGGGCCCGTACGAGTACAGCCCGCCCGGCGTTGCCGAGGATTACGTGCCCCAGAACCAACCCCGATCGCCAGCCATGGCGGCGGCGCACTAGAGGTGACCGATGGGGAAGCCGGATTCCTTTGGGGTGCGCCGCGGGGGCCGGGAGAGGCCGTGGCCGCACGGGCTGGCCCTGGCAACGGCCGGCGCCACCTTCCTCTTGATCCTGGCAGGCGGCCTGGTCACCAGCACGGGCGCGGGGCTGGCTGTCCCGGACTGGCCGACGACGTTCGGGTACACCATGTTCACGTACCCGTGGTCGAAGATGGTCGGCGGCATCTTCTACGAGCACAGCCACCGCCTCATCGGGTCGGTAGTCGGCCTCCTCACGCTGAGCCTGGCCATGAGCCTGTGGATGGTGGAGGCGCGGCGCTGGCTTCGCTGGCTGGGTGTCGCGGCGCTGGTCTTCGTCATCCTGCAGGGGGTCATCGGCGGCCTGCGGGTGATCTGGCTTGCAGATCGGCTGGCCATCCTCCATGGGGCGTTGGCCCAGGCGTACTTTGCCTTGACCGCGGCTCTCGTCCTATTCACCTCCAGGGAATGGCGCGGCGAGCCCTCTCCTCTGGACAGAAACGCCGTCCTCCCCTTGGCAGGTCTGAGTGGGCTGACCACCGGCGCGATCTACCTCCAGCTCGTCTTTGGTGCGCTGCTGACCCATGTGGGGGCACGGCTCGACGCTCACCTCGGACTGGCGGGTCTCTTGGCCGTCCTGGTCCCGGCGCTGGCGACCCGGATCCTCACACGCCATGCCGACCGGCCAGGGCTCGTCTGGCCCGCCTCCCTGCTCTGTGGGTTGTTGATCCTCCAACTTTTGCTGGGCCTGGGGGCCTACGTGAACCGGTTCACCAGCATTCCACTCCCGTTCCATGAGCTTCTCGGGCTGGCGCTGCCGGTCAGCCATCGCCTCACGGGAGGTCTCCTGTTGGTGACGAGCCTCGTGCTGACGTTGCGGGTGTCCCGGCTGCTGGGCGTGCCGAAGCCGGCCGCCTACCGCGGTGAGACACCAAGGCGGGTGCCTGCATGACGCTTCGAACGGAAACTTTGCCCCTAGACCTCAGCCGGGACCGCCGGCGGGCCCTGGACTTCCTGGCCCTGACGAAGCCCCGGATGGTCGTGATGATCCTGGTGACGACCTTCGTGGGCTTCTACCTCGGATCCATGGGCGTCGTGGTGGATGCGCTTCGGCTCGTCCACACCCTGCTCGGCACGGCGCTGGCCGCCGCGGGGACCCTGGCGCTGAACCAATTCCTGGAGCGCGAGGTGGACGCCAAGATGGAGCGCACCCGGCTCCGCCCCCTGCCGGAAGGACGGCTTCAGCCTGGCGAGGCGCTGGCCTTCGGGACGATGGTGGCGGTGGCGGGCGTGCTGTACCTCGGGCTTACCGTGAATGCAGTGAGCGGGCTGGTGACCGCCTTCACGGTGGTGAGCTACCTCTTCGTGTATACCCCCCTGAAGCGGCGGACCTCGCTCTGCAGTGTGCTGGGCGCGATTCCGGGGGCCCTTCCTCCCGTCACGGGGTGGGTGGCGGCGCAAGGCGACTTCGGCCCCGGGGCCTGGGTACTCTTCGCCATCCTGTTCCTGTGGCAGTTGCCCCATTCGCTGGCCATCGGTTGGCTGTATCGCGCGGATTACGCGCGAGCGGGCATCCGGCTGCTGCCGGTGATCGAGCCGGACGGGTGCAGCACGGTCCGCCAGATCGTGAGCAACTGCCTGGCCCTCCTGGCCGTGGGGCTGCTGCCGACGTTGATCGGCCTGACGGGTTCGGTCTACTTCCTGGGGGCGCTGGCGCTGGGGACGGGTTTCCTCGTCTGCGGGATCGTCCTGGCGGTCTCGCGGTCCGCGGCCGACGCGCGGCGCCTCGTGTTCGCATCACTCGTGTACCTCCCGGCTCTGCTGGTCCTGATGGCTCTCAACAAGGTGCCGTTCTGATCGGCGTGGGTGAGAGGCGAGACGCTCGGAGGGTCGTGGTGGCACAGGGAAGCGTGACGGCCCCGGCGCTGGAGGAGCTGGCACCTCGCGTGCCAGAGGTGCCGCCGGGCATTCCCCCCGGCCCGGATGACGGGGGGTCTCCCGCTTGGCAGCCGCCCCGGAAAGAACCGGTCGTCAGCAATGCCGTCCTCGGCATGCTGATGTTCCTGGCCTTCGAGGCGATGTTCTTCGCCGGGCTGCTGGGGGTCTTTCTGGTCTTCCGGCTGGGGAGCACGAGCTGGCCGCCGCCGGGCGAGCCGTACCTGCCGATCGGGGTGACCTGGGTCAATACCGGGATTCTGGTGGCGAGCGCCTATACGATGCGCCGGGCCCACCGGGCGATCCGGGACGGGAACCCGGCGGGACTCGTCCATGGCCTCGGGCTCACGGCGCTCCTCGGCGCGAGCTTCCTGGCGGTGCAGGGAGGCGAATGGATCCGCCTGGTGCACTACGGGTTGACCCTGAGCAGCGGGACCTACGGGGCGACCTTTTACACGCTGATCGGGTGCCATGGGGTCCACGTATTCGCGGCGGTGCTGTGGCTGGCCGCGGTCCTGCTCCTGGCCACGCGCGGCCGGTTCTCGCCGGAGCGGCACGTCGGCGTCCAGCTCTGCAAGATGTACTGGATGTTCGTGGTGGGCCTGTGGCTTGTCCTGTTCCCGTCCGTCTACCTGATGTGACGTGCGCGGACGAGGGAGGCCCGGCGTCGAGCGGGTTGGGCGCCAGCACGCGCGAGCGAGCATGAAGCGCATACTCCTGGCTTTCGCGTTCGGCCTCATCGGCGTGGCGCTCCTGGTCCCGGCGGCCGCGGAGGCATGCGCCGTCTGCGGGACGGGTCCCGGCGTCGCGGGCGACCCGACCGCTCGAGGATTTTACTGGGGCATCCTGTTCCTCATGGCGATGCCCTTTGCCGTAGCGGGATCGATCGGGGCGTGGCTGGTGTACCGGTACTGGCGGGCGAGTGCGGGTGGCTGGACACGCAAGGAGAGTGGACGGTGAGTCAGGTGGCTGTGCTGCACCCGGAAATCGAGCCGGCGGAATCTCCCCTCACCCCCGAAAGCTGGGGGAAGCTCGGGATGTGGATCTTCCTGGCGGGAGACGCCATGTCCTTTGGGGCTCTGCTGGCCGGGTATGGAGCCCTCCGTTATGGAAGCGCCGACTGGCCGCATCCCTCATCGGTTCTGGGGGTGGGGCTCACGGCCTTCATGACCTTCCTCTTGATTTGCAGCAGCATGACCATGGTGCTGGCGCTGGCGGGCATCCAGCGGGGGGACATGGCGGCGCTCCGGAAGTTCCTGGCCCTTACCATTCTGGGTGGGGTGAGCTTCCTCGGCCTACAGGCCTACGAGTGGACGCACCTGATCCATGAGGGTCTGGGGTTGACCGCCAACCGGTGGGGGGCCTCGCTGTTCGGGACGACCTTCTTCATCGTCACCGGATTTCACGGCGCGCACGTCACGGGCGGTGTGGTGTATCTCTCGTGCTATCTGATCCGAAGCCTGTTGGGCGGCCTGAACCAGGGCCACTCCAACCAAGTCGAGATCGCCGCCCTGTACTGGCACTTTGTGGACCTGGTCTGGATCCTGGTCTTTACCTTCGTGTACCTGCTGTAGGCAAGCCGGGGTGCCTCTGACACACTGCACTGAGGCTCGTCAAGAAGGTCCAGGTGCAAGGAAGGCGCGAAGGGGGCGGGTACCCACGGGTTACCGTGGGTGCAGGCGTACCGCGGTATGTACGTCGCAGTGCCACGACGAGCGCCTGACGCAGCAGATGGGCCTTATGGGCGAGCCTGGAGGTGGGGGAGAGCTATGGCGCAGGCCCACAGGCATCCAAACTACATCGCCATCTTCTGGTGGCTCCTGGCCCTGACGATCATCGAGGTTGCTGTGATCTTCATGCCCCTGGCGAGGGTGCTCATCGCGATCCTCCTGGTGGGCCTGGCCTTGTCCAAGGCCGCCCTGGTCGCCATGTACTTCATGCACCTGAAGTTCGAGCGAACGACCCTGGGGTTGATCGCCGTCACCCCGCTGGTTCTTTGCGTGCTCCTGGCATTCGCGCTCCTGCCTGACCACACCGCAACTCCCCACCAGACGGCCGGAGGCGTCGAGGCGCCGGCGCCAGCCCCATCCCGCTGACCACCGTCCGCCACGCGATCCCCGGACGGCGAGAAGGGCCGGGGCTCCCCGCGGGTCCTGACCCGCTCGGATGCCCTGCGGAGACCTCGCGAGTGTCCGGTTCCTGTCGCGAGATCCTCCGCGTCGCCCGAAGGCCCACGATGAGGTCGCGGACTTCCGGAGCCTGCCTTTCTGTGTTACATTCGAGCGTCCAGCAAACCGGTTGAACCGGCGAATACCGGCAATGTTCCCCGAGGGCGCATGCCAGCCGTGAGCGAAGCTCAACATGGACAGGACTTGGCTGTGGAGGTGGCGAGCCTCCGCCACATGTACGGGAGCCGCGAGGCCCTGGCCGGGATCTCTTTTTCCGTTTCCCGGGGGGAGATCTTCGGCCTCCTCGGGCCGAACGGGAGCGGCAAGAGCACGCTGTTCAAGATCCTCTCCACCCTCCTGCCACCCTCTGGGGGAGAGGTGCGCGTGTTTGGCCACGGTGTCGGGAGCGAGCCGGATGCGGTCCGCAGGCACCTGGGGGTGGTCTTTCAGCACCCCAGCCTCGACCCCAAACTCACGGTGACGGAGAACCTCCGGCACCACGGCCACCTCTACGGAGTGCACGGGACGGTCTTTCGCGACAGGGTCCGAGCCGTGCTCGACCGGATGGGCCTGACCGATCGCGCCCGCGATCGGGTGGAAACCCTCTCCGGGGGCCTGCAGCGCCGGACCGAGCTGGCCAAGGCCCTGATGCACCAACCGGACCTCTTGCTTTTGGATGAGCCCAGCACGGGATTGGACCCCGGCGCCCGGCGGGATTTCACCGAGTACTTGGCGCGACTCCGGGACCACAGCGGGGTGACCGTCCTCCTCACGACCCACATCCTGGACGAGGCCGAGCGTTGCGACCGGGTGGGGATTCTCCACCGGGGGAGACTGGTGGCCCTGGGGAGCCCCGGAGAATTGAAGGCCCGCCTGGGTGGCGATGTCGTGGTGATCCAGACCGCGAATCCCCCCGCGCTGCAGGTGAAGCTTCGTGAGCGCTTCGGCTGCAACCCACTGCTGATGGATGGTGTCCTGCGGATCGAACGGCCGCGCGGCCACGAGTTCGTCCGCGAGGTGGTGGAGGCCTTTCCCGGCGAGGTCCAGTCCGTGACCTCCGGCCGGCCGACGCTGGAAGATGTCTTCGTGAACCTCACCGGCCAGCGCCTGTGGGGTGAAGGCGCGAACGGAGAGAGGGCGGGATGAGGGGCGTGGTCCTGCCGGTCATGACGCTCACCTGGCGGGAGGTGATCCGGTTCTGCCGTCAGCGGAGCCGCCTGGTCGGCGCCTTCGTGCAGCCCTTGATCTTCTGGATCCTCCTGGGGGGCGGGCTGCGGGCATCCTTCCAGCCACCGGGGACGCCGCCCGGCACCAGCTACGTGGAGTACGTGTACCCCGGCATCATCGTCATGGTGCTGCTCTTCACCGCCATCTTCTCGACCATCTCCGTGGTGGAGGACCGCCGGCAGGGGTTCCTGCAGGGCGTCCTGGTGGCGCCGGTCGGCCGGTCGAGCATCGTCCTGGGCCAGGCGTTGGGCGGCACGGTCCTGGCCCTGGTGCAGGGCCTTCTCTTCCTCCTGCTAGCGCCCGTCGCGGGAATCTCCCTGAGCATCATCGCGGTCCTCGCCGCGACCGCCGTGATGTTCCTGGTGTCCTTCGGGCTGACCAGCCTCGGGCTGGTGATCGCCTGGCGCCTGGACTCCACCCAGGGATTCCACGCCATCATGAATCTGATCCTGCTTCCCATGTGGGTGCTGTCCGGGGCCTTCTTCCCCGCAACCGGCGTCCCGAAATGGATCGAGTGGACGATGCGGTTGAACCCGCTGACATACGGAATGGCGGCGATCCGCCGATGCCTCTATCTTGACAGTCCCGCCGCGGCGGGAGCGATTCCCGCCCTGGGGATCTCGCTGGCCATCACCGTGCTGTTCGGCCTTCTGGCCTTTGTCGCCGCCACGGGGGCGGCACGGCGTTGCGCGATATAGGCGAATCCGGTTGCCCAACCATCGGTATCCTGAAACTCTGGAGGATGTGCCGTGATCAGCGGACCGACGTGGATCGTCTGGTTGCATCTTCTCGCGACGGCCATGTGGCTGGGCGGAGCCGTTGTGATACTCGGGGCAATTCTCCCAGTGGTGCGGGACGAGGCGGGGAGGGCGGCGGCAAAGCGAGCGCTGTTTCTCACCTCCCGGGCCATGGAGGCTGCGGTCGTTACGGGAGCCCTGAACGTCCTGGTGCGGGCCATGGCGAGCGGCGGCGCCTTCAGCCGCGGGTTCGTGGCCATGCTTTCCGTGAAGGTCGGCTTGGTAGTCGTCATGGCCGCGCTGCAGGTCTGGGTGGGGATCGCCTGGAAGCGCCCGGATACCGATGTCGCCACCGCCGCTCGCAGGGCCCGCGTGGGCCTGACCATCTTGCTCGTCGTGGGCGCCGTGGTCGTCCTCCTGGGATTGGGTGTGCGCGCCGTGTAGGGACGCAATGAAAGCGAAAGCCGCCGCAGGGTAGCCCGCCGGATCCCTACTCCTCGCAGCAGGTCTCCTGGCCACTCCGGCGCCACGAAGGCCATCCCCTATTGGTCATTGGAAATTGGTTATCCCCCGAGATTCTTTTCGAACGTGTTCGCGAAGAATCCGGGTCAGGCCAGGGAAATCTGGTGATCGTCGAGGAGCTTGCGGAAGCGGGTGGCGTTGATCAGCTCGATGGGCGGCCCCTCGGAGAGTCTGCCCACCTCTTCGGCGAAATAGCCGTTCGTGATGAGGATCCCCTTGCTCGCCCCGTCGGCTTTTACCGTGTCGGACAGGGATTGGACGGCGTGATTGTCCACGGGGCGGGCCTCGTGGGCGAGGACGCAGTGCACCAGGACGTCCCCGCCGATGATGGGCTGGGGATTCACCGCCGAGATTTCCACCTCCCGATCACGACGGCGCACGGGGCCGTTGATCACCAGGCCCAGCCCCTCCAACAGGCGGATGCACAGCGTCTCGAACTGGGCCAGCGAGAGGGATTCGATCATGGCCTGGGCCATGTCGCCGTGCTCGCCCGTCGGGCGGTCCCCCACGTGCTGCACGGGGGAGCGGCCGGCGATGGCGATGAGGATGAATCCCGCCAGGATGGCGAGGATCACGATGGCGATGACGGCCACATCCACCCCCGCTGCAGGGGTTGACGTTATGGAGCGGGCCTACCGGATCATCTCGTCGTAGATCTCGTCCTTGTGACCCTTCTCGATCAAACGGTCGTGCCGGAAGGCCTGGCGCATCGCCAGGTACAGGAAGAACAGGACGGAGACGAGCAGCAGGACGATCGGGATGTTGTCTGGCTGGCTGATGATGCGCAGGAAATTGTCCATGCGAGATCCTTCTGCGTGCCGCCGCCGCGGCGTTCGCGCCCCGGGCGTCTCTCTCGCCCGGGAGGTCCACGAGGTCTAGCGGTGTTCTATCTGGCCAAATCGCTCCAGGCGGTCGGCATGGTGAACCTGATGGTCGCCCTGTATACCGGCGTCACCATGGAAAGGGGGATGGCGTTGGAATACGCCTTCCTGGGGGCCGGAGTGGCCTTGTTCCTGCTGGGCCGGTACCTGGAGCCTCGCCAGTAACACCAGAGGGCGTGTCGCTCACCCTTCCACCTCGGCGAACCGCACGCCAAGCCGCTTCTGCTCCCGCGCCCGCCAGACATTCACCAGGTTCATCGCCGTCCGCCAGACCATGATGACGGCCCCCAGGCAGAACAAGCTGAGAATCCCGCCCAGGGCCGAGAAGGCGGCGAAGAGCGGCAGGACCTCGGGGTCCAGGATGGCGGTCAGGAGGACTTCGGGGCTGAGGGGCAGGCCGAGGGAGAGTGGCTTGGCCAGGACAATGCGGCCCGTCATCCAACCGATGAAGGCGGTGATGACGCCCAAGATGGCCAGCCCGCCGGCAACCTCTCCGAGTTTCCGGCGCCCGGTCTGGAATGCCCGCTCGAATTCGGTCCCCTCGATCGCCCGCAGGAGGGCCCTGGTCAGTTCTTCGCCCTGGCGGAAGGTGATGGACTTCTTCTCCAGGTCCACCAGGGCGAAGTTCTCCTTGCCCATGGCCTTGGTGAATTCCGCCCGGAGTTCCTTCGCCATCTGCTCGGCTGTCTGGACCTTCTCGGGGGTGAGGCGACCGACCTCCTGCAGCGCAACGACCTCGTGCAGGAGATCCAGGCCGCGGCGGTAGAGGGCCGGGTTGAGCTCGGTGGGGCCAGCCGGCTTTGCCGGCTCGGGCTTCTTGGCGACCGGCGCGGCCGCGGGCTTTGCCTCGACAGCCGGCTTCGGCGCGGCCGCGGCAGGAGCGGCAGCGACGGGTTCCGGCTTGGCCTCGACGGCAGCTATCGTGGCTGCAGGCGCCGCCGCGGCCGGGGCCGCAGCCCCCGCCACGGCCTCTCGGCAGACGGCGAAGGTGTCCTGGTGGGCCTCTTCCACCTCGGTCTTGGTCTTGGCCCGGACCAGGTTGGGTGTCTTCTGGATGAAGTCGGCGTTCTTGGCGGTGAAGTGCCGCCACTGCTCCGGCACCTCCGCCTCGGGGAAGATGGCCGCAACCGGGCACGCCGGCCGGCAGGCGTCGCAGTCCACGCATTCGGCGGGGTGGATGATGAGCTGATCGCCGCCCTCGTAGAAGCACGCGACCGGACAGACCTCAACGCAGGCGCGGTCTATGGTCGAAAGGCAGGGGTCGGCGACGACGTAGGTCATGCGCGAATCCTCCGGGAGCCACCTCGTAATTGCTCAGACCGCGAAATTCTATCCCGCTGGGTAAGTGATTGCAAGGGAAACCGCCCCGATTCGATGGCCTTCTCTGCCACAGCTCAATCCGGTTGGGCCCGGCCTGCTACTCCTGCTTACTGCCCGCTGCCCGCTGCCGCCTGCCCTCGTCTCTTGCGTCTCTTGAGTTCTTGAGTTATTGAGTCCGCCTCACCCCCCCGGTTCTCGGTTTTCCCGTTTCACACGCTTCGACCATTTGACTTCTCGACTATTTGACCAATCGACTCCGCCTGCCCCCTGCCAGCTGCCGGCTGCCAGCTGGGTGCTGCCTCCCGCCCCCTGCCAGCTGCCCGCTGCCCTCCAGCTCCTACATCCTGCTTACTGCCAGCTGCCAGCTGCCTGCTGGGTTCTGCCTCCTGCCGGCTGCCAGCTATCACCTATTGCCTTCGTTGATGTCCGCTTTCCAAAGGGCCTGGCTGCATCGCCTGGCGACTGGAGCCGTTGGGCACTGGTTTTCCGGACCCACGGGCCCGGCCAAAACAATTTTTTACTTGACAAGCCCAATATGTAGGGCGTATTAAGAGGACCCTACGCAAGAGGATGGACCAATCGAATGTTTGGTTTCACCGTCCGCTTAGAATATAATTGACGCGGATGCTCCCAAGATTGAGCCCCGTAGGTGCGGTTTCCTTTGGGGAGGTGCGGTTGCCGTTTCGCGATTTCGGTTTGTCGATGCTGGTCCAGGAGTTGACACCCGGTCAGCTCAACCACAGTGAGGCTCGGTGGCGCTGCTGATTCTGACGAGCGCTTCTCGGGCGTTCTCGACGGAGGATTCCATGGCACAGCTCACGCGCCCAGTGAAGCAAGGGCAGTGGTCCGAATCCGCGCTTCGGGTTCTGCGGGAACGATACCTGCGTCGCTTGGGCGGACAGGTCTCCGAAGCCCCGGAGGACATGTGCTGGCGCGTGGCCAGCGCCATCGCCGACGCCGAGGCGACCTGGGGCAAGACCCAGGAGCAGGTGCACGAGGTCGCCAGCCGATTCTACGACCTGATGGTGGACGGCTACTTCCAGCCGAACTCCCCGACGTTGATGAACGCGGGGAAGGACAATGGCCTCCAGTATTCGGCCTGTTTCGTCCTGCCCGTCGGGGATTCGATGGACGAGATCTTCGAGGCGGTGAAGCGCGCCGCCATCATCCACAAGAGCGGGGGCGGGACGGGCTTTGCCTTTTCCCGCCTGCGCTCCAAGGACAGCCTGGTGAAGTCCACGGGGGGCAAGGCCAGCGGTCCCGTGAGCTTCCTGCGCGTCTTCAACGGGGCCACCGAGGCCGTGAAGCAGGGGGGGACCCGTCGGGGTGCCAACATGGGCATCCTGAAGGTGGATCACCCGGACATCCTGGAGTTCATCCACTGCAAGCTGGACGGGGGCATCGCCAACTTCAACATCTCGGTGACCGCCACCGACCCGTTCATGGAGGCCCTGGAGAAGGACGGCGAGTACGACCTCGTGGACCCCCACACCCGGCAGCCCATCGGCCGGCTCCGGGCACGCGAGGTCTTCGACAGGATCGTGGACGCGGCCTGGCGCACGGGGGATCCGGGGCTGGTCTTCATTGACCGGATAAACCGCAGCGCCGCCAACCCCGTGCCGGAGCTGGAGATGATCGAGGCGACCAACCCCTGCGGCGAGCAGCCGCTGGCGCCCAATGACGCGTGCAACCTCGGCTCCATCAACCTGGACAAGTTCGGGCGGCCCGACGACCCCGCGGCGCCCATTGCCTGGGACGAGTTGGAGCGGGTGGTCCGCCTCTCGGTCCGCTTCCTGGACGACGTGATCCAGGTGAACCCGTACCCGCTGAAGGAGATCCTGGACGAGGTCCACGCCAACCGGCGGATCGGCCTGGGGGTCATGGGGTGGGCGGACCTCTTGATCCAGCTCGGGATCCCCTACGACAGCGAGGCCGCGCTGGAGCTGGGCGACAAGGTGATGGAGTTCATCACCACCATCGGGCGGGACGAGTCGGCGCGCCTGGCGGAGGAGCGGGGCCCCTTCCCCAACTGGTCCCAGAGCATCTATCGGGACGGCCGTCCGATTCGGAACTCCACGGTGACGACCATCGCCCCGACGGGGACGATCAGCATCATCGCCGGGTGCTCCTCGGGGATCGAGCCGCTCTTCGCCGTGGCCTACAGCCACATCGTGGGTGACCGGCACCTGACCTTCGTGAATCCCCACTTTGAGACGGTCGCGCGGCGTCGCGGCTTTTACAGCTCGGAGTTGATGGACAAGGTGGCCAGGGACGGGACCCTGCACGGGATCTCCGAGGTGCCCGAGGACGTGAAGCGCGTCTTCGTCACTGCCCACGAGATCGAGCCGAAGTGGCACGTCCGGATGCAGGCCGCCTTCCAGCGGCACACGGACAACGGGGTCTCCAAGACGATCAACCTGCCTAGGACGGCCTCGGTGGAGGACGTGGCGAACGCCTACCGCCTGGCCTACGAACTCGGGTGCCTGGGCATCACGGTCTTCCGGGATGGCTGCAAGTCGGCGCACGGTGGACAAGTGCTGCACGTCGGGACCAGTGCAGGTGGTGCCACCGCTGCCGGTGGTGCCGGGGCTGGCCCCACTCCCGGCATCGACACCTCCATCAAGCCTCGCCCGCGGACCCTGCGCGGCGTGACGTATCGGGTGGACACACCCCTCGGGACCGGCTACGTCCATGTGAATCAGGGGTCGTCGGGAGAGCCCTTTGAGGTGTTCCTGAACGTCGGCAAGGCGGGGAGTGACGTCCACGCGGACGCCGAGGCGCTGGGCCGCCTGATCTCCATGATCCTGCGCCTGCCCTCGCCCCTCACGCCGCGGGAGCGGGTGGAGCAGATCGTCAAGCAACTGGACCGCATCGGCGGCCGGCGCGATGCGGGGATGGGGCCGGCACGGGTCCGCTCGATCCCGGATGCCATCGCCCAGGTCCTGGCGGAGCACGTGGGACTGCGCGAGCCCGGCGCCGAGCATATCCGGGAGGCGCGGGCGGGCCGGGTCAAGGCCACCGACATCTGCCCCGATTGCCAGAACTTCACCCTGGTCTTCGAGGAAGGCTGCCAGAAGTGCCACGTCTGCGGCTTCAGCGAGTGCTAGGGCCCCTGGCCCGAGGAGGGAGGGATTGCGAGAGCCACGGGACGGGCAGGAGGGACGGCGGAACATCCTGGTGCTGAACCGATCCTGTGCCGAACTGTACGAGGAGATCGCCGAGTTGTTCGCCGACCGCCCGTTTATCGAGGTGGTGGTGGACCGGCGGCGGGGGCGTGATCGGATGACGGAGATCCCCGCTGCGAAAAAGCGTCGCGCGGAGCGACGGCGACGGCGACGGCAGGCGAGCATAACGCTGGTGCTGCCGGAACGCGCGAAGCAGGTCCGATAGGGGCGAGACAGGCTGCCAGACATGCCACGTCTGCGGCTTCAGCGGGTGCTGGGGCCCCCGGCCCGAGGAGGGAGGGGTTGCGGGGAGCACGGGAAGGGCAGGAACGCCGGACGTATTACCTGGTCTTGAGCCGTTCCTGTGCCGACCTGTACGAGGAGATCGCCGAGTTGTTCGCCGACCGCCCTGACATCGAGGTCGTCGTGGATCGGCGCCGGGGCAGAGGGGGGATGCTCCCGATCCCTCTGTGGCGAAGACCCAGCGCCTGGTCGGGTGGGGGCAACAGGGTAGTGTAGCGGGTGCCCGGGGATTACCCCCGGGGCTTCCGTGGTTGAAGTTCCAGTAGGAGGTGCCGAGGACGCACACAGAAGCGAGGAGACGGTGGACGAGGAGTTTACCGACGCCGAGATCCGGTTGCTGCTGAAAAAGGCCGCGTCGGATCGTCGCCGGGACGAGATGCGTCTGCGGCTGGTACGCGCGGGAGACTCTCTAAAGAAGGCGAAAGACGAGGGGACCACCGAGACCCCGCGCGAGACTCCGCTCGAGCAGAAACCGGCGGCGTAACCACCCATACGATCCCCGGCCAGGTCAGGGGCGGAGCTTCCCCCGATCATGCCGGGGTTCTTCGTCTTCTCTCGGCTGGGACGCGAGGAAGCTGGGACGCCTGGAGGCGAAGGCGCTCGAATGGGTTGAGCTTTCCAGCTTTCAAGCCTTCCAGCGTCCTAGCGCGAAAGGAGCAGAGATGGCCATCAAATCGGACACGTGGATTCGACGCATGGCGCGCGAGCGCCGGATGATCGAGCCGTTCGCGGAAGTCCAGGTCCGGGACGGGGTCATCTCCTACGGCGTCTCCTCCTATGGCTACGACATCCGGGTGGCGGACGAGTTCAAGATCTTCACCAACGTGAACTCCACCATCGTGGACCCCAAACGGTTCGATCAGCAGTCCTTTGTGGACTTCAAGGGGGACGTCTGCATCGTTCCGCCCAACTCCTTCGCCCTGGCCCGGACCGTCGAGTACTTCCGGATCCCCCGGAGCATCCTGACCATTTGTCTTGGGAAGAGCACGTATGCGCGCTGCGGCATCATCGTGAACGTCACCCCCTTCGAACCCGAGTGGGAGGGGACGGCCACCCTCGAGATCAGCAACACCACGCCGCTGCCCGCCAAGATCTACGCCAACGAGGGCATCGCCCAGGTCGTCTTCTTCGAGGCCGACGAAATCTGCGAAACCTCCTACGCGGACAAGAAAGGCAAATACCAAGCCCAGCGCGAGATCACGCTGCCAAGAATCTAAGGGCAGAATGTGGGGCACATGATCACGAAGCCGTTCGGGGCTACGGGGGTAAAGGTGTCGGTGATTGGTCAGGGGACGTGGGGGATGGGGGAGAGTCGCTCCACCGAAAAGGGCGAGATCGCGGCCCTGCGCCTCGGGATCGAGCTGGGGATGACCCACATTGACACGGCCGAGATGTATGCTGACGGTGGATCCGAGCGGGTCGTCGGGCGAGCCGTCGAGGGTCGGCGCGCAGGGGTCTTCATCACCACCAAAGTCTGGCCGGACAACGCCTCGTATGCGCGTACGCTGAAGGCGTGCTCGCCCCCCCTGTTCACCGGGGAGGCTTGCGCGTGGATATTCTCTGCGATGGGGTCATCCGAGAAGGAGACGTCATCAGGCCCCTGTCAGCCTGAGGCGCGCCGACCCGCGACCCCGAGGGCGAGACTCTCGTGCGCTGCCGGATGGGTCGGGCAGGCTCCTGGGAGGCCCATGGACACTGCCCCTTGAGAAGTCATGGGTAGTCCAGAGACCAGGGTCACGAAGCTGCTCGATGCGGCGAAGATCCGCTATCGCCTCTTGCCGCACACGGAGCCTGTCTTCACGGTTGAAGCGGCGGCTAGGCAGCGCGGGGTGGTCAAGGAAGCGATTGTGAAAGCCATCCTGCTCCGCGACCGGCAAGGGCGATACGTCATGGCATGCGTCGCCGGAAACGCGCGCGTCGATCCGAGGGCGGTTCGGGCGCTGTTGCCCGAGGGATGGACCCGGCTTCACTTCGCGACTGAAGCAGAAATTCTCGCCGTCACGGGATACGTTCAGGGCGCCGTCGCGCCCATCGGCCTCCCCACGGATGTGCCGGTGATCTTCGATGATGATGTGGCGCTGCACGAGCAGGTGACCATCAGCAGCGGGGATGTGATGGCAGGCCTGGAGCTGGCGTCACGGGATCTCATGGTGGCCGCCGGCGCGCGTCTCGCTCCAATTGCGGAGAGGAAGAGTGGAGACCCGTAGGGGAGGGATCGGAGTGTCTCTGCAGCCGGCCGGTCCTTCGCTCGTTGCGGTTCTCAAAGAAGCCAGCTTCTCACTACCTCGCCAAGCTTTCCCTCGAAGGCATCCCGCGAGCCGTGAACTTCCACCTTTCCGAGATCGAGGATGTAGACGTAATCGGCGACCTTCATGGCTGAGCGCACGTTCTGGTCAACGAGGAGGATCGTCCGGCCTTCCCCTTTGAGCGCTTGGAGCTCCGAGTATATCGCCTGAGCCACGACAGGGGATAGCCCCACGGTGGGCTCATCGACGAGAAGAAGCGAGGGATTCGAGAGCAGAGACTTGGCTATGTCCAGCATGCGCTGGAGCCCGCCGGAAAGCGTCCCGGCGAGAAGGCGCCGGTTTTCCGTGAGGGCTGGAAACCGCTCGAGAGCCCAGGCCACCCGTTCGCGAACTCTCGCCCGGTCGTTCCTGAAGATCCAGCAGCCGAGCTCCAGGTTTTCGGTTACTGTCATCTGCGGGAATACGGCCCTCTCCTGCGGGATGTAGGAGATGCCGCGGAGGAGAATCTCATCGGGCTCGATCCCGGTGATGTCCTTCCTATCCAACGCCACGGTGCCCCTTCGAGGCTTGAGATTACCAACGATGGATTTGAGGAGCGTTGATTTCCCGGAGCCGTTGGGCCCGATTACGATGGTGATCTTGCCCTCAGCGGCGGCGAGGTCCAGCCCCCTCAGAATGAAGAGGTCCCGCTGGTAGGCCGCGTGGAGGTCTTTAACCTCAAGCTTCAACGGCACCTCCCAAGTAGGCATTGATCACCCGTTCGTCGGAGCGAACGGCCTCGGGAGGTCCATCAGTGACGAGAACCCCGTGATCCAGCACTACCAGGCGCTGACAGATTCTGAAGATCGAGGACATTTCGTGGCTGACCAGGATGATGGTCTTCCCGTTTCGGTTCAACTGGCACAGGTAGTCTTCTAGCTGGCTCTTCAGTTCCGGATGGACGCCAGCGAACGGTTCATCCAGGAGGAGGAACTGCGGATCCGTCATCATCAGCATTCCGAGCTCGAGGAGCTTCTTCTGGCCTCCGGAAAGGCTTTCCGCGTTTAGGCTGCCGTGCTGCTGGAGTTTGATCTGCTTCAGGATTTCGCGAGACCGTCCATCCACCTCCCGGCGATGGAGCTTCCCTTCCGTGAGGGCGGGAATCCTCAGGTTGTCAAGGACCGTCAGCCGGTTAAAGACTTTGGAGATTTGGAATGTCCGCCCGATTCCCAGGCGGTAGATTCCGTGCGGAGGAAGACGAGAGATCGTCTCATGGCCGAACCTGATGGAACCCGAATCCGGCCGGTACAGTCCCGAGATGCAGTTGATCAGGGTGGTCTTTCCGGACCCGTTGGGGCCGATCAAGCCCACGAACTCGCCAGCCTTGAAGGAGATCGACACCCCGGAGAGGGCCTGGAGCCCTCCAAAATGCTTGGTCACTTCCTCGATCTGCAGCATCATTGTCATGCTCGGCCCAGCCATCGATCCAGAAGTCTTTCTGCATACACGTATGCCCGGGGCAGGACTCCCTCGGGGGCAAGCTTGAGGGTAAAGAGGACCAAGGCGCCGAAGATGGCGAGGCGCCACTCGGTGAAGATTCGAAGGTATTCCGTCAAACCCTGGAGGATGATGGCCCCCAGTGCCGCGCCCAGGAGGGACTCCAGGCCTCCAAAGACGCTCATGGCAAGGATGAGACCCATCTCTCCGATCCTGGTCATCTGGGGGCTCACGAGTCCCACCACGTGGGCATAGAAGCCCCCGGCAAGACCCGCAAAGGCGCTCGTCAGCACGAAGGCGACCAGGCGGTAATAGACGGTGTTGATACCACGAGTGGAGGCCCCGTCCTCATCCTCGCGCATGGCCACCAGGAAGAGACCCACTCGGGATCGAAGAACCCCGGTGAGGGTCACGACGGTCAGAACAAAGAGGGCCAACCCAGTGTAGTAGGAGAGGACTCTGTCGCCCTCGATCATGAGGGGAACCTTCAATCCGATGGATCCCTGGGTCAGCCCGTATTCGGCGGTGATGGAGATGCGGAACAATTCCGAAAACCCCAAGGTGGTCAGGGCGAGGTAGGGTCCACGCATCCTCAAGGTCAGGGCGCCAATGCCGAGGCCAAAGAGAGCGGCGACCAGGGCGCCGACGAGCACGCTGACGGGGACCGGCAGCCCCTGATGGATGACCAGGAGTGCCGACGTGTAGGCGCCGATTCCGGCAAATGCCGCGTGGGCAAACGAGATGAGCCCGACGTGGCCGGCCAGCATGGACCAGGACGAGGCCAGGATCGCATAGTAGAGACTGATAGTGGCCACGTAGAGCCAATAGTCCCGAAAGAGGAAGGGAAATAAGACGGCAAAGATGAGGAGCACGGCTGGAAAGATGCCCTTCATGCAGGTCTCTCCTTCTCACCGAAGAGCCCTTGCGGACGGACCAGCAACACCAGCATGAGAAGGAGGAGGCCGTAGGCATCCTTATAGGCCAGAGATCGCGTCGGGTCAGGCAAGAGGATAGAGCCGAAGCTCTCAACGATGGCGAGACCATACGCCCCGAAAATAGTGCCCTTGACGGAGCCCATGCCTCCCAGCACGACGATCACGAAGGCCTTAACCGCAAAACTCGTCCCCATCTCCGGGTTGACGAGGAAGATTGGGCCGAAAAGTGCTCCGGCCACTCCGGCGAGGGTGATGCCGATCCCGAAGGCCACCGAGCGCATGCGCAGCACCTTGATCCCCACGATGGATGCTGCCCCCGGATTCTGGGCAACGGCCCGGAGTCCCTTCCCGAGGGAGGTTCGGTAGAGAAAGAAGATCAAGATGCCGATGGTGGCGAACGAAACGAGGGCTCCGCTCATCCGGTCTCCGCCGACGATGAGTTCGCCGAGGCGAATGGTTCTGTTGAAGAGGGAGGGTGCCTGCCGGTTATAGGGACCGAAGATGGGGAAGGCGAGATTTTGGAGAAAGATGCCCAGAGCAAAGGTGACCAGGATGACGTACTCATCATACCGCGCCATCTTGCGTTGGTAGGGGGTTCGCAAGAAGATCCTCTCCAGCAGAACACCAAAGAGAAAGAGCAACGGGGTGCTGAACAGGAGTGCCAGGGGGAGAGGCAATTGGAGACTGGCCAGGACATAGAAGAGGTAGCCTCCCACCATGAGGGCTTCACCGTGGGCGAAGTTCACCAGCTTGAGAACGCCGAAAATGAGCGAGAGCCCCAGGGACATCAGGGCATACAGCGTGCCGATAACGAGCGCATTGGCGAGCTGTGATAGGAAGAGCATGGGTGCCCCGGCAATCACCCCCTCCGGCGGGAGGGGGTGATTGACCGTCGCGAGTGGGCGGATGTTTACTTGGGAGGCCGAATGTAGCCCTTCACGGTCGCGTGCTTCTCGGGCCAGAGAATGGCAGCCTGGGATGGATCCTGGTTCGCCTTGGTGTACTGGATAATGAACACCGGGACATCCATCCACATGTGGTACGCCCAGGGGGGAGTCTTGTCCTTGTTGAACTTGATGGTGCCGCGGGTACCCTCCCAGTTGACTTTGTTCTCCAGCGCATCGATGAGGGCTTTCCCGTTGGTGGACTTGCTGGCTTTGATGGCTTGGGCGAGGACCATGACCGAATCGTAGCCTTCCATGGCGACCGCATCGGGTTCTCGGTTTAGCTTGGCCTTGAAGGCCTTGGCGAACCCCCCGGAAGTCTTGGTCTTGGGAATGCCAGGGAGGCCGGCCGGGTTGGAGAGGACATAGATCCCCGCTTCACCGACCGTCTCCCAAAAGCCCGGGTAGAGCGTGTCCATGCCGGCGCCGAGGACGGCGGTCTTCTTTGAGGGGGCAAAGCCGAGCTGGTGGGCCTGCTTGACCATGAGCAGCTCACCCGCGCCCGTGAAGCCGTCCACGAGGAAGTCCACGGGCGGCGTCATGTTCTTGAGCTGCATGAGCTGCGGAGTGAAGTCGGTGACCGTCCGTTCAGCCGAGAACGCGGTGACTTTGATCCCTGCCCCTGCCAGGTTGTCCTTGAAGACCTGGATGACACCAAGACCCCAGTCCGAGTTCTCGCCGATGACGGCCACATGTTTGAACCCGGCATCCTTGATCCACTTGGCAGCCTTGGAATAGATGAGGGAGTTGCTTACGGTCAGCCGAAACACCTCAGGATAGCCCTTGGCGGTGATGGAATCCGCCCAGGCCTCGGCAATAACCAGCGGAATGCCGTAGCGATGGGCGACCTCGATCTCGGCCAAAGCCACGGAGCTGTGCGCTTCGCCGCCGACAGCCACCACCTTATCATGAGTGATGAGCCGCTCCATCACCGCTGTGCCCTTCTCGGGCTGTCCGCTGGTATCCCCGATAACCAACTCGACCTTTTTTCCGAGCAATCCGCCCGAAGCGTTCACCTCTTCTGCTGCAATCTTTGCCCCTTCCACAAGAGCCTGGCCCGTTTCCACGCCCCCTGGAGCGGAAAGCGGGGCCACGATCCCGATCTTGATCACCTCCTGCGCATGTGTGCCGGGTGCCAATCCCAGTACCACCAGAAGACCGAGCACGGTAATGAGAATTTTGTGAGTCATACGCGACCTCCTTTGCTGCCTGTCAGGTTGTCGATGTACTGCCGATAACGGATTGAGGCCAAGGGGCCTGGCGGTGATATCCCCGAAGCTGGCTGACGGATCAGAATGGATCAGTTCGCCCACGAGATAACCTACCGGGTGGCCCGAACAGCGAGTGGGGATCCGAGTGCGAGATTTGCCACGCGGTCGCCCACACCCGAGAAGGAAGAGACATGCCACCGAGGCGAGCAGAGCATGAAGTCATATTCCAAGTCAAGGGCATTCTATGATGACTGCAGGAGATCGAGGCAAATGCCAGGCGAGCAGACGGACCTGGGTGGATTATCCCCGTCGCGAAGAGGGGGCTGGCAGGGGAAGGCGAAAAGAGGTACTCTAAGCGCCCACGCCAATCACGGAACTGACAATGATGATGCGACCGTTCGGAGGCACAGGGGAAAGCGTAGCGGTCATCGGCCAAGGCACGTGGGGGATGGGGGAGAGCCGACAGACGGAGAAGGGCGAGATTGCGGCGTTGCGCCTCGGGGTTGAGCTGGGGATGACCCACATTGACACGGCCGAGATGTATGCTGACGGAGGGTCAGAGCGGGTCGTCGGGCGAGCCGTCGAGGGTCGGCGCGCAGGGGTCTTCATCACCACCAAAGTCTGGCCGGACAACGCCTCGTATGCGGGTACGCTCAAGGCTTGCGAGCAGTCGCTCCGGCGCCTCCGCACGGACTATGTTGATCTCTATCTGCTTCATTGGCCAAGCACTCATCCCATCCGAGAGACCATGCGCGCGATGGAAGAGCTGGTCGGGCGCGGCCAGATCCGCTTCATCGGTGTCAGCAACTTCGACGTGTCCCAACTGAAGACCGCCCAGGCGGCCCTCACCCGGGAGCGGCTTGCCTGCAATCAGGTGCTCTATCACCTGCGCGACCGCAAGATCGAGCGGGACCTCCTGCCGTACTGTGAGAGACAGAAGATCGCGGTCGTCGGATATACCCCTCTGGCCAGGGGCGGCTTCCACAAGG
>Ga0326597_10000868_pt1 | contig 51411 bp, 53 predicted proteins | sample RVTome_12_FD_203789 | JGI IMG/M metagenome (GOLD analysis project Ga0326597, IMG submission 203789) | Soil microbial communities from uranium-contaminated site in the Upper Colorado River Basin, Wyoming, United States - RVT100D185 | ecosystem: Environmental > Terrestrial > Soil > Contaminated >... | reverse complement strand
CCCACATTCACTACGTCGTCGTGGGCGGCGCGCTGAGCCACGAGGACGGGCGCTGGCACCCCGCCCGGCCCGGGTTCTATCTCCCGGTGCGGGCCTTGTCGCGGGTCGTTCGGGCCAAGTTTCGCGATCAGATCGACTCGCGTGGCCTGCTCGGGGAGATCCCGGCCGAGGTCTGGGCGATGGAGTGGAACGTCAACTGCCAGGCCGCCGGCGACGGCAGTGGGGCGCTGCAGTACCTGGCGCCCTACGTCTTCAAGGTGGCGATCGGGGAGCGCCGCATCCTGGCCGTCGATGCGTACCACGTCCGCTTCCGGTATCAGAAGCCGCACAGCAATCGGGTGCGCACCATGACCTTGCCGATCATGGAGTGCATGCGTCGCTTCCTCCAGCACGTGTTGCCGCGGGGATTCATGAAGGTGCGCTACTACGGCTTCCTCTCGCCCAGCGCCTCGGTGCTCTTGCCGGACGTCAAAGCCCGCGTCGAGATGGCCAGCGGGTTTGCGCTGGCGGCCCCGGAGATCACCAGCGAGCCGCCGGCGGCCCTGCGCTGCCGTCACTGCGGAGGCGCTCTGCGGTTTTCCCGCCTGCTCCTGCCCGGAGACTCCGCGATCGGCTCCCTCGCCGCGCTTGGCCCCCGGGCCGGCGAGTCCGCCACCCCCAGCGCCGTGCCGGCGGGTCCCTGAGCCGCGCGGCACGCCCGCGGCGTCCGCACATCGCGCGCGCTCCGCTGGCAGCGCGAGGCGCCCAGGCGCCCCATCTCTGACCCGGTCCCGCAACGCTCACGGACCGGCACGGCCTCGGTGTGCCCGTCATCACGCGCCATCGATATCGTGACGCTCACACTACGCTCACACTGGCTCCATCGCGCTCGGCGCCGAGCGTGAACAGCCTGTTCGACCCGGGCCACGGGATGCCTGAGGAACCTTCGGGCTCCCCGCCGTCGTCGTAGCGCTCGCTGCCGTCCCATTCTCTCGAGGCATTGCCCATATCCCGCCCTACCCACCGGGCTTCTTGAACATCGGATTGAAACGACCGCGGCGGTCGTCTCAATCCTTATCGGTTAGGCTGCCTCACGAACAACCACGAGCTTGACGGTGTACTTCAGGAGCGCCTCAGGTGCCTCGCTCCAGCTTGCCGTCTCGGTTCTGATGAGGTCCGGATCGAACTGCCCCGTTTCGATCGATCGCAAGATCTCCGGAAGCATGGTTCGAGAATGAACCCGACCCGTGCCGAACGTCACGCCCTTCATGTACATCTCGGTCAAGGGAACGGGAACCGAGCCGCCGAAATAGATGCTGGTGCTCGTGCAGAACCCGCCAGCCTCGGTCGAGCGGAGAGCACAGGCTAGACCTTGCGGGTCCCAGGAGCTGTCGACGGTGATGGGGTATGAGCCAAGGCGGGTCGGCCACGTCTCGATCGGGCTCGGATTCGCGCCCACTCTGCGAGCGATTTCGAGCCTAGCAGACTCTCGGTCGAAGAAGTCGACGCGTTCCGCTCCGAGTCGGACCGCGATCGCCGCGGCGTAGAGCGGGATACTGCCTCCCGGACCGCCGCTGAGGATCAGCACCGGAGCTCGAGGCCGCTGGTGAAGCGGCGGCGCGACTGCGCGCCATCCGTCGGCCACGCTGTCTCCCGCGCTAGCCGCCTTACCCGGCGAGACTCCGGGCGGGAGCTCTACCAGCATGTAGTCGGCAAAGGGCACTCTCACAAGGTCTGATAGTGCGCCGCCCCAGTCTCCACCGGCTGCACCCACCCCGTACATCGACGTTCGCGCTACCGAAAGGCAGTTCGCTGTCAGGCCCCGCACGCAGAAGGCACACCTGCCACAGCACGGCTGAAAGGACGCAACGACACGGTCGCCGGACCGGATTCTAGCGACCGCCGCGCCCAACTCTAGCACTTCGGCAGCGAACTCGTGGCCCAGAGCGAATGGCGGCGGAAACGGACTCAGCCCGCGCACGATTGCCGCGTCCAGGTCACACGTCGCCACGGCGATCGGCCGGACCAGCGCCTCGCCGTCGCCCTGGAGAGTCGGCTCGGGGACTTCGCGCCACTCGACCTGGCCCGGTCCAACAAAGGTTAACTCACGCATTCTGGAATCCTGCCACTTGGCAACTTAACGTTCGACGCCCGTTACGGTTTATCAGATTCAACCGCTACCGGTGTTGCGCAGAATGTTGACGACCGCGTCGATGAGCTGCTCATGGGCCTCAGGGCTGAGAGTGGCAACCTGAGCAACCATGAGCTCCCGGCTGGCCGTGAACAGCTTACCGGGTCGCGCGTAGCTCTCCGAGCGGAGCGAGCCAGAACCCAAGCTCGCCGGCGTCAAACGAACGGCCCGTGGGTCGCCGTACGGATTGCTGGTGACCTGGCAGAGGATCCAGTCGCCGCGGCCAACGTCGGCCAAGGCGACCGCCGGCCGCAGCTTCGCCTGGGACAAATCCGAAAACGGGAACGGAACGACAACTATCCCGCCGGCTGAAGGTGTGACCACGCCGCGTCTTCCTCTGGCCGGCTCCAATCAGCGAGTGCACCCTCGCTCAGAAGCGCGGTCTCCTCGCTCCGGGGCGCATCGTCGAGGATGGTCACGAGCGCCCGACGCGGTCCGGGAAGTTGGACGTCCTCCAGCAGCCGAACGTTGCCACTCGGGTCGACCACAGCTTCAACCGTGCGGATCATTATCACCCTCCCCGACTGAATAGTACCGCAGGGGTTGGCCCTTCGCGGTGCGGCGAACGCCGCGGTGAGCGGCCGCGGCGAGCGCATGCGAGCCAGCGGTCCGCTCCAACGTGAAGTTCGACGCCCCATGGGAAGATGAGATAGCCGCGCCACTGACCTCCTTATCTGCTCACTGCATGACCTCATCCGCGCGGAGCAACAACGACGGCGGGATCGTCAGACCGATCGCCCTCGCAGCCTTGCGGTTGATGACGAGGGGGATCTTGTTCACGCCCTCCACAGGCAGATCGGCCGGCTTCGTTCCGCGGAGGATTCTGGCGACGAGCCGAGCGGCCTGATGTCCCATCGCGTGGTAGTCGGGCCCATACGACACGAGTCCGCCCCACTGGAGCCAGAACGGGGCTGGAAAGATCACCGGGATCCCCGCGGACTGCGACGCCTTCAAGATCTGCGTGGAAATGTCGAGCAGCGTGGGGCCGTCATGAATCATGACGCCGTCACCCGGTCCGAAAGCCGCGAGCGTCCCCGCCAGTTCCTGGGCAGTGCCGACCGGTCGCGCCACCAGCTCCACCCCGAGCCGGGAGGCCCCCACCGCAGCCTTCCGAACCACGAGTGGTGCCGCCGGGTCGCCGACATCGTAAATGATCCAGACCCGACGAACGGCGGGGGCGAGCTCTTTCAGGATCTCCAACCGTTTGGCTGCCAGCTCGAAGCGGAGGTTCGATACTCCCGTGATGTTGCCGCCGGGACGCGCGATGCTCCGCACCAGGCCGGCCGTCACCGGGTCGCCGACGTTGATGAACACGATGGGAAGGGTCTGGGTTGCCGCTCGTGCCGCCTCTGTGGCCGGCTCCCCGGCCGTGAAGATTAGGTCCACGCCTGCCTGGATCAGCTGCTGCGCGGCGCCGGGCAGGGCGCGCAGGTCGCCTTCGGTGAAGCGATGCTCGATCAGGACCTCGCGGCTTTCCCTGAGACCGAGTTCCGTCAGCCCGGCCGTGAGCCCCTCGACCCAGGGGACGTTCGGCGCAAAGGCACTATGGAGCGAGCCGATCCGATATACCCTCCCCGCTTGCTGCGCCTCGGCGGCTAGCACAGGCGCGATAAGGACGAGGACAAGGGCGAGGGTGCCAAGATACATTACCGACCTTCCGTTCTCCGACCCCGCCGGCCAGCACGCACCTTCCTTTGGTGCTCGCCCTGTGGCGGCCGCTGGCATACTGCCACCCTCCCGATTCTCCGCGTGTGCGGCGAACGCTCAGTATCTTGAACTGCGTTATCCTGCTGCGTAGTTCTGTATAGCACGACGAACGAGCCCGGCCGAGCTCCGTCGGCACCGGCGTTTACGCGAACTTGCAGGGCACGCCTACGCTCCCTTGCCGTGATACACCGCGAGGCGCCGCACGAGATCACCTGGGCCTCCGCGGCCGGCCCGATGTGTCTCCCGGCCTCTGAGCCGGGATTCCCGATATGGACCCATTTTCACTTCCCTCTTACGCTTCTGAGTGAGCCGCGCGCCCTCCCACCAGGCATGTCGCCCAGTCAGCATAGATGCCAGGGAAGTTCTCGAGCGTCCTGCCCTGCTGACCCCGCGTGCTCCGGGGCGCGCCACCTGTGCCCACCCCGCCGCAGAGACACCCCCGTCGGGATTGATCCGCTCCGCGTCTCCCTCCCTGCGTGTCCCGTCCGCTTGATCAAATCGGATGCCACGTGAGTCGCTCGATGCGCCAGAGAATCGGCCCAAACAGGCGCTGCGTCAAGTGGCGTTCGGCCAGCTGGAGGATACAGTACCGCGCATGCCGGATGAGGCGCCCGCAGGTCTTGAAGTGCCGCTGCTGGAGGCTCGTCAGGGACCCGCTCTGGATGGGAGAGACAGGACAAGCCGGCGCAGGAGAGTGCCGAGGGTGTAGGCCCCGACCCCCACGAGCACGCGCACCTCATTGGCGCAGAACCGAGGACAGGGGATCCGGGCTTAGAGGGCGCGGACGAGGTCGAGCAGGCGCCCGAGCGTGGCGAGCCGCGCGTCGAGCGAATCCCCCGCCGGCTCGACGCGCAGCGTGGTGATCCCGGCCTGGCGATAGGTCTCGAGGCGCTTGCGCACCATCGCCTCCGTCCCGAGGAGGTTGGTCTTGAGCACCAGCTCGTCGGGGACCCGCGCGGCGGCCTCTTCCCGGCGGCCGTCCATCCAGAGGCGCTGGACCTCGACAGCCACGTCCTCGTAGCCCGCCCGCTTGAACGCGTCGTTATAGAATCGACCACGTAGGCGCTCGCCGCCTGCCAATCGTCATTGGCGAGCCTGAGCGAGATCGAAACGAGCATCAGGTGCTGCGGGGCGCTGTCAAGGCGGCGGCGATCTTCTGGAGCTGGCGGGCGTGGTCCAGGTCGTGGAGGCGCATGAAGAGCAGGGTCTCCCGCCAGTTGAGGGTGCCGAACATCCCGTGCTCGATGGGTGTCTCGAGATGGGCGAGGGGATCGGCGCGCAGGACGCGCTCGAACAAGGCCTCGCGATCTCGCGCCAGAAGGCCGCACCACTCTGCCGCGGTGCGCGGCGGCGCGCCTTCGATACCCCGCCCTTCGGTGCGCGGCGGCTGCGGGCGGTTGTCGAGGACGCTCACGATGGCATCGCCGAAGTGGACGCCCGCTGCCACGACGTGCGCCAGCACTTCGTTGGCGGACCACTCCTCGGGCTCCGGGCGCTCGGAAAAACGGGCGGGCGGCACCGCATCCGCCGCGGCCCGGAGGTCCGCCATCGCCGCGCGGACCTTCTCGATAGTTGCCGGGGGCGCGAGCTTGGCCCCCTGAGCTTCCAGATAGCTACGGATACGGAGCTCTTCGTCGGTCATGCCGCAGAAAGGGTAACATGTTGACAGCGACGCTTCAGGTTGAGATAAGCGGGATCATGATGGGAGGGCCGCGATGAGCCTGACGAGAAAGGGTCCGGAGCCGGCGCAGGACGGGATGCCGACGACGCGGGGGATGAACTTTTTCCTGGAGGACAGGAACCTCCAGTTCCTCTGTGAATCAGTGATGGGTGCCGCGACCTTCGAGCGCGCGCGGCCGCACCTCGTCGAGATGGGCGAGGTCGCCGGCGGGGAGCTCGACGACCTGGCGGCTCAGGCGGACAAGAACCCGCCGGTCCTCCGCGTCCTCGACCAGGCCGGCCGGCGCGTGGACGAGGTGGTCTTCCACCCATCGTACAAGCGCATGGAGGCCCTAGCTTTCGGGCGCTTCGGCCTCGCCGCGCTGTCGCACCGGGACGGCGTGCTCGGCTGGCCCGGCCGGGTGCCCCAGACGGTCAAGTACGCGCTCTCCTACCTCTTCGCCCAGTCCGAGTTCGGCCTGCTCTGCCCCGTCAACATGACGGACTCGACCGCGCGGATGCTGAAGCACTACGGGAGCGAGGAGCTGAAGGCGGCCTGGATCCCTCGCCTCACCACGACCGACTTCGCCCAGCTCGTTCAGGGTACGCAGTGGATGACCGAGAAGACGGGCGGCTCCGACGTCGGCGCCGCGACCACGCTCGCGCGCAAAGACGCCGACGGCGCGTGGCGGCTCTGGGGCGACAAGTGGTTCTGCTCCAATGCGAATGCGGATGTCGCGCTGACGCTGGCGCGGCCCGAGGGCGCTCCCGCCGGCACGCGGGGGCTCGGCATGTTCCTCGTTCCCAGGCGCCTGCCTGACGGCACCAAGAACGCCTGGGTCATCAATCGGCTCAAGGACAAGCTCGGTTCCCGCTCGATGGCCTCGGGCGAAGTGACGTACCAGGGCGCTGTGGCGTACGTGGTGGGCGATATCGGCCGCGGCTTCAAGCAGATGATGGAGATGGTCAACCTCTCCCGGCTCTCCAACGCGATGCGCGCCGCGGGAATCATGAGGCGGGCGCTCCTCGAGTCCATCGTCCACGCCCGCGGTCGCGCGGCATTCGGCGGGCCCCTCATCGCCCTGCCTCTGCTCCGCGCCAACCTGATGGAGATGCTGCTCGACGTCGAGGCCGCGGCGTCGGTCATCTTCAACGCCGCGGCGGTGTTCGACCGCTGGGACGGCGGCTCGGCCGAGGACCGCAAGCTCTTCCGCATCTGGACGCCGGTCGCCAAGTGCTGGATCACGGCGCGGGCGCGGGCCGTGGCGAGCGAGGCCATGAACGTGCGCGGCGGCAACGGCTACGTCGAGGAGTGGGTCAACGCGCGGCTCCTGCGCGACAGCTATCTGGGCGCCATCTGGGAGGGCGCTACGTCGGTGGTGGCGCTCGACGTCCAGCGCGCCATCGTGCGCGAGCGGTGCCACGAGGCCCTCTTCGAATACATCGGCAGCCAGCTCCGGGAGGTGACGGAGCCGGCGGCCAAGCCCTGGGTGGACGTGGTGGTGCAGGCGGTCGAGGCGCTCAAGCGGCGCATCGACGGATGGGCGGCGCTCTCCCGCGATGAGCTGGAGCTCGAGGCCAAGCCCGCGGCCGACCTCCTCTACCACCTGCTGGCCGCGAGCCTGCTCCTCCACGAGGGCCAGACGCTCCGCGACGGCGCCCAGGATTTTCGCAAGCTCCTGGTTGGAGCGCTCTACGTCCAGCGCTGGCTCGCGGCCCGCGATCCCAACGCGCCGCCGTTCACCGCGCGCGATCTTGCCTCGCTCGACGCCCTGATCGCCTGGACACCCGTCTCCAAGACCGCGCTGGGCAGTCGGGCCTCCCAATAGGGCACCGGCTTGTGGGCCGACTGACAACCCCCCGTTCTGACAGGGGAAAAGGCGGTTCGGTACACCTTGGCCCTTGTGGTATCCTCACCTTCACATCGCGAGAGTGGCGGAACTGGCAGACGCGCTGGACTTAGGATCCAGAGGGTCATACCCGTGGGGGTTCGACTCCCCCCTCTCGCACCAGCTTTTCTACTCAGGAGCCTGAATGAAAGTCGCCGTCGAAGAGATCGGCGCGTGCAAGCGCCGCCTGCAGGTGGAAGAGGGTCCGGAGGTCGTCCGGGACGCCTGGGAGAAGGCCTTCAAGCGCGTCCAGAAGGAAGCGAAACTTCCTGGCTTCCGCAAGGGCAAGGTGCCGCCGGGCATGATCAAGCTGCACTTCTCCGATGACGTCCGCCAGGAGGTCGCCCGCCACCTGATCCCCGACGTCTACCGCCAGGCGCTCCAGGAAACCAAGCTCCGCCCCGTGGAGGAGCCCGACCTCAAGGGAGTGACCCTCGAGGAGGGCGCGGCGCTCAAGTTCGAGGCGCTGGTGGAGATCAAGCCCGCCATCACCCTCGGTCAGTACGCGGGGCTGACCGTCAAGCACGCGCCCAAGCCCTTCGAAGAGCGCGAAGTGGACGAGGCGCTCGAGCACCTGCGGGAGCAGCACGCCGAATTCCGCACCGTGGAGCGCGCGGCCGACCTCCACGACCTCGTCATCATGGACTACACGCTGACCCCCGAGGGCATGGACGCGCGGACGGAGACGGGCTACGGCTTCCTCATCGGCTCGGGCGCGGTCATGCCCGAGGTCGAGGAGGCCGTCCTCGGGCTCGCCGCCGGCGGCGAGCGCACCGCCCGCGTCCGCTTCCCGGACGACCACCGGAACGAGGCCCTCCGCGGCAAGGCGGGGGAGGCCAAGGTCAAGGTCACGGAGGTCAAGGAGAAGGTGCTCCCGGCCCTCGACGACGAGCTGGCCAAGACCGTGGGCCAGTTCGACACGCTGGGGGCCCTCAAGGAGGAGATCCGCAAGGGGCTCCAGGCGAGGCGGGAGGCGGAGAACAGGCGTGCGCTCGAGGACGCCGTCACCGAGGCCGTGCTGGCGGGGCACCCTGTCGAAGTCCCGGAAGCGCTCGTGCTGCGCCAGGTGGGCCACCTCATCGAGCACACGCGCGAGCGCGTCAGGCGCCAGGGCATGGACCCCGACAAGCTGCCCTGGGACTACGGCAAGCTGCTGGAAGAGCTCAAGCCCGGGGCCGAGAAGGTCGTGCGCCGATCCCTCGTGCTCGAGGCCATCGCCGAGAAGGAAGGGCTCGTCCCAACGGACGCCGACGTCGACGCCGAGGTGGAGAAGATCGCCGTGGCCAACAACCGGCCTGTCCCGGCTGTCAGGCGGATCATGCAGGATAACGGCGACTTGGAGGGGCTGCGGCACTCCCTCCGCGAGACCCGGACGCTCGAGTTTCTCATCTCGAAGTCAACCGTGGCGGCCTAGGGTACACTGGGCGCATGGCAACCAGGAGACGTCCCATGGGGTTGGTTCCGATGGTGGTGGAGCAGACGCCCCGCGGCGAGCGGGCGTTTGATATCTTCTCGCGTCTTTTGAAGGAGCGGATCATCTTCCTGCCGACCTATATCGAGGACGAGATCGCGAACCTCGTGATCGCGCAGATGCTCTTCCTCGAGGCCGAGGACCCGGACAAGGACATCGCGCTGTACATCAATTCCCCGGGCGGCTCGGTGACGGCGGGCATGGCGATCTACGACACCATGCAGTACATCAAGCCAGACGTGAGCACGATCTGCATGGGCCAGGCGGCCTCGATGGGGGCGCTCCTGCTGGCGGCCGGCGCCAAGAACAAGCGCTTCGCCCTGCCGCACGCGCGGATCATGATTCACCAGCCGCTCGGGGGAGTCCAGGGGCAGGCGACGGATATCGACATCCAGGCGAGGGAGATCCTCCGGATGCGGGAGGAGCTGAACCGCATCCTGCTCCACCACACGGGCCAGACCATGGAGAAGATCCAGCGGGACACGGACCGCGACTTCTTCATGACCGCGGAGCAGGCCAAGGAGTACAACATCGTGGACGAGGTCATCTCTTCCAAGCCGACCCCGAGGCCGGTGGCCGACGCGCCGGCGATGGCGGGGAGATAGGCGGCTCGAAGAATGGCGGCTCGGGCGCGCGAGAGCGGGGGGACGCTGAAGTGCTCGTTCTGCGGCAAGAGCCAGAACGACGTGCGCAAGCTCATCGCGGGGCCCACCGTCTACATCTGCGACGAGTGCATCGAGCTCTGCAACGACATCATCGCGGAGGAGTGGGAGGAGGAGAAGAGTAAAGAGCTCCGCAGCCTCCCCAAGCCCGCCGAGATCAAGAACATCCTCGACCAGTACGTGGTCGGGCAGGAGCGCGCCAAGAAGATCCTCGCCGTCGCCGTCCACAACCACTACAAGCGCATCGAGGCCGGCGGCGAGGCCGGCGAGGTCGAGCTCCAGAAGGCGAATATTTTATTGATCGGCCCGACCGGCTCCGGCAAGACGCTGCTCGCGCAGACCCTCGCCAAGATGCTCCACGTTCCCTTCACCATCGCCGACGCGACCACGCTGACCGAGGCGGGCTATGTCGGCGAGGACGTGGAGAACATCATCCTGAGACTGCTGCAGGCGGCGGACTATGACGTCGAGCGGGCCCAGCGGGGCATCGTGTACATCGACGAGATCGACAAGATCGCGCGCAAGAGCGAGAACCCGTCCATCACCCGCGACGTCTCCGGCGAGGGCGTCCAGCAGGCGCTCCTGAAGATCCTCGAGGGCACGGTCGCCAATGTGCCGCCCCAGGGCGGGCGGAAGCACCCGCACCAGGAATTCATCCAGGTCGACACGGCCAACGTGCTCTTCATCTGCGGCGGGGCGTTCGTCGGGCTCGACAAGATGGTCGAGAACCGCGTGGGCAAGACCGGCATGGGCTTCGGCGCCGAGATCAAGAGCCGGGAGGAGCGGCGGGTGGGCGACCTCCTGGCGATGGTGCAGCCGGAGGACATGCTCAAGTACGGCCTCATCCCCGAGTTCGTCGGACGGCTGCCGGTCGTCGCGACGCTCCACGACCTGGACGAAGCGGCGCTCGTGCGGATCCTGAGAGAGCCCAAGAACGCCATCATCAAGCAGTACCAGAAGTATTTCGACCTCGAGAAGGTGCGGCTCAAGTTCACCGACGACGCCGTCTCCGCCGTGGCCCGCGAGGCCATGAAGCGCGGCACGGGGGCGCGCGGGCTCAGATCCGTGCTGGAGGAGGTCATGCTCGAGGTGATGTACGAGCTGCCGTCCATGCCGGGGCTCAAGGAGTGCATCATCACGCGCGAGGTGATCGTGAGCCGCGAGCGCCCGATCCTCATCTCGGAGCCGAAAGAACAGTCCGCCTGACGCCTCACCCCCTGCGCTTCACCCCCTTGAGCTTCACCCTCGAATGCCGTGCTTCATCCACACGTTCGCTTCCTCGTAGCGCCCGACATTGCGCCTGACGTCGATCTTCACCGGCTGGAACGCGCCCGCGACGACGTAGGACCCGCTCTCGGGGAAGCGAAGCCCCGTCCACTCCTCCCATCGCGCGACGGTGTCCGTGACCACCATCGCCTTCGGGGCGACCTGCATGATCTCGGCGCCCATGCGCTGATGCACGCGGAGCCACGGGTCGAAGGCGGTGCCGTCCGCGCGCGTCCAGGCGACGTAGCGCTCCATGGGCGTGAGCGGGTAGAGCTGTTTGAGCGACGGGCGGACCGGGGCCACGAGGGTCTTGAAGCCGTGACGCCGGGCGAGCCCTACCATGGCCTCGATCACCGGCCGGCTCACCCGACGGTCACGGTGCGCGGGATCCACGATGGCGGCCAGCGCCGAGAGCGCCGTCGGCCGACGGCCCTCCCGCTTCACCGCCACGCCTCGCTCCAGGATCTCCGGGATGTCCGGCGGAAGATCGCCCATCGAGCCGTCGCAGATCAAGGGAATGGAGTTTCCAACAGCCACGAGCGCGCCGGCGTCATCCCAGAGCCCGAACTGGAAGTCGGCGAAGTCGGTGAAGATCAGGGGCCAGAGGGCGCCCCCGCCATTGCCCTCGTGGACGAAGCGCGGCCAGGCCTGGCGGTGGAATTCGGGAAAGCGTTCCCTGAGCCCCGGCTCCTCCCTGAGGGTGCGAACCGTGAATTCCATGTCAGAATGATCCTCGAATGAGCGCCCGTCGTCCAGCGCCGCCCGCCGAGCCCACGTCATGACCCCTGGTACGCTCTACGTCGTCGCCACGCCTATCGGCAACCTCGAGGACATCACGCTCCGGGCGCTGCGCGTGCTGAAGGAGGTCGGCCTCGTCGCCTGCGAGGACACGCGCCGCACGCGGACGCTGCTGACGCACTTCGGCATCCACGTGCCCGTCACGAGCTACTTCGAGCACAACAAGCTCGCCAAGGGCCCGGCCATACTCAAGACGCTCCACGAGGGCAAGTCGGTGGCGCTCGTGACCGACGCGGGCACTCCCGGCATCTCTGATCCGGGCTTTCTGCTTGTGCGAGAGGCGAGAGAAGCCGGTATCCCCGTGGTGCCCGTGCCGGGCCCCTCGGCCGTGGTGGCGGCGCTGTCGGCCGCCGGGATCCCCGGCGACAGCTTCGTCTTCGACGGCTTCCTGCCCGTCAAGCCGGGCAAGCGGATCCACAGGCTCGAGGCGCTCCGCGAGCTGAAGATGACGCTCGTCTGCTACGAGTCGCCTCACCGCATCCTCGCCGCGCTCGAGGCGATAGGCCAGGTGTTCGGCCAGGTGGAGATTGTCGTGGCGCGCGAGCTGACCAAGCAGTTCGAAGAGATCGTTCGCGGCACGCCGGAGGCGCTTCGGGAGCGCTTGGCCGCGGGCACGGTCAGGGGAGAATTCACGCTCGTCATCCCCTATACCAAGAGCGCGGTTCGCGGATGTGAGGTGGGCGTGTCTCACCGCTGAGGCGGCCCGTCCTCATGTCGTAGTTCGAAGCCACGCGCAAACACTTGATTTCCTTCCGAGATGCCATGGCACTCCCGTTGCAGAACACTTGTCACGGGTGTGCGTGCGTCGCCCAACGAACAGAGGGGGGAGATCATGTCTCTCGAACGCTGGATCCGCCTCATTGCGGGGAGCTTTGTCACCGTCAGCGTGGTGCTGAGCTATCTGCACAGCCCGTACTGGCTTTTCTTCACGCTCTTCGTCGGCGTCAACCTCTTCCAATCCGCTCTGACGCGCTGGTGCCTGATGGAGGAGTTCCTCAAGAAGCTGGGCGTCCGGAGCGAGTTGGCGGTCGTTCCCCGACCGCGATGAGTGCGGTCATGGGATCGAGCCGGGCGTGCCCCTCTTCCGGATGATTGCGGCCTTCGACCGCGCGGCGAGGGTCGAGGACCGCCGGCTCCTGATCGAGGCGACCGGGGCGGCGGCATGAGGGCGGCGCGCGCCCTGCGTACGCTCGCCCTCGCGTGTGGGCTCGTGCTTGCGCTCGGATGCAGGGGTGAGCGCGAGGCCGAGGCGCCCAAGGCGGCGCCGGCCGCGCGCGGCGTCCGCGTTGAGGCCGCCGCGCCCACGCCCGTGCGGGACACGGTCGAGGCTGTGGGAACGGTGCGTTCGAAGACCCAGACCGCCATCGCCAGCAAGGTGCAGGGCTACGTGCGTGAGGTGCGGGTGCGGGAAGGGGACACGGTCGGGGCGGGCGATTTGCTGATCACCGTGGAGGATCGGGAGTTCCGCGCTCAGGCAGAGCGCGACCAGGCGGGCGTACGCGAGGCCGAGTCCGGCCTCGATGAGGTGCAGCGGATGCTCGACGCGGCGCACGCGGCGCTCCGCTCCACCGAGGCCGACCACGAGTACGCTGCGGCCACTGCGGCGCGCTACCGGCGGCTCATGGACCAGGGACTGATCGCGGCCCAGGATCAGGAGCAGACGGAAGCCCGCCGCAAGAGCACGGCGGCCTCAGTAGAGCAGGGACGGGCCCGGATACTCTCGCTCAGGGCCCGCGAGGAGCAGATGCGCCAGCGCATCGCGCACGCCCAGGCTCAGCTGACGACCTCGGAGGTGACGCTCAGCGACACCCGAATCGCCGCGCCCTCCGCGGGGGTGGTCGTGAGCCGGCGTGTGGAGCCGGGTAACCTGGCCGTACCGGGACAGGCCCTGCTCATCCTGGACGATCCGCGCCGCTACCGGCTCGAGGTCGAGGTCGGCGAGTCCGCCATGGGCTGGGTTCGGCTCGGGCAGAGCATACCGGTGACGCTGGACTCTCTCGGCCGCGCGCTGGACGGCCGGGTGGTGGAGATCGTACCCGCAGCCGATCCCGGCAGCCGGAGCGTGACGGTGAAGCTCGAGTTGCCGGCGCTGCCGGGGCTGTACTCCGGGCTCTTCGGTCGGGCGAGCTTCCCTGCCGCCGAGCGGCTGGCCCTGCTGGTGCCCGGAGCCGCGCTCGTCGAGCGCGGCCAGCTCACCGGTGTCTATGTGGTGGACGGTCAGAGCGTGGCGCGGCTGCGTTTGGTCACGGCCGGTCCGCGCCGAGGCGACCGCGTAGAGATTCTGTCGGGCCTCAGTTCCGGCGAGCGCATCATCACCCGGGGCGCGGAGCGCGTCGTTGACGGCGCCCGCGTCGAGCCCGTCCCGTGAGGGACGCCGCGGGTTTCGCCGGACGCGTCGCCAGCGCCTTCATTGACTCCAAGCTCACCCAGCTGGTGATCCTGGGCTCGCTGCTGGTCGGTCTCTTCGCGGTTGTGGCGACGCCGCGGGAAGAGGAACCCCAGATCGTCGTCCCCTTTGCGGACATCTTCGTGGAGATGCCCGGTGCCAGTGCCAAGGAGGTCGAGGAGCGCATCAGCATCCCCATGGAGAAGAAGCTGCGGGAGATCCCGGGGGTCGAGTACGTCTACTCCATCAGCCAGCCCGGGGCCAGTGTCGCCATCGTCCGCTTCTACGTCGGCGAGGACGAGGAGCGGAGCATGATCAAGCTCCTCGACAAGCTCCGCGCGAATTTCGATCTGATCCCTCCCGGGGCCTCCCAGCCGCTGATCAAGCCCCGCTCCATCGACGACGTGCCGATCCTGGCCCTTACGCTCTGGAGCGAGAGTGTGGATCCCTTCACCCTGCGCCGAATCGCGGCCGAGCTCGACGAGCAGGTGAAGGCCGTGCCCGACGTTTCCGAGACCCGGCTCATCGGCGGACTGCGGCGCCAGCTCCGCGTGACGCTCGACCGCGACCGCTTGGCGGGCTTTGGCGTGGCGCCAAGCGCCGTGCTGGCGGCGCTGGGAGAGTCGAACCGGGAACTGCGGGTTGGACGCTTCGCGGTCGACAACCTGGAGTACCTCGTGGACGCGGGCACCTTCCTGGCTGGGCTCGAGGAGCTGGGCCGGGTCGTGGTCGGCGTGTCGCACGGCGGCCCCGTGCACTTACGCGACGTGGCCTCGCTGAACGACGGACCCGAAGAGCCGCGCGAGTACGTCCTGATGGAGCCTGGGCGCGGCGCTCGGGAGAGCGATGTGGCGGGTGCAGCGCGGGGGCGGGCGCACCCCGCCGTCACGCTGTCGGTGGCCAAGCGCAAGGGCACCAACGCCGTGGTGATCGCCGAGCGGGTGCTTGCCAAGGTGGAGGCCCTGCGGGGGAGCCTCGTTCCGGGCAGCGTGCACCTGACCGTGACCCGGAACTACGGTGAGACAGCCCGCGAGAAGTCCAACGAGCTCCTGAAGCACCTGCTGTTGGCCACGCTCTCCGTGACCGTGCTCATCGCCCTCTTCCTCGGCATCAGGGCCTCGCTGGTGGTGCTGGTGGCCATCCCGGTCACCCTGGCCCTGACGCTCTTCCTCTACTATCTCTACGGCTACACGCTGAACCGGGTGACGCTCTTCGCCCTGATCTTCTCCATCGGCATCCTGGTGGACGACGCCATCGTGGTCGTGGAGAACATCGCCCGGCACTTCCACCTTCCTGAGAACCACGGCCGCCCGCGCGCGACCGTGGCGGTGGAGGCGGTGGATGAGGTTGGCAACCCGACCATCCTCGCCACCTTTGCCGTCATCGCCGCGATCCTCCCCATGGCCTTCGTCGGCGGGCTCATGGGCCCGTATATGCGTCCGATCCCGGTCGGTGCGTCGGTGGCCATGCTCTTCTCGCTCTTCATCGCCCTCATCGTGTCGCCGTGGGCCTCTACCCGGCTCCTCAGGTCCACGAACGGTCACGACGAGACCGCGGAGGACTGGACCACCCGCCTCTACCGGCGCATCATGGGGCCGCTCATCGCAGACTGGAAGCGGCGCGCGCTCTTCCTCGGCGCGGTGATCTTCCTCCTGCTGGCCTCGTGCTCGCTGGTCTATTTCAAGCTGGTCCGGGTCAAGATGCTCCCGTTCGACAACAAGAGCGAGCTCCAGGTGATCGTGGACATGCCCGAGGGCACCACGCTGGAGGACACGGCACGGGTGGCGCGCGAGCTGGGCGACGTCCTGGCGGCCGACGCCGATGTGAGGGACGTGCAGCTCTACGTGGGAACGGCGGCGCCCTACAACTTCAACGGGCTGATTCGCCACTACTTCCCGCCCATGCGCCAGGGTCCGAGCGTCGCCGACCTCCAGGTCAACCTGCGCTCCAGGGATGAGCGCAGCGGGCAGAGCCACGACATTGCGCGCCGGCTGAGGCCTCTCCTCCAGCGGGTCACGGCGCCGACGGGGGCGCGGATCAAGGTGGCGGAGGTCCCGCCGGGTCCGCCCGTGCTCCAGACCCTGGTGGCCGAGGTATATGGGGACGACCGCGCGGCCCAGCTCGACATCGCCGGACGCGTCCTCCGGATCTTTGGGCAGACCCCGGGAGTCGTGGACGTGGATTGGTACGTGGAGGGCCCGCAGGCCGGCTACCGCTTCGTCCTCGACAAGGAGAAGGCCGCACTCTACGGCGTTTCCACCGACCAGATGGTCGACACCCTCCGGGCCGGGCTGGGGGGGACGGTGGCGGGCCTGGCCCACCTGCCCAGGGAGAAGGAGGACGTGCCGATTATCGTCCGGCTGCCGCGGGAGCGGCGGAGCAGCGTCGAGGATCTCCGCGCGCTGAAGCTCCGGGGCGCCGGCGGAGTGCTGGTGCCCCTCGGCGAACTGGTCCGCGTCGAGCCCACCCGGCAGCCGCCGTTCATCTACCGGAAGAACCTCCAGCGGGTCGTCTACGTGACTGGTGACGTTGCGGGCGAGGAGGAGAGCCCGGTCTACGCCATCCTCCGCATCAATCGCGAGCTCGACCACCTCACCCAGCCGGACGGCGGCCCCGTGCCCCGGTACGTGGCGAGTCAGCCCTTCCTCACGGACCGCCTCTCTATCAAGTGGGACGGCGAGTGGCAGGTCACCTACGAGGTCTTCCGCGACCTCGGCATCGCCTTCGCGGCTGTGATGGTCCTCATCTACATCCTGGTCGTGGGATGGTTCCGGTCGTTCGTGACGCCGCTGGTGATCATGGCGCCCATCCCGCTGACGCTGGTGGGCATCCTGCCCGCCCACGGGCTCCTCGGCGCCTTCTTCACCGCGACCTCCATGATCGGCTTCATCGCCGGCGCGGGCATCATCGTCCGCAACTCCATCATCTTCGTGGACTTCATCGAGCTGCGCCGCGCCCGGGGCATGCCGCTGGAGGAGGCGGTCGTGGACGCGGGTGCCGTCCGCTTCCGACCGATGCTCCTCACCGCCGCCGCTGTCGTGGTGGGCGCCTCGGTGATCCTGTTCGACCCGATCTTCCAGGGGCTGGCGCTCTCGCTCATGGCGGGCGAGGTGGCCTCGACCCTGCTGTCCCGCATGGCCGTGCCGCTGCTCTACTACATGGCCAAGCGCTGAAAGGAGACGATCCATGCTGCACATCGTGGAATCGCGCAAGCCGCTGGACCGCGTCGCGAAGGACCTGGAGGAGGCCGTGGCTCGCCACAAGTTCGGCGTGCTGGGTGTGCATGACCTCAAGGCCAAGCTGGCGGAGAAAGGCGTGGTGCTCACCCGCGAGTGCCGGATCTTCGAGGTCTGCAACCCCCACCAGGCCAAGAAGGTCCTGGATGCCAACCTCGAAATATCCACGGCGCTGCCGTGCCGCATCTCGGTCTACGAGGAGGGTGGTGTCACAAAGCTGGCGACCATCAAGCCCACGGCCATGATCGACCTGTACTCAACCCCGGGCCTGAAGGACGTGGCGCGGGAGGTCGAGGTCACACTGGAGGCAATCATGGCCGAAGCGGCTCGTTGAGATTGCCGGGGGCTGCCGCGGGGGCCGACCCACAAGATTGGACGGGCATCGTACCGGCCGGCCCCTTCGAGCGGCCTCCCTGGTGCCTATGCCGGTGTTCTTGTATCCCGTATACTAAGAGGCCATGTCCTTTCCCAAGGCCCTGACCATCGCCGGCTCGGATTCAGGCGGCGGCGCGGGCATCCAGGCGGACCTCAAGACCTTCTCGGCCTACCGGGTCTTCGGCATGTCGGTCATCACCGCGGTGACGGCGCAGAACTCCGTGGGGGTCCAGGCCGTCGAGTATCTGCCGCCTTCGCTCGTCGCCCGCCAGCTCTCATCCGTCCTGGAGGACTTCGGCGCCGACGCCGCCAAGTGCGGCATGCTCGGCACCGCGGCCATCGTCGAGGCGGTCGCGGCCGGTCTGCGCGCGCGTCCGGTGGCGCGGCTGGTGGTCGACCCGGTCATGGCCGCCACGTCCGGCGACGCGCTTCTCGAGCCCGGTGCCGTAGGCGAAGTGACGACCCGCCTCCTGCCCCTGGCCCTCGTGGTGACACCCAACCTGCCCGAGGCTGAAGCGTTGGCCGGCATGCCGGTTTCGTGCCGCGCCGATATGGAAGAGGCCGCGCGCCGCATCCACAAGCTGGGGCCGCGCCACGTGCTGGTGAAGGGCGGCCATCTCAAGGGCGACGCGGTAGACCTTCTGTACAACGGCCGCGAGTTCGCGGCCTTCCAGGCCCCGCGCATCGAGTCCGACAACACCCACGGCACCGGCTGCACCTTCTCGGCGGCCATCGCGGCGAGCCTGGCTCAAGGGCGGCCGCTCGCCGAGGCCGTGCGAGACGCCAAGGCCTACGTGACGCGCGCCATCCGCGAGGGCTTCGCCCTCGGGCGTGGCGTGGGCACGCTCCGGCACTTCCTCACGGAGTGGTGATGGCCGAGACGCAGACGGTACCCGATCCCGAGCAGGAGCGCGCCCTCGGCAAGATGTCGTTCATGGACCATCTGGGCGAGCTCCGCACGAGGATCATGTGGAGCCTGGGCTCCGCGGGCGTGGGTCTCGTCATCGCGGTGTTCATCACGGACCCGGTCATGCGCTTCATCTCGCGCCCGCTGCTCGGACTGAAGATCGACCTTGTCTTCACCTCGCCCACCGAGGCCTTCTGGACCTGGATGAAGGTCGCCATGGTGCTGGCCATCTTCATCTCCATGCCCGCCCTCCTCTACCAGGTCTGGAAGTTCGTGTCTCCCGGGCTCCACCAGCACGAGAAGAAGTACGCCGCGCCCTTCATCATCGTGGGCTCGCTGCTCTTCCTGGTCGGCGGAGCGTTCGCCATGTTCGTGGTCATCCCCTTCGCCTCGACCTTCCTCGTGACGTTCGGTCAGGACAAGGGCTGGAAGCCGATGATCACGGTGTCGTCGTACACCGCTTTCGTGATCAAGTTCGCCCTGGCCTTCGGCATCGTGTTCGAGCTGCCGGTGGTGATCACCGTCCTGGCGCTGATCGGGGTGGTGACGCCGCAGTTCCTGTCGAGGAACCGCAAGTACGCCGTCCTGATCAATTTCGTCATCGCGGCGATCCTGACGCCGACACCGGACATTATCAACCAGTCCCTGATGGCGGGCCCCCTGATCATCCTCTACGAGATCGGGATCGTCTGCGCGCGCCTGGCAGTCAGGAAGCGCAAGGCGAAGGCGCCCGAGCCGCCCGCCGAGACGCCGGCCACGCCATGAGCCCCCCGGCCACGCCATGAGCCCGATGGACTTCAACTCCCTGGAGCTGCCCGCACCGGTGATGCGCGGCATCCGGGACGCCGGCTTCGCCGCCATGACGCCCATCCAGGAAGGCACGCTGCCGTTGGCACTCAAGGGCAAGGACGTCGCCGGCCAGTCCCAGACGGGCACAGGCAAGACGGCGGCCTTCCTGATCGCGGCCTTCACGCGTTGCCTCCGGAACCCCGCGCAGCCCAAGAGCGGCCCGACCGCGCCGCGGGTGCTGATCATCGCGCCCACGCGCGAGCTGGTCGTGCAGATCGAAGCTGACGCACGGCTCCTGGGCGCCCACACGGGCCTCAAGATCCGCGCCGTGTACGGGGGTATCGACTACAACAAGCAGCGCGAGGATCTCAGCGAGGCCTGCGATATCCTGGTGGGCACGCCCGGCCGCCTCATCGATTACCTCAAGCAGCACATCTGGTCACCCCAGCGGGTCGAGGTCCTCGTGATCGACGAGGCCGACCGCATGTTCGACATGGGTTTCATCGCCGACCTGCGCTTCATCTTGCGCAAGCTGCCCAAGCCGGAGAAGCGCCAGTCCTTCCTCTATTCGGCAACGCTGTCCTTCCGCGTGATGGAGCTGACCTGGGAGTTCATGAACAACCCGACCCAGATCTCCGTCACGCCGCTGCAGAAGACGGCCGAGAACGTGGTCCAGGTCCTCTATCACGCGGGGCGTGAGGAGAAGTTCAGCCTGCTCCTGGGTCTCCTCAAGCGCGAGGGGGGCAGCCGCATTCTGATGTTCTCCAACACGCGCGAAGAAGCGCGCCGCCTCGAGGACCGCCTGGGGCGCAACGGCTGGAAGGCCAAGGCCCTCACCGGCGACGTGGAGCAGAAAAAGCGCCTGAAGATCCTGAACGACTTCAAGAACGGCGAGCTGCCCATCCTGGTCGCAACGGATGTCGCCTCGAGGGGGCTCCACATCGAAGGGGTGACCCACGTCATCAACTGGGACATGCCCCAGGACCCCGAGGATTACGTGCACCGCATCGGCCGCACCGCGCGCGCCGGGGCCACCGGCAAGTCCATCAGCCTGGCGGATGAGACGGGCGCGCTCCAGATCGAGCCGGTCGAGAAGTTCATCGGCGAGAAGATTCCCGTCGAGTGGGCCGAGGATGAGTGGTTCCTGCCCGAAATCAAGCCCACGAGCGAAGAGCGCCGGAAGTATGCCGACGAGAAGCGCGCGCGCATGGCGGCGCGCGGCGGGCGGCCCGGCGGTGGCGGGCGCGGCGGCCCGGGCGGTGGGCGCGGGGGCGGCGGACGGACGGGCGGCGGCCACGGCGGGCGGCCCGGCGGGGGCCGTTCCCCCGGCCGAGGCCGCTGACGCAATTTCTCCCTCTCCCTCCGGGGACGGAGAGGGCCGCAGGTCGAGCTGAGCCGCTGCCCAAGCGGGGAGGCGAGGGCTGAGAGGGTGAGAGTGGCGGCAAACCTGATCGAGCTCCCACTGCCTCGGGCCGAGCACGCGCTCGCCGCCGCGCTCGGACGGCCCTGGCGCGATCTCCTGTACGTCCCGGGGCCCGACTTCACGTCGCCGCTGGAGCCCGGCCTCTACCGAAGCGCCTTCGTGGTCGTCCCGGCCGATGGCCCCGCCATCCGCATCTCCTCGAGCGTGACGCCCGCCTTCCGCGTCGAGCTCTGCCGCCTCCAGCTCGAGGCGCTCCCGGACTATCGCGCCGAGATGCTCGGTTCCTTCTTTGATCCTGAGCGCCGCGGGCGGATCTTCGCGATGACGAAGGAGCGCGAGGCGCTGTCCGCGCAGCCCGCCGAACGGGAGGGCTGGAGCTATACCGGGCCTTCGCTGGGCGAGCGGCTGGGCCGGGTCGAGCGCGTCAGGCTGATCCGGGAGCGCGTGGCGGCGAGGCTCGACGGCCAGGCTGTCGGGTGGACGGCCGATCGCGGGCTGGTCCTCGACGTGCGCGGGAGCGAGCCCTGTCTCCTGCTCGCCTCGGCCGAGAGCGCCGAGCAGGCCTTCTTCCTCCCGGTGCCCCGTCTCTACCAGGCGCTCCTGGCCGGGACGGCGGCCGCGCCCGGTGCGACGGCGCGGGAGCTCCTGGGCTACGGCGGGTGGCCGGGGGACTTCGAGCTGGCGCTCGAGACACGAGCGCTCGGCGGCCCCGAGACCTAGCAGGCTAGAAGCGGCGCCGGCCGCCCATCTGCTTCTTGCGAAGGCGGAGCGACTTCGGCGTGATCTCGAGCAGCTCGTCCTCGCGGATCCACTCCAGCGACTGCTCGAGGTTCATCAGGTGGGGCGGTGTCAGGCGCACGCCCTCGTCCGAGGTGGACGCGCGCATGTTGGTCAGCTTCTTCTCCTTGGTGATGTTGACGTCGAGGTCGCTGTCGCGGTTGTGCTCCCCGACGATCTGCCCCTCGTAGACCGCTTCCCCCGGCCCGACGAAGAGCACGCCGCGCGGCTGGAGATGGTCGATGGCGTACGCGGTCGTCCTGTTCGTGCGATCGGAGACGAGCGCGCCGTTCGCCCGGTGGGGGATGTCGCCCTGCCACTCGGCATAGCCGTCGAAGAGATGGTTCAGCAGCCCCGTGCCGCGGGTGTCCGTGAGGAACTCGGAGCGGTAGCCGATGAGGCCGCGGGACGGCAGGCGGTATTCGAGTCGCACGCGCCCCGTGCCGTGATTGACCATCTTGGTCATCTGGCCCTTGCGGGGACCGAGCTTCTGCGTCACCGCGCCGATGAACTCCTCGGGGATGTCCACCACGAGGTGCTCCATCGGCTCGAGCGTCTGGCCCTTTTCCTCCTTCGTGATGATCTGGGGCTTGCTCACTTCCAGCTCGAAGTCCTCGCGCCGGATCATCTCGATGAGGATGGCGAGCTGCAGCTCGCCCCGTCCAGACACCCTGAACGTATCGGGCGAGTCGGTCTCCTCGACGCGGATGCCGACGTTGGTCCGCCGCTCCCTCCAGAGCCGGTCACGGAGCTGTGTCGAGGTGACGTACTTGCCCTCGCGCCCGGAGAAGGGCGAGATGTTCGACGAGAAGAGCATGGAGACCGTGGGCTCGTCGATGTGCATCACGGGCAGGGCCACGGGGTTCTCGGCGTCGGCCAGGGTCTCGCCGATCTCGACGTTGTCCGTGCCGGCCACGGCCACGAGATCGCCGGCCGAAGCCTCGGACACCTCGACCCGCTTGAGCCCCTCGTAGCCGTAGAGCACTGTGATCTTGGCGCTCTCGGTCGAGCCGTCGCGGTGGACCACCGCCACCCGGTCGTACTGGTGGATCTTGCCGTTGACGATCCGGCCGATCACGAGCCGGCCCACGTAATCGTCCCAGTCGAGCGAGGTCGCGCGCAGCTGGAGCCCCACCTCGGGATCGAAGCGCGGCGGCGGGATGGTGTTGACGAGCGTCTCGAAGAGCGGCGCCAGGGTCTTCGAGTCGTCGTCCAGACTGAGCTTGGCGATGCCCGCGCGGGCGTCCGTATAGAGGACGGGGAAGTCGAGCTGGTCCTCCGCCGCCTCGAGGTCGATGAAGAGGTCGTAGACCTCGTCGAGCACCTGCGCGGCGCGCGCGTCCTGGCGGTCGATCTTGTTGATGACGACCACCGGGGTCAACCCCGCCTCGAGCGCCTTCTTCAGCACGAAGCGCGTCTGGGGCAGGGGGCCTTCCGCCGCGTCCACCAGCAGCAGCACGCCGTCCACGAGCGTCAGCGTCCGCTCGACCTCGCCGCCGAAGTCGGCGTGGCCGGGGGTATCCACGATGTTGATCTTCATGTCCTTGTAGTGGATGGACGTGTTCTTCGCCATGATGGTGATGCCCTTCTCGCGCTCGAGGTCGATCGAGTCCATAACCCGCTCGGCCACGTGCTCGTTGGCGCGGAAGATACCCGACTGCCACAGCATGGCGTCCACGAGGGTGGTCTTTCCGTGGTCGACGTGGGCGATGATGGCGACGTTCCTGATATCTTTACGCTCTTGCATGTACTCACTGTAGCACGGATTTTTCCAATGGCGCGGTGCGTTGACCTTGCCCCCGACTCGACGGCTGGGGCATAATGGCTCCCTTATCCCCGCATCCAGGAGGAACTCGCACGTGAAAACCCGACTGCTGCTGCTGACCGCCCTCGTCGTCGCCCTCGGCGCGTCCCCTGCCGTGCCCACGGCCGCCTGGGCCCAGGTCACCAAACCCGCAGAGCCCCAGAAAGGACCCGCGCGCGTGACACAGATGGCTGAGATCGCAATGGAGAAGGGCGGCGTCATCAAGATCGAGTTCTTCGCCGGTGACGCGCCCAAGACCGTCGAGAACTTCGTCACGCTCGCCAAGAAGGGCTTCTACAACGGGCTGACCTTCCACCGCATCGAGCCCGGCTTCGTCGTCCAGGGCGGCGACCCGAAGGGCGACGGCACGGGCGGCCCCGGCTACAAGATCAAGGCCGAGTTCAACAAGAACCAGCACGATCGCGGCGCCGTCGCCATGGCGCGGAGCAACGACCCCGACTCCGCCGGCAGCCAGTTCTACATCACGCTCGCCCCGGCGCACTTCCTCGACGGCAAGTACACCGTGTTCGGCAAGGTCGTCTCGGGCATGAACATCGTGGACAACATCAAGAAGGGCGACAAGATGAAGTCGGTGAAGATCATCGACGCAGCGAAGTAGCCATGGCCTGGTCGCTCCTGATCAAGCACGGCACGGTGGTGGACGGCAGCGGCGCCCCGGGGATCGCTGCCGACGTGGCGATCGATGGCGACCGGATCGCCGCCGTCGGGCCCCATCTGGCGGGCCAGGCCGAGCGGACCATCGACGCCAAGGGGCTGATGGTCGCGCCGGGCTTCATCGACATCCACTCGCATTCCGACCTCATCTACGACAAGTGTCCCGGCGCCGAGTCCAAGGTGCGACAGGGGGTCACGACCGAGGTCGTCGGCATGTGCGGCTTCTCGCCGGGCCCGATCGCGCCGGGCCGCGAAGAGACGGTGCGCGATTGGATCGGAGGCATCGGAAACAAGCCGCCCGTCAGCTGGCACAGCTTCGGCGATTATCTCGACCACGTGCGCGGCCTGGGGACCTCCGTCAACGTCATCCAGTTCGTGGGCCACGGCGCGCTTCGCCTGGCGACGGTGGGGGGCGACAATCGGCCGACGACAGCAGACGAGCAATCGCTGATGGAACGGCTGCTGGCCGAGGGACTCGACGCCGGCGCCTGGGGCTACTCGACGGGCTTGGTCTACGCGCCCAGCATCTACGGCTCGACGGAGGAGCTGATCGCGCTGGCGAAGAGCATGGCCACCCGCGGCGGGCAGTACTTCTCCCACGTCCGCGGCGAGGCGGGCACCCTCGAGAAGGCGTACGAAGAGGCGATCAGGATCGGCGAGGAAGGCGGCGTGCCCGTCCAGATCGCCCACGTCAAGGCCTCGGGGCGGGAGAACTGGGGCAAGATGGAGCGGGCGCTCCGGATGATCTCGGACGCCCGTGCCCGCGGCGTGGACGTGACGGGCGACGTGTATCCTTATCCCGCGGGCAGCACCAAGATGGACAATCTCCTGCCGGCCTGGATGCACGACGGCGGCACGGCGAAGCTCCTCGAGCGTCTTGCCGACCCGACGGTGCGGGAGCGCGCCATCGCCGACAGCCTGATCGGGGGCGAGCGCTGGGGCACCGGCTCCGGCTCGTACGGCTGGGACGAGGTAATGGTCGCGACCTGCTCGAGGCCGGAGCTCGAGGGCAAGAACCTGGCCGAGCTGGCGCGGCTCACCGGGCGGGAACCTGCGCACGCCATGATGGACCTCGTCCTCTCGGAGCGCGCCGGCGTCAGCATGGTCGGCTTCTCCCAGAGCGAGGAGAATGTCGCGATCGCCAGCGCCGATCCGCACACCATGATCGGCTCGGACTCGCTGTCGCTCCACTCGGGGCCGGGGCCGCATCCCGGCAAGCCGCACCCGCGGAGCTACGGGACGTTCCCGCGCGTGCTGGGCGTCTACTGCCGCGAGAAGCAGCTCTTCTCGTGGGAGACGGCGGTACACAAGATGACCGGCATGCCCGCCGGCAAGCTCGGGCTCAAGAACCGCGGCGTGATCAGGACCGGCTTCGCCGCCGACCTGGCGCTCTTCGACCCCAGGACCGTCCGCGACGAGGCGACCTTTCCCGACCCGCACAGGCACCCGGTAGGGATTCCCTACGTCGTCGTCAACGGACAGGTCGTGGTGGACGGCCCGCGCTACAACGCCGTCCCCGCCGGGCGCGTCCTGACGCGCTGACACCGTGAGCCGCGCGGTCAAGGGCCGTCCTCGGCTCAAGCTCTGGGTTGTCTTCGGTGAGCGGGTCAAGTTCGGCGAGGGGAGGGCGGAGCTCCTCGAGACCGTCGACCGGCTCGGCTCCTTCAAGAAGGCCGTCGAGCGGATGGGCATGTCCTACCGGGGGGCGTGGGGCTACTTCCGCGACCTCGAGCGCGCCGCCGGCGTGAAGTTCCTCGAGCGCCATCCAGGCCGGGGGCCCGGGGGCGGCACCCGCCTCACCCCCGAGGGCCGACGTTTCGTCAGGCGGTACCGCCGCTTCCGGAAGGGCCTCGACGGCCTCGTGGAACGCCATTTCAAGAAATCCTTCTCCCGCTAGTCCGTGTGTCGCCGTTGACGTCGGGGCCCCCTTGGATTATGCTCCATTGAGCATATTAGCGGGAGGCCCACGTTCATGCGCACGCTGCTGACGCTGCTTGCGGTTTTCGCCCTGGCGGGACCAGCCTGGGCCCAGTCCTCGACGGTCATTCTGTCCACGACGACGAGCACCCAGGACTCGGGGCTGCTCGACGTGCTGGTGCCCATGTTCGAGAAGAAGACGGGGCTGACCGTCAAGACGATCTCGGTCGGCACGGGGCAGGCGCTGGCGCTGGCGGCGCGCGGCGAGGCCGACGTGACGCTGGCCCATGCTCCGTCCGTCGAGCGGAAGTACGTCGAGGAAGGCAAGCTGCACAACCGGCGCCTCGTCATGTACAACGACTTCGTCATCATCGGCCCGCCGGAGGATCCGGCGAGGATCAAAGGACTGCCCAAGGCGCTCGACGCGATGAAGAGGATCGCGGAGAGCCGGTCGCGCTTCGTCTCTCGCGGGGACAGGTCGGGCACGCATACGCTCGAGCTCGGGCTGTGGAAGCAGGCGGCCGCCGAACCCAAGGGCCTTTGGTACATCGAGTCGGGCCAGGGCATGGGGCAGACCCTCGGCATCGCCAATGACCGGCGCGCCTATACGCTGACCGATCGCGCGACGTGGCTCGCCTTCCAGAAGCGCGTGAGCCTGCCGATTCTCGTCGAGAAAGACAAGCCGCTGCTCAATATCTATTCAGTCATGGAGGTCAACCCGGCGAACGGGCCGCGTGTGAACGGGGCGGGCGGCAGGGCCTTCGCGGAATTCATCCTGGCGCCCGAGACCCAGGCCGTGATCAGGACGTTCGGCATAGACAAGTTCGGCCAGCCCCTCTTCGTGCCCATCGCAGGCAAGACCGACGCCGACTTCCAGTAGCCCAGGCCGTCGATGGAGCTGATCGGGCAGGGCGTTGTCCAGGCGCTGCGGCTCTTGGCGAGCGGCGATGCCGACGTGTGGCAGATCACGTGGCTGTCGCTGCGCATCTCCGCGACGGCCACGCTGCTCTCGCTCGTGGTCGGCATACCGCTGGGTACGGCGCTCGCGCTGACGCGCTTCCCGGGTCGCGGCTTCGCCGTGAGCCTGATCAATACCGGAATGGGCCTGCCGCCCGTCGTCGTCGGGCTCTTCGTGACCATCGTGCTCTGGCGGAATGGGCTCCTCGGAATGCTCGAGCTGCTCTACACGCCCACGGCCATGATCCTGGCCCAGCTGGTGATCGCCGCCCCCATCGTCACGGGGCTGACCCTGGCGGCCATCCAGCAGGTGCCCGACAGATTCCGCCTCCAGCTCCTGGCCCTGGGCGCCTCGCGGGCGCAGATGGTCTGGACCCTATTAAAGGAGGCGCGCCTGCCCATGCTGGCGGCGGTCATGGCCGGCTTCGGTGCCGTCATCTCGGAGGTGGGCGCCTCGCTCATGGTCGGCGGCAACATCAGGGGCTCGACCCGCGTGCTGACCACGGCGACCGTGCTGGAGACGAGCAAGGGCAACTTCGACGCGGCCATCGCCCTCTCGCTGATCCTGCTGCTCCTGATGTTCCTGGTGAACTGGGCGCTGACCTGGATCCAGCAAGGCCGCCGCGCCTGAGGGCCTTCGCTATACTGTGGGTCCATGACACAATATACTTTCGTTGCCCTCGCGCTGGTCCTGGCCGCAACGCGCGGGGCGGAGGCCCAGCCCGCCGCCGCCCCGGCTCTCGTCGTGTATGCCGCCTCCGACCTCGACATGGCCTTCCGCGAGATCACGCCGCTCTTCGAGAAGGCGATGGCGACGCGGGTGACGCTCGTCATGGGCTCGACGGGCAACCTCGCCAAGCAGATCGGGCACGGCGCGCCTGCCGACGTCTTTTTCGCCGCCAATGAGAGCTTCGTCGACGATCTCAGGGCCGCCGGCGCGATCATTCCCCAGACACGGGCGCTCTATGCCCAGGGGCGAATCGTCCTCGCCGCGCCGAAGAAGTCCGTGATCGCGGTGCGTGAGCCTGTCGATCTCCTCAAGCCGGAGGTGCGGCGCGTGGCGATCGCCAACCCGGCGCACGCGCCCTACGGCCGCGCCGCCCAGGAGGCGCTCGAGCGCGCGGGGGTGTGGGAGAAAGTCAGGCCGAAGCTCGTATACGGCGAGAACATCCGCCACGCGCTCCAGTTCGTCGAGACGGGCGCCGTGGAGGCCGGCATCGTGGCGCTCTCGATCGCCCGTGCGCCGGGCATCACGTACGCGCCGATCGATCCCAGGCTCTACGCGCCGCTCAACCAGGTCGCGGCGGTGGTGAAGCGGAGCCCGCACCCTGAACTGGGCGCGGCCTTCATCCAGTTCGTGAACGGCACCGAAGGGCGTGCCATCATGAAGCGCTACGGCTTTCTCCTGTCCGGAGAATTCTAGGTCCATGGACTTCTTCCCGCTCTGGCTCTCTCTCAAGGTGTCCGTGACGGCCACCATCCTGACGGTGGCGACGGGGCTCCCGCTGGCGTGGGTGCTCGCGCTCAAGCGCTTCCCCGGCCGCGACGTCGCCGAAGCCGTGGTCGTCCTGCCTCTCGTCCTGCCGCCGACCGTGCTGGGCTACTACCTCCTCGTCCTGATCAGCCGCCAGGGCGTGATCGGGCGCGTCCTCGACGCGGCGGGGATCGAGCTCGCCTTCACGTGGCGGGCGGCGGTGCTGGCGGCGTGGGTGGGATCGAGCGCGCTCTTCATCAAGGCCGCGCAGGCCGGTTTCGAATCGGTGGACCGGCGCCTCGAGCAGGCGGCGCTCACCCTCGGACGTTCTCCGTGGAGCGTGTTCTGGTCCATCACCCTTCCGCTCGCCTCGCGCGCCGTCATGGCCGGCACGGTGCTGGCATTCTGCCGCGCGCTGGGCGACTTCGGCATCACGCTGATGGTCGCAGGCAGCATCCCCGGCCTGACCCAGACCACGCCGCTCGCCATCTACGACCTCGTCCAGTCCAACCGCATGGGCGAAGCCAACACGCTTTCGCTGATCGCCGTGGCGGCCGTGGCGCTCCTCCTCATGGGGCTCGGGCGCCTCGGGCGACTGAGGTTCTGAGATGGCGCTCTCCCTCGAGATCAGGAAGGCGCTGACGGGCTTCACCCTCGATATCGCCTGGGAGGCGGGCGACGAGGTCGTCACGCTCTTCGGCCCTTCGGGAGCGGGCAAGACGCTCACGCTCCAGTGCCTGGCAGGGCTCGTCCGTCCCGATTCGGGCCGTATCATCGTTAATGGGACGGTGTTCTTCGACGGCGCGCGGGGAGTGGACGTGCCGACGCAGCGCCGCCGGCTCGGCTACGTCTTCCAGGGCTACGCGCTCTTCCCTCATCTCAATGTGCGGGACAACGTCGGCTACGGTCTCCGCCACCTGGCAGCGCCCGCCCGCCGCGAGCGCACGCGCGAGGTGCTGGAACGGCTCGGGCTCGTGGACCTGGCCTCGCGCCGGCCTCGCGAGCTCTCGGGCGGCCAGCAGCAGCGCGTGGCGCTCGGCCGCGCGCTCGCCCCCGACCCGGCGCTCATCCTCCTCGACGAGCCGCTCTCCGCGCTCGACCTGCCGCTGCGCCAGGCGCTGCGCGACGACCTCCGCGCCGTGCTGGTGGAGTGGCGAACAGCAGCCGTCCTCGTGACCCACGACTTCACCGAGGCCTATCGCCTCGGCGACCGCATCGTGGTCTACGAAGCCGGGCGCGTCATCCAGACGGCGCCGCGCGCCGAGCTCCTCTGGCAGCCGGCCTCGGAGCGGGTGGCGGGCATCGTCGGCATCCGCAACGTGCTCCACGGCACCGTGCTCAAGGCCACGCCCGACCGCATCCAGTTCAGCTGGCGGGGCCAGCTCCTGGAAGCGGTCAACTCGCCCTCGCGCTCCTACCTGCCCGCGCCCGACAGCCCACTGGCCTTCTTCATCAGGCCGGAGTACGTGCGGCTGATCCGCAAGGACCGCGGCTCGCCCGACCCGGGACACCACATGAACCTGATGCAGGGGCGCGTGGTCGGCGAAGCCGACTTCGGGACGACCTGGACGCTGTACGTCAGGCTCGACGCTCCGGGGGCGCCGGCCCAGGGCGAGTACGACCTCGAGATCGAAGTGCCCCGCCTCGTCTATGAGATCCTCGACCTAGCCCGCGACCGCCAGTGGCAGCTCTCGATACACCGCGGCTCCATCCACGTCCTGCCCTCATGACCTTCGTCGTCGAGCTCTCGGCTGTCCGCGTCGTCCACGACGGTCGCGCCGTCCTCGACGTGCCGGATCTCACCGTGGCGCAGGGAGAGGTGCTCGCAGTCATCGGGCCCAACGGCGCCGGCAAGTCGAGCCTCCTCCGTGTGGTGGGCGCCCTCGAGGCGCCCACCGGGGGGACCGTGCGCTTCCAGGGTGAACCGGTCGTCGCCGAGTCGGCGCTGGCGGTCAGGCGGCGGATGGCGAGCGTCTTCCAGGAGCCGCTCCTGGCCGACACGACGGTCTTCGACAACGTCGCCATGGGTCTGCGCTTCCGCGGCGTCGCACGCACGCAGGTCGAGACGAGGGTCGCCCGCTGGCTCGCGCGCTTCGCGATCGCCCCGCTGGCCCCACGCTCGGCGCGCACGCTCTCGGGCGGGGAGGCCCAGCGCGCGGCGCTCGCCCGGGCCCTCGTGGTCGAGCCCGAGCTACTCCTGCTGGACGAGCCCTTTTCGGCGCTCGACCAGCCGACGCGCGAGGCCCTGATCGGTGACCTCGGCCGCATCCTCCGCGAGGAGCGCATCACCACGGTCCTCGTGACTCACGATCATGAGGAAGCGATGGTGCTAGCTCACCGGGTCGGTGTGCTGATCGGCGGCCGGCTGGTTCAGCTCGACACCACGTCGCGCGTCTTTCGCGCGCCCGCCTCCGAGATCGTCGCGCGCTTCGTGGGTGTGGAGACCCTGGTCGAATGCCGCGTGTTCTCCTCGCAGGGCGGTGTCTCCGTCATCGAGGCTGGCGGCCAGAGCATGGAGGTGGCGCAGGAGGCCGAAGCCGGCGAGCGGGTGCGTCTTTGTCTTCGGGCCGAGGACGTGACGCTCAAGACGGGCTCCCCGCCCCCCGGCGCGGCGCTCCCCCCCAATCGCCTCAAGGGCACGGTCGCGCGGCTCAGCCCTGTCGGGCTCCATGTACGCGTCTCCGTTGACTGCGGCTTCCCCCTGACGGCCCTCGTGACGCAGCGTGGCGTCGAGGAATTGGGCCTGGGAGAAGGCGTCAAGGTGACCGTCCAGTTCAAGGCCACAGCACCGCATCTTTTAAGAGGTGGGAAGCCTTGACAGTGAAAAGAGCGTGGGGGTATAAGAAGGCGACACGGCCGCAACCTCACCGCACGAGGAGGTCCCTATGGCCGATCTGGAACCACTGATCGAGCGTCTGACCGCAGAGAACCCCGAGTTCCGCAAGCTCCAGGAAGACCACGCGAGGTACGAGCAGGAGCTAAAGGAGCTGAACTTTCGCGGATTTCTCACGGCGGACCAACAGTGGCGAGTCAGCGAACTCAAGAAGCTCAAGCTCATGGGCAAGGACCGCATGGAGTCCATGATTCGCCAGGCGCGCGACGCCGCGCACGCCTGACGAGGAGCGGCCCGGCACGCCGTTCCATGCCGCCGTCACGGGAGAGGCCGGGCTTTCTCGGCCTCTCCCACCTGACGCCATCCGGCGACGCCCGGATGGTGGACGTCTCGCCGAAGAAGGAGACGGCCAGGGAAGCGGTGGCGCGCGTGGTGCTGAGAATGCGCCCGGCCACGCTCAGCGCCATCCGCGCTGGGCAGATGGCCAAGGGTGATGTGCTGGGGGTGGCGCGTACGGCGGGGATCATGGCCGCCAAGCGCACGCCCGACCTGATCCCCCTCTGCCACCCGCTGCGCATCACCGGCTGCGACATCGCCTTCACCCTCGACGACAAGCGCTCGACCGTCACCATCGAGGCCCGCGTGCGCACGGTGGACAAGACGGGCGTCGAGATGGAGGCGCTGACCGCCGTGGCTGTTGCCGGGCTCACGGTCTACGACATGGTCAAGGCCGTGGACCGGGGCGTGGTGCTGTCGGGGTTGTGTCTCCTCGAGAAGTCAGGCGGCAAGTCCGGCGTCTGGCGGCGGAGGAGGCCGTGAAGACCGCGCTCGTCCATTCCGAGGAGTGGCGGCGTTTCGACTACGGCCCCGAGCACCCGCTCCGCATGGAGCGCCTGGGCATGACGTGGCGGCTCATGGAGGCCTACGGGCTCACATCGGGGCCGAAGCTCAAGGTGCTGACCCCCGAACCCGCCTCCGTCGAGGCCATCACGCGCTTCCACAGCCGCGAGTACATCGAGATCCTGCGCGCCGTCAGCGCGGGCGACTGGGTGCCCCATGCCGCGCGCTACGGGCTCGGGGCCGGCGACAACCCGATCTTCCCGGGCCTCTGGGAGGCGGCTCTACTCGTGGCCGGCGGCTCGCTGCTGGCCTCGCAGCTCGTCCTCGACAGCGAGGCCGCGCGCGCCTTCCACTTCGCGGGCGGCCTGCACCACGCCATGCCCGAGCGCGCCTCGGGCTTCTGCTACGTCAACGACGCGGTGCTGGCCATCATGGAGCTGCGCCGCCGGGACAGGAAGGTCGCCTACGTGGACATCGACGCGCATCACGGCGACGGCGTCCAGTTCGCCTTCTACGCGGATCCGCGCGTGCTGACGATCTCGAGCCACGAGCGCGGCGACCGGCTGTTTCCCGGCACGGGCTTTGTCGAGGAGATGGGCGAGGGCGAGGGGCTCGGCTACTCGGTCAACCTGCCGCTCCAGCCCTACACCGACGACGCGGTGTACGAGCCCGCATTCGAGGCGGTGGTGCCGCCGCTCCTGCGCGCCTTCGAGCCCGACGTGGTCGTGCTCCAGCTGGGGATCGACTCGCACCGGACCGACCCGCTGACCCACCTCGCATGGACGGTACAGGGCTTCGCAAAGATCGTCGCGCGGCTCCTCGAGCTGTCCCCCCGCGTGGTCGGGCTCGGCGGAGGCGGCTACGACCTGCCGAACGTCGCGCGCGCGTGGACGGCCGCGTGGGCCGCGATGAACGGCGTGGAGCTTCCGGCCGAGATCCCGCGCGCCTGCCACAAGGACCTCTCGGCCCACGGGCTCAAGAGCATGCGGCTGTGGGACCCGCCGCTCGAGCTGCCCGCCGACACGCGGCAGTGGGCGGAGGACTTCGCCATGCGCCAGGTCAAGGCCATCCGCGAGCACATCTTCCCGCTCCACGGGCTCTAGAGTTCTCGGTCTCCGCATGACCTCCAAGCGGATCGATCCCGGCATCACGGTCGAGGTGGACGGCCTGCCCTGGACGCGCGTGAAGAACTTGAGGCGCGCACGGCCGGACGAGCGCGTCTTTGCCGCCGCCTTCGACGAGGACGGGATTGGCGAGATCCGCTTCGGCGACGGGCGGCGCGGCCTGCGCCCACCGGCGCACTCGACGGTGAAGGTGACCTATCAAACGGGCGGCGGCGCGGTCGGCAGCGTGAGCCGGGTGGTCGAGGACGCGCGTGACGAGCCGCGCTTCTGGATGATGGCGAAGGACGACGCGGGTGCCGTGGGGTGGCAGACCGTGGAGCGGCCGCGGGGGAGAAGCACGATGTCAGCGCTCGCCTGCGCCCTCGGCACGGCCCTGGCCCTCGCCGCCATGCTCGGGCTGGGCCACCACGAACGCGGCGAGCCCTGAGCCGTCTCCAGCAGCCCGCTAAAAGACGAAGACCCCTTTCCCCGTCGTCTGAGTGTCGAAGAGCCGGTAGGCCTGGTCGGCCTCGTCCAGCTTGAAGCGGTGGGTCAGCAGTTTCTTGAGCGGCACCTTCCTGTCCACGACGAAGCGCGCGCACTCGGCCTGCCCCATCGCGCTGAAGGTCCACGAGGCGTGGATGGTCAGCTGGCGGCGCAGCAGGTGCTGGCTGATGTCGAAGGTCGTGGTGCCGCCCTCGCCGACGAGGGCGACGCGTCCCCAGGTGCCGGCGCTCCTGACGGCGGCGACGCGCGCCTCGGCGACTCCCGTACAGTCCATGGTCGTCTCGGCGCCCTCGCCGTGGGTGAGGTCGTGGATGGCGGCGACCGGATCCGTCTCCTTCGAGTTGGGGGCCCTCGCCCGTGGACCACGCTGACTCGCGGGCGGTTCACGGTGTCTCGATGGGGCCACGAGACTGCGGTTTAGGGCTTCGGCAACGCGCAGAAGATACGGGTCCACGGGGAGGGCCCCCTGCCCCACCCGGCTCCGCTGTACGAGGAAGCGACCGAACCCGGGCGGGTGGCGCCGGGGGTGGCGGCCGCGCGGCGGGCGTAGTGGGCCCTTCGCAAGTGTGCGCAGCCCGCAGGGCTGCGATTCACGCAGTCGTAGGGTGGCGAAGCTCGTTGCGCGGCCGCCACCCCCGGCGACGGGACCCGCCCACCTCACGCGCTGGCGCCGGCGCGGAGCAGCTCGAAGATGCGGGCGGATGTCAGAGGCACGCGGGTGACGCGGACGCCGCGATCCCAGAGCGCGTCCTCGACGGCGTTGCCGATGGCCGCGGCGGGGGAGACCACGCCGCTCTCGCCCACGCCCTTGATGCCCAGCTCATTGATCGTCGAGGGAAAATCGAGGTGGTGAATCTCGAGCGGCGGCATCATCGAAGCGCGCGGCATCGGGTAATCCATGAAGGTGCCGGTCAGGAGCTGGCCGGCGTCGTCATAGATCAACTCCTCGCCGAGCGCCGTGCCGACGCCCTGAGCCAGCCCGCCGTGGATCTGCCCCTCCACGATCATCGGGTTGATGGGCCGCCCGCAGTCATGCGCCGCGACGTACTTGAGGAATCGGAGCGCTGCCGTCTCGACATCCACCTCGAGAGCGACGGCGTGGACGCCGAAGGCCCAGGCGACGGTGCCCGGGTAGTGGAAGGCGCAGGCGTTGAGCCCCGGGCCGCCCGCATCCGCGAGCGCGCGGCTGCGCACCGCGGATCTCGCCACCGCGCCGAGCGTCAGGCTCTTGCTCGGCACTCCCGCCACCATGATGCGCCCCTGCTCCAGCACGACGTCCTCGGGAGCGCACTCGAAGATGCTCGCGGCGACGATCCTGGCCTTGCGGGCGGTCTCCTGCGCAGCGCGAGAAACGGCGGGGCCGGCCACGGCCGCCACGCGGCTCGCGATGGTGCCCATACCATAGCCGACCAGCTGGGTGTCGCCGCCGCGGATCACTACTTGCTCGAGCGGCACCGAGAGAGCATCGGCGCAGATCTGCGCCAGCGTGGTCTCGTGAGCCTGGCCCTGGGACGATACGCCGATGTCGACGAAAACGGTGCCACCGGGGTCCACGCGAACATTGGCGCCCTCGAAGGGCCCGATGCCCGTGCCCTCGACGTAAGCCGAAATCCCGATCCCGATGGGGTGTGACGTCCCGCGGCGCTTGTCCTGCTCGGCGCGCCAGCCCGCATAGCCCAGCTTCTCGAGCGTGAGGTCGAACATCTTCACGTAGTCGGCCGGGTCGTAGGCGATGGGCACGCCGTCCCGGTACGTCAACCCCGTCCGCCACGGCATCTCCTCGAGGCGCACGAGGTTCTTTCGCCTGAGGTCGGCCGGGTCCATGCCGATCCGCCGCGCGGCCCGGTCGAGGAGGCGGTCCAGGACGAAGTTGGCCTCGGGGCGTCCCGCGCCGCGATACGCGGCGGCGAAGGTCTTGTGGGTCACCACGTTCCGCCCGACGGCGCGGAAGTTGGGGACGCGGTAGGGGCCGACCAGGTGATTGATGGTGTTGAAGGTGATGGCCTCGCCGAGCGTCGTGTGCGCGCCGTGGTCCCGGGTGAACTCGGTTTCCATGGCCATGATCGCGCCGTCCCCGGCGACGCCGAGCCGCGCCGTGTGCTCCTGGTCGCGGTCGGCCGCCGCCGTGAGGAAGTGCTCGCGCCGCGTCTCGATCCACTTGACCGGGCGCCCGAGGTGCCGCGCGACCGCCGGCACCAGGATGTCCTCGGGATAGACGTGGCCCTTGACGCCGAAGCCGCCGCCGACCTCGGGGGCGATGACGCGCACGTGCTCCTCCGGCATGCCGAGCACGCCCGCGATGGCGCTCCGCACCGCGAAGGGCACCTGGGTCGAGAGCCGGACGGTGAGGAGACCTGACGCTGGATCGTGCGACGCCAACACCGCGCGCGGCTCGATCGGCATGCCCGCGACCCGCGGGTAGTAGAGCCGCATCTCGACGACGGCGTCGGCCTCGGCGAAGCCGTCGGCCACGCTTCCCGTGCCGGATTCGGACACGCCCGCCAGGTTGCCCGGCCAGCTCTCGTGGACCCTCGGCGCGTCTCTGGCGAGCGCCGCTTCGACCGTGGCCGCGGCCGGAAGCGGTTCGTAATCGACCGCCACTCTCTCGACGGCGTCGGCTGCGATGTACGCGGTGTCCGCAACAACGGCGGCCACGGCTTCACCCGCGTGCGTGACCCGCCCGGCGGCCAACACGGGATGGTGGTAGGCGGGGAACCTGGGCGCGGGCACGAGCGGCGGGACGGAGCCTGCGAGCGCGGGCAGCTCGGCCCGCGTCAGGACGCCGGCGACACCGGGAATCCCCGCGGCGCCCGCGCCGTCGATGCGCGTGATCCGCGCATGGGCGTGGGGGCTCCGCACGACGGCCAGCCAGAGCATGCCGGGCAGCGCGAAGTCATCGGTGTAGCGGCCGGCGCCGCGCAGGAGACGGGCGTCTTCCTTGCGCCGGACGGAGGTGCCGACCAGTCGCTTGCCGGGGTCCAGGGGAGGGCTCAGTCGCGGGTCGGCCGGAGATGGGCGTCGCGCTGCTTCGCGAGCTCGGGGTCGGCATAGCCCATGAGTCCCGGCTGGGCGGCGCCCAGCATCACTTGAAGATACGCTCCCTCGAGGCCCACGTTCTCGAAGCCGTGGATGACGTCGGCCGGGCAGGAGATGCAGTCCCACTTGCCGAGCACCGTCTCGGCGCGGCCCCCCTTGCCGTCCTCGATGAAGACCTTGACCTTGCCCTCGAGGATGAAGAAGGCCTCCTCGACGGGATGCGTGTGGGGCGCGTTCCCCTGTCCGGGCGGCACGTACATGATGGACAGCGTGAAGTGCTCGGCAGGGATGGCCTTGGGGTCGCCTTTGCCGGAGGCGCCAGCGCCGATGAAGCGGTGCTGGGCGCGGCGGAAGCCTTCGACGCGCGCGTCCGCGAAGGCGTCCCAGTCGGCCACGCGGTCGATGAAACGCGCGACGCGACGCTCGAGCAGCTCGTGGATCTCCATGGCGTCAGTCGTACCACAGCCTCCGTCAGAAGTCGACGGGGCTCACAGCCCCTCCAGCACCTCGTCGAGCGACAGCGGCCCGGCTTCTTCCATCTCGTAGCGCGCGCGGGTCACCCGATGCCGCAGCGTCAGGCCGCGGCGCAGGTCCATGGGCGTGCCGAGGAGCACCGTGTCGCACGGCACGGCGTTGATGGTCGCCTCGAGGTCGGCGCGCTGCGCGGTGTCATAGCCCATGGCGGGCAGCACGGGGCCGAGCGCGGGATAGCCGGCGAAGATCTCCCGGAGGCTGCCGCGGGCCCAGGGCCTCGGATCCACGAGCGTGGCGTCGAGCGCGAGTGCCGCGAGCGCCGCGGCGCCCACGCTCATGCCGCCGTGGGTGAGGGTCGGGCCGTCCTCGACCGCGAGTACGCGGCGGCCTCTGACGGCCTCGGGATCCTCGATGCGTATGGGCATGCGGGCGTCCACGATGCGGGCGGCGGGGTTGAGTTCGCGGATGGCCGCGCGGGCGCGCTCCACGGCCTCCGGCGCGGCCGTGTCCTCCTTCACGATGACCGCGACGTGCGCCATGCGCAGGTTGGCCTCGCCCGGGTGATAGCGCGACTCGTGCCCAGGCCGGAGCGGGTCCACGAGGCAGAGATGGACGGTGGGAGCGAAGAAGGGCAGGTCGTTGTTGCCGCCGTCCCAGATGATGACGTCCGCCTCCGCCGCCGCCCGCGAGAGGATCTCCGCGTAGTCCACGCCCGCCCACACGACGCTGCCGGCTTCGAGGTGGGGCTCGTATTCCTCGCGCTCCTCGATCGTGACCTGCGCCCGGTCGAGGTCGGCGGCGGCGGCGAAGCGCTGGACGCGCTCCGCCAGGAGGTCCCCGTAGGGCATGGGATGGCGCACGACGGCCGCGCGCCGGCCGCGCTCGCGAAGGATGCGCGCCACACGCCGGCTGACTGCGCTCTTGCCACAGCCGGTGCGCACGGCGCAGACGGCGACGACCGGCTTGGGCGAGCGCAGCATGGTGCGCCTGGGCCCGAGCAGGACGAAGTCGGCGCCCGCGGCCAGCGTCCGGCTCGCGAGATGCATCACCTGCTCGTGGCTGACGTCGCTGTAGGCAAAGACCACCTGGTCGACGCCGCGGTCGTGGATGATCCGCTCGAGGTCTTCCTCCCGCTCGATCGGGATGCCGCGCGGATAGCGCGGGCCCGAGAGCCCCGGCGGATAGCGACGCCCCGCGATGCCGGGAATCTGGGTCGCCGTGAATGCCACGACCTCGACTCGGGCGTCGTCTCGATAGACGACGTTGAAATTGTGGAAGTCGCGGCCCGCCGCTCCGAGGATCACGACGCGGGTTGGCGTGCTCGTCATCTCGAGGGCATCATCCACCGGGACAGTCGGTTTTTCAATGTGTTAGAGTTACCTCATGCGCGGGCTCTTTATCTCGGTTGAGGGCGTGGAAGGCTCGGGCAAGTCCACCCACTGCAGGCTTCTCAGGCAATGGCTGACGGCGCGCGGGCTCGAGGTGGTCCTGACCAGCGAGCCCGACGGCACGCCGCTCGGCTCGGCCATCCGCGCACTCTTCGAGCAGGACGGCATGCCGCCGACGCCGCTGACGCAGACGTTCCTCTTCATGGCGGCGCGCCAGCAGCACGTCGCCCAGGTCATCCGCCCGGCGCTCGCGCGCGGGGCCGTCGTCGTCTCCGACCGCTACGCAGACGCGACGCTTGCCTACCAGGGATTCGGCGGCGGCATGGAGCTCGAGACCATCCGGGATCTCAACGCGCTCGCCACGGGCGGCGTCATGCCCGACCTGACGATTCTCCTTGACCTCGATCCCGCGGACGGTATCAGGCGGATCAGCGACCGCCCGCTCGATGCCTTCGAGAAGATGGACATGAGCTTTCACCGCCGGGTGCGCGAGGGCTATCTCGAGATCGCGCATGCCGAGAAGAACCGGGTCGTCGTGCTGAGCGCCGCCCAGCCCAAGGATGCGCTCCACGCCGCGGTCGTCCGCGCGGTCGAAGGATTGCTTCTAAAGCAGGAGGCGCGCCGTGGCGCTTGACGGGGTCGAGGGCCAGGCCGAGGCTGTGGAGCTCCTCCGCCGCGCCCTCGAGGGAGACCGTGTCGCGCACGCCTGGGCCTTCATCGGCCCGGAGGGCGCCGGGCGCCGGACGACAGCGCTGGCCTTCGCCAAGGCGCTGGTGGCGCCGTCGGGCGGTACCGCGGCCTCGCGGGTGGACCGCGGTCTCCACCCCGACGTCCACCTGCTCGGCCCCACGCCGCCCGCGAGCAATCCCAAGGGCACGCCCGCCATCCGCATCGAGCACATCCGCGAGCTGGAGCGGCTGGCGTCGCTCAAGCCCGCCGAGGCGCCGTGGAAGGTCTTCATCGTGGACGAGGCGGAGACCATGACGGGGGCGGCGCCGCAAGCCTTCCTGAAAACGCTCGAGGAGCCGCCTGCGCGCACCGTGATCATCCTGGTCCTGAGACAGGCCCGCGCGCTGCCGGCCACGGTGCTCTCGCGCTGCCAGATCGTCCGCTTCCGTCCCCGCCCCTCCGACGGCGCCGTCGCGCTCCTGCCTGGCGGCGCCGGGGAGGACCGGCAGCGCGCGCTCGGATGGCTCGCTCACGCGCAGGCGGGCGGCATCGAGGCCATCCTCCAAATCGGTGAGGCCGTCGGCCGCGACCGCGAAGCGGCGTTGGCCGCGGTCGAGACCTGCTGGCTGTGGTATCGCGATCTCCTCTGCTCCCAAGCGGGTGCGGATTCCCGCCTCGCGGTGTTTGGTGATGCAGTGCGAGCCGCAGGACGTCGTGGGGCTGGGGCCCCACCGTCCGAGGCGAGCGAAATCCGGGACCGAGCCGCAGGACGTCGTGGGGCTGGGGCCCCACCGTCCGAGGCGAGCGAAATTCAGAGACCGGACGGCAGCCGGCGCTCGCTGGACGAAGTGGTGGCGGGGCTGTCCGCCTGCCGTGAAGCGTGGCAGGCCATCCAAGGACACGTTTCGCCTCGGCTGACGGTCGAGGTGCTGCTGAGCCGCCTGACGAAGGCGGCGTAAGGGCGCGATGAGCGAGACTACCGACACGCAGACGGCCGTGGAGCCGGAGGCGCAGCTGCCCTATCTCATCGGCGTGCGGCTGCGCATTCCGCTGCAGGCCGAGGACCACCTGACGGATCAAGAGGAGCTGGCCGTCGGCGACTTCGTCATCGTGGAGACGGGGCAGGGCACCGCTGTGGGGGAGATCAGGCGGCCCAAGCGCCCGCTGCCCGAGTTCAAGCGGGGCCGGCTCTACCGTCAGGTGATGCGCCGCGCGACGCACCCGGAGGTGGCCGAGTGGCGCGAACGCCACGCGCGCGAGCTCCAGCACGCCGAGACGTGCCGAAGGCGCGCCCGGGGGCGGGGACTCCGGCTCAAGGTGGTGGACGTCGAGATCGATCCGAGACAGCGCCGCGTCACCGTCCTCTTCAACGCCGAGGAGCGTGTGGACTTCCGGGAACTCGTGCGCGACCTCGCCCACGAGTTCCACGCGCGCATCGAGATGCGGCAGATCGGCGCGCGCGACACGACCAGGCTCATGGACGGCATCGGGCCCTGCGGCCGGCAGCTCTGCTGCACGTCGTATCTTAAGAAGTTCGACCCGATCTCGGTCAAGATGGCCAAGACCCAGGACATGCCGCTCACGGACAGCCGGCTCCTCGGCAACTGCGGCCGGCTGAAGTGCTGCCTGCTCTACGAGTTCTCCACCTACGACCAGCTGCGCAAGCACCTGCCCAAGGTCGGCTCGGCCTGCCAGGCCGACTGCGGCGCCCAGGGGTGCATGACGGGCAAGGTGCGCTCGCTGCGCGTGCTCAAGCAGACCGTGGTGGTGGGCTTCCAGGACGGCACCGAGGCCGAGGTGCCGCTCGAGGCGCTGACGTGGGAAGGCCGCCCGCACATCCAGCCGCTCTGAGAGGTTGCCCATGATCACTCAAATCGCCGCGCTCGTCGCCCTCGTGCTCATGACCACCGCCTCCGCCGCCACGGCACAGGAGCAGCCGCGCATGGGCGGCGTGCTCAAGGCGGGTCTCATCGGCGAGGCGCCGACGCTCGATCTGCACGCGACGACCGCCGTCATCACCCGGCAGATCACCTGGCACATGTACGAGACGCTCTACACGTACGACAAGAATTTGAACCCCATCCCGATGCTGGCCGAGGGGCACGTGGTGGGGGACAACGGACGTCGGTACACCATCGCGCTCCGCGAGGGCGTGCGCTTCCACAACGGCAGGGACATGACCTCCGCCGACGTGGTGCCGTCGCTCAAGCACTCCTGGAATTCCTGGATCGCGACGTAAGGGCCCGATGGCCGACCGCACCTTCTACCTGACCACGCCGATCTACTACGTCAACGCGCGCCCGCACCTCGGGCACGCGTGCACGACCATCATGGCCGACGCGATGTGCCGCTACCGGCGCCTGCGCGGCGAGCGCGTCTACCTCCTGACGGGCACCGACGAGCACGGGGACAAGATTGTCCGGGCGTCTGATTCAGCCGGTGTGACGCCGGCGGTCTTCACGGATCAGATCTCATCGGCGTTCCGCGAGACTTGGAATCGCCTCGGCATCAGGTATGACGGCTTCATCCGCACCACGGAGCTGCGACACACGAAGGTCGTGCAGCAGGTCCTACAGAAGCTCCACGACGCGGGCGAGATCTACTTCGGCGAGTACGGCGGCTGGTACTGTTTTGGCTGCGAACGGTTCTACACCGAGAAGGAGATCGTGGACGGCAAGTGCCCGGACCACCAGACGGCGCTCACCTTCATCAAGGAGAAGAATTACTTCTTCAAGATGTCGAAGTACCAGGAGTGGCTGATCCAGTACCTCGAGGACAACCCGGGCTTCATCCAGCCCGAGCGGTACAGGAACGAGGTGCTGGGCTTCCTGCGCGAGCCGCTCCAGGACCTCTCGATCAGCCGGCCGAAGTCGCGGCTGCAGTGGGGTATCCCGCTGCCCTTCGACGATCAGTACGTTACCTACGTCTGGTTCGACGCGCTGATCAACTACGTCTCGGCGCTCGGCTACCCGGACGGCGCGCTCTACAAGGAGATGTGGCCCCACGCCGAGCACCTGATCGGCAAGGACATCCTCAAGCCCCACGGCGTCTACTGGCCCACCATGCTCCACGCGGCCGGGATCCCGCTCTACCGGCGCCTGAACGTCCACGGTTACTGGTCGCTCGGCGGCGGGAAGATGTCCAAGTCGGTCGGCAACGTCGTCGAGGCCTTCCAGCTCACGGACAAGTACGGCCACGATGCTTTCCGCTACTTCCTCCTGCGCGAGATGAACTTCGGGCTCGATGCGAGCTTCAGCGAGGAGGCGCTGGTCGGCCGGCTCAACGCCGACCTCGCCAACGACCTCGGCAACCTGGCGAGCCGCGCCACGACGCTGTTGTCCAGGTACGGGGCCATCAAGGAGGCCGGCGCCCAGCCGGCCGGCGAGGACCAGCAGATCCACGTGCTCGCAGCGGAGACGCGGAGAGTCGTCGACCACGAGATGGCGGATTTTGCATTCCAGAAGGCGCTCGCCGGGATTTGGGAGTTCATCGGGGCTGTGAACCGCTACGTGGATACGGCCGCACCCTGGGAGCTCGCCAAGGATCCCGCGAAACGGCCGAGACTCGAGCGGGTACTCTGCACATTGGCCGACGCGCTTCAGTTCCTCGGCATCATCCTCGATCCGTTCGTGCCTGACGCGGCGGCCAAGATACGCGGCGCGCTCGGCTTCACGAAGCAGCCGAGGCTCGAGGATGCCGTCGTGGGGCGGCTCACGAGTGTTCCGGCCGTCCAGAAGATGGCCGCTCTCTTTCCGAGAATCGAGGACAAGGTGAGCGAAGAAGCCGAATCGGCGGCGCCTGCCGCGTCGTCAGGCCCCGCCAAGATCCCCATGGACGACTTCGTGAAGGTCGAGCTCCGCGTGGCCGAGGTGCTGGCCGCCGAGCGCGTGCCGAAGTCGAAGAAGCTCCTCAAGCTCACGGTCAAGCTCGGCGAAGAGACGCGCACGGTCGTGGCCGGCATCGCGGAGCAGTACGAGCCCGAGCCGCTGGTCGGCCGCAAGGTCGTCATCGTCGCCAATCTCCAACCCGCCACGCTCATGGGCGTCGAGTCCAACGGCATGGTGCTGGCCGCGTCGCACGGGGGCACCGTGTCCCTCCTCACACTCGACAAGGACGTGCCGCCGGGCTCCAAGGTCAAGTAGTGCGCCGGGACATTCTCGGGGAGACGTTCCGGCTCCTCGCCCGACACTTCGACCTGTTCACGCTCATCGTGCTGACCGTCTGGTTGCCGGGCCATCTGGCGATCAACTACATCGATTTTTTCGCAACGTCGAAGGGCGCGTCGGATGCCGCGACGCGCGGCTTCCGGGTTGGCCTCATGGTGGAAGGCGTCTTCGGCCCGTTGGTGGTGGCTGCCACGCTGGGGGCGCTGGCGCGCATCAAGCGTGGCGAGCCTGCCGGCTATGCCCAGTCCATGAGAGACGGCTTGGCGGCCTGGCCGCGGCTTTTCATTGCGCGGCTCGTCGCGAGCGCGCTCGTCCTGGCGGGGCTGATCGCCCTTGTCGTGCCCGGCGTCCTCGTCCTGGTCCGGCTGTGCTTCGTGGACGCGCTCGTCGTTCTCGAGGGAGCGCCGCTCGGCGCCGCGCTCCGCGCCAGCAACGCGTTGACCGCGGGCCGCCGCCGGACCATCTTCTGGACGGGCGGGCCCCTCTTCGTCGCAGTCTTTTCCCTCGCCATGACGCTCTCGGCGCTGGCGGGCACGGCCGACCACTTCGTCGTCCAGGTGTTGGCCGACTGCGTGATCGCGGTGACGCAGACCGTGTTCACCATCGCGTTCTTCCTCTTCTACCGGGAAGCCTGGCATGCCGCCGCGCCCGCAGCCCCCACCGCTCCCGCCGGCGACTGACGCGCCCGCGCCGCGGCGGGCGTGGCTTGGCTGGCTCAGGCGCTGGGGGATCTCCATCTTGTCGCTCGGCCTTGGGGTCGCGACGCTCTTCGTCTTCAGGCGCGGGCTGCCCCACGTGGGCTGGATCGTCGGCTACCTGCTGCTCCTCGGGCTGCTCTTCGCATTCATCACCGAGATGCGCCAGCCGCTCGAGCGCCGCGGCCGGCGCCGCATCATCAGCGTCACGGACTACGCCATTCAGTCCCTCTACCACGGCCTCCTGCTCTTCGTGCTCCCCGCCTACTGGGCGAGCGCGACGCTCGACTCGCTGAACGTGCTATTTCTCGCCGGCATCGCGGCGGGGGCGCTCGTGACGGCGGTGGATCCCTGGTATGCGGCCATCGTCCAGCCACGGCGCTGGCTCAACCAGGCGCTGCTGGGCTTTTCCATCTTCGCAGCCATCAACGTGGCGCTGCCGCTCCTCGGCAGCCGGCCCATCCTGGCGCTCGAGGGTGCCGCGGCGCTGACGGCGGTCGCGATGATGCCGGTGTTCCGCGAGCGGGGCGCGCTGACGTGGCGGCAAGCGTACGCGCGCTCGACCGTGCTCGCCGTGATGGCCATCGCGGCCGTCTGGGTGGGGCGCGCGGCCGTGCCGCCGGCGCCGCTCTTCGTCGCGAGGGCGACAGCCGCCCGAAGCGTGACCATGCTCGAGCCTGTCGAGCCGGTGGACAGCCCGATACCGGCGTCGACCGTCGCGGACTGGGGAGGTATCGCCGCCTATACCGCGGTGTACGCGCCGGCGGGACTGCGGCAGCCCATCGAGCACGTGTGGTGGAAGGACGGCCGCCTCGTGGAGAGAGTGCCACTCTCTCCGGTGCGTGGCGGCCGCAAGGAGGGTTTCAGGACCTACTCACGGAAGACCGACCTCGCGCCGCCATACGACGGGCGTTACCGAGTGGATGTCATGACGGCCTCGGGCCAGCTCATCGGACGCCTGCGCTTCACGATCACACCTTGAGCTATCATGGGCGCGTGATGCGGCTCTTCGACACCCACGCCCACCTGCACTTCCCCGACTACGCGGACGATCTCGATGCCGTCCTCGGGCGCGCGCGAGCCGCGGGCGTGCGAGGCATGGTGACGATCGGGACCGATCGGGAGACCAACCACGCGGTGACGGCGCTGGCGAAGCGACTGCCCGACGTGTGGGCGACGGTCGGCATCCACCCCCACGACGCGGCCGAGGCGACGGAGGCCGACTTCGAGGAGATGGAGCGGCTCGCGGGCGAAGAGCCCAGGGTGGTCGGATTCGGCGAGATGGGCCTCGACTTCTTCCGCGATCTTTCGCCGCGGGAGGTGCAGGACAAGGTCTTTCGCCGCCAGATCGACATCGCCCGCCGCGCACGGAAGCCCATCATCGTCCACTGCCGCGACGCTCACGCCCAAACCCTTGCGGTCCTCGGCGAGGAGCGGGCGGGGGAGACAGGCGGTGTCATGCACTGCTTCTCGGGGGACGTGGAGATCGCTCGGCGCTGCCTCGACCTGGGGTTTTACATCTCGCTGGCGGGGCCGGTGACCTACAAGAACGCCCGCGCCCTGCCGGAGGTCGCCCGCTTTGTCCCCGGGGACCGATTGGTGATCGAGACGGACTGTCCGTACCTGCCGCCAACGCCGCACCGCGGGAAGCGCAACGAGCCCGCCTACGTGGCGCTGACGGCCGCCTGCATCGCAGAGCTCCGCGGCGCCGAGCCGGAGGCGCTCTGCGATGCGCTCACGGCCAACGCGGCCAAGCTTTTTGCCATCACGCTGTCCTAACCCGTTTCACGGAGGCCCGACCATGCCCTACGCTGACGTCCTGTACGAGGTCAAGAACCAGATCGCCTGGCTGACCATCAACCGCCCCGACAAGGGCAACGGCTTCCGGCGCGAGACCGTGCTGGAGCTGATCGCCGCGCTCAACGAGGCGCGCAACGACGCGGGCGTGCGCGTGGTTGTGCTGACCGGCGCGGGCGACCGCTTCTTCTGTCTCGGCGGCGAGCACGAGCCCAACGACGGTCAGCTCCACTACCACAACACGCCGCCCGTCGTGGACCTCTACGGCCTCATAGACCTCATGCCCCTGCCCGTCATCGCCATGGTCAACGGCTTCGCCGTCGGCGGCGGCAACGTGCTCGCCAACATGTGCGACCTGACGGTGGCCAGCGAGCAGGCCACCTTCCGCCAGGTGGGGCCGATGATGGGCTCCTACGACGCGGGTTTCGGCACCTGGTATCTCGAAGACTCGGTCGGCCGGAAGCGCGCCAGGGAGGTCTGGTACCTCAACCGCAAGTACAGCGCGAAGGAGGCGCAGGCGCTCGGCCTCGTCAACGAGGTGGTGCCGCACGCAGATCTCCGCGCGCGCACGGAGGCGATCTGCGAGGAGCTGAAGAAGCGGGGGCCGCAGGCCCTCGCCGCGCTCAAGGCCGCCTTCCACGCGCGCCACAACGGCGCCTTCGGCTTGAGCCGCATCACCATCGACAACCTCGTGCAGAACTACTACCACACGGAGGAGGCGAAGGAGATGGGCAGCGCCTTCAACGCCAAGAAGGACCCCAACGCGGAGAAGTTCTACCGGTAGCCCGGATCGCGCTCTAAAGCTTTCGCGCGTAGGCGGGCGGCCTGTCGTCGCGATCGCTCAGTGGCTGGTAGAGCAAAACCGGGTGGGTCCTGTCGCCGGGGGCGGGGGGATCGCGGCCGGCGGAGTGGGCCCTTCGCAAGTGTGCGCAGCCCGCAGGGCTGCGATTCACGCAGCCGTAGGGTGGCGAAGCCGGATGCGATCCCCCCGCCCCCGGCGACAGGACCCGCCCGCCTCGCGCGTATCCGAGCGAGGATGATCCGAACTAGGCGCTGGCGAGGAGGGAGCGGGCGCGCTCGGCGTCGGCCGCGGCGACGAGCAGCGTCACCTCGCCCGCCTCGCCGACGCTGAACGGGTGCACGGACTGGACGAGCTGGCCGCGCATGACGGCGGGGATGCCGTGACCGTCGAGGAGCGCCTGAACCACCAGAGCTTCGGACTGATCGCGGCAGCGACGCACCTCAACGAGCGCGGACTCGGGCGCCGGTCGCGGCTTCGGGAACGGAATGATCTTGCCCCGGCGTGTCATCGCCCGGCCTTGTACCACTCGTAGATGTCCTCGCCCGTGGCGAACCAGACGCCCTTCCTCTTGCGCATGTAGTCGTAGACCGCCTCGAAGTACTTGATCCGGTGCGGCACGCCCGAGATGTAGGGATGCACGGCGAGGGCCATCACCCGCGGGTTCCTGGCGCCCTCGGCGTAGAGCCGGTCGAACTGGTCCTTCGCGCGCTGGAGCCACTCGGATGACGTGTGGTGCTGGATCACCATCATCGGGATGTCGTTGAGCTCGATCGTGTAAGGAACCGAAACGAGCGGGCCCGCCGTCGTGCGGATCTCGTAGGGCTGGTCGTCGTTGACCCAGTCGGACACGTACTGGATGCCCTCCTGAGCCAGGTAGTCGAGCGTTTCCCATGTCTCGGTCAGTCCCGGGCCGAGCCAGCCCTTGGGCTTCCGGCCGGTGAACTTCTTGAGCATCTCGACGGACTGGCGGATGGCCGCGCGCTGGTCGGGCAGGAGGTGCATCGCCCCCTGGATCACGCCGTGGGCCATGAACTCCCATCCAGCGTCGAGCATCGCCTTGGCTACCGGCGTGTACGACTCGACCACGTGGGCGTTGATCGCGGTGGTCGCGCGGATCTTGCGATTGGTGAGCGCCTCGAGCAGCCGCCAGAAGCCCACGCGCATCCCGTAGTCGTGCCACGCCCAGTTCGGCACGTCGGGCACGGCGCTGACGCCCTGCGGCGCCGTCAGGTACTGGCGGGCCATGGACTTCTCGATGTCCCACTCTTCGATGTTGACGATGGTCCAGACGGCGATGCGCGCGCCCTTGGGCAGCGTCCACGGGCGGCGGCTCGTGATCGGCGAGTAGTCGAAGCGGTCGCGGGGGAGTCTCACCGTATCCATGAGACTACCATCGCCTGGGCATTAAGGGTAGAATCTCGACCCATGATCAAGCCCCTCGGCATCGACGTCCACGCATACTTCTTCCCCGGGACCTTGATCCGCGTCGTCCGCGCCAACGCCGCCCGCATTCTTCGGTTGAGCTAGGCGCCACGTGCGGCCGGACTTCTGGGTAGTCCAGACCTTCAACGGCCTGTCGTACGGCGCCCTCCTCTTCCTCCTTGCGAGCGGGCTCTCGCTGATCTTCGGCGTCATGCGTATCGTCAACATGGCCCACGGCTCCTACTTCATGCTGGGCGGCTACCTGGGGCTGACTGTAGCGCTCCGCACACGGAGCTTCGCGATGGCGGTGCTTGCCGGCACCCTCGCCATCGCGCTGGTCGGGATGGGGATGGAGCGCTTCTTCCTGCGCCGCCTGCGTGGCCACGACCTGGGGCAGGTGCTGATGACCATCGGCTTCGCGCTCATCTTCCAGGACCTGGCCCTCTTGATCTGGGGCGGCGATCCCTACAACCTGCCGGTGCCCGCGGCCCTCTCGGGCGCGCTGCGGCTGGGCGGCGCCGTGTTCCCCATCTATCGCATCTTCATCGTGGGTGTCGCCGTCGCCGTCGGTGTCGGGCTCTGGCTCCTGCTGGACCGGACGCGGATCGGCGCCATGATCCGCGCCGCCGTGGACGACGGTGAGATGGCGCAGGGCGTGGGCATCAACGTGCCGCGCATCTCATTCGCCGTCTTCGGTCTCGGCGCCGGGCTGGCCGCCCTCGGCGGCGTCATCGGCGCCGGCTTCCTCGGTGTCTACCCGGGCGTCGACTTCGAGGTGCTCCCGTACGCCTTCGTCGTCGTGATCGTGGGCGGGCTCGGCAGCCTGCCGGGCGCCATGGCGGGCAGCCTTCTCGTCGGGCTCCTCGACAACTTTGGCAAGGCGCTCTTTCCCGAGCTGGCCTACTTCACGCTGTTCGCTCCGATGGCCTTGATTCTCGCCATCCGGCCCACCGGGCTCTTCGGCCGGAGCTGATGGATCCGGCGGGGACCGTCGCGTGATCCGCCGGCGCGCCGTCTTTGCAGTGGTTGTCGTGGGTGGGCTTGCCGCCCTCGGGCCGGTGATGCCCGCCTACCCGCTGACCCTCGTCACCCAGGCGCTCATCTTCGGCATTCTCGCCATGAGCCTCGACGTGCTGCTGGGCTACACGGGGCTGCCCTCCCTCGGCCACGCGGCGTATTTCGGCGTCGCCGCGTATGCCGTCGCGCTCCTCGCCACCGAGCGCCAGGTGGGCCTCCTCGGCTGCGCCGCCGCCGGCATCGCCCTGGCGGCCGTCACCGCCGCCGTCTTCGGAGTCATCGCCATCCGCGCGAGGGGCACGTACTTTCTCATGATCACGCTCGCCTTGGGCATGGTCGTGTGGGGGCTCGCCTTCCGGTGGGTGTCGCTCACCAAGGGGGACAACGGCGTCTCGGGTGTGCCGCGGCCGGAGCTGGGCGCGCTGAGTCTCAGCGCGCCGCTGCCCTTTTTCTACTTCTCGCTCGTGACGGCGGCCGTCGCGTGGGCGCTGCTCGGGCTCCTCGTCGTGTCGCCGTTCGGGCTCGGGCTCAAGGGCATCCGCGGCAGCGAGTCGCGCATGGAGGCCCTCGGCTACAACGTGTGGCTCCACAAGTACGTCGCGTTCGTGCTCGCCGGAACCTTCGCGGGCGCGGCCGGCGTCCTCTGGGCCTACTACAACGGCTTCGTCGGTCCCACCGACGTGCAGCTCGTGACATCCGTCGAAGCGCTCCTGATGACGGCGCTCGGAGGCCCGGGCACCCTGATCGGTCCCGCGATCGGTGCCGGAATCATCGTATTCCTCAAGAACTTCGTGAGCGTGTACACCAAGCGCTGGCTCCTCATCCTTGGAGCCGTCTACATCGGCGTGATCCTGTTCGCCCCGCACGGCGTCGTCGGCGCGCTCCGCGGCCGGCGGCGCTGAACCCAAGGAGGCCCGTCATGTTCATTCGCTTCGCTGTGCTCATGGCGCTGCTGGCCCTGGCGACGGCCGGAACGGGCCCGACGCCCGCCGCCGCCCAGGGCGGCCCCATCAAGATCGGCCTGCTGGTGCCGCTCAGCGGCGCCGCCTCGGCCCTCGGCAAGGACATGCTCGGCGGCACCGAGCTGTACCTCGACGAGATCGGCCGCCAGGTGGCGGGCCGGAAGATCGAGCTGATCGTCGAGGACACCGAGGGCGTCACGGCGACGGCGCTCACCAAGGCGCGCAAGCTGGTGGACCAGGACCACGTTGCGATCCTCACGGGCGGGCTCCTGGCCTCGACGGGTTACGCGCTCCATCCCTTCGCCGAGGCGGCGAAGATCCCGACGACGTACCCGGTCATGTCCTCCGACGACCTGACGCAGCGCAAGCCCGCCAAGTGGGTGGTGCGGACGGGCTGGAACAGCAGCCAGTCCATGCAGCCCTTCGGCGAGTGGGTCGCCAGGAACCTCAAGTACAAGAAGATCGTGACCGTCGGCTTCGATTATGCGTTCGGCTGGGAGACGGTCGGGGGCTTCCAGCGCACTTTCGAGGAGCAGGGCGGGCAGATCACCCAGAAGATATGGACGCCGCTGAACACCACCGACTTCTCCCCCTTCATCGCCCAGGTCAAGGGGGACGCCGATGCGGTCTTCGCCGTCTTCTTCGGCCGCGGATCGCTCCAGTTCGTGAAACAGTACGCCGATTCCGGGCTCAAGGCGAAGATTCCGCTCATCGGCAACGGCACGCTCACGGACGAGTCGGTGCTGCCGCAGATGGGTGACGAGGCGTTGAACGTGTACACCGCGCTTCATTACTCGGCCGCGCTCGACAACCCCGCCAACAAGAAGTATGCGAAAGCTTTTGAGGCCAAGGCGGGCAAGGTGCCCTCCTACTACGCCGAGACCTGCTACACCAACGCCCGCTGGATCGCGGAGGCCATCAAGGCGATCAACGGCAAGGTGGAGGACCGGGAGGCCTTCCTGGCCGCGCTCAAGAAGGTGGAGCTGAAGGACTTTCCGCGTGGCCCGGTCGTCATAGACAAGTGGGGCAACCCCGTCCAGAACGTCTACATCCGCAGGGTCGAGCGCGTGGGCGGCAAACTCCAGAACTCGGTGATCTTCACGTACCCGGCCGTCGGCCAGTTCTGGAAGTACAACCCCGACGAGTTCCTGAAGATGCCGCTCTATACGCGCGACCATCCACCGTGCAAGTACTGCTGAGCCCCCCTCTCCCCCAGCGGGGGAGAGGGTAGGGTGAGGGGGCGGTTCCGGTGAGGGGGCGGTTCCAATGACGGCGGAGTTCGCACTCAGGCTCGACGGCGTGACCAAGAACTTCGGGGGCCTTCGCGCCGTGGACGATGTCGCGCTCGCCGTGCGACC
>Ga0326597_10000867_pt1 | contig 51423 bp, 39 predicted proteins | sample RVTome_12_FD_203789 | JGI IMG/M metagenome (GOLD analysis project Ga0326597, IMG submission 203789) | Soil microbial communities from uranium-contaminated site in the Upper Colorado River Basin, Wyoming, United States - RVT100D185 | ecosystem: Environmental > Terrestrial > Soil > Contaminated >... | reverse complement strand
GCCGACAGCACCAGCTCGGTGCCGAGCTGGGCGGTCTGGTTGCGCACGTCGAGAATCGGGTTCACCTCGACCATGTCGAGCCCGAGCAGCTTCCCGGAATCGGCCACCATCTCCATGACCATGTGCGCCTCGCGGTAGTCGAGGCCGCCCCTGACGGGCGTGCCGACGCCCGGGGCGACGGCCGGATCGCACACGTCGAGATCGAACGACACGTGGATGCCCGCCGTGCCCTTGCTGGCCAGCGCGATCGCGCGTTCGACGACGGCCGCGATGCCGAGGCGATCGACATCCTTCATCGTGAACACGTGGACGCGGGAGTCTCTGACCTGCGCTTTCTCACGCTGATCCAGGTTCCGGACGCCGATGATCACGGTGGACTGAGGACGCACCTTCGGTGTGAAACCGCCGATGCCCGCGAGCTCGGCCGGCTCGGGGCCGACCAGCGCCGCGAGCGGCATGCCGTGCACGTTGCCGCTTTCGCTGCTGGCCGGCGTGTTCATGTCGCCGTGCGCGTCGATCCAGAGCAGCCCGATCGGCTTGCGCGCGCGGCGCGCGTGATCCGACACGGCGGCGACCGAACCGGTCGCGACGCTGTGATCGCCGCCGAGGACGACCGGGATGGCACCGTTGGCGAGCGACGCGAGCACCTGCGTGTAGAGCCGCTGGCAGACGCGCGCGATCTCCTTGATGTAGCGCTTGCGCGGGTCGCCGATCCGCTTGGTCTCGGGAATCGGCACGACGAGGTCGCCGCGATCGACGACCGGATGGCCCAACCGCGCGAGTTCGCTGTCGAGGCCGGCGATCCTGAACGCCGACGGGCCCATGTCGACGCCGCGTCGCCCGCCGCCCAGGTCGAGCGGCACGCCGATGATGTGAACGGGACGCATACGGACTCGAATCTAACACGCGCCCGGCGGTTGGACGCCTGCTGGTGTGCGCCGGCGGACGCGCGGCAGGCGTCGGAGTCGGCGCCGGCCCATTGACGGGAACTGTAAGCTTTTGATAGTCTTCAACTTGCAGTAATCCTCGGGTCGATCCGCCGGCCGGCGGAGGACCCGGGCGCCTCGCAGGCCCTCGTTTTAAGGAGCGCACATGAAGCGGTTCGAAGTCGGCGCACGCGTGGTCGACCCGACGTACGGGTTCGGATCCGTGGTGGCCATTGAGGATGCGTACATCCGCGTTCAGTTCGATGAGCACGGCGATAAGAAGTTCCTGACCAGCCTCTCGAAGCTCGAGCTGAGCGACGAACCGCTGCCACCCTCGTCGACGCGACGCAAGGCACGGCGCAAGAAGAAGGCCGCGGCCGGCGCCTAGATCGCCTCCTCCCGCGCGTCTTGCACGCGCGCCGCCACCGCCCGCGCGGTGGCTCTTCCGTCCTCGACGCAGTCCGGGATGCCCGTGCCACGAAACCCACTTCCGGTGACGTAGAGACCGGGCAGCGCTGCGAGCCGCGCGTCGATCGCCGCCATCCGTGCCAGGTGTCCGACGACGTGCTGGGCGTTGGCTCTCGGCCAACGGTACACCCGCGTCAGCGTCGGGCGCCCGTCGATGCCGAGCAGGCGCGCCAGGTCGCCGTGCGCGAGCGACACGAGCTGCCCGTCATCCAGCTCCACGAGCTCCGGATTGCGCACGCCGCCGATGAAGACGCGCAGGAGGACGTGGCCGTCCGGCGCGCGTCCCGGCCACTTCGAGGACACCCAGGAGCCGGCCATCACCCGGAGCCCCTTCTCGACGCGCGGCACCACGAAGCCGCTGCCCGACAGCGGATGGCGCACACGCGCGCGCGGGTAGCTCAGCGCGACGGTGCAGGACGAGGCATAGGGAACGGCGCGGCAGAGCGCCGCCAGATCCGCGTCCACGGGCTGAACGAGATCGGCGGAGGCCCAGGCCGGCACCGCGAGCACCAGGGCGCTCGCCCGCACCGGCTCGCCGCTCTGAAGCCGCGCCGTCAGCGGGCCGGCGGCGCGGGTCCCGCCGGCGCCCGTGAGCGCCACGACCGGGGAGTCCATGCGCACGCAGCCGGCCGGCAGCTTCGCCAGCAGCGCGTCCACCATCTCGCGGATGCCGCCCGGCAGCGATCGGAACACGCCGTCGGTCGCGGCGGGCCGCGGCAGGCTCCGAAAGGCGCGAATCAGGCTGCCGTGCGTGGCCTCGATCGTCGTCAGGCGTGGAAACGCGGAGCGCATCGACAGCTGATCCACGTCACCCGAGTGGATGCCCGCCAGCAGCGGCTCCGCGAGGTAGTCGACCGCCTCACGGCCGAAACGGCGCCGCATGAAACCTCCGATCGACTCGTCGGCATCGTCTGTGCGTCGCGGGACGAAGAGATCGCAGGCCATGCGCGCTTTGCCGGCCCAGGAGAACAACGGCGTCGCGGCCAGCGGCATCAGACGCGTCGGGATCCCGAGCACGGAAGCCTCGGGCAGCGGATGCAGGCGCCCTCCCCGGTAGATGAACGCCGTACGGGGCGGCAGGGTGGGGAAGAGCCGGTCGCCGAGACCGAGCTCGCGGCACAGGTCGATCGCGGCCGGCTTCTGGACGAGCAGCGAGTCGGGACCGCCGTCGATCGTGTACCCGTCGACGCGGTCGGTGACGATCACGCCACCGGGCGTCGCGGCGCGCTCGAGGACGAGGAACGGGACGCGCCGGACGTGGAGCTCGTAGGCGACGGCCAGGCCGGCCATGCCACCCCCGACGATGACGACCGGGAGAGGGGCGTCAGGAGTCATGCGTCGCGTTCGGGGCGCGCGTCGATCAACGTACGCGCGTCCTACGGTGCACGTAGCGGGCGAGCGCCTGCACGTGTTCGAGCGGCGTCGAGGGCACGATCCCGTGACCCAGATTGAAGATGTGGCCCGCCCGCCCGCCCGCGCGATCGAGGACGTCGCCGGCGGCCGCCAGCATCCGATTGGGGGGCCCGAGCAGCAGCGTCGGGTCGAGGTTGCCCTGGATGCCCCGGTCGTGGCCGATGAGCGCCCAGGCTTCGTCGAGCGGCACGCGCCAGTCGGCGCCGATCACGTCCCCGCCCGCTTCGCGCATGTCCGGCAGGATGGTCGTGGTGCCGACGCCGAAGTGGATCGTCGGCACACCCAGGCCCTCGAGCGCCTCGAAGATGCGGCGCGTGTGCGGCAGGACGAACTCGCGATAGTCGCTGGCGCCGAGATGGCCGACCCAGGAATCGAAGAGCTGGATGGCCTGCGCGCCCGCTTCGACCTGCGCCGTGAGGAACTCGGCCATCACCGTCGCGAACTTCTCGCAGAGCCGGTGCCAGGTCTGCACCTCGCCGTACATCAGGGCCTTCGTGAGCGCGTAGCTCTTCGACGACCCGCCCTCGATGGCATACGAAGCGAGCGTGAACGGTGCACCGCCGAACCCGATCAGTGGGACGCGGCCGTCCAGCTCACGGCGCACCAGGCGGATCGTGTCGAGGACGTGCGCGAGCCCCTCGCGCGGCTCGAACACCTTCAGCCGGGCGACGTCCTCGGCCGAACGCAGAGGCCGCTCGATGGCCGGACCCTCGCCCCGCACGAAGTCGAAGGGCACGCCCATCGGCTCGAGCGGCAGGAGCAGATCCGAAAAGAGAATGGCGGCGTCGACCTCGATCGCATTGACCGGCTGGAGCGTGACCTCGGTCGCCAGCTCGGGCGATCGGCAGAGGTCGAGCAGCGAATAGCGCTCGCGCAGCGCGCGGTACTCGGCCATGTACCGCCCGGCCTGGCGCATGAACCAGACGGGGGTGGCATCGACCGGCTCGCAACGGCACGCGCGAAGGAAACGGTCCTGGGGGGCCGGGCTGGTCACGAGGACACGAGCGCGCGGGCCAGGGCCACGAGGTCCTCGAGCCAGAGGGGCTTGAAGCGGACCGCCGCGCCGAGCGACTTGAGGTCGGCGGCCATCGCCTCGCCGAGGAAATAGTCGCCGGTGACGATGGCGACCGGCACGTCCACGAGGTGCGGGCGCGCCCTGACGGTGCGAAGGAATTGGAGCCCGTTGACGATGGGCATCCGTAGGTCGAGGATGATGGCGTCCGGCCTCGACTGCTCGGCCAGCAGCAGGCCGCTCTCGGCGTTGAGCGCCGTGGCCACCTCGAAGCCCTCGAGCTTGAGCATGCGCGAAAAGGTATCCGCCACGGCCCGGTCGTCGTCAACGACCAGGATGCTCCGGGTCGCGGTCGCGCGCTCCAGCTCGTGGGCAGCGGCCGTCACGTCCTTCATTTTCATGGGTTTGCCGGCCCGCCGTCAAGCCAAACCTGTGTCGAGGACGCCCGAAGCTATCGGACTTCGCCGGAACGTGCTAGGATCGCCGGCTGGTTGGCCGGTCGCCAGATCAGGACACCACAAAGCCTGGAGGGCCCGTGAGCCCCATCCTCGTCCGTCCCGTTCGAGAACAGCTGGAGCACGACCGGGTCATTCGCGCGCTGCAAGCGAAGCTCCGGCGCAAGTTCGACGTGGCCGTCAACATGGGAACCGAGGGCGCCGCCCCGGTCAGGGTCGGGCGGATGCTGCTCTTCCCGGACCTGGTCCTGACGCCGACCGGCCGGGGGGCCAAGCTGGCTGGCGTGGTCGAGGTCGAAACGGCCGAGTCGGTCAACCACCTCGAGGCGCTGGCCCAGTGGGCCCATTTCGGCAGAGCCCGTGTCCCGTTTTCGCTCTACGTCCCGGTCGGCAGCGTCGACATGGCGCGGCGGCTGTGCGCCGACAACCAGGTGAGCGTGGACGAGATCTGGACCTTCTTCGCGATGGGCCAGCAGATCCGGTTCACGCTGGTCCACAAGTCGCCCGCCTCGAAGAGTGATGCCGCGGGATCCCGTGCGCGGTCCGCGAGCGCCCGCCGGACGAGTCCGGCCGCGCGCACGGGTGCAAGGGGGGCGTCGGGTGCCCGGGCGGGAACGGGCGTCCGAAAGCCCGGCCGTGCCCGGACCGCCAAGAGCCCGTCTCGCGCGACGGCAGGGCGTCCGTCCGCCGCGCGCAAGACCGCGGTGAAGAAGAAGACGGCGAAACCCGCGCGCTCGCGAAAACGGTAAAGCACCCTGCCGTTCCTACGTATTTCCCGGGACAAGCGAGGGTACGAGGACACCTTCGTGATGCATGCGTTCCGCGGCCGTGGACGGAGCGAGCCGCGGATTCTGTACTGGTTCCACACGCCACCGAACGTCCGCGTCGGCCGGGCCGCGCTCGACGAGGCCGCCATCCGCTCCATCGAAGAGTGCAACCCCGAGTTGCACTTCGACTGGACGCGGATTCTGAAAGCGAGAGCCGAGGAGCCGTCGACACCGCCGGATCGTGGCCGCGAGCGGCGCCAACGCGAGCGCGGAGGCCGACAAGCCAGGGCGCGCGGCCGGGCCGGGTTGCCGACCCCGAGGCCGTCGCCGGAGCCTGCGACGATTGCAGGGCCAGCGGCGCCGCCCGATTCCGTCTTGGCGCCGGCGCCCGAGATCGCCGCAGTGACGACGGACCAGGAGGTGGCGCCCGCCGGCGCGTCTGCAGCGGAACCGGAGCCGAGCCGGCAGGTGGAGCGCGACGTCGAGCGGCCGGCGCTGCCGCCCGGGCTTCACGTCGAGGAGCGGCTCGGGCCCGAAGGGTTCAGTCGGCTCCGGGGGCGCTACGCCGAGCTGATGGCACGGATTACGGAACGGGTGACCGACCCGGCCCGGCTCGAAGAGCTGAGAGCGCAGGCCGAGCGTCTCAATCCCGACACCTGGATCACGGACGAGGAAGCGCGCGCCGGGATCGAGGGGTTCGACGCGGCCTGCGAAGCCATTCGGACGAAGCTCGGCCGCCGCCGTCGCCGGTCTCGCCGGGGCGGGGCGCGTCGCAACCGTGCGCGGCGGGCACAGGCGGCTACCGCGGCCGCGACGGCCGCCGAGCCGGTGCCGGCGGGCGGCGGCGCGGAGGGGCCGGCCGTCGGCGACGCGGAGGACGGCCCCGGGGCGTCCGAGCCGAAGCCGGAGTGACCGGCGGCATCGGCCGAGACGAGACCTATGCCCTATAATGGATGCATGGTGTCCCAGCACGTCATTCGCCCGGCGCTCCTGTGCGCGGTTCTGGCGCTGGCGGGCGTGTCGCTCGGCGCCCGGGCGCCGCAGCAAGCCGGACAGCAGAACGCGACCGAGCAGCGGCCGGTCTTTCGTCGCGCCGTCGAGCTCATCACGACCGACGTCATCGTCCGCGACGGCAACGGACAGTTCGTGTCGGACTTGCGGGAGGATGAGTTCGAAATCTACGAGGACGACGTGTCGCAGAAGCTGGTGTCGATCGTGCTCGTGCACGGCGGGCGGACGTTCAATCAGCTGACGGCCCCGCCGCTGCCGGTGCAGGAGGGGATCATCCTGCCGCCGCCCCGGCCGACCAACGACGCGGCGGGCCGGATCTTCCTGATCTTCGTCGACGACCTGCACCTGGACTTTCGGAACACCGGCCGCATCCGCGATCTGTTCAAGAAGATGATGCGGGAGCTGGTCCACGAAGGCGACATGTTCGGCATCGTCTCGACCGGGCCGTCGTCGCTGGCCGTTGACCTCACGTACGACCGCAATCGGCTGGAGGAGGCGATCAAGAAGATCTCCGGCAGTGGTCTCAGCCCGAGCGACATCATCCAGGGGCCGGAGAGCTCGCAGGGACCGAGCGAAGTGCGGTATCGCGCGCACGTCGCGTTCTCGACGGCGTACGACATCATGCGGAACCTCGAGCAGGTGCACAACCGCCGCAAGGCGTTCGTGTACGTGAGCAACGGGTACGACTTCAACCCGTTCGCGGAGGCGCGGAAGGGCGAGAGCCAGTACTTCCAGGGTCGCTACGGGGAGTCGGCCGATGACTACAATCCGTTCCAGAACCAGGGGTCGCAGTTCGCGGAGGCCGATCTGGCCCGCGAGCTGGCCGAGCTGACGCGCGCAGCGAACCGGGCGAACGCGACGATCTACACGATCGATCCGCGCGGGCTGGTCGGGGGACCGGATCTCGACGAGAACGTCGATCCGACGGAGTGGTACGCGTACGTGCGCAACTCGATCGACAGCCTGCGGGTGCTCGCCGAGGAGACCGGTGGCTTCGCGGTCGTGAACCAGAACGATTTCGACAAGGCCCTGAAGCGGATCGACGCAGAGACGAGCGACTACTACGTGCTGGGTTATTACTCGTCGAATCCGGACCCCACGAAGCGGACGCGCGACCTCGAAATCAAGGTGAAGCGGGACGACCTCAACGTCTGGTCGCGTAAGTCCTACACGCTGGGGTCGCCTAACGTCGGTTCCCGTTAAGGTTCAGCTAGGGCCACCTGCGCCGGAAGCCGGCGACCCGGCCCGCCGATTTACCTCGCGCAGACGGTTCGCGATATACCCCCCACGCCGCGGCCTCTGCTATACTCGCGAGGTTTAGCTGTTCCGGCGGGTTTCGGGGAGGCCATCCCGGCGATTCTCTCTTCAGGTACGTAACGTGCGTCACGCCGATTCCAGTGGGAGCGGTGCGCCCGTGCGACCGATCGTCGCGCGACGCTGCCTCGTCCTCGTGTCCAGCCCTCGGCTGTCTCATCCTCGGGAGTGATTCAATGAAGCGCTTGTCGACTGTCGCACCCTGGCTCAGTTGCAGGACCCTCGTCCTTCTCGCGTTCTGTGCGCTGACGTGGCCGATGGGCTACGCGCACGCGCAGGGCGTCACCACAGGCTCGATTTCCGGCATCGTCAACGATGCCCAGGGACTCGCCGTCCCGGGCGCGACCGTGGTCGCGGTGCACGAGCCGTCGGGAACCACCTATGAGACCGTCACCCGCGGGGACGGCCGGTTCTCGATTCCCGGGATGCGGATCGGCGGTCCCTACACCGTCACGGCGTCGCTCAGCGGATTCCAGCCGCAGGCGACACGGGACGTCCTCCTCAACCTCGGCGTCACCACGGACCTCGTGATGACGTTGAGGACGGTGGCCCTGGAAGAGACCGTCACGGTGTCGGCGGAGGCGAGTCCGATCTTCAGCTCCGCGCGGACGGGCGCCTCCACCGCCGTGAGCCGCGAGGCGCTGGCGACGCTCCCCACGATCTCGAACCGGCTCGAGTCGTTCGTGCGCCTGACGCCGCAGGCCGGCGCCAACCTGTCGTTCGCGGGCGCGGACAACCGGCTCAACAACATCACCGTGGACGGGTCGTATTTCAACAACTCGTTCGGGCTGGCCGGCGCGCCGGGCGACCGGACGGGTGTGGCGCCCATTTCACCCCAGGCCATCGAGCAGGTGCAGATCAACATCGCCCCGTTCGACGTCCGGCAGGGGAATTTCGTCGGCGCGGGCGTGAACACGGTGACCCGGAGCGGCAGCAACCAGATCCGCGCCTCCACGTACTACCAGTGGCGCGACAACGGCCTCGTCGGCACCCAGGCGGGGGCCGCGGAGGTCGACCCGGGCACGTTCGACTACGGGAACTTCGGGGTATGGGGATCCGGCCCGATCGTCCGGAACAAGGCCTTCGTGTTCGTGAACTTCGAGGACGAGTCGCTGAAGGAGCCGGGAACGACATTCAAGGCCAACACCGGCGGCCAGACGGTTGGCGGCAATACCACTCGCGTCGTGGCCTCAGACCTGGACCAGCTGAGCGCGTACCTCAAGTCGAACTTCGACTACGAGACGGGGCCTTACCAGAACTACGGTCATGAAACGCCGGCGACTCGAATCCTGCTGAAGGGCGACTACAACATCAATCCCCAGAACAAGCTGAGCCTGCGCTACAGCCATCTGGATTCGTTCACCGACGTCTTGATGTCGAACTCCTCGTCGCTTGGATTTGGCGGTCGGCGGACGCGAACGACCGCGTTGAACTTCCAGAATTCGAACTACCAGATCCTTGAGAACATCCGCTCGTTCATCGGCGAGTGGAACGCGACGATCGGCAACAACAAGGCCAACACGCTCATCACGGGCTACACGACGCAGGACGAGAGCCGCGCCTCGCGAGGCACGTTCTTTCCGATGGTGGACGTCCTCGAGGGAGGCTCGGTCTACACGTCGTTCGGCTTCGAGCCGTTCACGCCGAACAACGAGCTGCGCTACAACACGTTCCAGTTGCAGGACAACTTCATGATCTACCGCAACACGCACACGCTGACGTTTGGCGGGAGCGTCGAGCGGTACGAATCGGAGAACGTGTTCTTCCCCGGCTCGCAGAGCGCCTACGTCTATAATTCGCTCGCCGATTTCTACCTGGATACCAACGACTACCGGACGAACCCGAACCGGACGACCTCGCCGGTCACGCTGCGGCGGTTCCAGGTGCGCTGGATGAACATCCCGGGGCTCGAGAAGCCCATCCAGCCCCTGGAGGTGTGGTACACGGGCGTCTACGCCCAGGACGTCTGGCAGCCGAAAGCTCGGCTGAGCCTGACCTACGGCCTCAGGCTCGACGTGCCGGTCTTCGGGGACACCGGGTTCGAGAACGCCGCGGCCGACGCGCTGTCGTTCCGCGACGAGACCGGCGCCGCCGTGCAGTACTCGACGGGGAAGCTGCCCGACGCGAACATCCTGTGGTCGCCGCGGCTCGGCTTCAACTGGGACGTGACCGGCGATCGCCGGACGCAGCTGCGCGGCGGGTCGGGGATCTTCACCGGCCGCCCGGCGTACGTCTGGATCTCGAACCAGATCGGCAACACCGGCGTGCTCACGGGGTTCGAGCGGCTCGACAACACGCGGGACCGGCCGTTCAACCCCGACCCGAACCACTACAAGCCGACCAACGTGACCGGCGAACCGGCGTCGAGCTACGAGCTGGCGCTGACGGACCCGGACTTCAAGTTCCCGCAGGTGTGGCGCACCAACGTCGCCGTGGACCACCTGCTGCCCGGCGGCTGGACGGGTACACTGGAGTACCTCTACAACCGGGACGTGAACGGCCTGTACTACATCAACGCCAATCTGCCGCCGGCGGACACGAGCTTCAGCGGCGCCGACAACCGCCCTCGCTGGACGGCGGGCAACCGGATCCACTCGAACGTGGCGAACGCGATCGTGCTGAAGAACCAGAATGTCGGCACCGCGTGGAACATCGCGGGCTCGATCGAGCGGACGTTTCGGCCCGGTTTCTTCGTCAAGGGGGGCTATCGCTACGGTCGGAACCGGAACACGATCGATCCCGGCTCGATCGCGTTCGGGTCGTGGAACAACAACCAGCACTCCGGCGATCCGAACAACCCGGGCGTGTCGTACTCGACCGGGTCGCCCGGCCACCGGGTGTTCGCGGCGGCCACCTACAGTTTCGAGTACCTCAACTTCGGCGCGACGATGGTCTCGGTGTTCTGGGAAGGCTACACGGGGGGCAACGCCAGCTACACGTTCTCGGGCGACCTCAACGGCGACGGCGGCTTCAGCAACGACCTGATCTACATCCCGCGCGACACGTCGGAGATGAACTTCCAGACGTTCAGCTCTGGCGGCCGGACCTTCACGGCGGCGGATCAGGCCGCGGCCTGGGACGCGTTCATCGCGCAGGACAGCTACCTGAGCGAGCGCCGGGGTGAGTACGCCGCACGCGGTGCCGTCTTCCTGCCGATGACGCAGCGAATCGATCTGAGCGTGGCGCAGGACATCTTCAAGGACATCCGCGGGCGGCGCAACGCGTTCCAGTTCCGGGTGGACATCCTGAACTTCGCCAACCTGCTCAACAGCGACTGGGGCGTCGGCCAGCGGCTGGTCGACAGCCAGCCGCTGATCAGCCGGGGAGCCGATGCGCAGGGACGCGCGCTGTACCGGCTGCGGGAGATCGGTGGGGAGCTGATGAACAAGTCGCTCGAGCCGACGGCCGGCCTGGGCGATGTGTGGCGGATCCAGTTCAGTGTGAGATACACGTTCAACTGAAGTCGTTCTCAGTTCTCAGTTGTCGGTTGTCAGTCGGAGGGACGGCCGACAGCTGATCGCCGAGAGGGGATGACCGGGGGGAGCGCCTCGCGACGGGCGCTCTCCCCGTTTCTGTGTACGGGTACTGGTTCGTACCTACGACCGGACGCGGCGGTGCGTGGGGCGCGAGCGGAGCGGCGAGGCGGACAACGAGGTCGCCTCGGACACGGCACGACGAACGCGGGCCACGGCCTCGTCCACGTAGCCCTCGTCGAGATCGATGCCCAGGAAGTCCTTCCGCAGGCCGGCGCAGGCGACGGCCGTGCTGCCCAGCCCCATGAAGGGGTCCACCACCAGCGTGACGCGGTCCAGACCGTGGAGGCGCAGGCAGAACTCCGGCATCTTCGGCGGGAACGTCGCCGGATGGGGCCGCTCCTTCTCGCGGCTCTGGATCGTGTCGTAGGGAATGAACCACGTGTTGCCCCGGCAGCGCAGGCCGCCGGCCGCCGCGCGCCAGCGGCCGACGTTCGACTGGTCCTGGTAGCGAACGCCGATCGCGCGCCGCTCGAGCGGCGTGCGCCCCGTCGGCGTGAAGTGGAAGACGAACTCGTGACAGTCGTTCAGGAACCGATCGCTGTTGATCGGCTTGTAGTGGCCGACGGCGAGATCGTGGTCGAGTTTGGCGGATTCCCCGGCCGCGTCCCGATCGATGGCGATGGACTTGACCCAGTGAATCATGTTCTGCAGGCACAGGAACGGTCGAACCGCCTGCGCCACGTCCATCGCCGTCCACGGATCGGTCGGCTTGGCGCCCACGTTGAGGAAGAGCGAGCCGTCGGGCGCCAGCACCCGCGCGACTTCCCGAATCCAATCGGCCGTCCACTCGAGGTACCGCGCCCGGGGAAGCGTGTCCCGGTAGGTGCGGTAGCGAATGCCGAGGTTGTAGGGCGGGGAGGTCACGACCACACTGACCGAGGCTGTCGGCATGGTCCGGAGCAGCGCCACGGCGTCGCCCGCGTGGAAGCGGAGCGTGGTGCCGGCGATGGTCAGCGAGGCACGCGGCGCAGGAAGACCGGAAGGCATAGCGGTCACACTGTGTGCGAGGGATCCGACGCTGTCAAGGATGGCGGAGCGGGAAGAGGAGACGTTACACGCGGGGACGGCGTCGGGGACGTGCCCGACGCGGGGCGAGCCGGCGGCCTAGGAGGCCTTGGCGACGGCGAGGGCGGCGGCACCGACCCGACGCGGGGGCGCCAGCGTGTGGTTGCGCCGGTGCGCCGGGTGCGGGCAGGCCGTGCCCTTCTCCTCGACGTAGACCACCTCTCGACCGGTCGCGAGCTCCCGGTACCGGCCGGTGACGCAGCCGCAGCCGAGCGTGGTGAAGCCGAGCAGCCTGACGAGACTCATCACGTTCTCCTCATCGTATTGGAGTGCAATCAGCGTGCCGAGGTTTCTCGCCGGCAGGGATGATCCACGCCACGGAGTAACCCCCGTGAAACTAGCGGTTTTACGGCCTTCGTCGCGGCTTGTTTCCAGCATCCACGAGAGCAAGGTGTCGCTTTCTGGGCAGGGAGTCTGTCAAAAAGTGTAGGCGTGTTGGATTCGTGACATCAACAGGTTGGATCGTGTCGTCACGGCAGGTAGATCTCCCGCAGGGCACGCGCGCGTTCCGGATCACCGAGCAGCTCGAGCGCCCGGCTCAGTCCCTGGCGGGCGCCAGCGGACGTGGGATCGAAAGAGAGGGCCTCGGCGAAGCGCGCCGAGGCTGCCGCCGGGTTCGCCACGTCGAGCTCCAACCAGCCCAGATTGAGGTAGGCCGTCGGGTCGCGGGGATCGCGCTCGATCGCGGCTTCGAACTCCCGTCGCGCCTGGTCGTGATGGCCAAGCGTGGCGCTCGCGGCCCCCAGCAGGTTGTGGACCCGGCCGTCCTCCGGTCTCCTTGCGGCCGCGCGCGCCGCGAGCGCGACGGTGTCCTGGAGGCGTCCTTCCAGGAACGCGAGCGTCGCCGAGTAATACAGGGTCGACCCACTGTCTGGGGCCACGGCCTCGAGCGTCTCCACGACGGGCTTGAGGCGCGAGGCGTCCTGTAAGTCGGCGTAGATCGAGGCGAGCTGCGCCAGGGCCGGAGGGGCTGCCGGGTCGATCGCCAGCGCCGCTTCCGTGGTGCGCGCCGCCTCGTCGTAACGCCCCTGGGCGGCCAGCAGGCGGGCCGAGGCGAGGCGCGCCGTCACACGTCCGCGGGGCTGGTCGACGAGCCCGGCCAGCCGTGTCAGGGCGTCGGCGGTCCGGCCCGCTGCGGTGGCGGCCCGTACCAGACCGTCGAGGGCCTCGCCGTCGTCGGGCGCCAGGGCCACGGCGCGCGCCAGATCCTCGAATGCCGGACTGGCCGCTTCGGCGGCCAGGAGCATCAGGCCGCGCTCGGTCGACTCGGCGGCGCCGGCGCCGCGCCAGGCACGGTCGACGGCGGCCGGCCGGGGGGCGCGGGCCGCCAGGTCGCGCAGGCGCACCGCGTTGTCAGCGGTGGCCACCCCGTACATGTCGCGTGGGGCCGAGAACTCGAGCGCCATGCGGTCGTCGGTCTGGACGGGAACGGCCGCCGCGTACTCCGCCAGCGCCGGCCCTGCAGCCACGAACAGCGACAGCAGACCGAAGGGTGAGCGGACGCCGACCGAGGCCAGATCCGCGGCCACTTCGGGCCTCGACCAGCCGCCGGCCAGCCGCTCCAGTTGCCCGTCGAGCGGCTCGGTCCCGGCGACCAGGAGCACGTCGCCCTCACCCACCAGCCAGAGGCTTCCGTTGGGAAAGACCGACAGGAACGTGGCCACGATCGACCGCAAGTCGCGATCGGCGATGTCGTAGGTGTGTGCCCACTGGCACACGAGGCCCCCCGGCGCCAGACGCGCGCGAACCGACTGGAAGAACTCGCGGGTGAAGAGGCTGGCGACGCCGGCCATCCAGGGATTCGACGGCTCGGAGATGATCACGTCGTACCGGGCCGCTGCAAGCGAGAGGTGCGTCCGGCCGTCACCCAGCACCAGCCGAGTCCGGGAGTCGCCCAGGGCGTCGTGGTTTTCGATCGTGAAGAAGCGCGAGGCCTCGACGACCTGGGGCGAGATCTCGATGACGTCGGCTCGAACGAGTGGGTGTCGAAGCGCCGATCCGAGCGTGACGCCGCTGCCGAGCCCGATGATGCCCACCGTCCGCGGCGCCGCGTGCAGCAGCAGCGGCAGGTGCGCGAGCAGCCGCTGGGTGAGCATGTCGCTGCCGTTGGACGCGTCGACCTTGCCATCGATGGCGAGCGACAACGTGCCGGTCGCGCGGCGCACCGTCACGGTTCCAGCGGCCCCTTCGGCGTAATAGACCAGCGTGCCGGCTTCGAGTCCCGCGCGGAGATCCGTCGAGCGCAGGTAGGGCGCGTACTTGTACGCGCCGCTCGACAGCAAGGCCCTGTTCCACGCCGGCAGGAGGACGGCGATCGCGAGCGCGGCGGCGCCAACGATGAGCCCCACGCCGCGGCGCAGTCGACTTGGTCGCGCCGCCAGCACGACGCCGACGCCCGTGCAGGCGGCGGCCGTGACCGCGGCGAGCATGGTGGTCCTCAGCCCGAGCGCGGGGATCAGGACGAAACCGGCGGCCAGCGAGCCGACGATCGCGCCGAGCGTGTTGGCGGCGTAGACGAGGGCGGCATCGCCGGCCGCCCGGCTGCGGTCGCGGGTGGCTGCGGCGACGCCCAGGGGAAACGCGGCGCCGAGTGCCAGCGTCGTCGGCAGCAGCAGGACCACGAGCGCCAGGGCCTCGAGACCGATGATGGAGCCGAAGAACGCGTCGGGACGGGCCACCAGCCGCGCGACGGCGAGCGGCAGCCGCGGCGCGACGCCGGCGACGAGCACGCCGCCCAGTGACACGACCAGGACGGCGGCGCCGAGTGTGCCGAGCGGATCGCGTAGCTGGCGCGCCAGCCGGGCGCCCAGCGCCGAGCCGGCGGCGAGGCCGCCGATGAACGCCGCCAGCAGCAGGCCGAACGCGTACGTGGTCGGTCCGACGATGAGCGCGAGCAGTCTCGTCCAGGCGACTTCGAGCGTCAGCGCCACGCACCCGGACAAGCCGAGCGCCATCGCGGCGGCGAACGGCCGGGCGCCGACGGGCGCCGCGCCCGGCCGGCCGGCGCCGCGCGGAACACGCCGCGGCCGCTCGGGCGGCGGCACGGCGGGCACAGCCGATTCCCCGCGCGCCAGCCGCCAGGCGACGAGCGCGGCGGCGCCGTTCAGCAGCACGCCAGCCAGCGTGGTCAGCCGCAGGCCGAGCAGAGGCAGGAGCACGAATGCCGTGACCGCCGCGCCGCTGGCCGCGCCCACGGTGTTGGCGGCATACAGGCGACCCGCCCCCGCGCCCGGGTGCGCATCGTCGGTGACGTACCAGCGGACCGCCAGGGGGAACGTCGCGCCCATCAGAGCGGTCGGCAGGGCGAGAATCCCGACGCTGATCGCGAGGCGCGTGAGCGCGAAGGTGGCGCCGCCGCTGCCGTCGGCGTACGTCGCGGCCAGGATGGGCCGCGCGAGGTCCAGCGCTGCTGGCAGCAGGAGCGCCGCGAGCCCGATCGCGAGCTCGATGGCGGCGTACGCGGACAGAGCGCGCCGCCGATCGAGTCGCATGGCAGGCCGCCCGGCCACGGCCGCGCCGGCGGCGAGGCCGCCCATGAAGGCCGCCAGTACCGTGCTCACCGCGGCCACGCCGTGGCCGAAGAGGAGCGTGAGGAGGCGGGCCCAGGCGATTTCGTACAGCAGCGCTGCGGCGCCGGAGGCGGCGTAGGCGACGAGGAACAGCGCACGCCGGGACATCGCCCGAGTGTAGCCCAGACCGAGGGGGCGGAAGGTCGGGAAGCGGCTAGGCCGGACCGATGGGGGCCGGGCACGCGCCCGGCCCCCTCTCGGCGAGGAATCGAACCTCCTGGCAGCCCGTGGCAGATGTCACGCCACGGGCTGCCAGGACACGGAGCACACTCACCGAGGCACAGAGGGCACGGAGACCCTGGATGATTTCTCCGTGTTCTCTAGTTTAACCCCACCTCCTCCGTGCCTCGCCGGCCGTGCAGACTGTCACCACGGCCGGCTTCTAGAAGTCCCAGCGCACGCCGATGCGGACGATGCGCGGGTCGAGCAGCGCGATGATCTCCTGGTAGCGCGAACCGCTGGTGATGCGGAAGTTGGCCACCGTGCTGCTGTTGGTCACGTTGAAGACGTCGAGCATGCCGGTCAGTCGGCCGGCGCGCGGCAACGTGAACGTCCTGTCGAGCCGGATGTCGAAGATGCCGACGTTCGGCGCGCGATGGGCGTCGATCGGTTCGACGCGCACGGTCTGGGTGCCGGCGTTCGGCAGCCGCGCGCTGATCGATCGGCCCCAGTTGCGGCCGCTCTGGAGCTTGTACGACGCGCTCACGCCGATGTCGTACCGAAAGACGTAGCGTCCGATCAGCTTGTAGTTCCAGAGCGTAGACGTCTCACGGCCGTAGAGCCGCTGGTTCGGAATCCAGTTGTACGACTTGCCGACGCCGGCCGCGCCGAGCGAGCTGGTCGACGACGTGACGCCGTGGTACTGGTCGAGCCAGGTGTAGCCGAAGGCGGTGAGCGCCATCCACTTGTCTTTGAAACGGCGGTTCAACGCGAACTCGACCGTGTGGTAATCCGAGTCGTAGGTCGGGTCGTCGGGGTTGGTGTAGACACGGGTCTGCGGGATGCTGGCCGCGACCGCGTTCAGGTCGAGGAGGTTCACGGTCCCGTCGTCGGCCGTCCCCGCGATGCCGTCGGCGCCGGTGTCGGCGACCGTCACCGGCTTCGTGTACGCCGCGACCCGGGTGAGATCGACCTCATCCCACTCGTTCCGAATGTTCTTGTACACCCATGACGCCCGGGCCGAGAGACCCTCGAGGACCTCCCGCTCGAAGTGGGCCGAGATCTCCTGACTGTAAGGCCGCTTCATGTCGCGGTCGATCGTCACGAAACCTGCGCCACCCTGGGTCGACAGGAAGGCCCCCAGCTCGTGCGGCCCGTCCAGAATCATGTTGCCGTTGAGGTCGTTGAAGCGATAGCGCAGCCGCGCGCTCCCGACCGGGTTCTCCTGGGCGGCGAGCGTGTCGGGCGCCGAGTTGAAGTAGAACTGGCCGAAGTAGCCCTTCACGACGGTCTTGTTGTCGCCGCGCACGTCCCAGGCGAATCCGATGCGGGGGCCGAGGCTGGACGACGTCGACACGGTCTGTCCCTGAACGGTCTTGGACGCGAAGAAGTCGACGAGCCTGGGGTCGGTGGCGCCGGCGAGCTCGGGAATGCCGCCGGGTGTGAGGCTCTGGTCCGGATAGAAGTCCTTGTAGTGGTCGTACCGCAAACCCCAGTTGACCGTGAGCCGCGGCCGCACGCGCCAGGTGTCCTGCAGGTAGGCCGACAGGGAGTTGACGCGGTTGTCGCCGTCGGTCGGGGCGTTGTACAGCTCGACCTCGTTGGTGCGACCGTTGGTGTCGCGATAGAAGATGTTGAACGGCTGATCGCGGAAGAACAGCCGCTTCTCCCAGCGGCCCTCGGTGCCGAACTTGAAGTCGTGCGAGCCTTGCCAGCCGTCCTTGAAATACGACAGCGACGCGGCGAACTGCGGCTTGTAGCGCCGTTGCTTCTGATAGGCGTCGGCGGCGCCGCCGTCGAAGTACTGGCTCGTCGCGGTATCGATCCGGCCAGGCACGAGTTGATTCTCCGGGAAGAGCCCGGCCTCGGCCGTGGGACGCAGCGGGAAGTAGTTGCGCCAGCCCGCCGCCAGCACGTCGAGAAACAGGCGATCGCTCAGCACGCTCGTCCACTCTGCCTTGAAGGGGTAGTTGCGGGAGGCCTGGTAGTAGGCCGTCGATACCGGCCTCGTGGTGCCGAAGTCGCGCAGCGGCTGCAGCTTCTCGCGCATGTTCCAGTAGCCGATGACCTGGTTGTTGCGGCTGAGCTGATACGTCCCCTTCACCGTGTAGTTGGTGAGCTTGGACTGCGCCAGATCGTCGACGCCCGTGATGAACTTGTACTGATCGTTGAGGCGCCAGGAGGTGAAGAACCACGCCTTGCCCCGATAGATCGGCCCGCCCAAACTGCCGTTGAGGTCGTACTGCTTGTCGATCAGGTTGCCGCGTTTGACCCCGTTGGGCGGCGCGACGAAGCCCTGGTAGACGCCGCCGGTCTCGTTCAGCTCGCTGGGAACGTTGTTGGAGATGGTGCCTTTGCCCTCCCAGTCGTTGTACCAGGTGCCGCTGAACCTGTCGCCGCCCGCCTTGACCGTGATGTTGAGGGAGGCGCCGGCCGTATCCTGGTCCGCGCCGCTACCCGCCGCGCCGAGCTGGAACTCCTCGAACGACCCGAAGTCGAAGTAGCCGGCGTTGGCCGCCGTGCCCTCGGTCGTGTTGATGCCCTCGATGCGTGTCGTCCGCTGGTCGTCGAGCCCGTAGGTGATGTAGCCGGTCTGCGTCCCGGTGTGCGAGCCGCCGACGTCGTAGCCGGTCATCTGGAAGCCGGGCGCCTGCGACATCGCCGCCAGATGTCCCGCGCGTTCGGGATCTCGGTCAGCAGCTCTTTCGTGAAGTTGGTGCCGATGCTCGTCGTCGAGGTGTCGACGACCGGCGACTCGCCCGAGACCGTGACGGTCTCCTCGAGCGTCGCGATCTCGAGCTCGGCGTCGACCGAGAGCGTGGTGTTGATGACCACGCGGATGCCCTCGCGCCGGAGCGTCCGGAAGCCCGCGAGCTCGAAGGCGACGGTGTAGGTGCCCGCCGGCAGCGCGATCAGCCGGTAGGTGCCATCCGCAGCGGTCACGGTGACCTGCGGCTGGATGAGCGCAGGGCTGGTCGCCGTCACAGTGACGCCCGGAAGGACGCCCCCGCTGCTGTCGCGGACCGCGCCGTTGATGCGGCCCCGGAACTCCTGGGCCGCGGCCGGCGCCGCATGAGTCAGGATCAAGGCGACGACGACGAGGGTGGCGAGGCCACGGATGTGCATGCGCGTGCTCCTCCTGAGTAGAACGTTTGGCTGACGCGAGGAACCGTACTGAAGAAACCAAGCCGGCAAGCGGAGTGCCAGGCGCCAGTTCCGGTCGGCGTTGGGAGGCGCCACTGCTTGCTTTTGGTTACCGTCAATACACCGTATGGGTATCTCCCGGCGCGCGTCGTAGATCCAACCGGACGCAGTCGAGGATCCACGCGATTGAATTCCACGACCTGCGCGGTGCAACGTCGCGCCAGCGCTTGACACCCTGCCGGACCCGGTGGATAGTCCTCGCACTCGAGGCGGCAGTCGCCTCGTCGGTTCGCCAAGGGGGGACACGTGATCAGCGCCAGACGCGCCGGAACCGTCACTGGTCTCGCGATGGCCGCGGGCGTCGTCGCCCTGTTGGCCGGCTCGATGGGGGCCTGCCGCCAGGCGGCTCAGCCGCTTCCGGAGCCCGAGGCGGTGTTCGGGTTCGCGCCGGGCGAAGACCGGCGGCTCGCCGACTTCCAGCAGATCACGACGTACTTCGAGCGCCTCGACGAGGCGTCGGCGCGGGTGCGGCTCTACCGGATCGGCGCGACCGAGGAGGGCCGGGAGATGATCCTGAGCGTCATCTCTTCGGAGGCGAACCTCGAGGCGCTCGACCGCCACCGGGACATCGCGCGGCAGCTCGCCGACGGGCGCGGCCTGGATGACGCCGCGGCGCGCGCGCTGGCGCGCGAGGGCAGGGCGATCGTCTGGATCGACATGGGGCTGCACGCCAGCGAGGTGGCCCATGCCCAGGTGAGCGTCGAGGTGGCCCGCGCCCTCGCCGGCGACGAGTCGGACGCAATGCGGCGCATCCGCGACCACGTCATCGTCGTGCTGGTGCCCGTCATGAACCCGGACGGTCTCGACATCGTGGCGTCGTGGTATCGGGCGCACGTCGGCACGCCGTTCGAGACCAGCCCGCTGCCCGTGCTGTACCAGAAGTACGCGGGCCACGACAACAACCGCGACTGGTTCATGCAGAACCTCGCCGAGACGCGCGTCATCTCCCGCCAGCTCTACCAGGAGTGGTTTCCCCAGATCCTGTACAACCACCATCAGTCCGGGCAGACCTCGCCCCGCATCTGGGCGCCGCCGATGGACGACCCGGTCAACCCGAACATGCACCCGCTGATTCAGCGGGGTATCTCCTTGCTCGGTGTCGGCATCATGCAACGCCTCGAGCAGGAGGGGAAACGCGGGGCGCAGGGCTACTCAACCTACTCCAACTGGTGGAACGGCGGCATGCGATCGACGCCCTGCTTCCACAACATCGTCGGGATCCTGACCGAGACGGCCAGCGGGCGGTACGCGACGCCCGTCGAGATCGAGCCGGACCGGCTGCCGACGAGGCTGCGCAGCGGCGAGAGCGCCACGGAGCCGTCGACGTGGAATCCCAGTCCCTGGACGGGCGGTACCTGGCGGCTTCGTGACCAGATGGACTACATGCTCACCGCCACGATGGCGGTCCTGCGGCTCGGCGCCGAGTACCGGGAAGACTGGTTGTACAACCGGTACCAGATGGCGCGGGACCAGGTCGCCGCCGGCCGGACGGGGAGTCCGTACGCCTTCGTCATTCCACCGGATCAGCACGACTGGCCGACGGCCGTGAAGCTGGCCGAGACGCTCGACCTGGGCGCGGTCGACGTGCACCGGGCGACGGCGGCGTTCGACACCGGCGGGCGGTCGTACCCAGCGGGCTCGCTCGTCATCCTGATGGCGCAGCCCCATCGCGGGTTCGCGAAGGACCTGCTCGAGGCCCAGCACCATCCCGATCGCCGTCAGGGCGCAGACGGTCCGCCCAAGCCGCCGTACGACATGGCGGGCTGGACGCTCTCCTACCAGATGGGCGTGCGCGCCGAAGCCGTGGACACGCCGTTCGACGCCGCGCTCGAACGGGTACGCGACTTTCCCGGTCTGGTCCGGCGGGATCCACCACCCGGCGACGGCCCGTTCGTCGTCGACCGTCGGATCAACAACGGCGCGACCGCGGTCATGCGCGCGCTCAAGGCCGGGGCGAGCGTCTCGATGACGCGCGACGCGTTCGTCATCCAGGGAGCCGAGGCGGCGACCGCCGCGCGGGCGGCCGCCGAGCTCGGCGCGCTCGGAGCGGCCGGAGCCGCCGCACCCTCGGGCGGGCGCGCCCTCCGGCTACCCCGCGTGGGGCTGTATCGCTCGCACGTGGCGTCGATGGACGAAGGGTGGGCCCGTCTGGTGCTCGAACGCTTCGAGCTGCCGTACGAGTCGCTCACCGACGCCGACGTGCGCGCCGGCGGTCTCGGCGGGCGCGTCGATGTCGTGGTGCTGCCCGATCAGAGCCCGAGGGCCATTCGGGAGGGCCACCGGCCCGACGCGATGCCGCCGGAGTACGTCGGCGGTCTGGGCGCCGAGGGAGTGGCCGCGCTGGCGCGTTTCGTCGAGGAGGGCGGCACGCTCCTGGCGATCGACGAGGCGTCGGAGTTCGCGATCGAGGCGTTCGCGCTGCCCGTGCGCAGCGTGCTGGCGGGACTGCCCGACACGGCGTTCTACTGCCCGGGGTCGGTGCTGCGACTCCGTGTCGAGTCCTCGGAAGCGCTGACGGCCGGCATGCCCGCGGAGCTGGCGGCGTTCTTCGTGCGGGGGCGCGCGTTCGGCGTCGAGCCGCAGGGGCGCCGACGTGTCCGGGTGCTCGCGCGATACGCGGCCGACGAGGTGCTGATGTCCGGCTGGATCAACGGGCCGGAACACATCGAGGGCCAGGCTGCCGCCGTCGAGGTCGCGCTCGGGCGCGGTCGCGTCGTGCTCGTCGGATTCGGCCCCTACTTCCGCGGACAACCGCACGGCACGTTCAAGTTCCTGTTCAATCCCATCCTGGAGAGCGCGGCTGGCGGCGAAGGCCGGGACCGGCCTTGACCGGCGGCGCGCTCCTCATCAAGAGGTGGCAACGTCCATGCGCATGGTCATTCTGGCGGTCGCGGTGTGGTTCTCGGGGACGACGCCATTCGCGCAGCAGGGCGCGACAGACGTCGGGTCCCGCCTGATGCAGCAGGCCGTCGTGAAGGCGGCGCTCGACGCGGCGCGGCGCAACGAGCCGCAGATCATCGAGGAGCAGGTGCGGCTCTGCGAGATCCCCGCCCCGCCGTTCGCGGAGATGGCGCGCGCCGAGGCGTACCGCGATGCGTTCGCGGCGCTCGGCCTCCAGAACGTCCGCATCGACGAGGCCGGCAACGTGCTGGGCGATCGGCCCGGCGCGGCCGAGCGACCGCGCCTCGTGTTCAGCGCGCACCTCGACACGGTGTTCCCCGAGGGCACCGACGTGCGCGTGCGGCGCGAGGGAACGCTGTTGCGCGGGCCCGGGATTGGCGACGACTGTCGGGGCCTGGCGGTCGTGCTCGGCGTCATCCGCGCGCTGAACGACGCGGGCGTCGAAACGCCGGGCCCCATCACCTTCGTCGGCACCGTGGGCGAGGAGGGGCTGGGCGACCTGCGCGGCGTGAAGCACCTGTTCAACGCGTCGCTGAAGGACCGCATCGATCGGTTCGTGTCCGTCGATGGCACCGGCCTGGGCATCACGCACATCGGCGTCGGCAGCCATCGGTACCGCGTCACGTTCAAGGGACCCGGCGGCCACAGCTACGGCGCGTTCGGGCTCGTCAATCCGATCCACGCGCTCGGACGGGCGATCGCCGCGATCGCGGACTTCCAGGTGCCATCGGAGCCGAAGACCACTTTCAACGTGGGGCGCATCGGCGGCGGGACCTCCGTGAACTCCATCGCGTTCGAGGCCTGGATGGAAGTCGACATGCGGTCGGCCGATCCCGCGGCGCTCGCCTCGGTGGACGCCAACGTCCAGCAGGCCCTCGACCGCGCGCTGGCGGCCGAGAACGGTCGCTGGAGCCGCGGACGTCTGGACGTCGAGCGCGAGCTCGTGGGCGACCGGCCCGCGGGACGCACGCCCGCGGAGTCGCCGATGGTCCAGGCGATCGTCTCGGTGACGCGCGCGCTCGGATTGCCGGTCGCGCTGGACGAGGGATCGACCGACTCGAACTTCGGCATGAGCCGTGGCGTGCCGTCGGTCACGATCGACGGCGGCGGAACCGGCTCGGGCGCTCACTCGCTGGGAGAGTCGTTCGACGCGACGAACTCGTGGCAGGGCACCCAGCGCGCGCTGCTCGTCGCGATCGCGCTGGCGCGCCAGTGACGATTGGCCGCGCTCACGGGCGAAGATCGCGGAATCGCTGCAGATCACGCGCGCGGACGCGACCGGTGCGCTGGCGCCCGACGAGGAGCCGGATGGCGAAGGCGAGGTGGATGGCCCCCAGCGACACGCTCTCGAGTGGCACGGCGATCACCGCCACCCAGAACACGTTGAGGGCCGCCGCGGCGAGAAAAAGCGGCGTGAAGAGCGGGTCCGGACGAGGAGCCCGGTCAGGAAGAGGGCTGGCCACGGCGCCCAGATGACCAACGCGGCGGCCAGCGCCGCCCAGGCCACCAACGTCACCCATGCCAGCGCCACGCGCGCGGTGCCCCGCTCGCGGATTCGTCGCGCGCAGCGCCTCGTACTCGGCTCGTGTCGCCTCGTCCATCGTGGCTGACCCGCCGCCCGGCCGCGGCCCCTCAAGCCTGACGCGAGTGGCGCCGAAAATGCAAGGGGGATGGCGCAGACGTCCGGGGATGAGCCTGCCTGGCTCAGGTCCGCGGACAGCTACTGCGAGCTGGAGTCGCTGGGGCAAGCGTGCGGGATCGCGACAACATCTTGCGTTCACAGACGCTTGCTGCTAGACTCCGTTGAATTTTCTCGGCGTGGGAAGATCCGGCGCACCGGATCGGATGCAGAGGATTAGTGCGGGTGACTCAACTCCTCGGGTTGTCGCGCCGGCTGGCGCTGACGATAGCGCTCACGCTGACGTTCGCGTTGCCCGCGAGCGCCCGGTCCCCGCAGAAGAGCAGCGGCACGCCGGCGACCGCCCAGCGCGCGACCGCGGCGCGAGCGGCGCGCGAGGCGGCGAAACCGCGCTTCAAGCGGGACGTGACCGGCGCGCTGGTGCCGGACGTGCGCGCCGAGGCGGCGATCATCTTCAGCCCGGAAACCGGGCGCGTGCTCTGGGGGGAGCACGCGCACGATCAGCGTTCGATCGCCAGCATCACAAAGGTGATGACGGCGCTCGTGTTCCTCGAGCGCGAGCCCGACCTCGAACAGACCGTCAAGATCACCCGGGATGACCTGCGCCGCGCCTCGACGACCTACCTGCGGTCGAACGAGAAGCTGACGCTCGGCGACGTCCTGCACGTGGCGCTGGTGGCGTCGGACAACGCCGCCGCGCGAGTGCTGGCGCGGTCGGGCGGGTACGCGTCGACCGACGCGTTCATCGCGCGCATGAACGAGAAGGCGGTGGAGATCGGCCTCGAGAACACATCGTTCACCGACCCGTCCGGCCTCGATGCCGAGAACCTGTCGTCGGCCTACGACGTGTCGCGGCTGATTACGTTCGCGGCGCGAGACCCGCAGATCGCGGAGATCATGCAGAAGGCGGACTACGAGTTCAGGACCAGCCGCCGGCGCGTCGTCCGCGTGCGCAACACGAACAAGCTGCTCGGTCAGCTGGACGTGGTCGGAGGCAAGACCGGGTTCATTCGAAAGGCGGGCTACTGCCTGGCGACGCTGTTGAAGCTGCCGGACGGACCCGACGTGGCCGTCGTCGTCCTGGGCGCCCAATCCAACCTGGCGCGGTTCTGGGAAACCCGCCACCTCTTCAATTGGCTGAAGGACCGCGCTCCCAGCCTGCTCGGCGAATCTGACATCCAGTAGGGCCCACCGGCCCCGCGGCCTTGGCAGCCCGTGGCAGAAATCACGCCACGGGCTGCGAGGACGCGGAGCGCGAACACCGTTAGATCGAGAGCGCGGAGATGCTCCGGATTCCTCCGTGATCTCTGACGCTGTGGCCACGCCCTCCGTGACCTCGCAGGCCGTGTCGACGTTCACCACGGCCTGGTAGCGAAGCTTCGCCTCAAACCGCCGAGTGACGGACCAGCGGGCCAGGACGGCGAATCTTCGCTACTAGGCGGCCGCAGAGCGGCCGCAACTAAGACAGCTTCTAAAGCCCAAAACTTGCTTCATTCGTAAGGACACGGGCTTTAGAAGATGTCTAGGCGCGGTATCCGCGCTGCATCGCCGCCGCGTCGAGCGGGAGCGTCGCGATGGTGTCGACGGCGAGCATCACCGGCCGTGCGGCGTGCCGCGCATCGTACGCCTTGAGGTAGCGGCGGCACTCGTCGCAGGCGTAGATGCGGTACAGGCCGTCGCGACTGGCGAACGAGGTGATGCGGTCACGCTCCTCGTTGCCGCAGTACGGGCAGGCGATCGGATCGAATCGCCAGCGGCTGGTGCACCGGGAACAGAGCAGCAGCCGCTCGGCGGCCGGCGTGATGACCGCGAACTCCGGCTCGCCGGCGCAGACCGGGCAGCAGCCCCGTCCCCATGCCGAGAAGTCGATCGCCGCCAGGGCCTCGGCGGCGCGACTCAAGAACGGCCGCATCGCGAGCTGGACGACCGGCTCGAGGCCTGCCAGATCGGCTGGCGGATCGGCCGAGGCGGGCTCGGTGGCCGTGGCGTACCACTGGACCACGATCGGCTCGAGACGATCAGCCTCGCGGCACAGCGCTTCCGTACGGCTGTGCTCTTCCTCCTCGAGCGCCTCGTAGCGACGCATCAGGTCGGCGACGGTCCTGAAGACGAAGCGGAAGTCGCTCCAGTTGATCGACAGATCCTCGAAACGCAGAAGGGGACGCCCCGCCTCCAGGAGCGCCGCGAGTCGCTCCGGCTCGAACGCCAGCGTCGGCAGCGTCAGGCGCGACCGAATCCGCCGCTCCAGCCCGAGCAGCTCGAGTTGCAGGTCGATGGCCGAGGTCAGGTCGGGCTGCTGCGCCCGGAGCTTCAGCAGCTCGGTCGTCTCGGGCGTTCCCGACCGCGCGCCCTCGGGATGGCGATGCTGGGGCACGGCCGCATTCTGCCGCACCGGCCGCCCGTTCGCAAATGGGTGAGCTGCGGGACGGCCGCGCACGGCGGGTCCGCATGGTAGAATCCGTGGTTTGGGCGACTCCGCCCGGCCCTTCATGGCGAGAACCACGACCCCATCCCGTCCGCGGCGAACCGGCGCGCGTGCCACGAAGCCCGACGTGACACGGTCCATGCCTGCCCGACCACGGGCGCACACCGTGCTGATGGTGTCGTCCGAAGTCGCGCCGTTTTCGAAGACCGGCGGGCTCGGCGACGTCGCCGGCGCGCTGGCCCGCGCCCTGGGCCGGCTGGGGCACGCCGTGACGGTCGTCACTCCGCGCTACCGGGGGATCGAGGTCGACGGGCATCCAGTCGACCGCCTCGAGATCGTCCTCGGCGGCCGGATCCACGAAGTGGAGCTGAGAGAGCGCGCCGACGGCCCCGGCGTGCGCGTCCTGTTCCTGGACCATCCATCGTTCTTCGATCGTGAGGGCCTCTACGGGGTCGGGTCGGTCGACTACGCCGACAACGGGCACCGCTTTGCCCTCCTCAGCCAGGCGGCGCTCCGCTTCGCCGCGCGTCACGCCCCCCCGTCGGTCGTGCACGCCCACGACTGGCAGGCGGGACTGACGGCCGTCTATCTCCGGCAGGGCGGCGGCGACCTCGCGCCCCTGGCGAGGACGCCGGCTGTCTTCACGATCCACAATCTCGCGTTCCCGGGGCTGTTCGCGCCGGCCACGCTGCCGGCGGTGGGCATCGGCTGGGAGGCGTTCACGATCGACGGCCTGGAATACTGGGGCCACGCGAGCTGGCTCAAGGGCGGGATCATCTTCAGCGACGTCGTGACGACGGTGAGCCCTCGCTACGCGCAGGAGATCCTGACGCCCGAATACGGGTTCGGCTTCCACGGCATCCTTGCGGCCCGGCGGGATCGGCTCGTCGGGATCCTGAACGGCATCGACCACGACGTGTGGGACCCTGCGCGCGATGCGGTGTTACCGGCGACCTTCACGGCGCGCGACCTGAAAGGCAAGCGGGCGTGCAAGGCGGCGCTCCTCGAGACCTTCGGCCTCACCGGGCCGGGCGCGCTCGACCGGCCACTGATCGGCATGGTGGGCCGGCTGACCGACCAGAAGGGCCACGACCTGGTGGCGCAGGTTGCGGAGGAGTTGATCGGGCTCGACGCGACGTTCGTGCTCATCGGCACCGGCGAGGCCCGCTACGAGGAGATGTGGACCCGACTGGCGGCGCGAACGCCGGATCGCGTCGGCGTGCGCGTCGGCTTCGACGAGGCGCTGGCGCACCTCATCGAGGCCGGCGCGGACATGTTCCTGATGCCGTCGCACTTCGAGCCGTGCGGGCTCAACCAGATGTACAGCCTGCGCTACGGCACCGTGCCCATCGTGCGGGCGACGGGGGGCCTGTTCGACACGGTCAAGGACTTCGACCCGGCGACCGGGCGCGGCACCGGCTTCACCTTCGACGCTTACGAGCCGTGGGCGTTGATGGAGGCGCTCGAGCAGGCGCTGGCGGTGTTCGGCCGGAAGGACTGGTGGGGCAAACTCGTCCGCGCCGGCATGCGGGAGACCCACTCCTGGGACGTTTCAGCCCGGGAGTATGTCAAAGTGTACGGTCAGGCCGCGCGGCTCCGACGCCAGTCGGGCCGGTCGGGCACGCGGGTATAACGACGGAGCGAACTGATGGCAACCGACATGGTGAAGACGTTCAGCGACGGAGATTTCGAGCAGGCGGTCCTCAAGGCACCGACCCCGGTACTCGTCGACTTCTGGGCGGAGTGGTGCGGGCCGTGCCTGCGGATGGCGCCGGCGATCGACGCCCTCGCGGGAGATTACGAGGGCCGCGTCGTGATCGGCAAGCTGAACGTCGACGAGAACCCGAACACCCCTGGCAGCTACGGCATCCGCGGCATCCCCACGCTGCTGCTGTTCAAAGGCGGCCAGGTCGTCGAGCAGATCGTCGGGCTGGTCGACAAGGCCACGGTGGCGAGAGCCCTCGACAAGCACATCTGATCGACCTGTGGCGAGACCGTCATGACCGACACCGCCCGCGACGTCATCATCATCGGGTCCGGACCGGCCGGACTCACCGCGGCGCTCTACGCGGCGCGCGCCAACCTCAAGCCGCTGGTCATCGAGGGGCTCGAGGCGGGCGGCCAGCTCATGCTGACCACCATGGTGGAGAACTTCCCCGGGTTCCGCGACGGCATCATGGGGCCCGCGCTGATGGGCGAAATGCGCGCGCAGGCCGAGCGCTTCGGCGCGGAGACGATCCAGGGGGACGTGACGGCTGTCGATCTCTCGGTGCCGCCGTTCGCCGTCAAGACCGCCGACCAGGAGTTCCGGTGCCGGGCGCTCATCATCTCGACCGGCGCCTCGGCGAAGCTGCTCGGGCTGCCGTCGGAGCGTGCGCTCATGGGGCACGGGGTGTCGACCTGTGCGACCTGCGACGGCTACTTCTTCCGCGACAGGCCGATCGCGGTCGCAGGCGGCGGAGACTCGGCGCTGGAAGAGGCCATCTTCCTGACGAAGTTCGCCTCGCACGTCACGGTGGTGCACCGCCGCGACGCGCTCCGGGCGTCGAAGATCATGCAAGACAAGGCGCTCGCGAACCCGAAGATTTCGTTCGAGTGGGACACCGAGGTCACCGACGTGAAGGACGCCGGCAAGGGAGAGGTGACCGCGGTCGTGCTCTGGAACAAGAAGACGGGCGCGACGAAGGACCTTGCGGTCGACGGCCTGTTCGTCGCCATCGGCCACACGCCGAACACGAAGCTGTTCGCCGGCCAGCTCGAGATGGACGCGAACGGCTATCTCGTCACGAGGAACGGCAGCAAGACCAGCCGACCCGGCGTCTTCGCCTGCGGCGACGTGCAGGACCACGTGTACCGTCAGGCCGTCACGGCCGCGGGATCAGGCTGCATGGCCGCGATCGACACCGAGCGGTATCTGGAGAGCATCGGGGATTGAGAGATTCGCATCTCCTCAATCCGCCGATCAGTCTATCCATCCTCCTCCCACCACCACGTCATCGTCGTAGAACACCACCGCCTGGCCTGGCGTGATCGCGGGCTGAGGTTCTGCGAACGTGACGTCCGCCCGCGCGTCGTCTAGCGCGGTCACGACGGCCGGCGCGGCCTGATGACGGTGGCGCACCTGGGCCTTCACCGCGCGCGGGACGCCGGGCGGGCCCTCCAGCATCCAGTTCACCCGGGAGGCGGAGAAGCCGGTCCGGTCGAGCGCGGTCCGTGGTCCCACCACCACGGTGCTCGACGCCGCGTCGATCGCGAGCACGTACAGCGGCGCGCGGGCGGAGAGGCCGAGCCCCTTTCGCTGGCCGACCGTGAAGTGATGGACGCCGTCGTGCCGACCGATCACGCGGCCCGTCTGATCCGCGAAGACCCCGGCCCGACGCGCCTCCGGAAGACGCCGCTCGACGAACGCCGCGTGATCGCCGGACGGCACGAAACAGATCTCGTGGCTGTCCGGCTTCTCCGCCACCGGCAGCCCGAGCCGGCGGGCGTGGGCCCGCACGTCCGCCTTCGGGAGGTCGCCGACCGGGAAACGAGCGCGAGCCAGCTGCGCCTGGTCGAGGGTGAACAGGAAGTAGGACTGGTCCTTCGCCGTGTCGCGGCCCCGGCGCAGCAGATACCGGCCGCGCCCCTCGTCCCAGCTCACGCGTGCGTAGTGGCCGGTCGCGACCGCATCGGCGTCGAGCCCCCGAGCCCGCTCGACGAGCGACGCGAACTTCAGCTCGCCGTTGCAGTGCACGCACGGAATCGGCGTACGGCCGGCCGCGTACTCGCGGACGAAGTCGGCGATGACCTCCGCCTCGAACTGGCGCTCGAAGTTGACGATGTAGTGGGGAATGCCGAGCACGGCGGCCACGCGCCTCGCGTCGTGCAGGTCGTCGAGCGTGCAGCAGGAGCCGAAGCGCACCTCCCCCTCGCGCTGATCGTAGAGCTGCATCGACAGGCCGACGACCTCGTGGCCGGCCTCGACGAGCAGGCCCGCCGCGACCGACGAGTCGACGCCGCCAGACATGGCCACGACGATGCGCATGGGATTCACCGCCGTACGGCCGCCGCGCGACCGGCGGCGAGCGAGCGGAGCTTGGCAACGACGCCCGGCAACCGGTCGAGCACGTAGTCCACCTCGGCCGCGGTGTTGCCGGCGCCCAGGCTGAAGCGGATCGAGTTCTGCGTCCGGTGCGTCGGCAGGCCCATCGCGCGCAGCACGTGCGAGGGCTCGAGCGTGCCCGACGAGCAGGCCGAGCCGGTCGACACCGCCACGCCCTCGAGATCGAGCGCGATGAGCAACGACTCGGCCTCGACGCCCTCGAAGCTGATGTTCGTCGTGTTGGGCACGCGTGGCTCCTTCGCGCCGTTCACCGTGGTGCCCGGCGCCCGGTCGAGGATGCCGCGCTCCAGGCGGTCCCGCAGCACGCGCAGGCGGGCGGGCTCGGAGGCCAGCTTCGCCCGCGCCGCGTCCGCGGCCACACCGAGGCCGACGAGACCCGGGACGTTCTCGGTACCGGCGCGCCGATTGCGCTCGTGCCGCCCGCCGGTGAGGTGAGCCGTCAGTCGGGCGCCGCGCCGGATCCAGAGCGCGCCGACGCCCTTGGGGCCGTTGAACTTGTGGCCCGAGAGCGCCAGCAGATCCGCCCCGAGCGCCTTCACGTCGACCGGCATCTTGCCAATCGCCTGCACCGCGTCGGTGTGCAGGAGCGCGCCGCGGGCGTGCGCGGCGGCTGCGATCTCGGCGACCGGCTGAATCGTGCCAATCTCGTTGTTGGCCGTCATCACCGACACGAGCGCGGTGTCGTCGGTCAGGGCCGACTCGACCGCCGAGACCGACGCGACACCGGTGGAGCCGACCGGCACAAGGGTCGTCCGCCAGCCGCGCCTGGCGAGCGCTTTGAGCGTGTTGAGCACGGCTTCGTGCTCGATCGACAGCGCGATCAGGTGACGGCGGCCCCCGGCCTCCAGCGCTTCGGCCACGCCGCGCAGCGCGAGGTTGTCGGCCTCGGTGCCGCCGGAGGTGAAGACGACTTCGGACGGATCGCCGCCGATCAGCGCGGCGACGGCGCTGCGCGCCTCGTCGAGACGGGTCTTGGCGCGCTGGCCGAAGTGGTGAACGCTCGACGGGTTGCCGAACTCGTCGCGCAGCGTGCGGGCGACGGCGTCGGCGACCGCAGGGTCGACCGGCGTCGTCGCGTTGTGGTCCAGATAGATGCGCATGGTGGCGCAGGCGCCTCTGGCCTGCCCGAGTCGGGGGCGGTCGAGGAACGTCGAGCTCGCCCGAGGTCTCCGTATCGTAGCACTTGGCGCTAACTCTCAGCAATGAAAGGACTAGACAACTTCCGGGCGGTCACTTATACTGGGCGAACCTGCTCCCCTCGGCGCGGCCGAGTCCGACCCTTGGGCGTGCCCTTTTTTCTGAGCTGGAGACGTGGAACCATGTGGAAACGGGATGAAGCGGTGAAACCTGCGACCGGCCAGGGCCAGGGGGCGCCCTCCGGCGACCTGCCGGCCAGCCCGCGTCAGGCCGATGCGCGGCGGCAACTGGAGCGTGACAACGTGAACATCGGCAAGTCGGTCGTCATCAAGGGCGAACTCAACGGCAGCGAGGATCTGACCATCGAGGGACAGGTCGAGGGCAAGATCGAGCTTCGCCAGAACGTGCTGACCATCGGTCCGAACGGCAAGATCAAGGCGCAGGTGTTCGCCAAGTCGGTGATCGTGCAGGGCGAAGTCACCGGCAACGTGACGGCGACCGAGAAGGTCGACATCCGTGACGCGGGCGCGGTGGACGGCGACATCATCTCGCCGCGCGTGGCGATCGCCGATGGCGCGCACTTCCGGGGCAGCATCGACATGCAGCGGACGGAGTCGGCCGCGGCCAAGCCCGACGCGAAGCCCGGGGACCCCCGGCTCGAACCGAAGCCGACCCCGGCGCAGGCGAGCGTGCCGACGGTTCCCCAGGCAGCGCAGCGGTAGGCGACCCAGCCGTTCGGAGCGCGCCGGTCCGCTGGGGCCACGACCATGGTCCGGGCGGCGGCTGGCCGCTTGCGCCCGTTGTCGCGTCTTGGACGAGGAGATCGTGTGGCCGCCGACGACAGCGCCCGGACACTCTCGGAGTTTTTCGGCCGTGGCGGGCGGCGACCGCCGGGGGAAGATGTCGCGTTGGCGACGACGCCGGTCGAGGAGCCGGTGCTGTCGTCGATGGCGCTGCCCAAGTTCCTCAGCGCCCTGTCCGGACGACAGAATCCCAACCTGATCGACCTCGGGCCGGTCGTCGGCTCCAACATCACGTTCTTCGGCGAGCGCCTCGGCTGCAAGATCTTCGTCGAAGATCTGTTCATGGAGATCGACCGCGTGCACCGTCGCGGAGAGGACGATCGGCTTCCGGCGTTCATGGACGCGCAGTTCGCGGGCCGCGAGGCGTCGGTGGACGGCGTGCTCTGCTGGGACCTCTTCGATCACCTGGATCGGCCGACGGCCCGCGCGTTGGCGCGGCAGCTCGTGCGCACGGTGCGGCCGGGCGGGGCGGTGCTCGGGTTCTTCGGCACGACCGAGCGCGTGCGCCTGACTTACACGAAGTTCGTGATCGTGGATGAGTCGAGACTGCGGCACCGGCCATGTCCCGCGCCTGAGGCACGCACCCACGTGTTCCTGTCGCGCGACATCATCCGGATGTTCGATGGCCTCGAGGTCGTCGAGCAGTTCCTGCTGAAGAGCAACACCCGCGAGATCCTGTTCCGCAAGCCGTGACCCACGCGGCGCGCGTTCCGGGTCCACGGCCCGGGCGAGGCCGCGGCGCACGCGTCAGGGTGCACCGCACATGAACCCGTCGCCGGTCTTGTGCTAGCATTCCCGGCGGGCTGAGCGGCGTTCTCGCGCGTCGGCCGAGGCCGCGCGGCCGTTCGAATCGTCAACGTCCTGCACTCGGTCACCGCGTTCGTCTTCGAGCTTCCTGAGCCATGATCAACTTCGACTTGACCGAAGAGCACCGCCTGCTCGAGCAGTCGGTGCGGGAGTGGGGTGCGCGCGCGATCGCGCCGCGTATCCGCGACCTCGATCGCGAGCATCGCTTCGATCGGAACATCCTGCCCCAGATGGCCGACCTCGGCCTGCTGGGCTGTTCGGTGCCGCCGGCCTACGGCGGGGCGGGGATGGACTACGTCAGTCTGGGCCTCATCAGCGAGGAGCTGGAATACGTGGACACCTCGCTGCGGGTCATCATGTCCGTGCACGTGGGGCTCAACTGCCTGACGCTGCTGTCCTGGGGCACCGAAGACCAGAAGCAGCGCTACCTCGTGCCGCAGGCCCAGGGGAAGAAGATCGCGAGCTACGGCCTGACCGAGCCCGCCGCGGGCAGCGACGTCCGCGGCATCCAGTCGGTCGCCGTGAAGCAAGGCGATCGCTACCTGCTGACCGGCGAGAAGATGTGGATCTCGCTCGCGGACGTCGCGGACAACTTCCTCGTCTTCGCCTGGTCCGATCCCGTGAAGAAGACGCAGCGCGACCCGTCCGGCCTGACGGCGTTCCTGGTGGAGCGCGCCTTCAAGGGGTTCTCGAGCGGCACGCTGACGCACAAGTGGGGCATCTTGGCGGGCAACACGGGCTACTTCAAGATGGACGAGGTGGAGGTGCCCGAGGAGAACGTGGTGGGCAAGCCGGGTGAGGGCTTCAAGATCGCGATGTTCGCGCTCGATCAGGGCCGTTACACGGTGGCCGCCGGCGCGACCGGTCTCATTCGGGCCTGCCGCGACGCCAGCGTGGCGTACGCCAAGGAGCGGCGCACCTTCGGGGTCCAGATCGGCGAGCATCAGCTCGTCAAGGAGATGATCGCGCAGATGGAATCGGACTACCAGGCGTCCCGCCTGCTCTGGCTGCGCGCCGGCTCCTTCAAGAACCTCGGCCGCCGGAACACGCGGGAGACCGGGCTCGCCAAGTGGTTCGCCACGGTGGCCTCCGAGCGCGCGGCCGGCGACGCCGTGCAGATCCACGGCGCCAACGGCTACTCCGACGAGTACCCGGTGGGGCGGTTCTACCGCAACTGCAAAGGCGGGGTGATCTACGAAGGCACGCGCGAGATTCACAAGGTGATGCAGGCGGACTACCTGCTCGGCTACCGGGTCGATCGCCCGATCCGCTGCGAGTTGCCACCGCACGACCAGTCAACCGACGAGGCATAAAGAGGCATCATGAACCTCGATCTGTCGCTCGAGTTCCTGCGGGTCGTCGAACAGGCGGCGATCGCCTGCGCCCACACCATGGGCCAGGGGGATCGCCACAAGTCCGACCAGGCCGCGGTCGAGGCCATGCGCCGGTGCATGGACAGCGTGGCCATCGACGGGACAGTCGTGATCGGCGAGGGGGAGCGCGACAAGGCGCCGATGCTGTACATCGGCGAGAAGGTCGGCCGCGCGGCGCCGAAGGGGGGCGACGGCTACCCGAAAGTGGACATCGCGGTCGACCCGCTCGAGGGCACCAACCTCTGCGCGACCGGATCGGCCAACGCCATCGCGGTCCTGGCGGCCTCCGACAGCGGCGGGCTGCTGCACGCGCCGGATCTCTACATGGAGAAGCTGGTTGTGGGACCCAGCTCACGCGACGCCGTCGATCTCGACGCGCCCGTGGCGCACAACCTGAAAGCCATCGCACGAGCGCTCGACCGCCGCGTCGAGGACCTGGTGGTCATCGTGCTCGAGCGCGACCGTCACGCCACGCTGATCGCCGACATCCGGGCCACCGGCGCCCGGATCCGGCTGATCACCGATGGCGACCTGTCCGCCGGGATCGCGGCAGCGGTCGTGGGCAGCGGCGTCCACGCGGTCATGGGGACCGGCGGCGCGCCCGAGGGCGTGCTGACCGCGGCGGCCATGCGCTGCCTGAACGGCGAAATCTACGCACGGCTGGTCGTGAACGAGCCCGAGCACGAAGCGCGCTGCCGGGCCATGGGCATCACCGACTTCAAGAAGGTGTACACGTCCGCCGATCTGGCGTCCGGCAAGTCGGTCATCTTCGCCGCCACCGGCGTGACCGACGGGACGCTGATGCGGGGCGTGCGGTTCTTCGGTGACGGCATCCGCACCAGCTCGCTGGTCATGCAGAACTTGCCACACCAGGTCAGGTTCATCGACACCATCCACGTCCGCGAAGACAAGGACGTGAGGGTCCGCTTCTAGCGCGCGGGCGCGACGCCGGTGCGCCCGGCGTCGCGCGCCCACGCCACGCCGCATGCCCTTCGACCCCGGTACCCGCTGGAACCGGTTCGCGGTCGCCGCCGCGAGCTTCGTCGGCTTCACCGGATTCACGCTGGTGATGCCGTTCCTGCCGCTCTACTTCCAGGAGCTCGGCGTCGACGACGTGGGCGAGATCGCGCTGTGGTCGGGACTGAGCCTCGGTGTGACGCCGGCGCTCACGGCGATCCTGGCGCCGGTCTGGGGCCGGTTGGGGGACCGGTTCGGCCTGAAGATCATGGTCGAGCGGTCGCTCTTGAGCTTCGTCGTCATCATGTCGGCGACGGCGTTCGCGACGCAGGCCTGGCACGTGCTGGCGCTGCGCGCCGTGCAGGGGTTCTTCGCCGGATTCGGCGCCCTGACGCTCACCATGGCGGCCGAGTCGGCGCCGAAAGACCGGCTGGCCGCATCGATCGGCGCCGTGCAGACGGCGCAGCGCCTGGGCCCCGCGCTCGGGCCGGTCATCGGCGGCACCGTCGCGCAGATCGTGGGCCTGCGCCGCGCGTTCCTCGTCGCGGCGGGGTTCTACGCGCTGGCGTTCCTGGTCGTCCTGTTCATGTACCGGGAAACGGACGAAACCAGACTCCGCGCGCGCTCGGATGCGGCGACCGCCGGCCGTGTCACGTTCCGGAGCGTCCTCGCGTTCCAGAACTTCCTCCTGCTCATGGCGGCAATCTTCACGCTGCAGTTCATCGACCGCAGCTTCGGGCCGATTCTCCCGCTGTTCGTCGCCCAGCTCGGCACGCCGCTCGGCCGCGTACCGGTGCTGTCGGGCATCGTGTTCTCGATCGCCGCCGGCGCCGCGGCCGTCGGCTGCCATCTCTCGAGCCGCCTGCTCGTGCACTGGTCGCATCGGCAGGTGGTCGCCGGCGCCGGCGGGCTCGCGGCGGTGTCGGTGCTGGCGGTCGGCCTGACGCCCAACGTGACGGGGCTGGCGGTCATGACCGGCGTGTTCGGCATCGGCCTCGGCGTGGCGATGACGGCGGCGTATTCGCTGGCTGGCCTGGTCATTCCCGCCGGCGCGCGCGGCGCGGGGTTCGGCGTGCTGACCACCGCATCGCTGAGCGGGATCGCGCTCAGCCCGATCCTGTCCGGCGTGCTTGGCGCCACGAGCATTCGAGCGGTCTTCCTGCTGGACGCCGCCGGGCTGGCCGCGCTGACCTGGTTCGTGGCACGCTGGATGCGGGAGGTGCCGTCCGGGTCGGGCGCGACGAACGGCTGACGAGTCGCGCCAGGGGCCGGGAACCGCGAGGCTCGGGCCGTGGCCGGCACGCACACGCCGGAGCGACAGGACACGATGGGTGTGCCGAAGCGACTGGCGATCGATCCCGACACGCCGGACGCGGGCGCGCTCGGCCGGGCGGCCGGCGCGATCCGGGCGGGTGGGATCGTCGCCTATCCCACCGACACGCTGTACGGCCTCGCGGTGGACCCGCGCGACGCAGCGGCCGTCGCGCGCGTCTTTGCGCTGAAGGGGCGTGGCGCGGACCGGGCGCTGCCGCTGATCGCCGCCAGCGTCGACCAGGTCCTGGGCGCGCTCGGGCCGCTGAGCCCCGACGAACGGCGCCTCGTCGATGCGTGCTGGCCGGGACCGCTCACGCTCGCGATGCGCACGTCGGCCGCGCTCGCGCCCGACGTCAGCGGCGAGGGCGGGACGGTTGCGGTGCGGGTGCCGGCGCACGCCGTCGCACGCGGCCTGGCCCGCGCGGTCGGGCATCCGATTACGGCGACCAGCGCCAACGTGTCGGGACGCCCGGGCCCCGACGATCCGGAGGAGGTCGCAGCGCTGGGTGACGCCATCGCCCTGCTGCTCGACGCCGGGCGGACCCCGGGGGGACCGCCGTCGACGATCGTGCGTCTCGAGCCTGACGGCCCGCGGCTGCTCCGCGAGGGCGCGATCCCGTTCGCGCGCGTGCTAGAATTGCTCCGGTAATGCCATCGCGGTCAGTGCACGCTCTTCCTCCAGCCCGGCAGGAACGCGCGGCGCTCGTCGGGCTGCTCACCCGCGCCTCGTCGGTGATCGATCCCGGACAGGCGCTCGACGAGTTGGCGGGCCTCGCGTCGGCGGCGGGCGCCTCCGTGGTGCTGCGCCTGCTGCAGGATCGACCGAAGCCGGACCCGGCGACGTTTCTCGGGCGCGGCAAGCTCGAGACGCTGCGGGCGGCCTGCGAGGAGACCGAGGCCGACGTCGCAATCTTCGACAACGAGCTCACGCCGGCGCAGCTGCGCAACCTCGAGGAGGCGCTCGGCCGGAAGGTTCTCGACCGCACGCAGCTGATCCTCGACATCTTCGCGCGACGCGCGCGCACGCGGGAGGGGAAGCTGCAGGTCGAGCTGGCCCAGCTGAAGTACCTGCTGCCGCGCCTCGTCGGAAGCGGGACGGCGCTCTCGCGCCTCGGGGCGGGCATCGGCACACGCGGCCCGGGCGAGACCAAGCTCGAAACCGATCGCCGCCGCATCCGGCAGCGGATCAGCGCGCTCGGGCGCGAGATCGATCGCGTCCGCCGCCGGCGATCGCAGCTGCGCGAGCGCCGGCACAAGGCAGCGGTGCCCACGGTCACGCTGGTGGGCTACACCAACGCGGGCAAGACCACGCTGTTCAACCTGCTGACCGGCGAGAGGGCCATCGCGTCCGACGCGCTCTTCGTCACCCTCGATCCGCTGGTGCGCCGCCTGCTGCTGCCCGACCGCCGCCAGCTCCTGATGTCCGATACGGTCGGGTTCATCGATCGGCTGCCACACTCGCTGGTCGCGGCGTTCCGCGCCACCCTCGAGGAAGTGGCGAAGTCCGACCTGTTGATCCACGTCATCGACGCGTCGAGCCCGGACCGGGATCGGCACGCGGCGGCCGTGCGCGCGGTGCTCGCGGAAGTCGGCGCCGAGGAGGTGCCGGCGGTCGAGGCCTTCAACAAGTGCGATCAGCTCGATGCGGCGGAGCTGGCGCGGCTCAGGCGCGCGCATCCGGCCGCGCTGTCCGTCTCCGCGCTCCGCGGCGAGGGCCACGCCGACCTGCTCGACGCCGTCACGAGCCGGCTGGGGCTGGACACGCAGCGATTGACGCTGGCGTTCGACCACGACAGCGAGGAAGACCGGCAGCGCATCGCGGCGGTCTATCGGCACGCGCGCGTCCTGAGCCACCTCACGACGAACGGCCGGGTCGAGATCGTGGCCGACGTGCCGCGGCGTCTGATCGGACGGTTCGAGCTGCGACAGGCGGTGACGACGTGAGACCGGCCCGTCGCGTCGCGGCGTCGATGTGGCTCACCACGGCCCTCTGCGTCGCGGCATGCGCGCCGAGTGCGCCGCCGACCGTGTCGCCGGGTGCGCCACGCCATCCGGACTTCGTGTTCCCGGAGGCTCCGGACGACCTGGCGGGCGCGGCCACGGTGACGCGGCACGGCGCGGCCTGGCAGGCGCTACAGGCGGGGGATCTCCGCACGGCCGAGCGGGGCTTTGCCGCCGTTCTCGACCGGACGCCTGGCTTCTATCCGGCGCACACGGGGCTGGCGTATCTGGACCTCGCGCGCGGGGCCTACGACGAGAGCCTCGCGCGCTTCGACGCCGTGCTCGCGGCGGCGCCGGGTTACGCGCCGGCGCTCGCCGGCCGGGGCGAAGTCCTGCTGGCCCAGGACCGGACCGATGACGCCCTGGCCGCGTTCGAAGCGGCGCTGGCCGCCGACCCTGGCCTCGCAGGCGTTCGACGCCGGGTCGACGTCCTGCGGTTTCGGACGTTGGAAGCGATCGTGGAGCAGGCGCGTCGCGCCGCAGAGCAGGGCCAGCTCGATTTGTCGGCGGCGGCGTACGAACGCGCGATCGCGACGTCGCCCGAGAGCGCCTTCCTGCATCGTGAGCTGGCCGACGTCGAGCTGGCGCGCGGGCGTCTGGACGCGGCGCTGGCCCGCGCGAGCCGGGGCGTCGAGCTCGATCCGTCGGATGCGCGCGCCCTGCAGACGGTCGCGGAGGTCCACGTCGCCCGGCAGGCGTTCGACGCCGCGCTGTCGGCGCTGGCGCGCGCGGCGGAGATGGACCCCGCAGGCGGCGCCGCACGCCGGATGGAAGAGGTCCGCGCGATGGCGGCCCTCGCGCGGTCGCCCGCCGAGTACCGGGCCATCGCACGGGCGCCGGCCATCACGCGGGGCGCTCTCGCGGCGGTCATCGGCGTCCGCCTGGAGCCGCTGCTGGCGAGGGCCGCGCAACGGGAGGGGGTCTTCATCACCGATACCCGCGGCCATTGGGCGTCGGCCTGGATCCTCACGGTCGCGCGCGCCGGGGTGATGGAGGTGTATCCGAACTACACGTTCCAGCCGGCCGCCACCGTCGCTCGCGGCGAACTGGCGACGGTCGTGAGCCGGCTCCTGGCCATCGTCGCGCGGACGGAGCCCGCGCTCGCCGAACGCTGGCGGAGCCCGGCGGTCGAGTTCACCGATCTGGCGCCGGGCAACCTGAACTACCCGGCGGCTGCGCTGGCGGTCACCGCCGGCGTGATGTCGGTGTTCGACAATCGGACGTTCCAGCTCTCGCGTGTCGTCTCCGGCGCCGAGGCGATGACGGCGATCGAGCGGGTACAGGAACTGGCCGGGATCGGGTCGCGCTGAGCCCGAACGCGCGCCGGGCCCGCCATCTGCAGGTAGGTCGATGCAGTCGCTCACCGCCGCCAACCAGCTCACCATCCTCCGGATGCTCCTGATTCCGGCGTTCGTGATCCTGCTGCTGTACGACTACCCGGGCTGGGCGCTCGCGCTGTTCGTGTCGGCCGGCCTGACCGACGTGCTCGACGGGCTGATCGCGCGGCGGACGGGGCAGAAGACGGCGCTGGGCGCCTGGCTGGACCCGATGGCCGACAAGCTGCTCCTCGTGACGACCTTCGTCATGCTCACGCTCCCGGGGCTCGGGCAGGCGAACCGGCTGCCCGTGTGGCTCACGGTGCTCGTGATCAGCCGCGACGTGGCGATCGTCCTGACGGTGGCGATCATCAACCTGGCGATCGGGCCGCGCACGTTCCGCCCCTCGATCCTCGGGAAGCTGGCCACCGCGATCTACATCGTGACCTGCGGCGTGACGCTGCTGTTCAACTACCTCGACGTGGACTCGGCGGTCGTGGACCTCTTCGTCTGGGCGTCGCTCGTCATCACCCTCGTGTCTGCGGCCCACTACTTCGTCCTGACGACGCGAATCGTCGCGGAGTCCTGAGCCCTGGCGAGAAGGCCCGTTGCATCCGAGAAGAGGAAGGGGATCCGGCCGTGCGCTGGACCGCTGCTTGCCGGCAACCCACTCGGCACGTTATAGTTGCGGCCACCGGGTTGTCGGAGACGCCGGCCGCCGGCCCGGCTGGGGTGAACCAGGCGACATCGTAACAAGTTCTTTGTTGAACGCCACTTGCCGTGACGGCACGGCAGGCGGGGAGTGAGCCATGCTGGACGCGTTCAAGAAAATGGGATCGGGCGGCAAGGGGACCAAGGAGCAGGTCGATGAGCTTCAGGCGCTCATCGGGACAGCCCGGGAAGAACGGTCCGCCCTCAGCACGATGCTGACCCAGGTGCAGCTGCACGGCGCCAAGCTGGCGCAGGCTGGCAAGTCGTTGCAGCAGGTCGACGAGAAGGCGACCCAGGCCACCACACGCATCGGCGAGGTGACCGAGCGCCTGTCGCGGCTCGACAAGCAGGCCCAGGAGCTGGAGAAGCTTGACGCCCGCATGCGGACGCTGGTCGAGGCGGTGACGCAGGCCGAGCAGACCTCGAAGACGCTCACGGCGCCCGACGGGGAGCTGCAGAAGCACAAGAACGCGGTCCAGGCCCTCTCCTCGCAGGCCATCCAGACCAAGGCGAGCCTCGACGCGCTCAAGAAAGAGCAGGGCGCGCTCGACGATCTGCGCGAGCAGCTTCGCCAGGCGCTGACGGAGGTCAAGGGCTCGGCCGACCGCGCGGACGCGCTCAAGACCGAGGTCGAGCAGTTGCGGACGATGGCGGGCCACCTCGGGCAGGACCACGCCAAACTGAAGGACGCGTCGCGTGAGGCGCGCGAGCAGGGGAGCACCACCCTCGAGACCATCAAGGACATCGAGAAGCGCCTCGGTCCGCTGGCGAAGCTCCAGGAGATGACGAAGTCCACCGAAGAGCGGATGGCGTCGCTCAACGCCCTGGCCGAGCACGTCACGCAGAAGCTCAAGGTCCTGGAGAACCAGAAGCACACCGTCGAGCACGCGGTCGTCGAGTCGAACCGCCTCAACGAGATGATTTGGAACATGGACGTCCAGGTCGCGAGGCTGAACGAGGGATCGCGGCAGGCGGCGCGGACCGAGGAGATGATCGAGCGGATCGACAAGCTGGCGCGTGACGTGGGCGGCCAGCTCGACACGGCGCTGCAGGCGAAAGAGACGTTCGGCCTGGAGGTCGCCAGGCTGGACAAGGAGCGCAGCAGCCTCACCGACTTCGTGCGGAGCTACACCGAGCGGCTGTCGGTGGAACGCAAGGACTTCGACGCGTTCGACCAGCGCGTGCGCACGCTGCAGGGGGCGATTGGCGAGGCGGAGAAGGGGATGGAGGCGCTGTCGTCGCGCGAGCGCAGCATCGCCGCGATGAGCCAGAAGGTCGACGGCATCGGCAAGCAGATGCAGGAGCTGGCCGCGCAGGCGGACGAGCTGCAGAAGAAACAGAGCTCGCTCGAGTCGTTGCAGGAAGGGCTGGCGCAGGTCGACGACCTGGCCAAGCGCACGACGTGGCAGTTCGAGAGCCTCAAGGCGAGCCGCCAGGACCTCGACGCGCTGCGCGGCGACATCCAGGAGTTCTACAAGTCGCACGCCGCCGCGGCGCAGCTCCGCGATCGCCTGGCGAGCGACCGGGCCGCGCTCGAGTCGTTCCTGGAGCGGCTGACGACGTTCAGCGTCGGCGTGCCGGAGCTCGAGGCCAAGATGGAGGCGATCACGGGCAAGCTCTCCGTGGTCGACGAGGGGACGCAGAAGGCGGCGAACCTCGTGGCGATTGCCGACGACCTGGATCGTCACATGACCCGGCTGGCGAGCCAGCAGCAGTTCGTCGAGCGGATCGAGGCGCGGCTCAATACCCTCAACGCGCTGACCGGCGATGTCGATCGGAAACTCGAAGACCAGATCGCGCGCCGTGGCGAGGTCGAAGCGCTCAAGAGCCTGTGTGACGGCATCGCGATTCAGGTGACCGACGCCCAGCACAAGCTCGAGGGCGTCAACACCCTCCAGCACAAGCTGCTGCCGCTGACGGCGCAGCACGCCCTGCTGAAGGGGCAGCTCGAGAAGCTGCAGGAGCGCGTCCAGACGGTCCAGCGGGACGAGGCCGAGCTGGCCGAGCAGGAGAAGCGCCTGACCGAGATGCTCGCGTCGAGCCGGGTGCTGGCCGACGAAGCCGCGGAGAAGCAGAAGCAGGTCCACGGCCTGTCCGAGCAGCTGGCCAGCTCGGCGAAGATCAAGGACGAGCTCCTCGAGGAGCTGTCACGGGTGCAGGCGCGCCAGCGCGACGTCTCGACCGAGATGAAGGGGGCCGAGGATCATCTCCGTCGGGTCGAGGCGGCCGTCAAGCAGCTCGACCAGCGGCGGAGCCAGATTGCCTTCGCCGACAAGAAGATCTCCGCGTTCGAGGCCCGGCTGGCCGACCTGCGCCAGATGGCCGAGGACATCGACAAGAAGATCGAGGGCCTGGCCGCGCGCCAGGCCGTCGTCGACGCGGTCAAGCGGGAGGTCGAGGGCGTGCACGAGATCAGCGCCCGCAGCAAGGCCGATCTCAGTCACGTCGAGGAGCACCGCGCGGCGGTGAACGCCCTGCGCGAGCAGGTCGACACGCTGCTCGGCAGCGTCGGAGAGACCGAGAGCCGGCTCGTCGTCATCGAGTCGCGCAAGAAGCTGGTCGACGAAGTCCAGCTCAAGACGAACCTCATCACCAACATGCTCGAGGACGTGCGGATCAATCTCGAGACCGTCGGGGAGCAGAAGGCGGTCATCGACCACGTCATGGCCACGTTCACGCATCTCACCGAAATGTCGCAGGAGGCCCAGTCGACCATGCGCGCGCTGCAGGCCGAGCGCCAGCTCGCCGAGCGCATCGAGCGCGGGATCAAGCAGCTGCGGGCGAAGTCCCCCACCGGAGACGAGGGCAAGCGCAGCGCGTAGCGAACACACACGCGGACCGGGAACGCCGAGAGACCGAGGGCACGGAGAGGCCCGGTGCCTCCGTGGTCTCCGACGCGGTGGCCACGTCCTCCGTGACCTCGCAGGCCACGTCGACCACCACGGCCTGCTACAGCTTCCGCCGGAAGTAGGCGATCGTCTCGAGCAGGCCCGCCTCGAGATCCACCCGCGGCTCCCATCCCAGCCGGGTTCTTGCGCGCGTGATGTCCGGCTGGCGCACCTTCGGATCGTCGGTCGGGAGCGGAGCGTACACGATCCGACTCGACGAGTCCGTCAGCCGGATGATCGTCCGTGCGATCGCCTCGACCGTCATCTCGTGCGGGTTGCCGAGGTTCACCGGCGCGTTCAGGTCCGACGCCATCAGCCGCAGAATCCCCTCAACCAGGTCGGTGATGTAGCAGAAGCTCCGGGTCTGCAGGCCGTCGCCGAAGATCGTCACGTCCTGGCCGCGCAGAGCCTGGGCGATGAACGAGGGCACGGCGCGCCCGTCGTTGACGCGCATCCGCGGCCCATACGTGTTGAAGATGCGGACGATCTTGGCGTCGAGGCCGTGATAGCGGTGATACGCGACGGTGATCGCCTCGGCGAAGCGCTTCGCCTCGTCGTAGACGCCGCGGGGTCCGATGGGGTTCACGTTGCCCCAGTAGGTCTCACGCTGCGGGTGCTCGAGCGGGTCACCGTAGACCTCGGACGTGGAGGCGAGCACGAACCGCGCGCCTTTCGCCTTGGCGAGGCCGAGGGCGTTGTGCGTGCCGAGCGCGCCGACCTTCAGCGTCGGAATCGGCAGCTCGAGGTAGTCGATGGGACTGGCCGGGCTCGCCCAGTGCATCACGACGTCCACCGGGCCCTCGACGTGGATGTAGTTCGTCACGTCGTGCTTGATGAACAGGAAATCCCGGACGGCCAGGGGCTCGATGTTCGCCAGGTCGCCCGTCAGCAGATTGTCGATGCCGACGACCGAATGCCCGCGATCCACGAGCGTCTCGGCCAGGTGGGAGCCGATGAACCCGGCCGCGCCGGTGATCACGATGCGGGACATCATCGTCGTCTGCGCGGAGCGCCGGCTCGCGCGTACGGCGAACCCTCAATACGCATGCGTATGGAAACCCCGCACGAGGGTGAGCCACATGATCTTGAGGTCGAGCGTGAGGGACCAGTTCTCGATGTAGTAGAGGTCGTACTCGATCCGCTTCTCGATCGACGTGTTGCCGCGCCAGCCGTTCACCTGCGCCCAACCCGTGATGCCCGCCTTGACCTTGTGCCGCAGCATGTACTGCGGGTACCGGTGCTTGAACTGCTCGACGAACAACGGGCGTTCGGGCCGCGGGCCGACGATGGACATGTCGCCGCGGAGGACGTTCCAGAGCTGCGGAAACTCGTCGAGGCTGTAACGCCGCAGGAACCGGCCGACGTCCGTCCGGCGCGGATCGTCTTCGCGCGCCCAGATAGGGCCGGTCTCCCGCTCCGCGTCGTGAGCCATGGACCGGAATTTGTAGATGGTGAACGGCTTGCCGTCGAGGCCCATGCGCTTCTGGCGGTAGAAGACCGGACCCGGCGACGTCAGCCGGACCAGCACCGCGAGCACGGCCAGCGGGATCGCCAGCGCGATCAGCGCGACGGAGGCGATCGCCAGGTCAATGAGCCGCTTGAGCGCGGTGTTGAAGCCCTGCAGCGGGACGTCGTTGATGCTGATAACGGGCACGCCGTCGAGGTCTTCGAGCCGCGCCCGCAAGGCGATGAACTGCAGCAGGTCGGGCACGAACCGCACGTCCACGCACTCACGACTGGCCACCCCGAGCAGGCCCAGCATCTTCGTGTGGGCCTCGAGCGGCAGGGCGACGTAGAGCTGATCGATTTTCTCGCGAGAGAGGATCTCCTCGGCTTCGTCGAGGGTGCCGAGCAGCGGCAGGCCCCGGTAGCCGATGTGGTCGTCGGCGGCCGAATCGTCCATGAACCCGACGATCCGGTACCCGAGCTCCCGGTGCTCGAGGATCTTGTCCGCGATCAGCCGGCCGAGATCTCCGGCGCCGGCGATCGCGACCCGCTTGAGGCCGATGCCGGCGCGCCACCGGCGCTCGAGCGTTTCGCGAACGACCTCGCGTGTGCCATACGTGAGGGCGATCGTGAGGACGAGAAAGAACCCCCAGACCAGCTGCGAGATCTCGTAGGCGCCGACGTCCTTGAGCGCGTCCGAGACGTAGTAGGCCTGGAAGTACAGGGTGCCCACCAGGCCGAGGACCACGGCGAGCACGCTCCCCACGAAGACGGCGAAGAAATCGTCCACCCGCGATCGATTGCGGCGCAGGCGGTAGAGACCCTGGATCTGGAACGCGGCAGGCACCAGCAGGCCGATAAACGGCATCACCGCGAGGTAGTTCTCGAACGGCGGCACGCCTTTGGTGACCGGGAGCCCGACGTGGAAGCGCACGGCGTAGGCGAGCAGGAACGCCGCCATCGCCAGGACGACGTCGGAGACGACGAAAAACGCGACGAGCAATCGCGCGTGACGCTTCACCATGTGGTGGTTCCGGGCGGCGCGGCCATCAGCTCGTCGACCGCCTGCCGAATTCCCGCGTCGAACCGGTCGCACGAGAACCGGAGCGCGCGCCGGCGCGCCGCCTCGGCGACGAACGGCAGACGCGCGACATCGCGCAGGCCCTCGGCGAGCGCCGCGACCGTCGGTTCGGAGACCAGAATGCCGGTGACGCCCTGGTCCACGGACTCGCACACGCCGCCCCGGCCGAACGCGACCACGGGACGGCCACACGCCAGCGCTTCGACCGGGGCCATCCCGAAGTCTTCCTCGCCGGGCAGGATGAGCGCCGTCGTGCGCCGGTAGAGCTCCCGGAGCGTCTCGTCATCGCATCGGCCGACGAACTCCGTGGCGGGTCCCGCCAGCGCGCGCAGACGATCCAGTTCCGGTCCTTCCCCCACAACCTTCAGGGGAGCGCCGACCGCCTCGCACGCCTCGACGGCGAGGTCGAGGCGCTTGTACGGCACCAGCGCGGACACCGCCAGGAAAAACGGCTCGACCGGACCCCCGTCCGGCGTGAAGAAGTCGGTGTTGACCGGTGGATACACGACGCCAGCCTCGCGATTATAGTATCGGTGGATCCTGCCCGCAACATGTTGAGAATTCGCGAGAAAGCGGTCGACCCGCCCGGCCGTCGCGGCATCCCAGCGGGCGAGCGCCGCCATCGCCGGGCGCATCAGGTGGCTGCCCAACGGGCCGATCCGTGCCGGTCCGAAATAGGCGTCGAACTGATCCCACGCGTAGCGCATCGGCGAATGGCAGTAGCAGAGGTGGCGGGCGCGGCCGGGGCAAACGATCGCTTTGGCGGCGCAGTGGCTGCTGCTGATGACGAGGTCGACACGGTCGAGGTCGAACTGCTCGATCGCCGCGGGGAACAGCGGCAGGAAGTGCCGGTAGAGCCGTTCGGCGCGGGGCAGGTGGCCGACGAAAGACACGCGGGGCCGGTGGCGCTCGATCGCCGGGGAGACGCGTCCGGCGTTGTGGACGAGCGTCAGGAGTGCGGCGTCGGGATACAGGCCGCACAGCGCTTCGAGCACGCGCTCGCCGCCCCGCATGCCGGTGAGCCAATCGTGCACGAGCGCCACCCGGAGCTGCGGCCGAGCGGGCGTCACGTCGCGCTAACCTCCAGATAGATCTCGCGGATGCGTCGGACCGATCGCTCCCAGGAGAATTCGCTCGCGCGGGCGTGTCCGCGCGCAATGAGATCGCGCCGCAGGGCCTCGTCGCTCAGCAGCCGCTCGAGGGCGTCGGCAATCGCGCCGGTGTCGTACGGATCGACGAGCAGAGCCGCATCGCCGACCACCTCGGGCAGCGACGACACGTTCGAGGTGACCACGGGCGTGCCGCTGGCCATCGCCTCGAGGGGCGGCAGGCCGAACCCTTCGTAGAGCGACGGGAAGACGAACGCGTCCGCCAGCCGGTACAGCACGGCCAGCATGCGGTCGGGCACGAAGCCGAAGAAGCGGACGTGCGTGTGCAGCTTGCAGCGGTGCACGGCACGTCTGAGCGCGGGGTACTTCGTCACCTGGTCCCCGATGATGAGCAGCTTGACCTCGTCGAAGCCGCGCCGGCGCAGGTCTGCGAACGCCTCGATCAGCCGCTCGAGGTTCTTGTGCGGCTTGATGTTGCCGGCGTAGAGCAGGAAAGGCGAGTGGAGCTGGTAGCGCTCGCGCACCTGCGCGATCTCCTCGTCCGACGGCGCGACGCGGAAGCGATCGTCGATCGCGTTCGGAATCACTTCCACTTTGCCCGCCGACACGTCGAAGTATCGTAGAATGTCCCGCTTCGACGCGTCCGACACGGTCAGCACCCGGTCGGCGCGGCGGATCGCCGACCAGATCACCGCCCGGGCATAGGCGTAGGCCAGGCGGTTTGGCAGGTACTCCGGGAACATCAGATGGATGACGTCGTGAATCGTGACCACCGACCGGCAGGGCGTCAGCGGCGGCAGGACGTAGTGCGGCGCATGAAAGAGCTTCGCCTGCGCGCGCCAGAGGTCCATCGGCAGCGTGATCTGCTCGCGGATCGAATATGGCGGCGCCGTCTCCGCCATAGGTTGGAAGTTCTCGCCCAACGTCCTTACCTGCGCCACGTCCTCCGGACGGCAGACGACCACGTACTCGTTCTCGCCGTCCAGCCGCGCGAGCTGGCGCAGCAGGTTGCGGACGTAGGTGCCGATGCCGTAGTCGTGCAGCTTGCGGGCGTCAATGGCGATGCGCACGTGTCGTCACCCGGAACACGCCCTCGATTGTACCGCAGGGCGCGGAGGTCCCCGGCGCGGCTCAGGCCGGCAGCTTCCCCCGAAGACGCAGGTAGAGGCGTAGCCAGGGCGCCCAGCCTGGATGGTGCTTGGCGTAGAAGGCGAGCTGGCTCGCCCGGTACGCGCGTTCGGTCGCGCCCGCTGCGCTCGCCCGCGAACGACCCCGCAGGTGCACGATCTCGGCGGCGGGCGTGAACAGCACGCGCCGACCGAGACGCCTGATCGCGGCGCAAAAGTCGACGTCCTCCGTGTAGAGGAAAAAGCGCTCGTCGAGCAGCCCGGCAGCTTCGGCGTCGGCCCGCCGGACGAGCAGGCACGCGCCGCTGACCCAGTCGGGATACCGCTCGGCCGACGTCAGGCGCCGGACCCGGGACACGGCGGCGGGCGCCCGGCGCGCCAGCCGCGTCGCCAGCGCCTTCTGTCGAAGCTCCGCGAGCGGGGCGATCATTCGACCGAACGACAGCTCGGGGATGCCGCCTTCATCCACGAGACGGGGCCCGGCCACCGCGACGTCGGGCGATGCTCTGAGCCGGGCCACGAGCCCGTCGAGCGCGCCCGGGGGCGCGATCGTGTCGCCGTTCAGCAAGAGCACCAGCTCGGCGCATGTCGCGCGGATGCCGACGTTGCACGCCGCCGCGAACCCGAGGTTGCGAGCCTGCGGCAGCACGCGCACGGCCGGCCAGCGCGCGCGAACCAGCTCCGGGCTGCCGTCGGTGGACGCGTTGTCCACCAGGATGATCTCGAAGGGGCTCGCCGGCGGCGCCGCGTCGATCGAGGACAGGCAGCGCTCGAGATCGGCCCGGGCGTTGAAGCTCACGATCACGATCGCCAGCTCGGGCGTCACCGCGTGGCTCCTTCGCTGGCCGCGCGCTCGATCGCGGCGAGCGTCTCGTCCGCGGCCCGATCCCACGAGTAGCGCGCGAGGACCGGGGACGCGTGCGCGAGGAGATCCGCCCGCGCGCCGGCGTCGTACAGCAGGCGCTCGAGCGCGCCGGTGACCTGCTCGAGCCGGCCCGGCGCGGCGTACACGGCCGCGGCGCCGTAGATCTCCCGCGCCACCGGCGTGTCGTAGACCACGGCCGGGACGCCGAGCGCGAGAGCTTCGAGGGGCGTCAGGCCGAACCCTTCGTACTCCGACAGGAAGGCGAACGCGCGCGCGCGGGCGTACAGGTCGCCGAGCTCGGCGTCGCTGACGTACGATCGCACCGAAACGCGGTCCGCCACGCCCAGGGACGACGCGACCCCTGCGGGCTCCTCCCTCGGGTAGCTGCGGTTCTCGCCCGCGATGACCAGCCGCGCGTCGGCACGCCGGCGGGCGAGCGCGGCGAAGGCCCGCACGAGATCGGGGACATGCCGCCGGTTGAAGATCGAGCCTGCGTAGAGCACGAGCGGCTCGCTCACCAGCGGCGGGCCCTCGGCCGAAGCGAAGCGCGCGACCGACGGCAGACCGTGGAGGATGACGTCGAGGCGCCGCCGCGGGACGTCGAGGTAACGCTCGATTTCGCGCGCCGAGAACTCCGAGACCGTGAGGACGCGGACGGCCTGGCGGGCCGACCAGCGCGTCAGCGCGCGGCGCCGGAGTCCGCCGAGCCAGCGAAACCACTCGGGGTGCGCCATGTAGGAGAGGTCGTGCACGACGAGCACGAGCGGCGCGGTCACGGCGAGCGGGGCGGAGTACGCCGGCGCGAAGAAGACGTCCAGCCTGTCGCGGTTCGCGACCCTCGGCACCTGCGCCTGCTCCCAGAAGGTGCCGCCGAGGCCGGCCACCGCGCGGACGTCGAATCCGGGCGTGCCGGCGAGCGGCGCCAGCAGGCCGGGCCCCGCCCGGGCCGCGTCCGGGACGTAGAGCACGACGTGCCGAAGGCCGGCGTCCGGCCGGAGCCGCCAGCGGTCGAGCAGCTCGAACAGGTAGCGGCCGGCGCCCGTCGGCGTCCCGCAGAGTTCGCGGGCGTCGACGCCGATCCGCAGGGGCGACCGCTCAGCCATGACCACGTAGGCGGCGCGTGTCGAGCGCGCGCGTGTAGGCGGTCCGCGCGCCCTCGGCGGCGGCTCGCCACGTGAACCGCGACGCGCGGACGCGCCCCTCGTCCGAGAGGCGCCGGGCGAGCGCGGGGTCGCTGATCAGCCGCTCGAGCGCCGCGGCCAGCCCCACCGCGTCGTCCGGGTCGACGAGCAGGCCGGCATCGCCGACAACCTCGGGGAGCGCACCACGGTTCGACGCGACCACGGGCACGCCCATGGTCATGGCCTCGAGCGCGGGCATCCCGAACCCTTCGTGGTGAGAGGGAATCACGAGCGCGAGCGCGCCCTCGTACAGTGCGCGGCGGCGGTCGGGCGGGACGTAGCCGATGAAGCGCGCCCGGCCGGCGAGCGGCGGCGCCTGGACGCGCGCCAGCCAGTCCGCTGCCTCCGCGGTTGGACGGCCGCCGAGTACCAGCTGGGGTGCGTCGGGTCGACGAGCCGCCAGGGCGGCGTAGGCGTCGAGGAGCCTGCCGACGTTCTTGCGGGGCTCGAGGGTGCCGAGGAACAGCACGTAGCGGCCGCGGATGGCGCCGTCACGAGGCGGCCAGGGCGGGGCCCCGGGCGCGCACACCGTGATCTGTCCTGGCGGCACGCCGAACGTGCGCTCGACCTCCTTTCCGGTGAAGCGCGAGTTGACGATGACGTGGTCGGCCCGGGCGACGTGGCGGGCGGCCAGAGCCGGATAGTCCCGCCGGATCTCCGCGCGGGTGCGTTCCGGGTGGACCAGGAAGTCGAGATCGTGCACGGTGACGACCTGCGCCGCGCGCCGGGCGGGCATCAGCAGCGGGTGAAGGGAGTGGACGACGTCGAAGGGGCCGCGGACGAGGCGCTCGATCGGCGGCCATTCCAGCCGGTGCCAGGCGAGGTTGAGCAGGCGGACCGGCACGCGCCGATCGGCGAGGGCGCAGCCCGCGAGGCCGCCCGGGTCGATCCGGTCCGTCCAGGAGCTGGAGAAGAGGGTCACGGCGTCGCCGGCCTGCCGGGCCGGTCCCGCGGGCGGGCCCGGAGCGACCAGCGCCCGGGCGAGCTCGTGGACGTATTCGCCGACGCCTGTGCGGGCCCGGAGCGCCGGCCGGTAGTCGATCAGGATGCGCACGGATGGCTCATGGCCGGGCCGGTCAGCGCGCCCGGACGCGAGCATCCTAGCACAGCCCCCGACGCGAACGGGGAGACCGGTACGAGCGGGTCGGAAACGGGCAAATCCTTTTCGCTCAACATCTTGACATGATTTCTGACGGCATGCTACGGTTAGGGGTTTTATCAGCGTCGGGGGCGTCCGCGGATGAAAATCGCAGTCATCGGAACCGGCTACGTCGGTCTCGTCGCGGGCGCGTGCCTCGCCGAGACGGGCAACGACGTGACGTGCGTGGACAAGGACGC
>Ga0326597_10000866_pt1 | contig 51428 bp, 48 predicted proteins | sample RVTome_12_FD_203789 | JGI IMG/M metagenome (GOLD analysis project Ga0326597, IMG submission 203789) | Soil microbial communities from uranium-contaminated site in the Upper Colorado River Basin, Wyoming, United States - RVT100D185 | ecosystem: Environmental > Terrestrial > Soil > Contaminated >... | reverse complement strand
ACCACGGCCAACGACACGCGCGACGCGGACGTCGTTGCTCGCTGTACGACGCGCGACATTGGTGGTGCGCCACCCGCCGCCATCGTCGTCGGCGACACTGCCGACGACGACGACGGGCGGCGCACCACCAACAGCGGCCGACGACACGCGTGCCGCCGCGGCCGACGACATCCGCGTCGCCGCGCGCACCGTCGGCCGTGGCGGCGCGCGCGACGCGAGCGTCGGCGGCGCCGCCGACGCCGACCCCGTGTTCGGCGTCGTACAGCGGCCGACGACGTCCGCGTCGCGCGCGCCGCCGCGGCCGACGGTGCGCGCGACAACACTCGTTGTACGGCGCCGAACATGGGAGTTGTCGTCGGCAGCACCGCCAGCGACGGGTGTTGGCGGCCGCGGTTGACGTTGTCTATGCGGCGCATTCCGTGTACTTCACGGGCTTTACCGACGATTTTCTCAAGCTCGGCCTGTTCGCGCACCAGCGCACTTTTGCGGCGCCGGCGCGCGCCGTGACTGCCTAGCATCGCCATGGGCACAGCACGGCCGTGGTAGCCCACAGCACAAAGACGGGCGTAAGTACGTGAATGTCGGCGAACACCACGGGCGACACCACCACCGCATTGTAAGCCAGCGTCAGCAGCACGCGCCGAACGCCACGCGCGCCGTCGTAGTCATCGTGCCAGCGGCGCGCCACTGCAATGGCCGGTGCCATGAGCAGTATGTCCAGCAGCCATCCGCGCGTTAGGTACATGTACAGGCGCACCTCGGCCAGCGACGCGGCTGCACTGGGCACATGCACACCTTCTGGCAAAAGCCCCTGACTGCGCAATGTATTCACCGCACTGCGGGCGTGCGGCGTCACATCAGACGACCATACCACAACATCCAAGGCACGGTTCCCAATGTACACGTCACACGGCACTCCCACATTACGGAGGACCTTTTCGATTTCCTCGCTTTCCAATATCTTTGATGCATCGCGCAGTTGTTCCACGGCCGCCGCCGTTCGCAGCGTCGCGTCTGCTATGCGGCGCAACTGCCACAGCACCGCGCACGCCAGCGTTGCGTAGGCGGCCAGCAGGCACACGGCGTACATGGGTACGTTGGTGGCAAACGTGTGTAAGCGACCAAATGCGTTGTAGAGCGGCACGCTGTGGAGCGGCGCGCCGTAGCCGAGCAGGTGCCACAGCATTTGAAAGCAACTTGCGTGAGACGGTGGTACGCGAATCGAATTTTTTCACTGCACCGTGCACACCTTCGTTCGTCAACTTCCGAGATTATCCACACCGGTGTGTGCGCTGTCTTCACCGCCAAAGTCAGTTAACCCTACTGCATCCGCAAGCGTGCACCCACACGCATCGGTCGCCGCAGGGCGCCGACGTAAATGCGGTCGCATAATTTGCGCTTTGCCCAGTCGCATCGCGCGCGAATCACGGCGTACAGCAAGAAAGGCGGCATCGCGTGTTCGACAGAAAGCGCCCAACGCTCGCGCTGGCACTGCTGCCACTCGGCAACGGCCTGGCGGTGATACGAGTGCAGCAACCAGGCGCGTAGCACGGCGTCGTTTGAACCCAGATCGCGCGGAAACACACACCAGTAGGCCCAACAGTCGTAGTCGCGCAGGCCGACGACCGCGTGCAGGCAGATGCGACCCCAAACGTGATCAGGCAGGAGGCCGCGTAGCGGCTCGTCAAGCGCTCGAAACAGTTCGCGGATTTGGCAGCGCGCGTAACCGAGCACGCACCGATGCAAACACCGCAGTGGCGGCGGATTCCCGCAGCACGCCGCGTAGAATGAATGTCTGTTGCAGTCCATTGTTCGAGTTTTTCACATGTGACGTCGTTGTGCGAATTTGCTCCAACCTTTACCGCCAGTCACACGTTTGCCTGAAAATACATTACACAATGACCAACACGGTTGTGTCATCGGCCATCAATCCCAAATCAATGCCGCAACGATGCAACCCGAAGCTTTGGGCACAGGGCGTCGCGATGTTTTTAATCGCCGCGGGTGTGGTTTTCGGCGCCTCTTACATGTGCGAGCAATACTATGGCCCGTCAACGCGGCAGCGAATCGCCGCCTGCTCGGCGTCCCAGTCGTGGTTGCACGCCAGCACGGCGTCCTGCAGCTCGCAGTAGTGCAGGTACCGCGTGTCGGCACGCATCAAATCGCGGTGGTGGGCGTTTCTTACCAAGCCCAACATTTTAGTGAGAGTGGTGCTCATTTTGAAACGGATTTTAGCGCGGCACACACCGCGTCGGCGGCGGCGGCGGCCACTTCCGCGCTGGTGAAGAGTTTGCACGTTATGTTGTGCCGCGGCTCACGCTCAACGCGCGTGAATATCACGTCATTGTCCTCGTCCACCTCCACACTGATCGCCAAATGCGGCCAACCAAAGGCGATGACGCCGCACTCATCCACGGCTGTCGCGGAAAACGGCGGCGCGCCCTTCGCGCCAACAGCGGCCAGCAGCGCGTCGACCACTTTCCGTCGGTGATCGGGCACACGATCCGCGTGCGGCAGTGTGCTCCAGTTGACACCAATGGCTTCGGTGGACATGCGGACAGCACCCGTTGCAGCGGTGTGAGCGGCAACCACACGCGTCCGTAAAGCAATTTTCCACACAACACGCGCAGCGCGCGCCGTCGTTTTACTTGTCCTCGGCCGACAGCAGATGCGCGCGCAACGCCTCGATGCGCTCCTCCGCATCGCGTTTCCACGCGTTCAGCGCCGCGTTAATGGCGTCGCGGCGTGTTGGGCAGCGCTCGATGCCCAGTTTCTCGGCCACGTCGGGCGGCACACACGCGCCCACGTCGTCAACCACGTCTAACCAGCCGCGATCAAACCAAGTCGCGACCAACAGGAGGTCTTTGCACGACACAACGCGCACCAGGTATGCGAACGGCGAGAGTTCGCCCGGTAAACCACGAACAACACCAAACTGCGCATACGCGTTGTCCATACTGCTCATCCACGTGAATCCCTTGTCAAAGGCCAGCTCGCGTGCCTGCTCGGGCGTGCGCACGCACTTGATGCGCACTATGGTGCCGATCGGCAGAATATCCAGGTGTCCAAAATGCTTGAACACGTCGCACGGCACCACACGCTTCTCGTCCGTGCGCGCCACCGGCTCAATCCACGCGGGATCGAGCCCATAGACGATATCAACGTGATCTGTGAAACTGCCAATGATGCTGCCGTCGCTCTGCACGTAGGTTACATATCCATACTTGTTGATGCATTCGCGCCTGCTCCGGTCGAATGTCACGCCATTGCTTCCTTTTGTGCCAAGCGCAATGTCCTTGACGCGAAAGAAGCGATAGTCGGGAAGCATGTTCATGATTCGATTTTATGCGGCTCAGCGGTGACGCCCCATGCGAGCGTGGGCACGGGCGTCTCTGAGCCGCGGCCGGCACGCCATTGTTGCGCCGGCCGAAATAAGCACCAACCATTCGCATTTACGTGGCGCGCGCACGCTTGCGCGTGCGCGGTGGCGTCGTGTCGTCCGCGGCCGCCGCCTGCTCCGCCGCGGCGCCGTCCGTTGTCGCCACGAGCCACGTGGACAGCGCGCGCGCCATTCGCTCGTGGCCGCACACCAGCCCGCCGGCGCCGTGCAGCGTGCACTCGAACCACAGCGTGAGCGCGTCCAGCGCGTCGCGGCACTCGAGCACCAGCAGCGACGGCGGCGGCACACCGCCGTCGTCGTCGCGCAGCCAGCCGCGCGCGCGCGCGTACACGCGCATACGCGGCGGCGCGCCGCCGCGCCGCGGCGCCGCGTGCAGCGGCACCACGCAGGCGAAGCGCGCGCCCATGCGCTGCACCACGTACGGCACGCCACCGTTCACGGCGGCGCGGCGCACGCGCGCGCCGTAGTCGGCGGCGCGCAGCAGCGCCAGGTACCAACTGGCCCACGGCAGCTTGTGACGGCCCACAAAGTAGCGGTCCACCAGGTGCAGCGCGCACAGCGCGCTCTGCAGCCGCTCGTGGTCGCACTCGTCGCCGCCGCCGCCGTCGAACGCGTCCAGCCACTCGTGCAGCGGCCGCTCAACGTACTTGACGAAAACGGCGTAGCTGGCGGCGTCGGGCGTGCGCTCGCGCGTCACCACGTCGCGCACCGTGGCGCGGCCGGTGAGCGGGTACAGCGCGCTGTGCACGTCCGCGTCGCCCAGCAGCGTGTCGTAGGGCGCGCACACGCGCGCCAGGTCGCGCCGGTCGTCCTCCGTGCTGGCGCGCCGCGCCAGCGCGCGCAGCCGCGCCAGCACCGCGGCGCGCGCCGCCGCGTCCGGCGCCGCCGCGCGCACGCAGCGCGCGTCGCCGCGCGCGCACGTGGCCAGCGCGCGCGGGCTGGCCACGTCCAGCGCGTCGCTCACGGCGCGCCGCACGTGCGCGCCCCACCACGCCAGCGTTTCGGCGCACGCCTCGTTGCCGCCGTGCTCGTCGCACCACTCGGGCTCGTCGTCGTCGCCGGCGCCGCCGGCGCCCAGCAGCAGCTGGGCGCCGCGCAGCTCGAGCGCGCGCACGTAGCGCACCACGTGCTCGTCCGGCAGCCAGTTGCCGCAGTCCAGCGCCTGGCGCAGCACGTCGTAGGCCAGCCGCAGCTCGCTCATGCTGTAGCGCATCACGTCGCTGCCGTCGAAACACACCAGGCTGCGTTTTACGAGCGCGCGCGGCGGCACATAGCCGGCGGCGGCGGCGGCGGCGGCGGCGGGCGCGCACAGCAGCAGCACGTGCGCGTACACCAGGTACAGCAGCGTGAAGCGCGACACGCCCGGCGCGTCGGCGTGCGGCACGGCCAGCGCGGCGGCGTGGCGGCACAGCACGCGCGCCAGGCGCGCGGCCGCGGCGCGCGCCGCGTCGCGACACTCGGCCGTGTCGTCGCGCGGCACTCGCCGCTCCAGCGCGGCATGGGCGCGTTGCAGCAGAGTGCACTGCGCCACCGGATCGTCGGCCGGCCACGGCTGTGTGGCGACGTGGTGCAGCACGTCGCGCACCGTGGCCAATGGCGGCACGTTTGGCACCAGCACGCTCTCGTGCTCCATTTTGTATATTACGAGCGTGCGCGCGCGCGGGCATGTGCACGCGCCCGCGCCATGTTTCCCGGGCCGCATCACGCCTGTGTGCCGACTGTTTCCGAGCGGCGGCGCGTGGTGCGCCGACGGCGCGTCAAGCGCGACGGCAGCGCGCCGCCATTGCCGCCGCGCGCCGCGGCGCCGGTGCTGACGCGCAGCGACGACGACGACGACGACAGCCGCCACGTACAGCGCGACGACGACGACGACGACGACGACGACGATGCCGCGGCGGCGGCGGCGCCGCGCAAGCGACGGCGCGCGGGCTGCCCAGTGTGCGACGAGGAGGAGGCGTACGTGGCGCGCGAGGCCGACGGCGGCGAGGCCACGGCGGACGACTACATGGCGCTGGTGTTTGCGTACGAGCGGCGGCTGCGCGGCCGCGCCGAGGACGCGGTCATTTTTGAACGCATGCTGGCGCTGCGGCGGCACGCCGTGGAGCGGGCGCTGCGCGACCAGGGCGTGCCGTACACGCGCTGGACGTTGCGCATGCTGCAGGCGCACTACCACGCCTACGACGGCTGCCACTTTGACGCCACGCGCAAGTACATGGCCGAGCACCGCGCGCTGCACCGCCTGTGCGTGGACATTGACCGGCAAATGTTTCAGGCGCCCGACGCGGGCGGCGACGATGATCCGGCGGGCTCGGGCGGCGGCAACGCCGGCGGCGCCGCCGGCGGCGCCGCCGGCGTTGCCGCCGCCGCGCAGCAGCCGCTGCTGCGCGTCAAAATGGCCGAGCTGCGGCTGCGCGCCAGCCGCGACCTGCTGGCCTCGGTGCGCGCCGTCGAACAGCGGCTGTCCGCGGACGCGGCCGCGGCGGCGGCGCGCGACAATGAGCTGGTGCGCCGCCTGCTGGACGCCGTGCCGGTGGCCGGGCGCCGCGACGGCGGCGCCGGCGGCGGCGGCGCGGCGCCGCCGCCGCCAGCCTTGGGCGCCGCGGGCGACGACGCGCGGCTCAGCGACATGTACAACCTGGGCGGCTTCGACGTATAAGACGCGCGGCGTGCGCGGCGCGCGCGCACACGCACGCACGCGTCAGCATGGCGACGCCGCCGTACGCGGTCAACGCGTCCGACATCACGTTGGCGGGCGTGCCCACGCCCACGGCCGACACGGGCAACCTGCGCGTGCTGCACACCATGGCGCCGTCCACGCCGAACAAGCGCGTGTTCGAGGAGGCCAGCGGCATGTACCTGGACATGGTGGACCGCGTGGCGTCCAAGCGGCTGCGCGCCGGCGACAGCGCGGTGGCGCGCGCGCTGACGGCCGACGGCACGCTGCGCGCCTTTGCGAGCGGCACGCTGTTGGACACGGGCCTGAGCACGAGCGACGCGCAGACGGACCAGCGCATTCGGCAGACCATCATGGTGAAGCCGTACGCCAAGGGTTACGAGCAAAACTTTGCCGAGGGCAGCACGCTGTTCTGCCACAAGCGCGAGCGGCTCAACGACCGGCCGGGCATTCACACGGTGGCCGACGTGCCGACGCTCAACTACTTCAACGAGCTGGCCGCCGACCGCGCGCACGCCTTTGCCAACGGCGCGCTGCAGGGCGCGGCGCGCGAGGCGGCGGTGCGCGGCCTGCGGCTGCACGGCAGCCACCTGGGCTTCACCGACCCGCACCGCTTCAAGGCGACCTGGGCGTGGATCGGCAACATGGCCAGCAGCACGCGCAGCGGCGCCGGCGAGGTGGTGACGGGCGTGCAGGCGGCCGACACGCAGCGCACCGTGTCGGTGTCGTGCCTGGACCGCTCCTACGCCTTCAACCTGTTTGGCGAGCGCGTGCGGCGCGGCCACCAGCTGTTTTTCACGCTCAAGCCGCGCGACGTGTCCGGCAACCGCGGCCTGGTGGACCCACGCGGCGTGGCGGTGCCCGGCGGCCGGCCGGGCGCCGCGCAGTACGCGCTGCAGCTGCAGGGCTTCAGCGACTTCGAGGCGCCGCCGCACGACTCGTCGTGCGCCGACATGGTGTCGTTTGCGCGCGCGCCCGCCGGCGCGCCGCACGACGAGGACGCCGACTATGTGGAGCGCGCGCACCGCATGGTGACCGAGTACAAGCACATTGAGTGGGACGAGTCCACGGACCAGCTTGTGGTCAAGAGCGTGCTGGAGCACGCGGGCGGCGACGTGCAGGAGGCGAGGAACGAGGTGAACGAGATTGTGTACACGGCCTATATGACCGGCTGCCGCCCCTACCACCTGGGCGTGGCGCGCGACACGGTGGGCCGGCCGGTGGGCGAGGAGCGGCGCGCGCGCGCGCACCGCAGCCAGCGCGAAATGATTACGCTGCCGCTCGTCGAAATGTACACGGGCGTGTAGTGCGCGCTGCGCTGCGCGTGCGCTGCGCGCACGCGCGTAAAGAAACCCGCGTGCACGCGATACCAAGCTGCGCCGTTGCGCACCAAAAATTGGATTCAAACATGACTGACACCACGTTGCCGCCGCGCTTCTACCTCGTCAAGGACATTTCCTTGGGCACGCCATCGGGAACCGGCCTCACATTTACCGCGGCAAAGAGGCGGCTCGTGTGCAAGGTGGGATACAAGATGCGGTGCGACCGCGACAACGACATCGCGCTGCGGTTTGCCGAGGGCGGTACGTGGTGGTTTCACCCTTCGTGGCTGACGCCCGTGGCACGCGCCGACGAGGCGATGCTGGCGGACGCCACGATGCGCGCCGCGATAGACGGTTGGCAGCGCGTGGGCGAGGCGGCGAGCGCGCTCGCGCTGCGCGTGGGCGACTGGGTGCACATCAAGTGCCTGTACACGGACGAGCAGCGGCGCGCGGCGCGGAACGGCGTCACGGGTCCCACCTGGATAGAGGAAATGGACACGGCCATGGGTCAATTGGGCGTCATCACCGCTGTGAACTCGTCGGGCGACTATTACGTGAAGCATTTGCACATGTACACGGCACGCGTATCGGGGGGGACGTTTAATCCGGGCTGGGTCACGGCGGTGCGCGACGTGGCGCTCGAGGTGCCGCGCGCCACGGCCGCGCTTCTGGGCCGTCCGCTGCCGGACGTCGTCGACGCGGCCAGCGCCAAGCGCAAGCGCATGGCCGACGCCGTGGACGCGCTGGAGTGCGACACGCGCGCCAGGATTGCCGCGCTGCGCGCGTCGCTGGCGGCGCTGTAGCCCAGCATCGAAGAGGTGAATTAAACGTGCTTTACGTTTCGTACACCTGCATTTCGCTGTCGTCGGTGCCCGTGAGCACACATAGCCACAGCAGCGTGGTGTCGGGGTTGTAGGCAGCCACGCGCGTGCGCAGTTCGTCAAACACCGCGGCGTACTCCGCCGGCACGCCACCCTCGAACGCCTCGCTCACCAGCCGCTCGTACGTGAGCAAGACGCGGCCCGGGTCCGCGTCGCAGTGGTCCGGCGCAAAGGTGTCGCCCAGCGCGTGCGCCGGCACCGCGCCATGACCATTGCTTTGTCGGTGAGGCGCAGGTAGTAGGCGCAGGCGCGCGCAAAGTACGACGACATGGTGGTGCAGTTTACTGCGCCGCGGACCACGCCACGCACAACATGGTGCGCGCGTCCAGCACAAAGACGCGCAGTTGCGGCGGCGTGGTGGCGCCCAGCTCGCGCACAAAGTGGCGCGACGCCTCGAGCATCTGCCGTCGCACGCTGAGCTCCAGCTCGAACGGCGCCAGCGACGCGTCCAAACGCACCACGTAGGACACGGCGCATTCGGGCGGCGTCGGCTGCTCGTCGCGGCACCGCCGGCGCAGGCGCGCGGGCAGCGGGCGGCGCGCCCTGTCGCGCTCAATGACAACGTCGCGCGGCTCCGCCGTGCATGCCGGCTCGGGTTGCATTGGAATGTGTTTTACCGCGACGTTGCCGCCGCGCGCTCGCGTGCGCGCGCCGCCTCGTGCGTGGTGTCCACGCGCGTGTCGGGGTGGTGCGGCGGGTAGTACACCGTCAGCAGCCGCAGCGGCGGCGCGCCGCGGCGCGGCTCGGCGCGCACGTTGTGGTAGGTGCCCGGCTCCACCAGCCACGCGCTGCCCGGCTGCACCGGCACGCTGTGCGTGACGCGCACCAGCACGTCGCCGCCGCCGCCGCCGCCGTCGTCGTCGCTGGCGCGCTGCAGCACGCAGCGGTCGCGCTCGGCCACGTCGCGCGCCGTGGCACGGCGCGCCAGCTCCAGCGTGCCGCGGCCGTCCTTCACCAAAAAGTACTGCGCCGTGCGCGCGTGCGCCTCCGTGCCGGTGTCGTCACGCACGCACATGGCCACCAGCTGCGTGTGCGCGCCCGGCACGCGGCGGTCGGTGTGCAGCACGCGCCGAAACGCCGTGTTGCGCAGCACCGCTTCGTGCAGCTCTTCCGGCAGTGGCGGCGGCGGCGCATTCGCGCCGCCGTCGTCGTGCCTAGACGCGGCTGACATGTGCACGGCGCGGCGCGCGCCAGCACGTGTGCCACAGCAATATAGCGCCGGCCACCGCCAGCACGCTGCCCGCCAGCGCCAACACCAGCGCTTCCGTGCTGGTAAGGTCCATGCGTGCGCGCACACACAAGAAAAGAATAACAATGTCACTGCTGCGCGCCGCGCTCGAGGCGCAACATCGCATGGGAGCGGGTGTCTCCGTGCCGGAGAACAACGCGTACTCGGAGGCGCAACGCGAGTGTCTTGAAGTATGGCTCCGTGCGCGTGGCGTACGATGCGACGTGTTGACGGGCGGGCGCACACTTGACATTGTGGTTGCACATCCGCGTGTGCGGCAAGATGCACAGCGCGCTGTGGATCAACTGCGCCGCACCGGCCGAATTCCCGCGCACGTTCGAGTCAGCGTGCTTGTGTTAACGCGTAAAGAAGTTTAATTGCTGCAATCGTCGCTGCACCAACACGCGCCTGGCTGGCGGCGGCGGCGGGGGCGGCGGCGGCGGCGGCGGCGGCGGCGGCGGCGGTGTTGGCGCAACCAGCTCGTGACGCGCGCGCTTGGCGCGCGGCAAGCGCGACGCCGCACTCGTCGGCGCTGCTCGCGCGCGGCGCGGCGGCGGCGCGGCGCGCGCACGCCCCCAGCCGTACACGCCGCCCGCGCACTCGCACAGCGCGCGCGCGCGGCACTGCGTGCAGCGGCCGTCGGGCGGCGCGTGCGCGTGCTCGGGGCCGTCCAGCGGGCCGGCAAACGATAGCGCGCGCGTGGCCGCCACCGCCAGGTGGGCGGCGCCGGCCACGGCGCGCAGCGCGCGCGCCGTGCCCAGCAGCACGGCGTACTGGTCGGGCATCGTGTCGGCGTGCGCCAGCGCGTCGGCCGCCGCGGCCGCGTCCGCCATGCACGGCGCCACGCGGACCGCGTGCGCGGCCACCAGCCGGCGCAGCGGCTCGCCGTGGCGCGCGTCGGCCGCCAGCACGCGCTCCAGCGGCGGCCGCGGCGACGCCGACGCGCGCCACACCAGCAGCGCGCGCGCCTCCTCAAACATGTTGCGCTCCAGTGCCGGTGGCGCCGGCAGCGCCGCCGGCAGCGCCGACGGCGCGCGCGCGTACAAGTCCAGCGCGTTGCGCGCGGCGCGCACATCGCCGGGGTGCGCGCGCGCGCAGCAGCGCGCGGCCGCCTCGAGCGTGGCCGCGTCCAGCGCGCGCACGTGCTTCGGCTGCAGCGCCGCGTTCAGCAGCGCCTGCACCACGGCCAGCTCGTCGGGCGCGCGCAGCGTCACGCGCAGCGACACGTTTAGGCCGCCGCCGCCGCCCAGCAGCAGCCGCGCCGCGGGCGAGCGCTCGCCGTGCGGCGTGCTGCACACGCACAGCAGCGGCGCGCGCGCCCGCGCGCACGCCGCCGCCAGCGCGCGCAGCTCGGCGGCCGTGCGCATGTCCGCGTCCTCGAGCACCAGCAGCGCGCCGGCCGCGCGCGCCGCGTCGGCGCGGCGCCGCGCCGCGGCCGCGTCCACGTGCGCGTCGTCGCTGCCCAGTTCGTGCACGCGCACGTGCTCGCACTCGCGCCGCAGCCACGCGCTCTTGCCCACGGCGCCCGTCAGCACGCGCACGCCGCTGGCCGCGCACCGACGCACGTCCAGCAGCGCGCGCGGCGCCGCGTCGCGGTAGTCCGCGTACACACTCATGCGCGCACGCGAACGCAAAAATCCGTTTTCAATGACGATCGCGGTGGATTACGTGCGCGTCGTGCAGGTGCTCGACGACTACGTGCAACAGCTGCCCGTAATGGCGGCGGACGGCGGCGTGAACGGCTGCGACACGCTGGTGCCTGAGCGCGTGCGCGACGCGGGCGCGCACGCGGTGCGCGAGTACGCGACGGCGCACGCCGACGCGATGCTGGACGCGGTGTTTGGGCCGCCGCCACGCGGCGGCGGCGGCGGCGCCGCCGCGTGCGCCGAGCTGCTCGACACTCCCATGGCGCATTTTGCCGCAGAGGGCCGCGCCGCGCTTAACGACGCCGCGTTGCTGCTGCGTGGCGTGTGCGCGTGCCTCGATGACGACGCGACGGCGACGCTGCCGGCGGTCACTGCGCTCATTGTGCACGCGCTCGGCGAGGCGGCGGGACGCGCGCTCAAACGCTCCGCGCGTCGACGCGTGGCGCACGCGGCGGCGCGCGCCGACGACGTGCGCCTGCTGGAGTGGTGTGGCGCCACGCGCGGCGCCGCTGAGCAGGGGCTGACTAGGATGTGGCACATGGTTTTCGTGGCGGACCTGGTGCATCGCAATATTCGCGCCGGCGGCTGGCGCGTCACGCAGCGCTGTTGCGCGCTGTCGTCACTGGACGAGGCGGCGGTGTGGGGCATGGGCCCGGCGAAAACGCCGCGAGCCGCCGCGCAGTTGGACGTCGTGCGCGCGCTGTACTTTTGCGCGGCTGTCGCGTGCGTGTGCGCCAACAACGTGGCGGCGCTGCGCGTTTTACTGGCATGCACGCGGGCCGGCGGGCGCGAACCGTGCGCTGAACGCCGCCATTTTCTCCGGTACGGGCTCGTCACGTCGCCGGGCGCCGATGCGCTGGAGCGCGCGTTGGTGGATGCGTTGGGTCGCAAGCCCGAGCCGAGCGTCGACATGGTGTTGGCGCTGTTCGAAGCGCTGCATGGCGCCAACGGCGTGTACGCGGGCCGCGGCATCCACGCGTCGTTTGCGGTGCGGTGCGACGCGCTGGCGCGCCGCATTCTGCACGGATACAAGGGCATGTGCGGGCGCGACTTTATGGCTGACGCGTCGCCCGAACAACTTTTTGGGTGGCTGCGCGACGGCGTGGTGATTGCGCTGCCGTGGATGTTGAGCGTGCCACTGGAGCGGCGAGTGCAGCTGCTGCAGGCTGCGCTGACGTCGGAGTGCGACGAGTTCATGTCAATGGTGTTGGGACGCGTTGCCGCGCCGCGAGTTCACATGTGCGTGTTGCGCGCCGCGGCGCTGTGCGTGCGCGCGTGGCCCACCACCGAGTACGGCGAGCGCGTGCTGCGCCGCGTCTTCATTGATGACAACGACGGTACCACTGCGCTGCCCACCATTGACGGCGACTGCCGCGTGTGCCCGGGCTGTTGTGCACCCGCCACCGTGGCGCGCGTGCGCGCGCTTGGCGACGGTGTGCGCGGCGCGCTGTGGTCGCTGCACGCGTCGTGCCGAGACCACCTGCAGTGGTCGCAGCAGAAGGTGGACGCGTGTCGCGCGCTGGGCTTTGCCGACACGGTGCTGGCGCGCCACGCGTTACGGTACGAGAGCGTCGATGTCGCGACGCGCCTGTTCTGCCACACTAACCTGGTGTTTGACGCCGATGACGCGTGCGACGCGGACAACGACGATGGGGAGCGCGGCAACGGACGGTCACCTAGCAATGTGCTGAGCGCCGTGATCCTCCACAAATCGCTGCTGTCGTGCGTGGGCCTGCGCTGGCGCGATCCGGCGGGGCGCTACGGTCGTTTTCTGGCGTCGCAGCCGCACGCAATGTGCCCGACGTCCGAGGGCGTGATGGCGCTGCACATTGCGCGCGAGCACGCCGCGCGCGCCGACGACGCGCTGCGCAGCGCCGCGCTGGCGCGCGTGGATGCCGGTGTGTTTACGCTGCTGTACGAGCAGCACGGTTGGCGATTTTGCCGGGCCGAGGACGTGGTGCGGTTCATGCGTCGCGCCGGCGTTCAGCACGAGGCGCTGCATATCGTGCAGACGCGCGTGGCCGAGGATCTACTGGCGGCGCGCTGGCCGCCGCCGGTCGGCGGCAGTGGCACGGCGAAACGCAAGCGCGACGGCGACGGCGACGACGACGACGAGCCCAAGTAAATCGAATCATGATTTACATTGGCTTTGACATTGAGACCACCGGCGCCAGCATGCAGCACCACCACGTGGCCGCGGTGGGCGCGTGCGCAGCGCGCATGCGCGACGGCAGCGGCGTGTCGGGTGCCAGCGGCGAAACACTGGCCAACGCACTGGTGCCCAGTATCGAGGCCGAATTTCGCGTGGTGCTCGAGCTGCCGTGGCACAACACCCGCGACGGCGCCCCCGTGTTTGAGCGCCGGTGCTGGGACGAGTTTTGGAACGTGCCCGACGACAACGGCAGCACCGTGTACGGCTACCTGAAACGGCTCGGCGACGCGCACGGGCGCGTCGCGCCGGCGGCGGGCGCGCGCGCGCTGTGGGACTGGCTACGCCACGTGTGCACCGAGGTGGCCAAACCCATGGAGCCGGTGCGCCTCATTACCGACACGGTGGGCTACGACGCGGGCTGGCTCAATGCCTTTCTGGCGCGTCACCTGGACGACGTGGCGCTGCACCACTATCACGCGCTCGAGTACGTGACCGGCGAGTACGTGGCGGTGCGCTGCGTGACCGATTACTACATTGGTGCCATACAGCGCACGCCGCACTCGGACAGCAGCGGTGCGTGCGACGAGCTGATGGAACGTATGAGCGCGGCGCTTGGTCTGCCGCTCGCGTGGCCGTCGGCCGTGAGCGCCGTGGTGCACGACCACGACCCGCTCAACGACGCGCTCAGCATGACGCTCAAGGCGGCCTATGTGAGCGCGCTGCGCGTGGAAATCATTCTGCGTCCCGTGCCCGCGGTGGCGGCGGCGGCGATGCCGGTGGACGACGGCGGCGACGACAGTTCATCGTAAAGCACGCGGCGCCGGCCGCGCCTCGGCCGCCGCCACGTTCAGGCGCACCGCGTCCCGCGCGCACTCAAAGGCGCGCAGCACCGCGTCAAAGTACCACGGGTTGTCGGGCAGCGGCGCGCGCAGCACGGTGCTCACCGTGACGCCGGCCGCGGCGGCGGCCGCGCTCACCAGCGCCAGCGCAAAGTGACCGCGGCGCGCCGCGCCGGCCTCCACCACGCTAAAGGCCACGGCCACCGCGTGCTCGGGCGCCGCCGTCACGTGCAGCGTCCAGGGTGCGGCCACGCGCGTTTCGTAGCCCAGTGCCTCAAATTCGCGCCGCAGCGCCACAATGTGCGGATGCGTCGCGTCGGGCGGCGGCGACGCCATAAATCCGATTACATGGCGCGCTCGCTGCGCGACACGGCGCTGCACGCCGTCTTTGCACGTGTCCGCGATCATAATGATGTGTTTGCGGCGCGGCGTCTGGCTGATATGGCGTATGCGGTGGCGTGCGCGCTGCAGACATGGTCCGTGGCCGACCTTCAGGCGGCACTGGACGCTGTTCAGTGCCGCGATCCCGAGGCGGCGTATCGGTTGTGCTTTCACGGCCTGTTGGCGTGCGCCAACCGCCCGGGGTGTTCCACGCGCGCCGGCACGTGGGCCGCCGTCGGTGTGCTAAGCCTGCCGCCGGACTGCATGGCGCGATTGGTTGCGGACGGCGCGCCGCTCGACGCCCACTTGTCCGCCGTGCTGCTGGAGGCGTGCGTTACCCTGTGCCAGCCCGAGCACCTGGACGCGACGCTAGCGCTGCGCCGCGCGCACTGTCAGTGCGCGCTTGACATGTCGCTGACAAGGGCGGTGCGCCACGTGCGAGACGCGCGCCGACCCGACGCTGAGTGTGTGCTGTACATGGTCGCGCGGCTGTTGCGGCGCGGGGCCTGTGTGCACGGCTGGTCGCTGAGCGATGGCGCGTGTTGCCGACACGACGACGCCAGGTCGAGCGCGCTGCCGCGCGATTACGTTATGACGGTCTACTACGACATTCGCTTGGTGTGCAACAGCGTGTGGTGGCGCCGCGTTGGCGAGCAGTTATTCGCACAGTATACGCCCGACTACATGTACACCGACGACGGCCGGCGCCTGCTGCGTGCTTTGGGGCATGAAAACGCACTACATATGCAAACCGAGATTGCGCGACGAGCAGCGCGGCGCGCTGCAGCGCGTCAATGAGCAGCTCATGCTCTTTGACCTGGACACCGACGCCGCCGAGTGCGACGCGCGCGCGCCGACGCCGTGGTGCACGCGGCGCTGCGCGACGACGCGGCGCTGCGCGCGCTGCGCGACGCGCTGCACGCGGCGTGGCCGTGGCCGCGGCCGGCGCTCGTCAAGGCGCACCACTCGCCCAAGGACGCGCTGTACGCGCTGCAGCACGACGCGCCGCTGGCCGATCGCCTGCGCGCGTGCGCCGCCTACCTGCGCTGCGCGAGCGCCGACGAGTGCGTGGTGCGGCTGGCCAAGTCGCTGCGCGTGGCCGAAGACCTGGCGCTGCGCTCGTGCCAGGCGCTGTTTGTGGTGCGTTGGCACGCGGACGTCGACCCGTGCCGCGAGCTACGCGTGTTCTACGGCGACGGCGGCGTGCTGCTGGGCGCCAGCGGCGTGCCCGATTGTCCGCCGTTGGGCGGCGAGTCGACGGGCGAGCCGCTGCGCCGCGCCGTGCGCGATGCGTGCGCGCCGCTGGCGCGCCGCCTGGGCCGCTGCGCCATTGACGTGAGCGTTGCGGCGGGCGCGCCGGCGGTGCGCGTGCTCGAGGTGAACCCGCTGGACGGCGACACGGATCTGTACCTGTTCTCACCCAACGATTTGTCGCGTGTCGCGGCGCACCGCGCCGACGTGACGCTGCGGCTGCCGTGGGGCGACAGTGGCACAACGGCGTCAGCGCCACAGTGAAGCGCGCGCGCGACGTTTCACTGCGCAGTGCCAGCGGGTTTTCCTCTATCAGCCGCCGCGCCTGCGGTCCACCTCGATTCGGCGCACGTCCACGTGGTAGCACACAATGTCGAGCGTGCGTTCGGGCCTCGCCGCCTTCAGGCCCATCATGCGCTCGAACGCCTCGCGTTCCGAGTGGCACGTGTACACGGCGCCGGAGCGCCCCTGCTCGACCACGGCGTATACGAAAGACGTAGGGCTCGAACTCATTGCCAGTGTCGTAGTTTAAACAAGCGTGGGACCGGCGCCAAGTCGTGATACAGACGCACCGCACGGAGCGCGGCGACGAGCACCACGTCGGCTGGATTGTTTACCTGCCGGTGCGTGCGCGCGCGCACCACTACCACTGCAGCGCGTGCGTCACAATGTCATGCAGCGGGCGCGCAGCTTCCAGCGTGGTCACCCACGGCGGCCACCACGCGTACGTCTCGACCACCAATACTTCGCGCGCCGTCACACCGGGCAACAGCACATCGTGGTCGCGTGTGAACAGCGACGTAAACGTGGCCGTGGGCACGCGCGCCACATAACAGCGCCAGCCCGGCTCGTGCGCGGCCAGCGCCTCGTCCAGCGCCAGCATGCCACCGTACGCGGCCACGGCCGCGCGCACGCGAAACTGTGCCACCACACGAAACGTGCCGTCGCCCTCGTTATCGTCGTCCGCGTCTGCGGCGGCGGCGGGCACGCACCACGCGCGCGCGTACTTGTTGTAGTGGCGCGTGGCAAAGGTGACAAAATTGGCCAGCGCCAGCCGCGCCACGTCCGCGTACTCGAGCACCGCGCAGCCGCCGTGCTCGCGCACCACGCCGCCGCTGCAGTGCGCCAGCGCGCGCCGCGCACGCACGCCGCCCGCGCCGTGCGCCAGCACGCTGACAGCGTGGCAGCCCACCGCGTTGGACGCCAGCGTGCGCGCCAGCGCCGCCTGCTGCTGCGACTCGTCGTCTTCGTCGCGCGGCACGCACGTCACCAGCTGCAGCGCGCTCGGGTGCGCGCGCAGCAGCGCGTCGCGCAGCGGCTCAAAGATGCGCGAGTCGGCCGCGCACGCAGGCACCAGCAGCACCAGATGCATTGTGCTGTGCGTGCGCGCCAGCACACGCACCGCGATAAAAAAAACTTTTACGCGTACAATGAGCGGCGGCATCGGTCCGGGCCTCGCGCCGCTGCCGCAGGCAGTGGCGGCGGCGGCGGCGGCGTCGGCGCCGCGACAGCGGGCGCGCAACGACGACGGCTTCGAGGTGCGCGTGTTCGTGACGACGGGCGAGCACGGCGTGGAGCACGGGCTGGACGAGCTGTACGCGCGGCTGCCGCTGGTGGACGGCTACGCCGAGACGCGCGTTACGCGCGCGCGGCTGCACGTGGGCGACATGCTGCTGTGCGTGCGCCGCCGCCGCGACGGCGGCGCCACTGACGACGATCCGTCCGCGGCGGCGGCGGCCGCTGCCGCCGCAGAGGCCGAAGCGGAGGCGGAGAAACGCGTGCGCGAGGCATTTGTGAACCCAGACGCGGCGCTGGGCACCGAACAAGGCTGGCGTGCGGCGCTGGTGGCGGAGCGCAAAACATTGGCCGATATGGTGGCCAGCGCACGCGAGCGCGACCGCAGCGGCGTGGCGCGCGTGGAGCGCGCCAGCGACCAGAGCACGCGCTGCGGCGTGTACTGCGCGCGCACCGGCTGCCGGCCGGTGTTGCTACTGGAGGGCTACGCGCAGCACGCGGCCAGCGGCACAGGCGCGCGCAGCATGGGCTTTGCCGAGCTGAGCGACCGGGTGTTGAACGCGGCGCTGCGCCACGGCTGGTGCGTGCTGCACACGGTGAACAGCTACGACTCGGCGCACACGCTGTGCGCGCTGGCGCGCTTTTTGCAGAAGCACCGCGTCGAGCCTGAGCGCTGGCGCCGCCTCGACGCGCTGTCGGCCGACGCCGTGCACCTGAGCGTCGTCAAGGCGGCCAACGCCACGCCGGCCGCCTGGCTGCGCAACTCGCTGGCCGCGGTACCGGGCATGGCGGCGGACAAGGCCGAGGCCGTGTGCGCCGCGCACCCGTCGCTGCGCGCGCTGACGCGCGCCGTGAGCCGCGACCCCGGCGCGGCGCGCCGGGCGCTGGCCGCGGTGCAGCTGCCGCGGCGCGCGCTCACCAAAACGGGCAAGGCGCGGCGCCTGGGCCCCGTGCTGGCCGCGCGCCTCGTCAACTTTGTCACGGGCGTGGCGGCGCCTACGGCCAACGATGATAACGGCAGCGACGGATAAAGCGCGCGCGCGCAAATCGCACACCATGCCGCTGCTGTCTGGCTTTGAGCGCACGTTGCGCGCGTGCGACGCGGCGCGCCACTGGTTCGAGACGCACCTGTGCGCCGCCACACTGCGCGCGCTGTGCGAGGCGGCGCCGGGCGCCGCGCTGCGACTGCGTGCCGGCCGCGCGCCGAGTCTCGCCGCCGTGCTGCGCGACCACGTGCTGGTGCGTGGCGGCACCGCGGCCGCCTTTGACGACGCGCTGCGACACGCCACGCCGCGCGAGCGCGTCGCCTACACGCGGTTGGCCGTCGCCAACGAGGCCAACGAGGCGGTGGTGCGGCGACTGCTGCGCCTGGCGCTGACGTGTGGCGCGCTGGACAATGTGCCGCTCATGGCGGAGCTGCTGCGGCGCGCCGAGCCCGTGCCGGACCCCGACCTAATCGTCGCCGCGCTCAATTGGGACGCGTGGGTGCGCACGTTGCTGGCGGCGCGCGCCGACGCGGCGCTGCTGTACCTGGTCAAGCGCTACATGGGTCCGTTGGCTGCGCGACCGTGGCGCTACGGCGTGACGTTGCGGACGGTGCACGGCGAGCACATGCTGCACGACGCGCACCAGCGCTTGCTGCGCACGTACGCGGCGCGCCCGGCGTGCGCACACGCCACGCGCATGCTCTCCGCGCTGCTGCGCGTCGACCTCGGGCGGCACTGCTGCGCGGAAGTGTGGCTGGCCGCGCTGCTGCACGATCGCGCGCACGTGCTGCGTCGTTTGGTGCGCTTGGTGGCGAAACGCGGCATGCACTACGACTCGCTGTACAGCGTGCTGCACCGCTGCTGGCGCGCGCTGTTCGCGTTGCACAGCGTGTTGCCGGCGCCGCGGCCGCCGCTCGACGCCTTGCGCTACCTGTTGGTGGACAGCGCGGCGCACGACAATGGCAAAACGCGCGTGGCGGCGTACACCGCGTTCGGCGCGCTGGCGTCCAGACTCGAGTTTGTGCACAGCCACGGGCTGGTGCAGTTGTACTCGGCGTTGCGCGTCGCGTTGCCGCGCGACGCGCTGCCGCGCGTGCTGTTTAACACGCGCGGCGACCTCATGGTGGTGCTCACGCAGAAAAGCGAGCCGCTGCTGCGCGCCTACGCCGCGTGGATGGACGGCGAACCGCTGTGTCACGTGACGCGCGACGAACTACGCCATGGCACGGACGACGCAACGTGGCGCGTGTACGTGCAACTGGCCGCCGCCGCTGCGCCGCCGTCGCCGCCGCCGTAAACCCGAACAGCAAATGACGCTGTCTCACTTTGAGCGCACGCTGCGCGCGTGCGACGCGGTGCGCCGCTGGTTCGAGACGCATCTGTGCGCCGCCACGCTGGACGTGCTGCGTGAGGCGGCGCCGGGCGCTGGACTCGCACCGGACTCGCGCGCCGCCGAGAGGCCGGCGCGCGCGCTCGACGCCATGTTGCGCGACCACGTGTTTGCGCCCGGCGGCACGCTGGCCGCCTTTTACCACGCGCTGGTGCGTTACGTGCCCAGCGGCGTCGCCGGCTACACACGCCACGCCAACGCCAGCGAGTCGGAAGACGGGCCCGTGATGCGCCGGCTGCTGAACGCCGCGCTGCGGTGTGGTCTGCGCGGCAACGTGCCGTTCATGGCGACGCTGATGGAACGCGCACAGCTGCGCGCCTCGTGGCACTTGTGCCGGCTTAATTGGTTGGAGTGGGTGCGCGCGCTGCTTGCGCACTGCGCCGACGCGGCGCTGCTGCACCTCTGCGAACGCCATCTGGCGCCGTCCACGGGCTCGTGGTGGGACGCGCGGTGGAAGGGAGCGGAGAGCGTGCCGCACGGTTGCTGGGGCATGGTCGAGGCGCGCATGGAGCTGCTGCTCGTGTACGCGGCGCGTGCGCCGTCGCCGCACGCGCTGCGCATGGTGGCGGCGCTCATGCGCGACGGCTCGTGCCGACGCTTTTCGGAGGACGTGTGGCTCGCCGCGCTGGCGAACAATCGCGCGCACGTGCTGCAGCGTCTGGTGCAGACGGTGGCGTGGCCTGCCTTGAGTGACGCGCGCCTGTACTTTACGCTGGAGACTGGCTGGCGCCAACTTGCGGAGCGGCACGAGCGTGATGCGGCGCGGGCGGCGCTGCCTATGGACGCGGTGCGCTACCTGTTGGTGGACAGCGTGCCGCACGACGACGGCAAGACGCGCGCCGTGGCGCGCATTGCGTTCGAGCGCGCGACGCGCGGACCGCATCGTCGCGCGTGCGCCCGGTTGTACGAGACGCTGCGCGACGCGTTGCCGAGCGGCACGCTGCCGTGAGAAATGCAAAGCGACAATAAAAAAAAAACATGGCGTCACCGCTGGAACGAACGCTGCGCGCGTGCGCGGCGGTGCGCCACTGGTTTGAAACGCGGCTGTGCGCCGCCACGCTCGACGTGCTGTGCGACGCGGCGCCGCGCGCCGGCCTGCTGCGGCCCGCGCGCCGCACGACGCCGCTCACGGCGCTGCGCCACCACGTGACGGACGTGCGCGGCGCCAGCGTGGCCGCGTACGACTATGCCGTGTCGCGCGTCACCGCGCCGAAACACGTGGCGCACATGCGCTCGCGCAACGGCATGCTGGCGGCGCTGCGGCGCTGCTCGCTGCGCGACAACGTGCCGCTGGTGGACGCGCTGTGGCACCGCATTTGCGGTGACAGCGACGGTCTCGCGGCCTTTTTCGCCGGCGTGCCGTCGTACTGGTACTCGCGCTGGCTCGGCGAAATGTGCGCGGCGCGCGCCGCGCACGCGCTGCTGTACGCGCTGGAGCACGTGGTGGCGCGCGTGGGCGACCGCGCCACACTCGGCCTGCAGAACCTGCGCCACCGGCTGGCCGAGCACTCGTACGACGCGGCGCTCGACGCGCGGCTGCTCGACGCGCTGGACGCGGCGCTGGGCGACGAGCGCCCGTACACGTCGGCGGCGTGGTGCGCGGCGCTGCGCCACGGGCGGCTCGACGTGCTGCGCCGCGCCGTGGCACAGGAAGCGCGCGTGGCCACGCGCTTGCCGCCCGACGTGGCCGAGGCGCAAACGGGCGTGTGTTTGCGCGCCGCCTGGGCGCAGTGCGTGACACAAGCCGCGGGCGACGACGACGACGACGACGAGCGTGCGCTGCCCGTCGAGGCGGTGCGCTACGTGTTTTGGGGCGACGACGGCAGCGGCGGCCGGCTCGCGACACGCGAGGTGGCACGGGTGCACCGCGCGGCGCGCGCCGGCTTTGCGCGCGCCACCAGGCTCAGGTCGCTGCTGCGGCGGCGGCGGCGAGGCGGCGTGTGCAACGCGCTGCGCTGGTACGCGGCGCTGCGCGCCGTGCTGCCCGTGCTGCCGCGCGGACCGCTGTACAACGGCGCCGTGCACGTGGCGCGCGTGCTGGCGCGCAACGACGCGCCGCTGCTGCGCTTGTACGCGGCTCTGGTGGGCGAGCCGCTGTGCGACGTGCGCAACTCGCTGGAGCGCACGCTGGGCATGCCGCGCGAGCAGGCCGCCGCGGTGCGCGCGGTTGGCGTGCCCGACGCGCACGTCATGCGCGTGTACGAGCACGAACTGGTGGCGGCGGACGTGTAAAGTGCGGCGCGCCGCGACAAAAACGCGTTGCTGTGCGCCTACGAAAACACGTGGCTCACGGTGCTTGCCACCGACGCAGTGAGCGAAGCCGAGGCGAGCGGCCTGCGTACCGCCGCTGTTAGCTTTCTACGCCACAGCCTGCCCGGCTTGCAACACGTCTTGAGTGGCGTTCCCGGGCTGGCCGAGGCATGTGGTCTCGGCCAGCGCGCTGGCAGTGGCATCAACGACGAGGCGCGCCTCATGCTGCTCGAGCTGAGCATCAAGGCGGTGATAGAGCACAACATGCGGCTGTCGCAGCGCGTGCAGGCGCTCGAACGCCGCGTGGCCGCGTCGAACTGGCCGGCGAGCGCGTCCAGTATGGAAACGGTGGAGTAAAGTTGTGCCTCGGCCCAAAAATCAAATTCAAACATGGCCAACATCACCAAGCCCCCGCGCTTCTACCGCGTCAAGGAAATTGCCTTGGGCACCAGGGGTGTCCAGACTGGCACCGTGTTCGACGAGCGCCGCGTCAAACACGCGTGCTCCATTGGCTTTCACGTCAAGACGTGGACGGACGGTGACGTTTCACTGCGGTTCACGGACGCAGACGTAGTGTACTTTGATCCTGCCTGGCTGACGCCCGTGGCGCGTGTCGACGAGGCGCACGTCGTGCCGCACGCGGTGCGCCGGCACTTCCTGCCCGCGAGCGATATTACGCCGGCCGCGCTGGACAAGGGCACGTTTGTGCGCATCAAGTGCCTGTACACGGACAAGGAGCGTCGCGAGGCGCTCGTCGGTAGCGAGGATCCCAAATGGATGAGCGTTATGGACGCCACCCTGGGCCAGCTGGGCGTCATCGTGCTGCAGCACACCAGGGGCAACTATCGCGTGAAATTGCTGAACGCGCACACGACGGACGTCAGGAACTACGTCTACAACCCTGGCTGGTTCACCGTCATCGCCGACGTGGCGCTCGAGGTGCCGCGCGCCACGGCCGTGCTGCTGGGTCATCCGCTCGTCACGGACGCCAAGGCGGCGGCGGCTGCCGCCGCGCGCAAGCGCGTGGCCGAGGCCGTGGACACGCTGGAGCGCAATACGAGCGCCAAGATTGCCGCGCTGCGCGCGTCGCTGGCGGCGCTGTCGCCCAGTATCGAAGAGGTGGATTAAACACGCGTTTCGCGTCTGGTATAAAAAATTCAATCTTCTTAAAAATGTCTGCTCATCAAAACGAACTACTGCGCGGCGTCAGCGCGCTGGGCGACGGCACCTTTGTGCGCGTGTGCACGCAGCCCGTGCGCGAGTCCAAGCGCGTGCACTGGAACGCGGACATGGACAACACCTGCGGCCGCCTGGGCATAGTGGCGGGCGGCGACGGCGCCGGCGGCGTGAGCGCAGTGGTCTTTGACTTTCCGGGCCACCACTCGCTGTACGCCTACGAGAACGCGTGGCTGACGCCGGTGGCCCGCGACGTGGTGAGCGCGTCCGAGGCGCATGGTCTGCGCGCAGCCACCGTCCGCTTCCTGATCGAATGCACGACCAACACGCGGCACGGCCTCGACGACATGCTGCGCGGCGTGCCCGGTCTGGCCGAGGCGTGCGGCCTGGGCGCGCGTCGCGCCCAGGCCGCGGGCGAGCGCACGGCGCACAGTGAGGCGCCGCGACTGTCGATGCTGGAGCTGTCCGTGCGCACGATGATGGAGCACAATTTGCAGTTGCTGCGGCGCGTTGGCGAGCTGGAGCGACGCGTCGCCGTGCTCGAGCCGTCGCGCACCAGCAAATGCGCGTGGCCGAGCAACGCGTCGAGCATGGAAAACGTAGACTAAAACGTGCGCGCACGTTTTAGTCTACGTTTCGAACACATGCATCTCGCTTTCGTCCGTCTCGGTGAGCACACAAAGCCACAGCAGCGTGGTGTCGGGATTGTAGCTGGCAGTGCGCGTGCGCAGCTCGTCAAACACGGCGGCGTACTCGGTTGGCGCGCCGCCGACAAAGGCCTCGGCCACCAGCCGCTCGTACGTGAGGAAAATGCGGCCCGGGTCCGCGTCGCAGTGGTCTGGTGCAAACACCGAGCCAAGCGCGGGCGCCGGCACCAGCACCAGGTTGACGCCGCGCGGGTACTTGGCGCGGCATCGTGCCATGACCGCGGCCTTGTCCGTGAGGCGCAGGTAGTAGGCGCACGCGCGCGCAAAGTACGACATGCGTGTAAACAAAAATCGGATTCTCGTTTATCATGACGACTGCCGCCGCCACGTCTCCGCGCTTCTACCTCGTCAAGCGCACTGTGCCGATTGGCACCTGCGCGCGCAGCGGCATCACGTACACGGCAGACAAGCACAAGCAGGCGGGCAAAGCTGGATATCTGATCAAAGTCGACGACGATGGCGATCTTACGCTGAGCTTTGTCGGCGGCGCGCAGTGGTTCTTTGCGCCCGACTGGGTCACGCCTGTGGCGCGCGAGCACGAGGCGGGCGACGTGCCGCTCGCGGCGCGCCTGTGCTTTCTGTCCGCGGACACTTCCGCAGCGCTGCCCCGTGGCACTTTTGTGCGCATCAAGTGCCTGTACACGGCGGCGCAGCGACGCGCTGCGCTGGTCGGCGTAGCGGATCCGTCGTGGATCGACTGCATGGACGCGTCCATGGGACAAATTGGCGTTATTATGGATCGTCACTCGTCCGGCAGCTGCAACGTGAGATACATGTGCCTGCATTCAGCGCACACCAAGTGCCATATCTTTAACCAGGGCTGGCTCACCGTCATTGCCGACGTGGCGCTCGAGGTGCCGCGCGCCACGGCCGCCGCGCTCGAGTACCCGCTGCCAGCGGCGACGGCGGGCGCGGACACGGACGCGGCCGACAAGAAGCGCAAGCACGTGGACGAGGTGGTTGACGAGCTGGAGCGCGTTAAGCGCAGCGTAGAGAACACGATTGCCAAGCTGCGCGAGTAAAATCATTTCACATGCTGGCTATGTTGCCGACCGCGTGCCTGCGCCGCATTGCGCGCCATGTGCTCGGTGACGTGGAGCCGAGCCAGGGATTGGGCCGCGTCACCAAACGCTTGCACGCGCTCTTTGGCAGCAGCACGCCGCCCGAGGACTGCACCTTTTGGCGACGACGCGCGCAACGCCACAGCGAGTCCCCGAGCTCGCGCTCCGAGCGCGAGGCGTTTCTGCAGTTGTGCAGTGTCGTTGCGCGCATCGAGGATATTTACGACGACACCATGCACAGCGGCGTCACGGTGCACGTGCGTTTTGACACACCTCGGCGATTTATGGAAGTGTCCGAATTGGCCTACGATACGGCGTACGGCGTTATTGACGAGTACCCGCGGGCACACACGTGGATGAGACGCAACGACGTGGTGGCTCACGTACAACACAGGACGTGGGTTCGCGCCCGGCCACGTTCATTGAGTATCGCAGGTCGTGGCGACGCCAGTGAAAGTGCTCGCGCGGCGCGCACGCGCTACCCCGCATGCACGCGGTCAGCGTCGGCTGGGGCGGTGCGGCACGGCGGCGGCGCCGCAGCTGCGGCGCGCCGCGGCCAGCGCAATGGCCACGCGCTGGTCGTGCGGCTTGTCCGTGTGCTTGCGCATCTCGTGCTCCACGATGCGCCGCGCGCACGCCTTGCGCTTGGACAGCGGCATGCGCTTGGCCACGTCGCGCGAGTGCGGCATGTGGACGCGTGTGCGTGTAGGCTCGTGCGCGCGTGCCACATTATATATAAGGGTGCGTCCGCGCGCACAAAAAAACACCCATGTCGTTAAACGATGTTGCGCAGGCGGCGGCCGAGTTTGCCGCGCAACACGAGCAGGATCACGTGATGCAAGATGCATTTCACTACGTGCAGAACGCGCGCGACGAGTTTGCGCTAGCGCTGCGCGTGTTACCGGACAACTTGGACGATAGGATGAATGACATTGTCGCCAAGAGCTTTGCGTACACAGACGGGAGCACGGACACGGAACCAGAGCTTATTCGCACATTTTTTCGCATGAATCGCAACCAAACATCGTCGGTGGACGAACTGCTCGATGTGTTACCGCACAAAATGACCGCGCTGGCCGAAGACACCATGCTAGTGTTCGCGCGACTTGCGGTGCTCACCGCCGCCGAACCCACCGTGCCGTCGCGCGTGTTTGTTGCGCAAATGGTGTTCGCGGGTGCTTTGCTGCGGCTTGACACCGCGGTGCGCTATCACCAGCACGCCCTGGTTACGGGCACGGCCACGTACAATGCGCTGTTTCCACTGCACGCCGCCATTGACGCGGCGCTCGCCGCGTGTGACCACGTGCGCGACGCGTTGTCGGACGACGCGCCGGCGATCGGTGGCGACGGTAATGTTAAAAGCCGGCAATTTGAGACGGTCAATTTATTGGCGGCCGCGGCGCCGGCGCTCGGCGGCCTGGTGGTCGGGCTTATGGCAAACATGGTAGCGGCGTTTATAAGGGACATATGGTACACAACGGCGCATCGCCCGTTTATGTTCGTAGTGACGCGGGGCCTGGCGTTGCGCGGCGTGCGTTGGCTCGCGGTGGTTATGAGCACGGTGTACATAATGCAGTTAGCGTCGTACTTTGTTGAGCTGCCGTACCACGGCACGCTGTTTGGTCGCGAGGTCCGGCGGCTTACTAGTTGGGGCGAATATTTGAGCGGCTTTCGCGTGCTGCCGGATCGCGAGCGTCGTCTTATTATGGACATATTCAGCGAAACCACGCGCGAGCACGGACTGCTTGCGCCGTTCGTCGATCCCAATGCCGTGCTGCCTCGTTTCATGGCGGGCGTTTTCAAATGGGCGGGCACGCGCGCCCTGGATGTATTGCGCAACGAATACCTAATGGGCTTGTTTTTTATGTTCAACTTCAACGCCTATCTCGTGCAACGCGTGGAACAGCGACTGGCCATTGCCGGCGCGGCGGGTGGTGGTGGCGGCGCTGCCCGCGCCATCGCGCCACCCGCGCCGGCGCCGGCGTTGGAGGATGTCGCGCGCGACAATACGCCTCTGCTGCCGGCGCCGCCGCCGGTGACGCCCGCCTTGGTGGCCGAGGAGCAACGGCAAGAAACGCGCGGTCGGCGCGTACTGGAGCGTTTCCGCGAGCTGGCCGCCGCCGCCGCCGCCGCATCCACGGCGCTTTTCGGCAGCACCACGCTGAACGTGGCACCCGAACCAACCACCGCGGCGCCGCGGCGCGTGCGCGGCGCTTCGCCGTCGCGCCGTGCGTCGTGAATGGCGTCGCGCCGCGTTTCACTGTTGCTGCGACGCGCCGCCGGTGATGCGCAACGCTTCGCGAGCGAAGCCGTCGGCGTCGACGCCGTCATCGTCGTAAACTTGCTGCAAACGCCGCAGCGCCTCGCGCGTGTTTGCGTTGCTGAACTGTTCCGGAAGCGCGGCGCCAAACCGGGACCACGGCAGCCCGCGCGCGCGCGCCGCCGCCAGAGCGCCAGCGACCCGACCGAAATTCCCTGGCGTCGCGTCGGGTGCCAGTGTGATCAACTGCACGTTCATCACGTTGATTTGTGGCGGCACTGGTGTCAACGGCGGCGGCGGTGCGGCGCGTCGATTAATGTCGGTTAGCGCCCGCCGCACCAGCGTGTTCGCGGTGCGGTCGGCCGTTCCCACGGCCGACACCGACACCGGTTCGGCGGCGGGCGTTGATGCCAAGAGGAAATCCGCGGCGGATTTGAGTATACTGCTCACCTTTGCAGCGACCGTCGCCACCGTAGCCGCCACGCCACCATCGGCTGCTCGCAACCTCGCCATGGAATTCTTGTAATTTGTGTACCGCGCCATCGCCGTGTCTTCCTTGGCTTGTACCGCGTCGATGCAACCGTTAAGTATTTCAAGCCGCTCGGCGTACGTTCGTGCAGATTCCACCTTATCCTTGCACGATTCAATGGTCGTTAGCGTGTCGTTGTAAATGGTGTCCCATGCCATGCGCTCGGCGGTGCGCGCTCGCGTTTGTGTTTCACGCACGGACATGGCGACCACTTCGTCGTTTAGAATCTGCATTGCATTCGCATGTTCAATAAATACATTGAAGGCCACCTGCATTTGCAGCACGTTCGCGTCCGCGGCTGCCGACTGTTCCTCGATTCGTTGGCGAAGCAACAGCGGCCGAGGTGGTTCGACTGGCGCGTCGCCGCCGCCATCCTGGGGCGGCCGCAGTTCTCGAGGCGGTGGCAACAATTCGGGTGGCGCTGCTGTACGCAGCGGCCGCTGCACGACACGAGGTGGCGGCGTCGGCGGCGGCGACGGCGGCGTCTCGGTCCTTTCCGTCGCATATCTCGGCGGAGCCAGCGCGCGCGCGGCGTCGAATGGTGCCTCGTAACGCTGGGGACACAGCGTGCGCGTGGTATGGCGCACCTGCGCGGCCAGCGCAACCACAGCGTCGCGAACCGCCGGCAATTGCACGTCGACAATGGATCGTACGGCGTCCAGGCGTTCTTCCAACGTGTCGCGAGCCAGGGCCAATCGCAACAGCGCGTTAATTTGCGCAGCCTTTTCCTCGTACTGCGACGCAAACTCGGTCCAACTCGCGTCAATCTCCGGCTTCCCGGTCACTAGCGTAGCACGACACCGCGCCACTTCGATTTGCAGTGTGTTGTGCAGGTCTTGCAGCGCGGTGACCTTCGCCGCGTAGTCGTACGCTGCCTCTTCAAGGCTGCGCGTTGCCGCGTCGTCGCTCGTTGCTCCAATTTCGTTGCGACTTGGGGTGCGCCACGTCGCGCCGTGGATTGTGGGCGGCGGCGGCGGCGGCGCCGTCACAGTCGTCGGCGCGGGCGCCGTCGGTGGCGACACCACCGCCGGTGGCGTTGGCGTCGCCGGTGTCCGCGGCGTCGCTGGTGGCGGTGGTGCCGGCGTTGGTATCGCCAGTGGCTCGGCCGGCGGCCCCGCCGGCCTGATGGCAGGTGGCGGCGGACTTTTGCGGGAATCCCGCGTGCTGGCAACCGCAGATGTTCGCAGAGCCACCACATACGCCAACAGCGCCTGTGTGGCCTTGTGATCCAGATAGCGCGCGCTGGGCGCGTGCGTGGTGCGCGCGCGCTCGCTGACGGCCAGTGCGCGCTCAAAGTCGCGCGCCGCCGCCTCCATATTGCCGTCGGTGCGCCTACTTGCCGGGCGCGCGCTATATATGGCGCGTGCGCGCGCGCGCCCGCGCACGCACCATGGATTCGTCGTCGTCGCCGCCGCCGCCGCAGAAGCGACGGCGGACGCACCACCGCGGACCGCACACCACGCCGCGCGTGCCGCTGAACGCGCGCCAGTGCGAGACGGCGTGGCGCTCGCTCAAGGACCCGTACGTGGCCGCGCCCGTGGAAGAGATTGTGAACCGGCTGCTGGCCGGCGACGGCATCGTGGCGACGCGCGGCGGCGCGCGGCTGCACGCCAGCCCCGGCTTCCACACCTACCTGACGCGCGACATGGAGCCGTACGTGCAGGACGCGATGCGCTGCTACCTGGCGCTGGGCCTGGTGCCGGTGCAGCTGGTGCGCGACCCGACGCTGGGCCTGGGCGCGCACGAGTTGGTGCCGCGCGTGCCGCGCCACGGCACCTACACCATTGTGACGTGGTCCGAGGCGGGTGCCCAGCGCTTTGCCTTTCACTGGGGCTCCAACTGCCAGCCGTACGTTGGAATGGGTGCCGGCGGCGGCGGCGGCGGCGGCCATCCGCTCAACCGCGGCGGTGGCCTGCTGGTGTGCGACGGGCACGGCGGCTTCGGGGGCGCCGAGGACGACGGCGGCGGCGGCGACGGCACCGAGGACCGCTCGGTGCACATCATCAGCGGGCTGGGTCACGACCCGTCGCTGGACGGCACGCTGAATTCGCCGCTGGCCGCGGTGGCGGGCAAGCTGCACCTGCTGCGCGAGCTGGAGCGGCTGGCGCTGACGGCCGAGAACATTGCGGCGCGGCCGCCGCTCATCACCGGCTTCAACGCGGCCGTGGAGCGCAACGCGGACGCGAAGCTGGCCGACGGTTTTTTTGTGGGCGACGCGCAGTCGTGCGAGCGGCGCGCGCGCGTCAGCTACGAGCGCAACGCGCGCCAGCGCGCCGCGCTGCAGGAGCAGATGCTGGCGGTGGCGGCGGAGAAGGGGCTGGACGTGGACGAGGTGTACGGCGTGCGGCTGGACGCGCTGCCGGACGCGCCGCTCGACTACCTGCCCGCCTCGGGCGTGGACCACCGCGGCCACGAGATGCCGTGGGTGGCGCGCCACGACCTGGAGGCGGAGCGCGTGCTGCTGCCGCACACGCCGGCGCGCGCGCGCGGCGACCTGGTGCCGCTCATGCTGCGCGTGGCGCATGACGTGGCCGCGGTGCTGCGCGTGCCCGTGAGCGTGGTGACGGGCGAGCACGAAACGCGCGGCGGCACCGAGCTGGCGCACGGCGCGCTGCACGCCACCGTGCGCCGCTACGCCACGCTGATGGAGCGCCAGATGAACTACGTGTACGCGCACTCGCTGGGCTGGCGCCACATTGCCGACGAGCTGCGCTCGCGCGTGCACCGCCGCCGCCGCGCGCTCAACACGCCCTTTGCGCCGGCCGACACGCTGCTCACCGAGAAGGACCTGTTCGAGGCGCGCGAGCTCACGCACGTGCGCCTGGCCTTTGACCTGGCGCCCGGCGCCGACCGCGACACGCTCACCTTCATGTGGGCCGCCGGCGTGCTGGACTACGACGAGTACGCCGACGCGCTGCTGCGGCACGCCGACATGCCCGCGTCGGCGCGCGGCGCCGCGCGCCGCGATCCGCTCAGCGCCGACGACCGCAAACAGCTGCTCGGCATCAAGCCGGTGGCGGCGCCAGCCGCCACCGCCGCCAGCGGCAAGCGGCCGAACGGCGGCGGCGGCGGCGGCGGCGGCGCCGCCGCCGCCGGCACGAAACGCGCCAAGAAATCGCTTACACACGGCGACGACAACGAGTGAAGCGCGCGCGCGCATGAATCCGTACGCGCAGCCGCGCACCGCGTGGCAGGACGCGTGCGTGCGCGAGGGCCGCGCGCGCTGGCTGGCGCGCGCGCGTGTGGCGCCGTACGCGAACGGCCAAACGGCCACGTACACCGTGCAGCTGTCGGCCGAGTGCCACGACGCGACGCTGGGCGACATGGACACGTTTCGCGCCAGCGGCGTGCGCGACGGATCGGCGGGCGCCGCGGCGTTTGCGCGCGACTTTGGGCCGCTGCGTGCCGCCGGCAAGAACGTGTACGAGTGCGACGTGCCGCACGCCCACTACGCGGCGCGCCACCCGCTGCGCATGTCGGTGGACGCGCCGTGCGTGGCCGAGCTGTGCGCCGCGCTGGCGGCCGCCGCGTTGCTGCTGGGCGTGGCGGCGGCGCTGACGCACGGCGCCGCGGCGCCGTAAAAAAAAAGCACGCCCGCATGAGCGAACGCACCGCCGCCGTGAACGAGATGCTGGTCGACCTGCGCCGGCACAATGCCGCCGCCAACCAGCACGATGCCACGCTGGTGTTGTCGCTGCTGATGGACCTGCAGGCGGCCGCCGACGAGCAGTGGCGCGCCGCGGGCGGCGCCCGCGGCGCGGCGGCGGCGCCGCGGCTGGAGTGGGGCCTGGACTTTGGCGAGGACACCGCGACGGACCGGTGCTTTGGCGTGCGCGTGCGCGCCGGCGCGCCGCTGCTGCGGCACAGCGACGTGCGCGATATGCGCGCGCGCTCCGAGCGCGTGCTGGGCGTGCGCGTGCTCACGTCGCGCGCGCGCTTCGTGGTGCTGCTGCTCTACGCGGCCGCGACGGCGGCGGCGGCCGTGGGCGAGCTGCTGCGCTACGCGCCGCCGCGCAAACGGCGCGCCGCGCCCGCGCTGCGCGTGGACTGGGCGGCGGGCGGCGTGCGCGCCGACGAGGACGTGCGGCTGTGCGAAGCGCTGGTGCGCGACGTGTACAACTATGCCGAGCGCATGCCCGCGACCGTGCGCTTCTGGTTCGAGCGCATCGCGGCGGACGGTCGCGCGCAGCGGCGCGCCGGTCGCGACGCGCCGGCGCCGCCGCCGCTGCTGGACGACTCGTTCATCAGCGCGGACGACGACGGCGCGCGCACCGAGGACACGGACGACGACGCGGCCGCGGCCGCGGCGCCGCTCGGCTGGGCGCTGTGCTTCGCGGGCATGCCCGACGTGCTGGGTGACTTTCTGCGCCACCTGTGCGACGCGCACGGCCCGCGCGTGACGGCGGCCTACGTGTGGTTGCGCGCGACGGCGCCGGCGGCCGGCAACAACGAGGACGGCGCCGTGCTGGTGGTCAATGTGCACAGCGCGCTGGCCGTGGCGGGTGCGCGCGCGCCCGTGACCGCGCCGCCGCTCGGCCTGCACGCGAGCGCCAAGCGGCGGCGGGCGTAAAACCAGCGACGCGCGCGGCCGCGCGCATGCGTTTACAGTCGCTCGCCGCGCAGCGCGGCGGACAGCGTGGCGCGGCGTCGCGCCACGGACGGCCTCTCAATAAGGTCGTCGGGGTAGCGCGCGCCCGGCGCCGCGGTGGCGGCCATGGCGGCGTTGTAGCGGTCGAAGCGGCACGTGTCCAGCTGCGCGGCGTCGTCCAGGTCCAGGTGCAGCCGGCGCGCGCGCTCGCGCACGCCGTACTCGTCCAGCGACACGTCCAGTGTGCTCTCGCCGTCAAACAGCGGCTCGTCGGCCGGGTACAGCGCCGGATACAGCGCGCGCATGGCGGGCGTGACCTGGGCCGCAATGTCGTACAGGCGCGTGTCGCGGTTGGGCACCGGCCGCACGTCGCGCAGCCGAAACAGGTACGGGTGGCGCTCGTCCACGACGCGCGCGTCCAGATAGTGCGCCGGCTTCGTGTGGCGCGACAGGCACAGCTCGATGGCCTCCTCGACCGCGTCGCGCGCGCCGCGCACCAGGTCCAGGTGCACGTACAGCTCCTCGTTGTTGGCGCCCGACAAAAAGGCGGCCGGCACCATGTGCTCGTAGCGCTCCGCGTTCACGGGCTCGGGCCGTGCCGCGGTGGGCGACCAACCGTAGGCGCGCGCACGGATGTTGACACGCGTCAGCTCCAGGATGGCCTCGTTGGTGTCCTTGGGCTCCAGCCGCATGCCGGACTTGTCCTCGGTCGTGGCGTTGGCCAGCCGCCGCGCAATGTCGCCCACGCCGCCCGTCACCCGCAGGTAGGCCCAGTGCTGCGCGCCGGTCACGGTGTCCGAGTCGGCGGCGCGCACGCCCGCCATTGCCGCCAGCGACTGCGACAGCGCGTCGTGCTCGCCCTCGCGCACCAACGGCGGCGGCGGCGCGGGCGCCGCGGCCGCGGCGGCCGCGGGGGCGGCGCCGCCGCGGTGAAAGCGCGGGCCGGCGCGGATGGGCACGCGCTGCGCGTAGGCCACGGGCGCCAGCACGCCGTAGCGGCCGTGCGCCGCCACCAGGCGCGTGTCGGGCGTCAGGTACACGGCCTCGGCGCGCTGCAGCGCGCGCTCGCCCGCGCTGATGCCGCCGGCGCCGCCGCCGCCGTACGCCAGCGCGGGCACCGGCTCCTGGGCGCCCAGCAGCCGCAGCACCGTGGTGCGCACGGCGCTGACCAGCGTGTCGCGCTCCATGCCAAAAAAGAAGAGGCACATCTCGAGCGAGTCGTGCAACAGCGGGTCGCAGGCGCGCAGCGCGAGCGGCGCAAAGGGCGTGCGGTAGAGCGGCGAGGCGGGGCACGAAAAGACGCACACCACGGCGTGGCTGATGACGGCCAGGCGCACGTCGTTCTCGAGCCGCTGCAGCGCGCGCACCACCACCTCGGTGCTGAAGCACTCCTCGAGGTGCACGCGAAAGATGCGCACCGAGGCGTGGAACACGCTCAGCGACACGTCGGTGAGCGCGCCCACCGCAATGAACTTGTGCACGTGGTACTGCGTGAACTGGTCCATGTGCGCCTCGTCGCGCGCCAGCGTGACGCGCAGCTGGCCGCGCGCGTCCAGGCGGTCCACGATGTTCTGCAGGTCGGCGGGCGCGCGCTTGTCGCGCGCCTGCACCACGCACTGCACCATGCGGAAGCGCGAGGCAATGGCCGGATCAAAGGCGTCCAGCGGCGCGTTGCTGCCGTAGAAGTAGGCGCCAATCTGCTGCGAGTGCGTGACGCGCGAGCCGCGCCGGCCTTGCGAGTTGGTGAAGAACACGCACGCGCTCACGATCTGCGCCGTGAGCAGGTCCTTGAACTGCGCGCGGTAGCGCTCGTCGCCGCCGTCGCGGTCGCGGTACACCAGCTTGGGGTTCACCTCCTCGCACACGTTGATCTCGTCGTTCATGTCCACGTCGCCGGTGCGCGCCGCCTTGGTTTCGTGCGTGTACACCTTGACCGTGTTGGGCGCGCACCAGGCGGTCATCTGCTGCAGCATGTAGCTCTTGCTGGTGCTGTTGGCGCCGCGCAGCAGGTAGTTGGTGAGCAGCACGCCGAAGCGGTGGCGGTAGGCGCCGTGGCGCGCGTTCACCACGGCCAGCAGCTTGCTGTGGCACGTGGACGCGTGGGCGCACGTCTCGAGCTGCAGCATGCGGCGCGCCTGCATCAGCGCAAACACGCTAAGCCGCGCGTCCAGCGACGTGTACTCGACGCCCATCCAGGCGGCGTGCGCGCCGCGCTCGCACGCCAGGCCGCCGGCCACGTGCACGCGCTGCGTGAACCAGTCGTTGAGCTCCTTGCCCACGCGGCTCACGTTCGAGGAACGCAGGCAGCACTGGTCCGCGTACAGCTGCGCCTGGCGCGTGCACACGGCCAGGTACTCGTGCCGGCGGCGCGCGCGCGACAGCTCGGGCGCCAGCACGTTGAACAGCCGCCGTAGCCGCGCGCCCTCCCACACCAGCGCGTGCAGCGCGCTGCGCGACGGCGAGTCGGCGCCGTGCAGCTCGCGCTGCGTGGCCAGCGCGTTGTCGTCCTCAAAGTCCTCGCGCGCCAGCACCGCGTCGTCAAAGGTGTTGAGCGCGTCCACGTTCAGGCCGCCCGCGTCGCGCGACACCAGCACGCGCACGCCGTCGCGCGCGTGCTCCGCCTCGCCCAGCACCACGCGCTCGCCGCCCGCCACCGCGTACGCCTCCGCCTCGTTCACGCCCATGTACGCCGCCAGCTCGCGCACCTCCTCGGCCGTCAGCTCCGACACGCCAATGGCGCGCTCGCCCGGCCGCTCGCCACCGTCGCCGCCGTCGCCGCCCTTGTTGCGGCGGCCGCGGCCGCCGCCGGGCACGTGCAGGTGGCGCGGCAGCCGCAGCGCGGACAGGTTGAGCGCGTGCGTGAGCGACAGCTGCTGGTAGCGCGGCAGATACATGCGCATGAAGCGCGCCACGCTCTGCAGCTCGGCCGTCACGACCAGCACGCGGTCGGCGTGCGGGAAACCCCACGTTTGCGTGGCGGCGTCGTAGTAGCGCGCCAGCGTGCGTTGCGCCTCGCACGCGGTGCCGGTGGGCGCGCGGAAGTAGTTGAGCGGCGACAGTGACACGCGCGGGTGCACCGGGTTGTCGGCCAGCGGCGTGCGCGCGCTGGCAATCTTGTCCGCCACCGCGGGCAGCGACAGCGCCGTGAGGCCCAGCAACATGTCGCACACCAGCGCCAGCTTGCCCAGGCTGTTGATCAGCCGGAACTTCTCGCACTCGCCCAGCGCCGCCGCGTAGCGCGGCGGCGCGCCGCCCGCGTACGTGCTCAGCGACGCCGCCACTGACGCCTCGCCGTCGTCCTGGCGCCCGCCGCCGCTGCCGCCGCCGCCGCCGCCGCCGCCGCCGCCGCGGCGGCCGCCGCCCCCGCCGGCGGCCCGGAACACGGACGGGTTGGTGGCCACCAGGTAGGCGCGCTGGTTCTCCTTGACAATGTTCATGAGCGTGGCGCCAAAGTCCAGCGCCGCGTCCAGCACCGCGACCCACACGCGATACTCGACAAGCTCGGTCTTGTCCGACACGTTGCGGTTGTACGGCTGACTGGCGTTGCGACCCACGCGCGTGCCCAGCACCATGGACTCGAGTTCCGTGTCGAGCACGCTCGTGTCTACCGCGTCCGGCCCACGGTGGTGGTGGTGGTGTTCCTCCTCCTCCTCGTCGTCCACATCGTCCTCCTCTTCGGCGAGCACCGTCTCAAAGAAGACGCGAATCGGGTCACCGTCGTAGCCCAGCTTGGGCGGCGGCGGCTGCCCCGCGCCGGCGGCGTCCTTGCAACCGCCGCCGGCGCCACCCGTGTCGGCGGCCGAATTGGCGCGCGCGCGCAGCTCGGACACGGTGACCAGCACCAACTGCAGCAGCGCCTCGTGGTAGGCCTTGATCTGGTTCTCGCGATCGAACGCCTCGGCCACGTACGTGGCGCCCGGCGTGAGCGCGCGGCCCACGGTAAAGTACAGCAGATACACGCCGCCCGGCGCGTACACGCGCGTGCCGTCCGGCAGCACGTCCGAGTGGTTGTCGGCCGCCAGCAGCCACGCGCGTTTCACGTCGCCGGTGGCACTCATGCGACGAAAGTAATATTTTTTTTCTTTTACTTTTCTCCGGCGTGGTCACCCTAAATAGTGCCACGCGACGGTTTCGCTCAAAAACACAAATCTTCCCAGTCATGAGCGGCGACGACCGGGCACTCGTGCTGGCGGCGTGTCACGCGTTAGTCGGCGTGCTGCGCGACGCGCCGCACATGCTGGACGATGTGCGGCCGGCAATGATCGCAACGGTGTTTCGCTCCCTGCTGCGCGCCGCCGCGTGGCGCGACGACCTGCCGGCGTCGCTCGAGCGCGCGGCGCGCGTGCTGGACGACGGCGCCGCGCCCATGGTTGGCGAGCGCGCGCACGAGGTGCTGGCCAACGCGCGCGCGCGGCTGCAGGCGGGCGCGCCGGCGTCCGAGGTGGCGCGCTGGCTCTTTGTGCGTGTGCACGGCAACGCCAGGCTGGCGGACTTCGACACGCTGCGCCGCCACCGCGGCGCACCCGCCGCCGGCGAGGCGGCGGCCGCCGGCCACAAGCGCGGCCGCGACGGCGACCCGCTCGCGCCGCCGCCGGCCGCCGCGGCCGCCGCGCCGGCCGCCGCGGCCGCCGCGCCGGCCGCGGCCGCGGCGCCGCACGCCGAGCCAATGGACGTGGCCGCGCTGCTGCCGGAGCGACCGCTGGGCGCGCAGTTGGTGGCGCAGCTCGCGGCGCTGGCCGCCGCCGCCTACGTGGCGGAGGGCGACGCGGCGGCCGCGGCGGCGCACGATTTGGCGCGCGAGTGCCGCGCCGACACCGCGTTCGCGACGCGGCTGGTGCGCGTGCTGGGCGCGCTGCACGACGAGCGCGCGCGCTGCGCCTGGGCATTTGCCGTGGCGCACGCCGGCACCGCGGCGCGCCGCGACATGGCGCTCGACCTGGCCAGCAGCGGCGGCGGCGGCGGCGCCGCCGCTAAGCACGATCCGCTGGCGCTGTTTGCCGCGCGGCCGCCGCTGCTTGAGTTTGTGTGGTACATGACGCGGCCCTACGTCGCCGACGCCCGCGCGCCCGCAACGGCGGACGAGGACGAGGACCACGGCGGCGGCGGCGGCGGTGGCGACGGCAGCGGGGCGGAGGATGACGTGCGCGTGGCACCCGCGATGGCGTCGCTGCGGCGCGCGGCGCACGCGCACGAGCGCGCGCGCGCGCAGCGCAACAAGTCTACTGTGACGCGGCTCGAGGTGTGGCGTGCCTACGTCAAGCTGTGCGTCAAGGCGTACGAGGCGTCGGAGCGGCACCGCGTTTCGGACGCCGATATCGAGGCGGTGGTGGGCGGCGGCGCCGCCAACGCGGGCCGGCTGCTGGACGTGGGCCGCGCCTGCGTGGACTGCCGCGCGCTCTTCACGGCGCTCACGCGGCCCGCCATGCGACCGCCGGCACTGCGCCACGTGAGCGCCGTGCTGGTGTCGCGCCGCAGCTTTGCGCTGGTGCGCAACTGCCTGGAGGCGCGCTGGGCGCTGCACGACGACGACGAGCGCGCCGGCGGTGCGCCGCCGTCCGTCTATGCGCTGGCCGATGCGCTGCCGCTCTTTGGCGGCGGCGGCGCGCCGCCGCCGCTGCCGCCGCCGCCGGCGCCGCCGCCGGCGTCGCCGCGCGACGAAGACGCAGCGGCGGTGGCAATGGTAATGGCGTGCGCGGACGGCCGCGACAACGTGGCGCTGGCCGAAACGCCCCCGCCAAAGCACCGGCGGCTGTACTTTACGTGCCCGAGCGACGACAACGAGGAGGACAGCGAGCCGGACGGGCGCGGCGATAGCGACTACCGCGCCAGCAGCGACGACGCGTCGTCCGAGGACACGTACCTGCACGCGCTGCGCGACGCGGTGCGCGTGCTGTTTCGACGCGCACAGACGACGGCGCCCGCGGCGGCGGACGCGCCGCCGCCGCCGCCGCTGCTGGCGTGCAGCGCGGTGGAGCGCGCCGTGGCGCGGCGCGTGGTGCGCGCGCGCACGGCGCGCGCGCGCGACGCCACGCCGGCGGCGGTGCAGCACGCGCTCATGTCGGTGTTTGGCCACGATTTACAGCCGCGCGAGCTGTCGCACGCGCGCGGTTTCGGCTACGCGCTGCGCTGGCGCCACGGCAATCAGTAGGCTTCCTTGCGTATGGTCGGGTCGTTGCGGAACTTGGCGTCGGCCAGCTCAATGAAGTTGTCGGGCGGGTCGGGCGGCGCGCCGGCGCGCGAGCGCAGCATGGCGCTGGGGTTGATGACGGCCGTGCTCTGGATGGCGCCGCGCTGCGGTCGTGCCGGCGCCGGCGGCTCCCAGCTGGCGATGGCGCCCGCGGACGTCATGGTGCGCGCACGTGTGGAGCGACGCCGGAATGGCATTGCGCGGCGCGCGGCGCGTTTTATACGGCGGACTACATACAAACACTCACCTTGTGCGCGCTGCGCGCGCGCGTGTGCGCGCGCGCAATAGATTTTTGGAGATATTGAAAGTAATAGAGTGACGCTTGAGATTTCTTTGGTCAATCGGTGGCGTCCTTGGCCAGGTCCGTGGGCGCGGCCGGCGGCGGCGCCGCGTCCGCGCCGTTGGCGTCGCTCTCAAAGGCGGCCTTGGCGGCGGCCAGCTCGGCCGCCACCAGCTTGGCGCGCTTGAAGGCGGCAAACTCGGCCGCCTCCTCCCGCGTCTCGCGCTCGCGCCTGCGGCTCGCCTCGGTCGGCTCGGCGGGCGGCGCGCCGGCGGGCGCGACGACGATGCCGGTGCACAGCCCGTCCGGCAGCCCGTCGGCCACGTCACCGACCGCGCTCTTGAGCGGGCGCACAATGGTGACGCGGTTGTCCTTGATGGCCAGCTTGAAGCCGCCGTTTTTGGGCTTGACGCTGAGCACCAGGTCCGCCACCACCAGGTAGCGCTTGCGCGGGTCCAGCGGCGACCAGGACGGGTCCGGGATGGGCGCGGCGCCGGCGCACGGCACCACGGTCGGGCGCGGCCACACGCCCTCCTTGCCGTTGATCCACTCGATGGGCGTGTAGTCGTAGTACTTGCCCACCTCGCGCAGAATCTCGGGAAAGTTCTCCAGCGTGCTGGGCAACACGTCCACCTGGGGCACGTCGGGCATTTTCTTGCGGCCACGGAACTCGGGGCGGCGCGTCCACACGTTGGCCGTGGCGTACACGGCGCACGGCGGCACACGCTCGCCCTCGCGGCGTTCCAGCGGCGCGCCGCTGGCGTCGTACTTGCCCGGGTCCACCAGCAGTGGAACACAGTCCAGGAAACCGCGCTTGTCGCGGCCCTTCATGAGCGCGCCAAACTCGGGCGGCGCGCTGTCGTAGACCTGGCCCATGGACTCCACGTTGAGGTCGCGCAGCAGTTGCAGCTGCGCCCGCTGCCGCGCCTTGGTCGCGGGGTCGATCGCATCCACGTCCTCGTCGCTGCCAATGCACAGACCCAGGCTCCAGCGCGCGCGCTCGCGGTCAATCGTGTAGCGGCTGCCGTCCGCGTTGATGCCCTCCTTGCCCGCGTTCGATTCCATGGTAACGCGCACGAAGCACGCCACCATGGGCACCGTGCGCAGCACCAGGCGCTCGTTGGTTTTCAGGTTGTGCACCTGAAAGCCGAAGCCTTCGTTCTTGATTTTGATGGCGGGCTTGGACAGCATGTGGGATTGGTGTTTTTTTGAAACGATTTTTTTACGCCTCACACCGCGAACATGGCGCGCGCGTTGTACGTACGCACCAACGCGTCCAGCGCGTCGCGTCGCGCGCGCCGCTGCGCGTCCGCCACTGCGCCATCGTTGTCGCCGCCGCCGCCGCCGCCGGCGGCGGCGGCGTTGTAGGAGCGCACGGCGCGCTCAATGTCGTGGTGCAGCGCGGCAAAGTGCTGCGCGCGTCCCGTCTCGCTGGGCGCGGCAAAGTACGCGCCGCGCCGGTGCACGTGCGCGCGACCGCTCCCGTAGCGCAGCTCGTACACGTGCGGCGCGCCGTGTTCGGCGTCGTGCGTGTCGTGCCACAGGCCGTCGCCGGCGTGCGCGCGGCCGCGCGCGTCGGTGCGTACGGCGCGCGCGCAACGCACCGCCAGCGCGGCCGCGCGCCCGTCGTCGTCCACGTCGTTGCGCGGCCGCAGCGCGGCGTGCACGCGCCGCAGCACGTCCAGCAGCACGTGCTCAGCGTCGGCGTCGGCCGCTGCGCCAATGTCGTGCGCGCGGCGGCGCGCCTCGGCCAGCCGCTGCTGCAGCCGCCGCTCAGACACGAGGTCCACAAAGGCGGCGTCGGGCACGCGGTAGCGGCGCTGCAGCTCGTCGCGCGACAGCGCGCCCGGCGGGTCCGGGTCGCGGCCCAGCCGCAGCCGGCCCGGCCACTCGCGCTCGGCGCGCCGCCGCTCGTCCACCGCCTCGCGCACGCGCTCGTGCACGCGCTGGAGCGCGGCGTGCGCCGCGCCGTTGCCGCACGACGGCGGCAGCGCGTCCAGGTGTTGGTGCAGCCAGCGCAGCGGCGGCGCCGCCAGCGCCGCGCGCACCGCCGCCGCGTCGCCGCCCGCGTCCAGCACCGCGCGCCGCACCAGCGGCGCGTAGTCAAAGTACAGCGCGCGCAGCGTGGCGCGCGACACGCCCAGCAGCGGCGTCACGTCCAGCAGCGGCAGCGCGCGGCGGCCGTCGTTGCCCGCCACCGCGTCGGCGTCCGCGTCGACCAGCACCACCACGTCGTCCAGCGACGCCACGTAGTCGGCGCCGGCGCCTGCCACGCTCACGCGCAGCTCGTTCATCAGCGCGGGCGCCGCGCGCCGCAGGTGTGCCAGCGCGCGGCGCACCGCGTCGTCGGCCAGCTCGTACAACTTTCCGCCGCCGCGCCAACGGCACGCGCCGTACTCGGCCGTGGCGCGCGCCGCCGCGGCCGCCTCGTCGTCCAACTGCACGCGCGCGTCGTCGCGCGCGCAGCGCCCGTACAGCCGCACGTCGGCGTGTGACGCGCACTCGAGCGGCGGCGCGCCGTCGTCGTCGTCCAGCACGCGCACGCGACACGTGTACTGGCCCGGGTCCTCGTGCGGCCGCGTGCCCACCGTGTACGTGTCGCGCGCCGCGTGCTCGCGCGCCGCGTACCGATGCGACTCCACCCGCGTGCCGTTGTGCAGCCACTCGAAATGCAACGGCGTGTCGCGCACGCGGCCCGGGTCGTCGTACGCCTCGCCGTCTGCGTCCTCGTGCTCGCCCAGCCGTGGCGCGTCGGCGCGCCGGCTCACCAGCACGCGCAGCGTGGCAGCCACCGTGGCGCCGGGATGCGCGGCCAGGTCCACGTCGACGCGCAACGGCACGCGCAGCGTGCGCGGCGGCGGCCGCGCGGCGGCGGCGCGCGCGCGCAGCTCGTCGAGTGCCGCGCCCGTTTCCTGCACGGCCAACGCGCGCACGAGACGCGACGCGAAATTGGCGCGCCGCCACCGCACATGCTCTTCGCCGTGCGCGGCCTGCCGCACCACCGCGGCGTGGGTCTGTGCGTCGCCGACCAGCTGCTCGTTGAGCCACGCGTCGTCGTCCGCCGCGGCGCCGCGCGTTTGCTCACGCATCTGTGCGGCGAACATGTCGCGCTGCAGCGGCTCCGCGCGCGTGTCCACAGTTGCGGCGCCGCTCAGTAACTCGTCGCGCATCGTGTCGCGCACGTCCTCCAGCGCCGCCTCGCGGCGCCGTTGGCGCCGCAGCTCGGTCGCGGGCGCGTCGTTGCCGTCGTCGTCGGACGGCACCAGTTCGCGATCGCCGGCCCAGCGCTGAAACTCGCGCTCGTAAAAGGCGCGCGACGCGTGCGCGCGCAGCTCGTACAGCAGCCACGCGTCGAGCGCCGCATTGTTGTCGCCGCCGTCGCTGTCAAGCAGGCGGCGGCGACGGCGGTCGCGCCGCTGCGCGTGCCACGTGCGATCCAGGTAGCGCTGCAGCACGACGCGCAGCTCGGTGTCCAGCAGCGGTAGGTTCCACAGCGCCGCCACCCGGTCCGGGTCGCGCGCCAGTAGCGTCACCTCGTCGTCGTACTCGCGCGCGCGCTGTTCCGCGTACTGATAGCGCTCGGTCGCCAGCGCGCGGCGCTGCGCCGTGTCGGGGTCGTCGGCATCGCCCGCGCCCACGGCCGTGTACATGACCTCGCGCGCCGCGACCACCGACACGTCGGCGCCGCTGCGCACCGCGCCGCGCACCACGTCCAGCACATTCTGCGCGTGCGTTTCGTCGCTTTCGTGCCACGGCTCTGCCGCTGCTTGGGGCATTTGCTGCAGCGCCAGCAGCGCGCCGCGCAGAGGCCGCACGTGTTCGACCATGGCGCCGCGCACGTCATCGGCCCCCGTTGCGGCACCGATCGCCGCGTGCGCCTTGCTCGCCGCCCGCGCCAAGTGCTCGTACTGTGCGCGCAACGCGCGCACGCGCGCGTCCTCGTCCGCGTCAAATGCTGGGTTGGGCGTTTCGCCGGCGAGGCCGCGCAGCTCATAGTACGCCGCCAGTTGCCGTCCGCTCAGCTTTGGCGGTAGCCGCGCGATAATGGCCTCGTCCTCGGCGGCGGAGCCGCCATCGTCGTCGCCCGGCGGCCGCGCGCCCTCTTCGTCGTTGCCGTCCTCGGCACCGCTCGGTGGCACAATAAAGACGGGCGGCTGCGGCTCGTTGGCGGCGGCGGCGGCGGCTGGCGCGCGCGACCGCGTGCGCGAGGCAACGGACGCGGTGCGTCGCACGCGGCGACGCGCGGGCGGCATGCGGAGTCTGGTGCGCGCGGCGCCGCGCGCAACTCCAATATACTGCCGTTATTTCGATACATGGGCTCGCTGTACGCGTCCGCCGACGAGGCCGAGCAATGCGACGACGACGAGCGCGCGCACGCCGCCGCGCTCATGGCCGGCCTGCTGGACGCTGTCGAGGACGCGGACGAGGTGACGCTGGCGCGCGGACCGGACACCAGCGTTGGCGCCGTGCGCCGGCGACGGCAACGCGGCGCGCCGCCGCCGACGCCGGAAGTCCGCGTCGAGTATCGCGCGGCGCCGCCGCCACCGACCGCCGTGTACGCGGGCGTTGGCGGTGCACCGAACCGCGACCTGCCCGGCTACGAACTGCGACGGCGACAAATCGTGCGCTGGGCGGCGCTGGCGCGCGCGCGCGTGCGCGCCTGGCGCGACGCCGCGTGCGCGCTGCTGGCATACCTGTGCGTGTCGCCGTTCGTGTGGCGCGACCGCGCGGCGTTCGTGCTGCTGCGCGCGCGCGCCGCGCTCGAGACGACGGCCGACCGCGTCGAGTGGCGGCTGACGCCGTACGTGCGTCGCGCCGTCGCGTGCGGCCGCTGGTTGTGGAGCTGGTGGAGCTGGGTCACGCGCCTGACCTCGGCCTACGCGCTGTACACGCTGCTGAGCGCGCTGTACACGCTGCTGAGCGCGCGGTGGCGCGGTGACGGCGGCGGCGGCGACGGCGGCGAGCTGGACGCCGCCTCCGTAATCGAGGCGGTGGCGGCAGGCATTGGCGGCAGCTACGCGGCCACGCACTTTGTGCAGCACGGCGAGCCGGGCGTGCACTTTGATCTGGCCAGCGCGCCGCTGCGCTGCGACCAGCTGCGCGCCGAACACGTGTCCACCAGCGCGCCGCTGCCGGGCATCGCGGCCAACGACGCGGCGCTGGCCACGCTCACGCTGAGTGCGGTGCGCGAGCGCGCCACCGCGGTGCTGGCGGCGCGCCTGCGCGCCGCCGGCGGCGGCGTCATGTCCGAGCCGCCGTGCGTGTGCGCGCCCATGTTTGGCGCGCGGCTGCGGCTCGTCAGCGTGCTGGACCCGGGCGGCGGCGGCGCCGACGCCGGCGGCGCGGCGCCGGCGGTGGTGCACCATCTGTACAACATGACGCTGGCGCTGGACGAGGCGCGCGCGGCGCGCGTGCAGCGCTCGCGCGTGGACGAGGACGACGCGCCGTGGTTTCCGCAGCGCGTCGGCCCCGTCACGCGCAAGCGCTACAACGTGGTGGAGGCGCACTACGTGAATCTGGCCTGCGAGCCGCAGCGCGTGCGGCTGCGCGGCGCGCACGCCCACTGCGTGCAGTACTGCCACGACATGTTGGCCGGCACGCTGGCTCCGCCGCCGCCGCCGCCACCGCCGCCGCTTCACTCGTAAAACACCGCAACAGGCGACAGCGCAGCGTCAGCGCTTCCTTGTCGTCGCGCAGCTGCAGCGTGTCGCGGTGCCAGCGCACGCTGTAGTACGGATCGTGACGCAGCGGCTCGACGCGCGCCACAACGACGCCGCCAGACGACAGCACCAGTTCGCGGCCGCGCACCACGAGCCGCACGGCCGGCGGCAGACTTGCGGCGGCGGCGGCGGCCGTTGCGCCGTCGACGGCGCGCAGCCACGGCGCGGCGTCGTCGCGGTGCAGCATGGTGTGCAGCCACGCCTGATCGCCAATGGCCATGGAGTCGCCGTAGCGCGGCGCGGCCGGCGGCGCGCGCCACACGCGGCCGCTCACGTAGCGCGCGGCGCAGCGCATGAGCGCGCCGTCCGTGTCGCCGCGCCGCGCGCACTCCAGCAGCGCCGGGCGCACGTCGACCCACAGCGGCGGCGCGTGTGGCGCGTGGCGGCACGCCTCGCCGTGACGCCGCACGCGAAAGCCGTACAGCAACGTGGCGGCCACGGACAGCAGCGCGCGGTCGCGCCGCGCCGCCGCGCCGTCGGCATCCAGTGCAAAGTGGTGCGCCGCCGCGCGCGAGCGCGCCACGGCGCACAGGTAAGCCGGCACCGCGTACAGCGGCAGCCACTCGTCGCCGCCGGCCGCCGTCGGCAGCGCGCGCGCCGCGGTGGCGCCGTGCCGCAGCTCGTCGCCAAACCAACAGACAATGGCCGGCGTGGCGCGCCCGCGGCCGCGCGCGTGCAACTGCAGCCCGAGACACGCGCGCACGCGGCGCTCGGTGGCCGCCACGCCATTGTACAGCAGCTCGGCCGCCCACGCGTCCGGCGCCCGCTCCATGGCAAACAACAGCTCGGCGCCGCCGCCGCCGCCGCCGCCGCCGCCGCCGCCGCCGCCGCCGCCGGCGGCGGCGACGCGCACGCCCAGCACAACGTGCAGCGCGTGCACCTCGTCGGCGCCCAGCGGCACGCCGGCGCGCGCGCTTTCCAGCACGCACGTCGCGTCGTTGTCGTCCGGCAGCGGCGGCGGCGCGTGCCGCGCGCAGCCCAGCAGCGTGTGCGCGCGCAGGCGCTGGTGCGACGGCGGCGCCGCGGTGGCCAGCACGTCGCGCCACACGGCGGGAAACATGAGGCGCACAAAGGCCAGCGCGCGGCGCAGCGCCAAGCCGCGGTACACGCGCGCGGCGCGCCGCGGCACCACGCTCAGCGCTGCGGCGCGCCACCGCGCGCACGCCGCGCGGCACGTGCGGCCCAGCCGCGCCGCGCTCTGGTAGTCGTCGTCGTCGCGCAGCAGCGCGTGCAGCACCAGATCGAGCAGTAGCGTGTCGCGCGCGAGCGTCATGGTGCGACGGCGCAAAAAAACATTAATCATGAGCGGCTGTGCGGTCGCCAAGCGACCGCGCCACGTCAGCGACGACGACGACGGCGTCGTGCCCGCGACGCGCAGCGGCTACAAACAACTGTCGCGCGCGCTGCAGCGCGACGTGGAGCGCTTGCAGCGCACGGTGCGCGCGCACGAGCGCGCGCTGTGTGTGTTTGCGCGCGTGTGCGCCGGCGACACGGTGGACGAGCGCGTCGTGCACGACGCGCTGACGTACACGCACGCGCTCGAGGGCGCCACCGATAGCAGTGACGACGACGACGAGCACGACGAGGCGGCGGGCATGGCGTCGCCGCCGCGTCCGGCGCCGCGACACAGCCACACCGACAATCCCGCGGCCCCGAGCGCGCGGCGACGGCAGCGCGCGACGGCGGCGCACGTCGTGTCGGCGGTGGCGCTGCGCGCGCTGGAGCTGTAAAGAAAAAAAAAGAAAGCATGAACGCCGACCTGGAGCTGCAAACCGCCGGCGCGGCGGCACTCGTACCGCCGCCGCCGGCGGCGAGCGACAACGACGCCATGCGCGACGACAACGACGACGGCCGCGCGGCCACGGCCGTGGTGGCGCGCTGCACGCTCGACGTGGGCGACGTGCTGCCGCGCGACATGCACGACCAGCGGCGGCGCGCGCTGGGCCGCGGCGCCACGGCGCCGCACAACGGCGTGAGCGTGAGCCAAATCGTGCAGTCGGGCCGCGTGCTGCGCGTGTACAACCGCTTCGAGAACATCAGCATCGAGGTGGACGCGGACGAGTTCCAAGCGACCGACGCAGCGGCGGCGGCGGCGGCGGCGGCGGCGGCGGAGCAACCGCAGCCGCCGCTGCTGGCCACGGTGTGCAGCGCGTTTTACGTGACGCCACCGGACGACGCCGCGTTTGCGTCCAACTACGCGGACAGCTTTGTGGTGCTGATGTCGGGCATGGGCGTGCCCGAGCGCGACGCGGCGCACGCGCCCGGCGCGCCGCGCGCCGCGCTGGTGGACGCGCGCACGGCCGCGCTGTTCGAGCTGGCCGACCGCGCGCGCCGCCCCGGCGACGGCGCGCCGCGGCTGGGCGTTAGCGCGCTGGTGGGCGGCGTGCCGCGCGCCGTGGTGGCCTGGGACTTTGTTGCGCTCACGGCCGACGCCGACGACCTGGCCGCCGTGACGCGGCTGCACAGCGCGCTGCTCACGGTGCCGCCGCCGACGGCGGCGGCGCCGGAGGCGCGACGCACGCGGCGGCGCGTGGCGGCGGCCGCCGCGGCAAAGCGCCGGCGCTAGTCGTAAAACAACGAGGCCGCCGGCGCGTGCGCGGCAAAGGCGCCCAGCAGCGTGTAGCGCAACGTGGCGCCGCCGTACAGCGCCTCGCAGCGCACCAGGTGGCGCGCGCGCACGCACACGCACAGCACCTCGTCGACGTGCGCCGCGTCGCCGATGCCGCCCGCCAGCTGTACGTCGCCCACCACGCGCAGCCGCGACCACACGGCGCGGCAAAACGGACAGCAGCGCGTCGGTGGAGCGTAGCGCGGCACCGTCACGGCCGTCGCGGTCGCGGCGTACGCTGCCGCGGCAACGAACTGCATGGGCGCACGGTGTGTTTTTTTTCGCGACCCGCCTATAAGGTTTACGCGCGCGCGCACGCGCGCACAGGCGCGCGCATGGAAGCGTACTTGGAGCCGCGCGAGCGGCGCACGCTGGTGCGCAGCACAATATGCTGGCTGCTGTTTGTGGGCACGACCTTTGCGCTGGCCACAATGAGCCGCTGGTACGTGGGTCCGTACCGCGACCTGCACGACACGTGCGAGGTGATGCGCACCAAGGCCAACATCACACTGCACCACGAACCGTGCAACGAGCCACGCGTGCGCGCCGCGCTCGAGGGCTACAACATGTGCTCCGATGCCGAGCGCCGCATGCGGCGCGGCTGCACCATGGAGAGCTTCTACCAGCTCATGGAGCAGCTCAACGTGTGTCGCAACGGCGTGTGCTCCGTGCTGGGCGTCAACGTGACCGCGTCGCTGTGGACGCTGTGGCAGGTGGTCGCGCTGGCCACGGCGCTCACGTGGATCGCCGTGACGCTGGGCCTGGTCAAGAACTTTTACGTTGATCACCGCGTGCACCCCTACGCCATGCCGCAACACATGTATTACGCGCCGCCGCCGCCGCCGCTGCTGCCGTCGCCGGACGACGATAAAAAGCTGCGCTAGAGCCAGCGCAGCGTCATGCCGCAATCGCGCGCGCGCGCCAGCAGTAGATGCACGCGCGGACACAGCGTGCGGTGCGCCCGCCAGCCGGCGCGCTGGCACTCGGGCGAGCAGTACGGCACGTGGCACTTGCCGCAGCGCTTGGGCTCGTTCATGAAGCCGTCGCACGCGTCGCAGTAGTTGGACGAGCACTCGTCCGCCGTGCCGCCGTCCTCCTCGACGCGCTCCACCAGCGTGGCGCGCCGCCGCCACACGGCGCTGTGCCAACGCGCGGGCGTCTCGTGCGCCGTCACCTCGGTGGCTAAGCGCAGCGCGCGCTCCAGCAGCACGTGGTGGCGCCGCAGCACCACCGTGGGCGGCTCGTCGGCCGCGTCGTCGTCGTCCGCGGTCAGCAGAAACGCCAGCGGGTCGGCCACGTCCAGCGTTTCGTAGATGCAGTTGAGCGCGTAACAGTCGGCCTCCGACAGCGCCACGCCGGTCGCGCGACTGCCGCGTTGCAGCGCGTCCAACAGCAACGCCACGCCGCCGCTGCGCACCAGGAACACGCACATGCACTCGCCCAGCGGGTGCGCGGCCACGCGCACCGCGCCCGGTTGCGCGAGCGCGGTGGCCAGCGGCTTCAGCAGTGCGTCCCAGCGCTGGTGCGCGCGCGCGTACGCGGGCGTCACCGTGGGCGCGCGCGCGCGCGCGTCGTCGTCCGTGGTCGTGGCGCGATGGCGCGTTTCAATGATGCGCACGTCAATGCGCTGCATTGGAAACTGTTTTTTTTCGCGCGTGTAAAAGTTTGTGCGCGGCCGCCGCCGCTGTCGCCGCATGGAAACCGACACGACGACGTCGTCGCCGTCGCCGCCACGGCGGCGCCGCGCGCCGCGCCGGTCGCCACACGGCGGCGGCGGCGCGGGCGCGCGGCTACTGCACGCAATGGTGACGCAGAGCGAGTACTGGCGCGCGCTGTCGCGCTATCTGGACGTGTGCGACGTGTACGTGTTGCGGCGCGCGCTGCCCTGTGCGTGGAACGCCCCGAGCGTGACGCGGCTCGAGCGCGAGCGCGAGCTGCCCGCGGGCACGGCGCGCGCCACGCTGGCCGAGCGCGCGTTGCGCACGCACCGCTCGCTGTCGCTCTTTGTGTGGGCGCGCCGCGACGCGATGCTGCCGGCGCCGCGCGCGCTCGAGGCGGCCGTGGACTCGGGCGACTGCGCGCTGCTGGCCGCGGCGCTGGACGGCGGCCACGTGCCGCCGCTCGAGCGCACGCGCTTTGCCTACAAGCGCAACGTGCAGCTGGTGCTGCGCGCCGCCGCCGTGAACGCGCACATGTTGCGCGCCGTGGCGGCGCACGTGTTTGCGCTGCGCGCCGACGACGACGCCGACGCGTACGTGTGCGACGAGCGCGCGCACGTGCTGCTGCACGCCGCGGCGCTGCGCGTGGCGGCGCAGCACGGGCGCCTGGACACACTGCGGGCTTACCTGGATGGCGCGCTGCCACACGGCGCGTGCAACGGCGGCGCACCGCGCTGCGCGCTGTCCGAGCACTCTCTCATCATGTGCGTGCACGAGGCGGCGCGACACGGGCAAGTCGAGGCGCTGGGTGTGCTGTTGAGCAAGACGCGCGGCTGGTCGCTGCGCAACGAGCCGTCGTGTTTCCGCGGCGCGTACAACGGCGCGACACTGGACGCCGTGCGTTGCCTGTTGCTACAGCACGGTGTGCCACCGCCTGGGTGCGAGGCGCCGCTGGTGCCAAACGATAGCGCGCGCCTGGCGCGCGCAACGCTGCACAACGCCGTGAGCGCGGGCCCGCAGTCTCAAGCGCTGCTGCTGCGCGCGCTGTTGCGTGCGCCGTGCGACGATGAGCCACTGGGCCTGGCGCTGGCGGCACACGTAACGGACGAGCACGTGCGCTGGGCCGTGACGTACGGCAACGTGGCGGCGTTGGACGTGCTGCTGGACACGTTGTCGTCGCGCGGACGCGCGTACGCATGGCAGTGGGACGACGTGCGTGTGGCGGTGTGCAGCCACGAACCAGCCGCGTATCGACGGGTGCGCGACGCGTTCTTGGCGGCACACGGCGCCGACGAGGTCGCGCGCCTGGCGTCGTTCGCAACGTTGTCCGCGTGCGCCAGCGGCGCGGTGCGTGTGCTGGACGCGGTGCTGCAAGACGCCGCCACGCGCGGCGCGCCGCCACCCGACGTTTCGTACACCATGGCGGCAGTGGGCTGCTGCGTGGCGGCACAACGGCTGCCACTGCTGCTCACGCTGGCGGCCCACGGGTGCGACGTGCGCTCGCTGCACGCCGTTCTGCGCCAGTATCTGCCCGACGCCGCGTCGCGCACGCGCTTCGACGCGCTGTTGTAAACGTGGTGCGTTTACGGCGACGGCGCCTCACAGTTCGCGCCGCACTGCGCGCGGCACGCGTCCAGCGACGCGTGGCCCAGCGCGTACACAAGTGTTTGTCGAGAATGTACGAGGTGCGCTACTTGCGCGCACACACGGAACGTGTCGAGCAATGGACGTTTAATCCGGGCTAAATCACAACAATACACAACATAACAATCGAAATACCGCACATGACAACGAGGCTGCTGAATCGTTCACTCACCAACAACATCAAGGCGGCGGCGGCCGCCACCGCCGCCGCCGCCGCGCCGGCGAGCCCCGACCGCACGATGCGCGTGTGGGACGCGGCGTCGGGCGCGCTGCTGCGCGCGCTGACGTCGCGCGCCGGCGGGCGGCGACGGCACGGTGCGCGTGTGGCACGCGTAAATCGTGCGCGTGCATCGCACACTGCGCAGCGGCACGCGCCTGTATAAGCGCGTGTGCGCGTGTGTGCACGCACACCATGGAGCGCGCGCTGTTGGACGCGCACGCGCGCGCACGCGCGCTCGTGTTTCCGCCGTCCGCGTACGTGCCGCTGGGTCGGGGCGCGGCCGCGTACGAGTCGCTCTTTCCGCTGCCGCGCGCCGGCGAGCCGGCGCTCGCGTACGCGGAGCGCGTGCGCGCCGCCGTGGAGCACGTCACGTACGCGGGCCACGAGGATGCGCAGCGCAAATGGCGCTGGCTGCTGGCGCTGGTGCAGGCGGCCTACACTGCGCTGGGCGTTCGCACCACGGTGCACGCGCCTGACTTTGTGTGGAACGTGGTGCGCGAGGGCCTGGGCGCGGTCGACAAGAGTGTGCGCACGGACAACGGCGTGTGGAGCGTGGCGTGGTCGCCGGACGGCGCGCGGCTGGCGTCGGCGGATGACGACCACACGGTGCGCGTGTGGGATGCGGCGTCGGGCGCGCTGCTGCGCACGCTGGCGGGGCACACCAACTTGGTGTCCAGCGTGGCGTGGTCGCCGGACGGCACGCGGCTGGCGTCGGCGAGCGACGACGGCACGGTGCGCGTGTGGGACACGGCGTCGGGCGCGCTGCTGCGCACGCTGACGGAGCACACCAACTGGGTGCTGAGCGTGGCGTGGTCGCCAGACGGCGCGCTGCTGGCGTCGGCGGACCGGGACCGCACGGTGCGTGTGTGGAACAC